>ERZ890510.2004-NODE-2004-length-12164-cov-4.680816_pt1 | contig 12164 bp, 12 predicted proteins | sample MGYA00521265_ERZ890510 | MGnify/ENA primary metagenome ERZ890510 (study PRJEB32303, sample SAMEA104408624) | aquatic metagenome | biome: Brackish water; feature: Chemocline; material: water | place: Baltic Sea | collected 2014-10-26T21:54:00 | depth 110 m ...
AACATATCTTATTCCTCAACTTTCCAATCAAACGTCTGCTTATAGGTGAGCTTATCACTCCACGAATAACCCAAACTAATCTGAACTGTATCAGGGTTAAATCCATCAGGTAAACTTAAAACGCCCTGATTAATAGAAAAATATTTAAACTTAATGGTAAGAGGCATTACTTTAACCTCAGTATCTAATTCAGATAACGACAGGCTAACAGGTTTATTGCCCTGACTTCCCATTACCCGTATATCAACCAAAATAGTCGTGGCCTGCATCTTAACTGTTTTTTGCCTAGCAACCCAACGATAAGCGATATTTTTTGAATCAACCAACGTCAGCTGAAATCTGCTAACTGACAATCCCCCGGGGGGATCGGTGTCCTCAAGGAGTTCCCTATACAGCTGCAATTGCTCTTGATCTTGATATATCTGAGCCTGTAGGCCCATCATCTCTTGCCTTGCATTTTCCAAAGCAGCAGTATCAACGTCACTGTTAACTCTGATCATGTCTAACTCTGTGGTTTTGAACTTTACCAAATCCTGAAGCGCCGACACTTCGTCAGCAAGGTCGTTTTTTTCAGCCAATATCTGTGATCCTTTATGCCTCTCCCACAATATACCCGTCATTACTGAGACTAGTGATACCAACACTATTAGGCCATATAACCAATATCTAAAGCCTTGGCGATAGGTAACAACGATCGATCTTCGTTCAGACATTAAGGCAATAATCCTGGCATCATCAACCCCAAAGTTTCTGGTAAATCAAACATCAAGTTCATACATTGGATTGCTTGCCCGGAAGCCCCCTTGGTCAAATTATCTTCCACCACCAAAATAACTACCTTGCGCCCGTTATTAGGCCTATGTACTGCAATTCGACAATAATTTGAACCTCTCACTGTGCGCGTTTCAGGATGGCTACCTGCGGGTAAAACATCAACGAAAGGTTCATTTTTAAAATGCTGCTCATACAAGCCTTGAATGTCGACTGATAGATCAACTAAATTAGCGTAAATAGTAGTATGGATTCCACGATTTATCGGCAATAAATGAGGAACAAAGGTCAGTCCCACCGGATGTCCAGCTATATGTTCGAGCCCCTGCTCGATCTCAGGCTGATGGCGATGGCCCGACGCCCCATAAGCTTTAAAACTGTCGCTGACTTCAGATAGTAAGTTAGCTATGTTAGCCTGCCGGCCAGCGCCACTTACTCCAGAGGCAGAATTAGCAATAATGTCACTGCTGTCCAGGCATCCTTGCCTCAATAAAGGAAGTAGCCCCAGCTGAATGCTTGTTGGATAACAGCCCGCACAGGCGACCAAATCAGCCTCAATAATGGCTTCACGGTTGACCTCTGGAAGGCCGTAAATTGCACGACCCAATAATCCTGGAGCTTTATGTGGCTGGCCATACCACTTTTCCCACACAGCCTGATCACGGAGGCGAAAATCAGCTGACAAATCAATCACCTTAATGCCAGCTTGCAAAAATTCTGGCACCGAACTCTGAGCGACACCATGAGGCGTAGCAAAAAATACCACATCGCAATCACTTAAATTATCTAGATCAGGTACGACAAAAGTCACATCAACCACACCACGAAGATTTGGATAAATATCAGAGACTCGTTCTCCTAGGTTGCGCCGAGAGGTAACGACAGCGATCTCAGCATCAGGATGACCTGCCAGCAGACGCAGGAGCTCCGCTCCGGTATAACCTGTCCCACCAATAACACCAACTTTAATCACCTGAGCCTCGCTTTTAAATATCCAGAACGACTTTAGCCCCCTATAATAGCGCAAAGTCACTCAACCAACTATGCCGAAGCTTTCGGCATTGGTAGAACTATTAAATTAATGGGGCGTTAAATGTATAAGTGGGTATTAGCCTTTCATGTGATCGCCGTGATTTGCTGGTTTGCAGCTCTGTTTTATCTACCGCGCTTATTTGTTTATCACGCTATGTCCGATGATGAAATCAGCATTGAGCGGTTTAAGCTTATGCAGCGTAATCTTTACCGTGGGATTGCGAATCCAGCAATGATTGCGACTATAATTTTAGGTCTTTGGCTTGTATCTATGGCACCAGACGCCTATCTAAATCAGACCTGGTTCCAATTGAAAGCCTCGCTCGTGCTGCTGCTCGTTGGCTACCATTATATGTGCCTAGGCCATATAAAAAAGCTAGCAGAAAACCGCAGCAATAAAAGCCACGTCTACTTCCGGCTGTTTAATGAAGTTCCGGTATTATTTTTAGTTGCCATTGTAATTCTAGTTATTGTCCAACCCTTTTAGGTTACTTAAATAGCTTCTAACCTTTTAATTGAGGATAATGCAAACCATGTAACCCAGCAGCATCGTTTACTCGTCAGGAAAATTTAATGTCAGGCATAGTCAAAGTATCAAACTCACGCTCAGAAGAGCTTTTTAAAGCGGCTCAATTGCACATCCCGGGCGGTGTAAATTCACCCGTTAGAGCTTTTCAGGCTGTAGGCGGCACCCCCATATTCTTCGATCGGGCCAAAGGCGCTTATATGTTTGATGCCGATGGTAATCGTTATATTGATTACGTTTTATCTTGGGGCCCAATGCTTTTAGGGCACGGGCACGAGGACGTTTTGCAGGCCATTCGCAAGCAACTGGACAAGGCAATGACCTTTGGCACGCCTACTGAGTTAGAGATCCAGTTAGCCGATAAGATTTGCTCTATCGTTCCAGGTATGGAAATGATCCGCATGGTTAATTCGGGTACCGAGGCAACCATGAGTGCGATTAGACTGGCCCGTGGCTTCACCGGTCGCGACAAAATTGTTAAATTTGAAGGATGCTATCACGGACACTCCGATTCTTTACTAATTAAGGCTGGCTCCGGCGCCCTAACCCTAGGCATACCGAGCTCTCCTGGAGTTCCAAGCTGTCTAGCGGACCACACAGTGACCCTTTCTTATAACGATATTGATCAAGTCAGACAAGTTTTTGCTGACGTTGGTGATGAAATCGCCTGTATTATCGTTGAGCCAGTGGTCGGCAATATGAACTGTGTTCCTCCGATCCCAGGATTTTTGGAGGCACTGCGCGAGTGCTGTACAGCCAGCGGGGCTCTACTTATTATCGATGAAGTCATGACCGGTTTTCGAATTAGCCAACAGGGCGCTATTGGTCACTATGGCATCGATGCCGACCTCATATGCTTGGGCAAAGTTATTGGCGGGGGCATGCCCGTTGGAGCCTTTGGCGGTAAGCGCGAAATTATGCAGCATATTGCCCCGCTAGGTCCGGTCTATCAGGCAGGTACTCTTTCAGGAAATCCGGTGGCGATGGCGTCCGGACTGGCGACATTAGAATTAATTTCCAAACCTGGCTTTTTAGAGCCCGTCATGAACCGAACCACCCGATTAGTGGAAGGCCTGGTCGATCGAGCAAAGCAGGCGGGCATCCCCCTGACAAGCAATCACGTGGGTACTATGTGGGGGATCTTTTTCTCTGAAGAGGAAAAGATCATTAATTACAGTCAAGTAATGAAATGTGACACCGAACGTTTCGGTAAATTTTTCCACGGCATGTTGGAGGAAGGTATTTATTTAGCGCCCGCTTCCTTCGAAGCCGGATTTATGTCTGCAGCCCATACAGACCAAGATATTGATGACACGTTAAATGCTGCCTCTCGAGTTTTCGCGCGCATTTAAAAGGCGCTGAGGTAAGCGATAATTATGTGGGAAATCGCTTTTTTGCGTATCATACAAAACTTGAACGAATGACTGATTAAAAAATGATGCTCTCCTGGAGACTCTATGAGTTTTAAAAGTAACCGCGGACCCTACCCCTACACACGTATGCGACGTAATCGCGCAACGGCTTTTTCACGTCGTTTAGTCAGGGAAGCTAGGTTGTCTGTGGATGATTTAATTCTTCCTTTATTTGTTATTGAAGGGTCAAACCAGTCTGAGCCTGTGGCGTCTATGCCTGGCGTTAATAGGCTGTCCATTGACCTGCTAGTTGAGGAGGCTCAGCAGATTGCAGTATTAGGTATTCCTGCTATAGCGCTTTTTCCTGTGGTAAATCAAAAAATGAAAACCTTGCTAGCCGAAGAGGCCTACAATCCAGAGGGCTTAGTGCAACGAGCAGTCCGAGCCATAAAGAAGGCAGTACCTACATTAGGCATTATCACCGACGTTGCTCTCGACCCCTTCACCTCCCATGGCCAAGACGGTATTATTGACGGAGAAACTGGCTATGTTCACAATGACATCACCAATGAAGTCTTAGTTCGACAGGCAATATCTCATGCGGAAGCCGGTGTGGATATTGTAGCTCCTTCAGATATGATGGATGGTCGAATTTGTGCTATTCGCGAAGCGCTAGAAGAAAATGGTTTTGAAAACACTCAAATCTTAGCTTACTCCGCCAAATATGCCTCTAGCTACTATGGTCCATTTCGAGACGCCGTGGGCTCTTCAAGAAATATTCAAGGCGCAGACAAAAAAACCTACCAGATGGATCCCGCCAACGCTGACGAGGCTTTGCATGAATGCGCGCTGGACCTCGATGAAGGCGCAGACATGATTATGATTAAGCCCGGCATGCCCTATCTTGATATTCTTCGTCGCGTTAAAGATGAGCTAAAAGTACCCACACTTGTCTATCAAGTTAGCGGCGAATATGCCATGCATTGTGCCGCTTTTGACAAGGGATGGTTGAACCGGGAACAGATTATTATGGAATCTTTACTGGGGTTTAAACGTGCTGGCGCCGACGGTATTTTGACCTATTTTGCTAAAGAGGCCGCTCAAATTCTTGCGAATGGTAGACAATCTTGAGACTCGATAAATATATCAGCAATTCAACCGACTTTTCCCGCGTGGAAGTAAAGCGTATGATTAAAGCTGGAGTGGTCTGTTTGGATGAAGATCCATGCACTAATCCAGCAATTAAAATTACTTCTGATCAATTAGTCAGTCTTGACGGGGCGATTATCAGCGTCGCAAAAGATCGGTATTTTATGCTCAACAAACCTGCTGGTGTGGTCTCTGTCACCAAGGACCACCACAACCCAACAGCACTTAGTCTTATTTTCGAACATCGCAGCGAAGAATTGCAGATTGCAGGCCGTCTCGATATAGACACGACAGGTCTTTTGTTGGTCACTGACGATGGTAAATGGAATCATAGATTAACGTCGCCACGCTCCGACTGCAGAAAGATTTACCAAGTTACATTGGCTAATCCTATAGGTGCAGATTACCCTGAAAAACTCGCTGCGGGTGTGTTGCTCGACAGTGAAAAACATCGTTGTTTGCCCGCTATAATGGAGCAAGTTGATGATCACTGTCTTACCCTAGACATCGCCGAAGGTAAGTATCATCAGGTTAAAAGAATGTTTGCTGCCCTCGGCAACCACGTAGTGAAATTACATAGGTCTCAAGTGGGCGAAATCGTCCTCGATACGACCTTGGCAGAAGGCGAGTATAGGCCTTTAACTGAATCTGAGGTTGCCTGTATCTGATGAATAATGGATTTGACTTACCACGCGCCTTCACAGACCCTAACGTCTCTCGGCTGTCGCTGTGGCTGCATAGTAACCAGGGTAAATGTTTGGTGGTTACCGACGAGAACTGGTCTCAGTTCAACTGGCGCTCCATAGCCGATCGTCAGCACCAATCATTGGAAATATTTAGCAATCGTTATGATATTACTCAACAAGCCATAAAAGCTGGGTTAGTGGCCAAATTTAATGACTTTGATTTTTCCGCATTAGAGCCTCACAGCTATGATGCAGTTTTATATCGAGTATCAAAAGAGCGAGCTTGCAGCCACCACGTGATTAATCAAGCCTCAAAGTTACTAAAAATGGGTGGCACTTTATTATTGAGTGGTGAAAAAAATGACGGCATAAAGACCTATGTTAAGCAAGCTTGTATTTTGTTTGGCGATCGCACGGCAGCTGAGAAACAGGGTAAGAGCTATTTAGCGACAATTACCCTGCATCAGCTCGACCAGGCCTTTTTGGATGATAAAAACTACCCGTCCACCAGAGACAGCAAAACCCTGCCGGCATTCTCCAAAATCACTAAACCGGGAATTTTCGGTTGGGATAAAATTGATCGAGGTAGCGCATTTCTGTCAGAACATATACCGACGTTTCTAACCCGATTTGCTGAGCCGCCAAAAACCCTTCTCGATCTCGGCTGCGGCTATGGTTATTTGGCCTGTCAAGCAAGCCAGTATAATTTTAGCCACGTAACGGCCACCGATAATAATGCGGCAGCATTACTCGCAGTAACAGAAAATTTAAAAGCTACTGATACTGACTATCAGGTTGTTGCAGCTGATGCTGGAGATAATATTGCTCAGTACTTTGACGCTGTGTGGTGTAACCCTCCCTTTCATCAGGGCTTTTCTGTTGATGGCGATATGTCCGACAAATTCCTTAAGGCCGCAAAAAGGCTGCTGTCCTCATCCGGTCGCGCGTTGTTTGTGGTCAATACATTTATCCCTTTAGAACGCAGCGCAAAAAAGCACTTCAGATCAATTGAGGTGTTGGCCAACAACGGTTCATTTAAACTAATTTCCTTAGCTAAATAAAAACTATTATGAGTGATCAGCGCGTGAAGTGCGGTAAATGAAAACACCAAAGCGATTACTACCACTGATTGAGGACGGCTTGATCGACGAGGTCATTGGCCAGCTGATGAGCGGTAAAGAGGCTACTGTCTATACAGTCAGGTGCGGTGAGGAATTACGCTGCGCTAAAGTCTATAAAGAAGCGATGAAACGCAGCTTTAAAAAAGCCACACAATATGTAGAGGGACGCAAGGTTCGTAACAGCCGTCGAGCGCGCGCCATGGAAAAGGGCTCAAAGTACGGACGCAAACAGCAAGAAGAAACCTGGCAAAATGCCGAAGTGGATGCTCTCTATCTGTTAGCAAATGCGGGTGTTCGAGTCCCCAAGCCCTATGGCTGTTTTGATGGCGTTTTACTGATGGAACTCGTCACCGATGGAACAGGGGCCGTGGCTCCGCGATTGAGCGATGTGTCAATGAGTGAGGAGCAAGCTCTCGAAGACCACGCCTTAGTTATGCACTACGTAGTCTTAATGTTATGCGCGGGTATTGTCCACGGCGACCTGTCTGAGTTTAACGTCTTAGTAGATGATTACGGTCCAGTGATTATCGATCTCCCACAGGCTGTGGACGCGTCAGCCAACAATCATGCCGAGTCAATGCTAGAGCGAGATGTGAATAACATGACTCAATACTACGGCCAGTTTGCACCAGAATTGTTAGACTCCCAATACGCTAAAGAAATTTGGGCTCTGTACGAAGCTGGGGATCTAAAACCTGGCGTTGAATTAAATGGCAATTTCGCAGAAGCTACCGAACTTTCAGACGTGGACGGAGTGCTTGAAGAAATTAAAGCGGTACTTTTCGAAGAGCGAAAACGCCAAGAAAGACAGGCAGAAGATCAAGAATCATCATAAATTCATAGCCCCATCGCTAACTTAATTAGTTCGTTTTTCACGGCATTGAACTTGTTTAGCCTCGACATGCCCAGACTACGTAAAAATCTCAGTGGTAATGGGTCTGCAATAAATAATTTATTAAGAGCTTCCATGAGCGCCATCGCCGCCAGGTTATCAGGTTTTCGCCGACGTTGGTAACGAGCCAAAATAAGCTTATCCCCAATATCGTTACCTCGCCTGAGCGCTCTAACAAGCTCTTCTACTAAAACCTCTACATCTGAAAATCCCAAATTGACGCCCTGACCCGCCAGGGGATGTATTGAGTGCGACGCATCACCTACCAGCGCAATCCTCGGCATTACATAATCAATGGCATGACGTTGTATAAGAGGAAAACTAAATCGCTTATCTATAGTTACAACATTACCCAAACAATACTCACTAGATTTAGAAAGCTCAGCACCAAATTGCTCATCACTAAGAGCCATGAGCGACTTGGCCGTCGCTGATTCCTGAGACCAAACAATAGAACTTCGGTGCAAGTCACCATTATCATTTAAAGGCAACAGGGCTAGAGGACCCTTTTGCGTGAAGCATTGCCAAGCGGTTTGTTGATTAGAGTTTTGAGTTTCAATAGTCGTGACTATCGCCTCTTGATGATAACTCCACTCTTTGGTCTCAACTTCAAAATGTTGCCGAACTTTTGAATTGGCGCCATCGGCTGCTATCAACAATGCCGCGGTCAACCACCGACCATCATCGAGGTGAACACTAATGCTTTGGTCATCATTTTGGTAATCACAGATGGTCGCTGGGCAAATAAGGTCAACATTATCCAATATCTCGATCTGAGTAAGAAGCGTTTGAACAATCACTGAATTTTCAACGATGTGTCCAAGATTGGGCTGGTGTATCGCGTGACAATTAAAGTCTATTCTACCTGTGCTCTCAGCGTCCCATACCTGCATTGCCAAATAGGGACTAGCGCGCAGTTGCTCTATGTTATGCCAAACTCCACATGATTCCAGTATCTGCCGAGATCTCTCAGTTACCGCAGCAACCCGAGGATCAAACACTTTATTATCAAAGGGTTTGCCAGCGGTAGATTCTATCAAGGCAATTTTTAGAGCCCTATTTTGACTAGCGTATTTTACCTGGGCCAACAGGCAGGCTGCACTGGCACCGACCATGCCGGCACCAACAATTATAACGTCGTAATCTTCTCCACCTAAGTCAGTCATGTTTAGCCTCCGCATTTAACATACCCATGCCAAATCTAGCGAAGCGCTGACGCAGCCCCGGGATTAGATCCAAAATGAGTAACCCAGAGTTCCGCCCTAAAGCGGTAAGCAACGATGAATGACCAAAGGATTTAGTTAAGCGATCACTGAACATTAGAGTATTGCGTTGGTCATCCAACTGCTGTTGATAATATTCCTCTAACACCTCTAAAGACCCAATAGGTCGACTATTAACTCGCGCGCGCTGAACGGTAGCCGCTAGAGTAGCAGCGTCACGGAGAGATAGATTAAAACCCTGACCAGCAACCGGATGCAGGCTGTGGGCCGAATTCCCCATCAGTACGACGTTTCGCCGAACCTGTTCACTCGCCAAGCCCAGCGACAAAGGATAGGAAACTCGCTCCCCTGCAGTCCTAAACCGGCCAAGTCGATAACCAAACTTTTTCTGTAAGCTGTGGAGGAAATCAGCATTACTTAAAGCCATCAACTGCTCAGTATTTTCAGTGGACCGCGCCCATACAAGAGCACTTCGATGCTGGCCCTCATAGTCTGAAAGCGGCAACATCGCCATAGGTCCCTGATCGGTAAATCGCTCGTAGGCGATGCCATTATGCGCTTTTTCAAGCCCGATATTGGCAATGATAGCAGTTTGATTGTAGGGAGTAGTATCGCTAAATATACCCAGTTTCTGGGCCGTCTGTGAGTCTGCTCCATCAGCAATTACCACTAAACCCGCCTTGACTGAGTGATTTTCGAATTCACCATTAGAAGTAACGCCACGATGTAAGTCTAACTGCATGCCGGAAGATAGAGGTTTGAGTTTCGCAACCGCTGAATCCATCTGAACCTCAACACCAGAAAGGCTGAGCTGCTCAATGAGTACTGAACCCAACCAGCGGTTTTCAACCACATAACCAAGAGCCTCAACATTGGCGTCTTCCGCGGTCATGCGCGTCAAACCGCCATGGCCTCGATCGCTAACATGAATTTGGTTTATTTCGGACAGATGTAATTGAAGTCTAGCCCAGAGGCCAACGGATTGATAAATTTTACGACTAGCCCAAGACAAGGCTGTAGACCTTGCGTCAAAACTGCCGCTGTAACTAGGTTGAGCTACTGAATGTAAGTTCATGGCCAGAGATTCAATCAGTAAAATCTTTAGGCCCCGTTGCTTAGCTAATAACAATGCCAAGCTAATACCTACCATGCCTCCGCCGACGATGGCCACATCGTAATTAGCACATGACCGCTCTAGTTGTTCGTTATTTTCCTGTGCCATCAGCGACTCATTGAGTGGCCATTAAGGCTTCAATTTGGTCTCGGGCTTTTGGCACCCCAGCGCTCATGATCTCATTACCCTCTTTAGTGACCACCACATCATCCTCAATGCGCACAGCGATGCCGCGCCATTTTTCATCGACGTTAGTGTTATCCGGAGAGATATAAATTCCCGGCTCAATAGTTACCACCATACCCGGTTCATAGACGCGCCACTTATTTTCAATTTTATAATCCCCAACATCATGAACATCCATACCCAACCAATGGCCTGCTCCATGCATATAGAATTCGCGATGAGCTTCCCCCGCAATCAATTCATCAACATCGCCTTTCAAAATACCAAGGTCTACCAGACCTTGAGTAATCACTCGTATCGTAGTCTCATTAGCTTTGTTGTACGCAATGCCCGGACCAATCACTTTAATGGCCTCTTCCTGTGCGCGTAACACAACGTCATAAATTGCCGCTTGCGCATCGCTAAACTTGCCGTTAACAGGGAACGTACGGGTGATGTCAGCGGCATAGTCTTGATACTCACATCCGGCATCAATGAGCACCAGATCTCCGTCTTTAAGCTTATCTCTGTTTTCAATATAGTGCAGTATGCAACCATTTTTACCTCCACCAACAATGCTGGAATAGGCTGGAGCTGGGGCGCCAGAAATCATAAATTCATGCTCTATTTCCGCCTGTAAATGATATTCATATAATCCTGGCCGACTTAATTTCATTGCACGGCAATGGGCACGGGCAGATATTTCCCCTGCCTTGCGCATAACTTTAATTTCTGGAGCGGTCTTAATCAATCTCATCTCATCAATAAAATGGTCAAGATCGACAAATTCACTAGGAGGCAGTGCACCGGTGCCCCTTTGACTGCGGACCTCATTGACCCAGGTCATGAGGTGAGCATCAAAATCAGGATCCTTGCCAATTGCATAATAAAGACGATCTTTACCTTCCAGTAGGCCCGGCAAGATGTCATCAATATCGCTAATAGGGAAAGCATCGTCAGCACCAAAGTTAGCCACTGCACCGTTTGGACCCTCTCTATAACCATCCCAGGTTTCTCGCAGCGGATCTTTGTCTCGACAGAATAGGATCACCTCTCCTTGAGGTCGACCCGGTATTAATGCCATAACCGACTCTGGTTCAGGAAACCCAGAAAGGTAAGACAGCGTTACGTTCTGTTTATACGGGTAGTGCGTATCTCTGGAGCGAACTTTTTCAGGCGCGGACGCTATAATCGCAATGCTATTAGTCTGCATTAGCGCCATTAAGTCTTTTCTGCGGGCTGCGTATTCTTTATTAGTAATCGTCATAGTAGGATACCTGCGGTGTTTTTTGATACTGCTAAGTTAATGGATAGTAGGCTCAAGGTCAGCCTTCAGTTCAGGATGCAAGTCGGTGAAAATGACCTGAACAGCTATGCGTATATATTCAACTAATTCGGTGTAGTCGCGCTCACCTTCATCCTCAGCTTCAAAATCCACCGAAATTTGTCCAATGGCGGCAAGATCATCTAAGGCTTCTTTACCTTCATCTGTAATTTCAAAGTTACTTCCCATGCCTTCAGCCAATCCAGAAATATAATTACTAGCCCATTCCCCGACAGCACTCAATCGCTCGCCCAGAGGCAATTCATCTTCAGGTAGCAAAGGCTGAAAGATAAATGAGACATCTTCTAAATTACTTAAAGATGATTCAAAAAAATCTCGCAGGGCGGGCTCTGCTGCTTCACACTGCTCATCGGAAAGGGTAAGCCAACCGGACGACGTCTCAATTAAATTTTCAATATCCACCGCACCACAGGTCAAGCGCCCGCAGAGAAAGCCATGAAAGGCAGAAGGACTCGCCGTTATTTTAACGGCATAAAACAAGTCTTCAAGCTGATCAAACGTCACATTAATAACCCTTTAGTTTAGCCTTGCATTCTAACATTCTTAGTATAAGGGTGCATCTGCGTTTCGTATAATCTTATCATCTTGTAATTGACCATCCCCTTTACAATGCCTATAGTTATACGGTTTTATTCTCCTTTCTTTGCAGCGGTACGTTTTCAGCCATGATCGATAATGACAATTTTGAACAAAATCTAGACCGCTTGATCGAACTCTGCCAGCGACTCAAGCGAGACAATCAGGCTTTGCGCAATCGCGAAGTTGGTTTACTTGGGGAGCGCAGTCAA
>ERZ890510.2005-NODE-2005-length-12159-cov-4.758014_pt1 | contig 12159 bp, 10 predicted proteins | sample MGYA00521265_ERZ890510 | MGnify/ENA primary metagenome ERZ890510 (study PRJEB32303, sample SAMEA104408624) | aquatic metagenome | biome: Brackish water; feature: Chemocline; material: water | place: Baltic Sea | collected 2014-10-26T21:54:00 | depth 110 m ...
ACCGCCGAAACCACCGCCACCGCCCCTGCCGAAGCCACCGCTGCCATAGCTGCGGCCGCCGATCATGCTGCCGAGTAGCAGGCCGCCGAGAAGGCCGCCCATACCACCACGCCGACTGCGGCCGGCAAACAACAGGAACAGCAGAAAGAGGATGGGAATGAACGAGGAGATGCCGCGACTCTTGCGCTGCGAACTGCGCCAGTTCTGTGAGTCGCTGCCAAATAGTGACTTTACATCAAGATCAGGGTGCGCCCGCTGGGCGATCTGGTAGACGCCGACGAGGATGCCCTGATCGGCGTTGCCCGCCCGGAACAGCGGCGTCATCGATTCGTCGATGATGCGCTTGGCGTAGGCATCGGGCAGGTTGCCCTCCAGCCCCTGGCCTACTTCGATGCGCATGCGGCGCTCCTTGCTGGCAACCATCAGCAGCACACCATTGTCAGCCTTCTCGCTGCCAAGCTTCCACGCGTCGACGACCTGGATACTGGCCTGCTCGATGGTCTCACCCTCGAGGTCCGGCACTGTGAGCACGACGATCTGCGCACCCCCCTGATCCCGCAGGGCCCGCAGGGCTGTTGAGATCTGCTGCTCCGTTGCCGGCGTCAACAAGCCGGCACGATCGACAACGGGCCCGGTCAACTGCGGCACGTCGAAAGCGACAGCGGCCTGCGTTGTGCCCAGAATCAGGATCAGCGCCAGGCACTGACGTAGACAACCCCTGTCAGGCATTTAGAACTCCACTTTCGGCGCCTGTTCCACGCGTTCCAGTTCGCCATCGTCGAGGCTCCACTGTGCCATCTTCTCATGGTTGTAGAACAGGCTGTTCGTCCAACTTGTGGGTGGCACGGTAATGAGGTTGTTGAGGCCGCGAATTGCCTCGATGTGACGATTGCGGGCAACGGTAATACGGTTCTCGGTGCCTTCGAGTTGCGCCTGCAGTTCGCGGAAGTTTCGATCCGCTTTCAGGTCCGGGTACTGTTCGGAAACGACCATCAACCGACCCAGGGCCTGAGACAGACCACCCTGGGCAGCCTGAAATTTCTGGATCTGTTCGGGACTGGAGTTGGACGGATCAATGGTGATGCTCGTCGCCTTGGCACGGGCGGAAATGACACCTTCGAGGGTTTCCTTCTCGTGGGAAGCGTAGCCCTTGACCGTGCTGACAAGATTCGGGATGAGGTCGGCGCGGCGCTTGTACTGGTTGGTCACCTCAGCCAGAGTCGCCTCGACATTGTTCTGCGCCTGTGGGATGGACTGCATGCCGCAGCCAGTGGCCAGCGCGGCCAGGGCCATGACTGTAATGATATGCGTGGCACGTTTCATCGATTCAGATTCTCCGGAGATGGTTCGAACTCTCAACGTACAGGTTTGGCGGCAACTGTCCCAGGATCCGCTGCGGCTCCACCTCAGGTCTTCATGCCGCTGAGGCTGATGCCACCGACCAGATACCGCTGAGCGACGAGGAACAGCAGGATCAGCGGTGCTGCACCCATGACGGAGGCAGCAAAGACCCGCGGCCAGTCGGCACTGGTCTCGGAGCGAAACAGGCTGAGCCCCACCGTGAGCGGGTAGTAGTCCTGGTTGCTCAATACGACGAGTGGCCACTCGAACATGTTCCAGGCGCCCATGAAGGTGAACAGGCCGAGGGTGATGATTGCCGGCTTCGACAGGGGCAGTATGACATGCACGAGAATGCCCCACGAACCACAGCCATCGATGCGGGCGGCGTGTTCGAGTTCCGCTGGGATGTTGAGGAAGGCCTGGCGCAGCAGGAAGATGCCGAAGGCGCCTGCAAACCCAGGGATGATGACCCCCCACAGCGTATCGACGAGGCCCAACTCGCTGACGACCAGGAAATTGGGTATCAACAGCACCGCCGGGGGCACCATCATCGTTGCCAGCAGCATGCCAAATAGCAGATCCCGGCCAAAGAACTTCATGCGCGCAAAGGCATATGCGGCAAGTGTGTTGAAAAACAGCTGCAACGACGTGATGACAACGGCGTAGATGAAACTGTTGCCCAGGTAGCGATCTATGCCACCATATCGGATGGCGTCGACGTAGTTGCGCCCGACCGACCAGTCGGCGCCGGGCCAGTCCAGGGCGCTGGCAGCGCCGCGGGCATGGGCCAGTTGCTCGCCGATCTGGTAGCGCGGTGGGATCAGGCTTTCGCGACTCTCGGCAAACTCCTTCCGCGTTTTCAGTGACGAGCCCACCATATAGGCATACGGATAGACCATGACCAAGGCGCCCAGGGTCATGGCGATCAGCGCGATGCGTCGGCTCATGGGAGCCGCCGTAGAGATCGCACCACGGGTGCAAGGTGGGTCGGGGGTTGGACGATCTCGATCGGGCGGCGTTGGATCACTGTTCTGCCGGGGACCTGCGAATCACGCCGAGCCATCATTCGTCGTAGATCCGGCGCGAGCGAAACACGCGCATCTGCAGAAAGACGAAGACGAAGATGACGCCGAACAACAGCCAGGCCAGGGCCGAGGCATAGCCCATCTGGCCGGCGACGGCGAAAGCGTTGACGAAGATCGAATAGGCGATGACCTCGGTGCTGCGCTCCGGACCGCCGCTGGTCATGATGTAGACCGAGGTAAAGACCTGGAAGGAGCCGATGATCGTCATCACTGTGACGAAGACCAGCGTGTTGCGCAGCATGGGCATGGTGATGTGCCGGAACTGCTGCCAGCGGTTGGCACCATCGACGACGGCGGCGTCGTAGAGGATCTGCGGGATCTCCGTCAGACCCGCCAGAAAGATGACCATGTTGTAGCCGGCGCCGGCCCAGACGCCGAGCAGTGCCAGCGCCGGCAGGGCTGTCCACGAGCGGTCCAGCAGTTGCCCGTAGTTGCCGAAAATGTGGTAGAACACAAGGGCCAGCACGACCCCCGGGGTGATGGAGGGCAGGAAGTAAAGCGTGCGGAACAGGGCCTGTCCCACCTTGGCCCGCAGGCAGAGCAACGCCAACGGCAGCGACGTGAGCAGCGTGCCGCAGACACTCAGCACGACGTAGACGCCCGTGTGACGCATGGCCAGCCAGAAATAGCTGTCGGCAGAGTACAGCGCCCGGTGGTAATTGTCGAAGCCGACGAACCTGGAGGCGCCGGCGAAGGCGTCGTAGTCATGGAAGCTGACCCACAGGCTGATGGCCATGCTGACAAAGCTGAACAGGCAGGCCACGGTGAGAGCGGGACCGACGTAGAGGTAGGGCAACAGCCGCTGGCTCCAGGGGGCACGTCTCGCCATCAGTCCGTGCCTGCCGCCCGCAGGGCCAGCCAGTTGTCGACCTGCTCGTTGTAGCGACGGTAGACGTTGTCGACGTTGTCCGCCGCCGTGCGCATCGCCGCCGCAACCGACGGGTACGGTCCCCGACCCTCGAGGATCTCGGGGTAGTGCAGCAGCACGGATTCGACGATGGGGTTGGCCTGGTGGTCGACGGCAATGATCTCGGTGTGTCGCAGCTTGTCGCCGGCCAGACAGATCTGCTTGACGTTGGACAGGTACGGCCGCTCCCGCAGAGCCTGCTGCCAGCGCTCCGTAGCGTAGAAGTCGAAACGTGGCCCGTTGTAGCCCAGGTATTGCCCGCGCAGCAGGCTGCCTTCGAGGCCGCCAACAAACTTCACGTAGCGCCAGGCGGCATCGACATTGTCACAACGCTGCGTGATGACGAGCATGTTGCCCCAGGTCACCGTCGACGGGCCGTCGCCGCTGGGTCCACGGGGGAAGGCCGTTTTGCCGAAGTGGGTCCAGCCCATGGTGTCGCGCGTGATGTCTTTGCCAGACCAGGTGCCGGCGGCCACAACGGCGGCGCGCCGCTCCTTGAACATCTCAGCGTCGGTCATCTGGCGACGGAAGGGCGGACACACGCGGTCCACCCAGTAGAGTCGGGCGATGAACTCCACGGTTTCGATGCCACGGGCGCTGGCAAACAGGGCCTGTGTGCCAGCAGCATCCTGGAAGCGCCCGCCATTGGCGGCAAGCCACGGCGAGAACAGACCGGCGCCGCTGGAGGCGGACAGGAGAAATCCCGCCTGCGTGACGTCATCATTTTCGTCACGTACGGTCAGCTTGCGCGTCAGTCGGCGGAAGTGCTCCCAGTCATGCACGGCATCCCAGTGGATACGCGTCCAGTCGATGGCACCGGCGGCGTCGCGCTGGAACATCGCCCGGATCTCATCGTCGTCGGCGGCGGCGGCCTGCAGGATGTCGAGGTTCCACAACAGGCACGAGGCGTCAATGATCTGTGGGATGCCGAAGATGGTGCCGTCCTCGGTGTGATTGTGCCGCCAGGCCGAGGGCAGGAAAGCGGACTCGCCCACGTAGGCGGGCGTGCCAGGCAAGGCGGGATCGGCCTCGAGCAGGTCGTTGAGTGAGCGCAGCATACCCTGTTGGTGAAATCCCTCCGCCCAGTACACGGAGGACTGAAAGACGTCGGGTGGTGTGTCACCGACCATGGCGGTGGACAGCTTCTGCACGTAGTTGCCGAAGGGCACCACCTGAAAGATGACGTCGACGTCGGGGTTGCGTGCCTCGAAGGCGGTTTCCAGCGCGGCAAAATAGTCCCCGTACTCCTCGTTGGTAGAGGCGCTCCACCAGTCCCAGACACGCAGTTCCTCGCGCTGAGTTTTCTGCAAGCCGAGATCTTCGACCCAGCGGCGTGTCAGACCCGCCCGGGCGAGCACACCGGTAACCAGGATCAGGGCCAGCAGGAGGCCGGCGACGAGTTTCAGGCGGGGCATACAGGCACTCTGGATCGGTTTCGCCAAGCAACTTCTCAAAGCGTCGAGAAGCGGTACTCGGTGGTGTGACGCCACAACTCGCCGGGACGCAGTATGGTTGTGGGGAACGCCGGATGGTTCACAGAATCAGGAAAGTGTTGCGTTTCGAGGCAGAGGCCGGAGTGGCGATTGTAGACAGCCCCTCCTTTGCCAGCCAGGCCGCTGAGGAAATTGCCCGTGTAGAACTGCACGCCGGGCTGTGTGGTGTGCACCTCCATGCGACGCCCGCGGCGTGGCTCAATCACCTCCGCGATCATGCGACAGTTCAAACCATCCCAGCGATCGATAACGAAGTTGTGATCGTATCCATCGCTGTCCTTCAACTCACCAATCCTGTCGCCCACAGTTGTGGACTCCTGCAGGTCCAGCGGGGTTGCCGCCACAGGAAGGATCGAACCGGTGGGAATGCCCGTCCCATCTCGTTCGGTATACGAGGCGGCGCGGATGCGAATGACATGGTCGAGGATGCTGCCGCCGTCGTGGCCGATGAGATTGAAGTAGGAATGATTCGTCAGGTTGACGGGAGTGGGGCGGTCCGTCCGCGCCAGATAGTCGATGCGCAGGCCGCTGGCCCGGGTCAGCGTGTAGAGGATCTCGCAGACCAGTTCACCCGGGTAGCCATCTTCGCCATCCGGGCTGGTGTAGTGGAAGCGCACGGCGCCCCCCTCGGGGACTGACTCTGGTTCACCGCGCCAGACGGCCCGATGAAATCCACCTTCACCGCCATGGATGTGATTGGGCGGTGCATTGATGGCCAGTTGATACGACGCCCCGTCCAGTTGAAAGCGACCATTGGCGATCCGGTTGGCCACGCGCCCCGTGGCGCAGCCGAAGTAGGCTGGATTGACCTCGTACTCGGCAAGTGTGTCGAAGCCCAGCGCGACATCGGCGATCTTGCCATTGCGATCAGGGACACGGACCTCAGCGACGATGGCGCCGATCTCCAACAGCCGCACGACGACGCCGTTGTCATTGGATAATGTGAAGACGGCAACTTGCTGACCTCGCGAGGTCGTACCGAAGACATCGCGCGTGACGTTGTTCATCGGGACTCTTTCGACCGGGGCTGCACACAGGTTCGGGTGGCAGGCGAAAGTAGGCGGGGTGCAGGAAACCAGCAAGACAGTTGCATACAAACGGCACAACCTTCTTCTTGTCACGCCGGAGCGTAATGCACCAGCAAAGAGTCTCTCGTGAGGAGGTGGTATGGCCCCTGCCCTGCGCCTGTTTGGATTCGTCGCCGCACTGCTGCTGGCCCCGCGGATCCTGGCTGCCCTCGAGTCGCCGGAGGAACTGCTGAGCATGAAAATGCAAACGCAGTTGCTTGCTGAAACAACGGGCACGATAACGGGGGAGGGTGTCTGCTGGCATGCCTCCTGGCGTGCCGACGACTTCGTCCAGGGCGCCCGTACCACGGGGGACCTGGCCTATCTCGATGGCGCGGTGACGTACTTCGATGCCCTCATCGCCAAAATGCACACCTCACCCGACGGCGGGCGTGGCTGGGTGGGCCCCTACATCTACGACACGTCCGTGTTGGGCGATGTGCACATTGGCGATGCCATCCTAATCAATCACATGTTGGCGTTTGCCCTGCACGTGCGCCAGGAACTGCTGCCGTCGCAACGTGGCCGCTACGAAGAGCGCGCGCAGGCATACATCGATCTGGCAGAGCATGTCATCAACAAGTGGCAGGCACGTGGCACCTGGTATGAAAGTGGTCACTACGGCGGCTACGTCAGTTGGAATCGGTTTCTTACGACCGATCACATGGATGCCTTTGAGCAACGCGAAGATGTGCACAACGTGGGCACGAGCCTGCCCTTCAACAAGCAGCAGAGCATGGGTATCATGCATCTGCGCCTGCACCGGCTCACAGGGGATGCAGAACATCTGCGCAAGGCAAGGCTCGTCTTTCAGTACACCCGCAGTCGCCTTTCAGCCTTTGGCGACGGTTTTACCTGGAATTACTGGGAGCCCTTCTATCCCGGCGACGTCGCCAGCGTGGATCCACCGAAGCTCGTGCACTGGGTCGGTACGCACCCGTATCGGGATTATCAGCAAGGTGAAGTCTCTGAGTTTGTCGAAGCCTTTGAGAGTGGGGTGGTCTTCTCGCAGGCGGATATGGAACGGCTTGTGCAGACAAATCTGCACATGTGGAACGGGGATTTCGACGCGCCGCAATGGGTGAATTCTGATCGGCAGGCCAACGTTGCCGCCGTCGCCGGATGGACGCCGTCTGATCCAGCAGCCCACGGGTATCCCCGTGCCGCCGGGGCGCTGTGGCATGCGTTGACCCCATTCGACGACAGTCTCGCGCAGCTGGCGGGGACTGTTGCTGACAATACGAAGTACGCGCGGCGAGCCGGAGTTGTGGCCGAGTTCTTCGACTGGCCTGTGCCCGAGGTGACGTACCTCAACCTGGGTTGTGTCCTGCCCCCTGTGGTGGTCGCCGGGGCGTCAACGTATCTCGTGTGCAAGGCCCGTGCCGCGGGCGATCTGCGGATCGTGTTGACCGATGACAAGGGGCAAACCGAGTTGGCGACGATCTTCACGGGCCCATCCCCGGGCGGCATCGATGGCATCGAAGGGCTGACGATTCAGCAATGGACTGCCAACGTCGAGCCCGGCGACTATCGGGTGCGCTGGGAGTTGTCCGTGGGGGATCATCGTGAACACCGCGACTACCGGGTCACGGTGGACTGACACCCTTTCGGTGGATGGTGGAGCTCAGGCTCCCGACGCCCGGCCCCGGGCCAACTGCTGTACCCAGTCATTGTGGCTGGCGACGAAGCGCTGCACGAGATCCTGGTGCTCGCTCCCCAGATTGTTGGTTTCACCCGGGTCGTCGTCGAGGTTGGACAGGAAGCCTGCATCTTTCTCGACAGTGAGTTTCCAGGGACCTTCGCGCAGAGCCCAGTCTTCCGCGTAAACCCAATGCATGATCTCCCGCAGTGGCGGTGCCGTGGTACTGTGAATGACGGCTGCGAGGCTGTGACCATCCAGGTGGCGGTTTGGCGGTGCCACGCCCGTGTAGGCTGCCAGCGTGGGCAGCAGATCCGTCCCCATGGCGGGTTGGGTGCGCAGCTGGCCGGCGGCAATCGTCTCAGGCCAGGAGATTATGAAGGGGACACGAAGCCCCCCCTCCCACAGAGTCGCCTTGTGTCCGCGCAGGTTCCCGGCGCTGCCGCCGCCGCCACGTTCCTCGGTGGATGGACCATGATCGGAGGCAAAGACGACGATGGTATCCTCCCGCAAGCCGTTGTCCTCGAGACAGGCCAGGATCTGGCCGATGCGCTCGTCAAGTGTCCAGACGCAGGCGGCGTACTGGCGCCGCAGAGGATCGGTGATGTGGGAAAAACGGTCGATCGCCCCGGCCGCCGGTTGCAGCGGGTAATGGGGCAGGTTGAAGGGCACGTAGAGAAAGAAGGGCTGGTCCTTGTTCTGCTCGATGAAGCGGGTCGATTCGCGTACGATGATATCCGGAAAGTAAACACCCTCTTCGTGGAGTTCTTCCATGTTGTGCATCAACACATGGCGATGGATGCCGCCCCAGTAGTAGTAGTGGGAATAGCTGTCCATGGCACCGTTCTTGTACCCCAGAAATTCGTCGAACCCCTGGTTGTTCGGGCTGACCTCTTCAGGGATTCCCATGTGCCACTTGCCGAACAGGGCCGTCCGGTATCCGGCGGCGCCGAACATCTCGGCGAGGGTGACCTCTGACGCCCTCATGCCCAGGCCGGGTTCGATACCGTAGTTGTAGTGCCGTCCCGTGAGGAAGGACATGCGCGACGGTGTACACACCGGTGCCGTCACATAGAACTGCGACAAGCGCGTGCCCGATTCGGCCAGAGCGTCGATGTTGGGTGTGCGCACGTCGACGCCACCATAACATCCCAGATCACCGTAGCCCAAATCATCAGCAAGAATGAAGATGACATTGGGCTGGGAGCGACGAGTCGGCGGTGGGGCACAGGACAGCAGGGGGGACGCGGCAAGCAGGGCCGCGCCGGCGCCGAGGGACCGAAGGGCCTGTCGGCGCGACAACCCGGGTGAGAACATTGGGTTCAGCCTTGAGGGGAGGCGGTGAAGATTCGACCATCGGCATTGTTGCCCGGCGAATGTATGCAGCACCTGAGGGTACTGCATTTCATGGGTTGCCGCTGGTATTTGGAGCTTGAGTCAACAAAAAAACGGAGCGACGAAGAATGCCCCAACACAGCATCGATGATCTGCGGGCGCGCATCGGACGCCGGGATCTGCGCATCACCGAGATCCACGCCGAGTCCCTGTCGTACCAACCCACGGACGGATCCAGCGTGCACATCTGCGGGCCTGTCGTATTGAGCAGAATGGATGCCGGTTACGTCAAAATCCGCACCGATCAAGGCATCGAGGGCCTGGGACCGGCAGCCATCGGCAAGCACCACGATCAGCTCCTCGGCCGCAATCCCTTCGATGTACTCGACATGAACCTGCGGGGTGGACTCGATGTGGCCTGCTGGGACATCATCGGGCAGGCCCTCGATACGCCGGTCTGCGACCTGCTGGCCGTCGATGGTGTGGCCCGGCGGCTGATACCCGTATATGCCAGCGGCGGCGTAATGTGGACCTACTATGATCGGGGGGATGGCCAGGCCTTTGGCGTCGACCAGTTGATCGAGGAAGCCCTGGACTATCAGCGGCAGGGCTTCACGGTATTCAAGTGGCGCCCGGGGACGGATTGGGAGGAAGCAGGGATCACGCCGGCGAAACTTGGTGAGATCTGTCGGCAACTGCGGGGCGCGGTGGGACCGGACTTCGGCCTGGGGCTGGAGAAGAAGGGGTACGACTCGTGGACTCTCGACGAATGTCTGGAGATCGCCCCCATCATCGACGAACTGGATTTTCTGTTCTTCGAACAGCCCATGGGGGACGAGGGCCCGGCGCAGTTTGGCGACTATCGCCGGCTCAAGCAACTCATGCCACGGGTAATGCTGTGGGGGGGCGAACGATTCCGTTGTGCCGAAGAGGCGCGCCCCTGGATCGAGGCCGGCATTTACGATGCCGTGCAGGCGGACTGCGTCCATCTGGGCATTACGGAAAACTGGCGTCTGGCGCAGATCGCTGGCGCCCACGGAATACGCACCGTGCCGCACAACTGGCAGTCCAGCCTGGGCACGGTGTGCAACAGTCACCTGGTGGCGGGCGTCGCCAGCGGCCACATGTGTGAATTCTTCATGTATCCCAATGACATGCGTTACGACCTGTTGCAGGCACCACCCCGACCGCACAACGGCGTGCTGACACTAGCAGAGACGCCGGGCCTTGGGGCGCGGCTGCTCGATGATGCCGGTGACCGATTCGCAGCCATCGAGGGCTCCGCGGTCACGGCGAACCCACGCTTCCCCCAGGCCTGGGAGCGAGCCCGTCGACGTGAGGCCGAGGTCGCCGCCGCCTACGCTGCGACCTAGGGCGCGGCTGCTTGCGCCCCGGGCTACGGGACGGTTACAATAGACCCACAACCAACGGCAAACCTGGAGGACAGGCATGATCCAGAAGATCGAGATTCAGTACTGCAGTTCTTGAGGCTACGTTGCACAAGCCGTCGGTCTGGCGGCTGAAATCCTGAAACAGAAGAAGATGGACCTCGGCCAACTCGTCATCCTGCCCTCAAAGGGCGGCCGTTTCGAGGTCACAGTGGATGGCGAACTGATCTTCTCCAAGCTCGCCGAGGGCCGTTTTCCGCAGCATGAGGAGATCCTCGACAGGATCTGAGACGGTTCAAACGGCAGAAAGACGGGCCTGCGCCGACATCGGTGCGGGCCCTTTCTGTTGAGTCATCCTGAGGCGGGTGCGGGCAAGACAATCGATTACGTCATCGCCTCCGACGATGCCAGCCTCGTGTGGCTCGCCAACCACGCCGCCATCGAACTGCATCACATTCATGCGCGTCGCCCCAACTTCGACAAGCCCGACTACTTCGTCTTTGATCCGGATCCGCCCGAGCATCTGGAAGTGTTCGGTTGCCACTGCTTCTGCAAGACCACCGGACGCAAGGGCGTCCACGTGGTCCTGCCTCTGGAACCCGGCGAAGGCAACGCTTTTGTCGTGCACCGTCATCACGCATCACGTCTGCACTACGACCTGCGCCTGGAAAAGGCTGGCGCCCTGCGTTCCTGGGCGATCCCCAAGGGGCTGCCGCCGCGTCCGGGAATCAAGCGACTGGCGGTGAACGTCGAGGATCACCCTCTGGAATACCTGACGTTCGAAGGGAAAATCCCCAAAGGGGAGTACGGAGCAGGACCCCTGTGGGTCCATGCCCTGGGCACGTATGTGATTACCAAGGACAAGAAGGACGACTCCTGCTATTTCCGCCTGCAGTCGGCCATCGAGCCGATGCTGGCGGAGAGTCGGGATGCCGTGCCCGAAAGTGGCGACTGGAGTTACGAGGTGAAGTGGGATGGCATACGTGCCATCATCACGATCGACGAAGGTGAAGTGCGGATCCGGACCCGAAGCCTGCGGGATGTGACCGCTCATTTTCCCGAACTGTGCTTACCGGAGCAGGCGTTCTACGCCAGTGTTGCCATATTCGACGGCGAGCTCGTCTGCCTCGACGAAACCGGACGGCCGATCTTCACCGATGTGACGGGACGGTTGCAGGCCAGGGGCGAAACGGGCATTGCCCGGGCGCGGACGCGCCATCCGGCGGTCTGTCATCTGTTCGACTGTCTTTATCTCGATGGGCGCCCCATCGGCAGTGAGCCCCTGGACAGGCCCGTGCCTCTCTTTGCAGCCGCCAGAAGTGTCGGCGTAGAAGGAATCGTGGCGAAGGAGCGGGGCTCGTCCTATCTTCCCGGAAAGCGTGCGTCTACATGGCAGAAGATCAAAGTACGACGCACCACGGAGTGCCTGCTCATCGGCTATACCAAGGGAGACGGCGCGCAGACCTTCGGCGCCCTGCATCTCACAGACCCGGCGGCAGATGTCGCCGACGGCCTGCAGTATCTCGATGAAATCGACCGCCCTCTCCCGTTCAAGCCGCCCGACGACGCCGAGATGATCTGGGTGCAGCCGCAGTTGTGGTGCGAAGTGCAGTACGCCTCGCGCACGAAGGCCGAAATGCTGCGCGAGCCAGTCTTTCTGCGGATGCGGCCCGACCTGGCCGATACTACAAGAGACGAAACAGACGAATTACAGACAGAGGACTGACGAATGCGCTCACTCTGGAAGGGACATATCCGGTTTTCGATGGTGACCATCCCCATCCGACTGTACAACGCCGTAGACTCCGGATCGAGTATCAGCTTCAATCAACTGCACAAGCAGGACAACGGTCGGGTGCGCTACGCGAAGGTCTGCCGCGATATCGAGATCAAGGATACCTACG
>ERZ890510.2006-NODE-2006-length-12157-cov-6.185754_pt1 | contig 12157 bp, 10 predicted proteins | sample MGYA00521265_ERZ890510 | MGnify/ENA primary metagenome ERZ890510 (study PRJEB32303, sample SAMEA104408624) | aquatic metagenome | biome: Brackish water; feature: Chemocline; material: water | place: Baltic Sea | collected 2014-10-26T21:54:00 | depth 110 m ...
CTTGCGGGGCGTACGTTACGTCGCGCCGATGCGATGCTTGCGGTGCCAGATCATAATGTACCAACAACATCTGATCGGCAAACACGCGTTGATAGTATCCAGTCAAAAACTCAATTAGACGCCTTAGAGCATAATTGCAAAGAATTTGGCGTTGATTATATTCCCATGATGGACCCGCGTCAGGGCATTGTCCATATTGTCGGACCAGAACAAGGCTTTACCCTTCCGGGAACAACCATTGTTTGCGGCGATAGCCACACATCTACCCATGGTGCTTTTGGTGCGCTTGCCTTTGGTATTGGTACATCGGAAGTGGAACATGTGATGGCGACACAGACGTTAATATTAAAGCGGGCAAAAAATTTCCGCATTGATGTGGACGGCGATCTTGGCTTAGGGGTAACGTCAAAGGACGTGGCCTTGGCGATCATCGGCCATATTGGCACCGCAGGCGGCACTGGGTGCGTGATAGAATTTACCGGATCAACCATTCGTGCCCTTTCCATGGAAGGGCGGATGACGGTTTGCAATATGGCCATTGAGGCGGGCGCCCGCGCGGGTCTCATTGAACCAGACCAAACCACATACGACTATGTCAAAGGAAAGCCAATGGCACCAAAGGCCGCCGCTTTTGAAATGGCGGTCAATTATTGGAATAGCTTAAAATCTGATCAAGGGGCAAAATATCAAAAGCAAGTCTTTATCAACGCTGCGGATATCGTGCCGCAAGTAACATGGGGCACAAGCCCCGAGGACGTCTTGCCGATCACGGGTGTGGTCCCTAGTGCGGCCGATGTGAGCGATCCTGAACAAAAGGCATCTATGGAGCGCGCCTTGGATTATATGGGTCTTAATTCTGGCGATAAACTCACAGACATTAAAATTGATAAGGTTTTCATCGGCTCATGCACCAATGGCCGTATCGAAGATATGCGCGCGGTGGCAGTAGTGGTCAATGGTCGCAAAGTGGCACAGAATGTTGAGGCCTTAATTGTGCCGGGCAGTGGACTTGTTAAAATACAGGCTGAGCAAGAAGGGCTTGATAAGATATTTATTGAGGCCGGTTTTGATTGGCGCGAGCCGGGTTGCTCTATGTGTCTTGCCATGAATGCGGATAAATTATTGCCCCGTGAACGCTGCGCTTCCACATCGAACCGTAACTTCGAAGGACGCCAAGGGCCCAAAAGTCGTACTCATTTAGTTAGCCCTGCCATGGCGGCGGCGGCGGCGATCACGGGTCATTTAACAGATATTCGGGAGCTTTATTAATCATGGATAAATTTACCAGTATCCGTAGCGTTGGCGCACCGCTTTCTATGATAAATATCGATACAGATATGATCATTCCGCAAAAGCATTTAAAAACCATCAAGCGAACTGGACTTGGCCAATATGCTTTTTCCAATATTCGTTATAATGATGATGGCTCTGAGCGGGATGATTTTATCTTAAATCAATCGGCTTACAGAAATGCGCAAATCCTTATCACTGGCGAAAACTTCGGGTGTGGATCAAGCCGTGAACATGCACCGTGGGCTCTTAAAGACCTTGGCATTAAATGCATTATCGCTTCGAGTTTTGCTGATATTTTTTATGGCAACTGTTTTAAAAACGGTATTTTGCCTATAATATTACCACAAGAGATCATCGATCAATTGTTGCAAGATGCAGAGTTTGGCGCCAATGCCATTTTTACCGTTGATTTGGAAAATCTACAAATTACCCGCCCCGACGGTGCGGTTATAGGTTTTGAAATTGATGGCTTTAGACAGCATTGTTTGATCAATGGATTAGATGATATTGGCCTGACTATGGCTAAGGACGAAATAATTACCAGCTTCGAAGAAAAGCAACGCCTCCAACAACCATGGCTTTATGAATAGAGAATAAAATGACTAAAACACACAGTATGTTAATATTACCAGGCGATGGTATTGGCCCAGAAGTGATGGATGAAGTAAAGAAAATCATTGATTGGCTTGAGGATAATCGTGGACTTAAGTTTGATATTTTTGAAGACCATGTTGGCGGTAAAGCCTATGATGTTTACGGAAAACCCTTAAGTGATGATGCGCTCGCCAAAGCCAAGCAAGTCGATGCGGTGATGTTTGGCGCGGTTGGCGGACCAAAATGGGTAGGGGTGGATTTTGATAAACGCCCTGAGGCAGGCCTTCTTACTTTACGTAAAGAGCTTAATCTATTTGCAAATTTGCGCCCCGCCATGTGTTTTGAGCCGCTTGTGGATGCGTCGAGTTTAAAGCCGGAACTGGTCAGTGGTCTTGATATTATGATCGTGCGTGAATTAACGGGCGGTGTTTATTTCGGCGAACCGCGCGGCATTGAAACCCTAAGCAATGGTCAACGTCGCGGTGTTAACACACAAGTATATGAAACGTATGAAATTCACCGCATTGCCCATGTGGCCTTTGACCTTGCCGGCAAAAGAAATGGTCATGTGACATCCGCTGAAAAGTCTAATGTCATGGAAAGCGGTCTTTTATGGCGCGAAGAAGTTGAAATAATCGCTAAAGATTATCCAAAGATCACATTAGAACATATGCTCGCCGATAACTGCGGAATGCAGTTGGTTCGCACACCCAAACAGTTTGATGTGATCGTCACTGATAATTTATTTGGTGATCTGCTCAGTGATGTTGCGGCTATGTTGACGGGCTCTCTTGGTATGTTGCCATCGGCCTCCTTAGGCGAGGCAGGAAAAGGCGCACTTTACGAGCCGGTTCATGGCAGCGCCCCTGATATCGCGGGTCAGGGCATCGCAAACCCCATTGCCACTATTCTAAGTTTTGCCATGGCTTTGCGTTATACATATGATTGTAAGGACGACGCCAAACTGATTGAAGATGCCATAAATAATGTACTAGCGGATGATATCCGCACAGCGGATATAAATCAGCCCGGTAAAACCCTCGTCTCCACAAGCGAGATGGGCGATCATATAGTGCAGGCTTTAACGAAATTAAATAACTAAGAAATTCACTGGAGAATATAATGTCCTATAAAGTAGCCGTGATCGGCGCAACGGGTAATGTTGGGCGCGAAATACTCAATATGCTACATGAACGCCTGTTCCCTGCATCAGAAGTGGTGGCACTCGCCTCTCGTAAATCACTTGGTCAAGAGGTTACTTTTGGTGATAAGACCCTTAAGGTAAAATGCCTTGATGATTATGATTTTAACGGCACGGATATTGCTCTTATGTCTGCGGGCGGTGGGGTTTCTAAAAAATGGTCAGAAAAAATCGGTAAAACTGGCTGCGTTGTTATTGATAATAGTTCCCATTTTCGGATGGACCCTGATGTGCCTTTGATCGTCCCAGAAGTGAATCCGGATGCCCTTAAAGGCTATATAAAAAAGAACATCATCGCTAACCCCAATTGTTCAACGGCGCAAATGATGGTGGCCTTAAAACCATTGCATGATGCGGTAAAAATTAAACGTGTTGTGGTTTCTACTTATCAATCCGTATCGGGTAGCGGTAAGGCGGGTATGGAGGAATTATGGGCACAAACGCGGGCTATTTTTGTTAATGACGCGGTGGAAACTCATGTCTATCCAAAGCAAATTGCCTTTAATGTGATCCCCCAAATTGATGATTTCATGGCGAGCGGTGATACCAAAGAAGAGTGGAAAATGGTTGTTGAAACGGGCAAAATTCTTGATCCGAATATTCGCGTCAGTGCCACATGTGTTCGGGTTCCTGTATTTTTAAGTCATAGCGAAGCAATTAATTTGGAATTCGAGCGGGAATTAACCGTCGCGCGCGCCCGTGAAATTCTACGCGAAGCCCCGGGCATTATGGTTATTGATAAGCGCGAAGATGGTGGCTATATCACGCCAATTGATGCCGTTGGTGAATTTGCTACCTATATCAGCCGCATCCGCAAAGACGAAACCGTCAAATACGGCCTTAATCTTTGGTGCGTGTCTGATAACCTGCTTAAAGGCGCGGCTCTAAATGCCGTGCAGATTGCAGAACTCCTGTGTAGTAAGCATCTGAAGAAGGGTTGAACCAATATTGCCGTCACTCGCCGATAAAGTCGGCGAATGACGAGGGATGTTAGCCTTGTCTTTCGACCATCATCTTTTTAATTTCGGCAATGGCTTTGGCCGGATTTAGATCTTTGGGACAGGTATTGGCGCAATTCATTATGGTATGACAGCGGTATAATCTGAAACTATCCTCTAGCTCGTCTAATCTTTCGCCGGTATTTTCATCGCGGCTATCAATAAGCCAGCGATAGGCTTGTAAGAGCACAGCAGGGCCAAGATATTTATCGCTATTCCACCAGTAGCTCGGACAACTAGTCGAACAACAGGCACAAAGAACACATTCATAAAGACCGTCTAATTTTAATCTATCTTCTGGGCTTTGTAGACGTTCTGTTCCTGATGGAGCTGGCGTCTGCGTTTGCATCCACGGTTTGATAGAGGCGTACTGAGCATAAAAATTAGTCAGATCAGGGACCAAATCCTTAACCACATCCATATGGGGTAGGGGATAAATATTAAGGTCGCCTTTATAAGAGGCAATATCAATGGTGCAGGCGAGGGTGTTTTTGCCGCCGATATTCATAGCGCAAGACCCACAAACGCCCTCACGACAGGAGCGTCTGAAAGTAAGGGTTGGGTCAATTTCATTTTTAATTTTAATCAAGCCGTCAAGCACCATCGGCCCACATTTATCAAGATCAACTTCATAAGTATCAATACGCGGGTTTTCGCCGTCGTCTTCGTTCCAACGATAAATGTTAAAACGTTTGATATTGGTCGCATCTTTGTCTGCGGCCCATGTTTTCCCTTTTTTATAAGTGGAATTTTTGGGAAGTTTAAATTCAGCCATTGTTTTATTCCCTTCCCTTAATAGACACGGGGTTTTGGTTTAATATAATCAATTTCGTCGGTCAGCGTATAATCATGAACAGGACGGTAGCTAATATCTACTTTGCCTTTGTCCAGTCGCGCAACCGTATGTTTCATCCATTGTTCATCATTACGGTCTGGATAATCTTCGTGCATATGCGCGCCGCGACTTTCCGTACGGTTGGCCGCACAGTGCATGGTTACTTGGGCTTGGCCGATAAGATTATCAAGCTCTAAGGCTTCGATTAGGTCGCTATTCCACACTAAAGAACGGTCAAAGGTTTTAATATCAGGCATTAATTTTGCCACCTCATCAATTTTCTTTTTACCTTCCGCCATAATTTCTTCGGTTCTAAAGACGGCGCAATTATTCTGCATGGTGCGCTGCATTTTATCGCGAATTTGTGCGGTGGAAATCGCACCGTCTGCATAACGCTTCGCGTCTAGGCGGCTAAGCGCCATTTCCGCATGATCCGCCGATAGCGGCGCGTGGGCCGCGCCTGCGGTTACAGTATCGTTGACACGGTTCGCCGCTGCCCGACCAAAGACAACAAGGTCAATCAGTGAGTTTGATCCTAATCTATTGGCACCATGAACCGACACACAAGCCGCCTCACCAATCGCCATAAGACCCGGTACAATGCGCTCAGGATCGCTTGAGGACGGGTTTAAAACCTCGCCGTGATAATTGGTTGGAATGCCGCCCATGTTATAATGAACTGTGGGCAACACAGGAATAGGTTCTTTGGTCACATCAACGCCGGCAAAAATCTTTGCTGATTCTGAAATGCCTGGAAGTCGTTCATGTAAAACGTCCGCGTCCAAATGATCAAGGTGAAGATAGATATGGTCTTTATGTTCGCCGACACCGCGTCCTTCACGAATTTCATAAGACATAGAGCGCGATACCACATCGCGTGAGGCTAAATCTTTAGCAGAGGGGGCATAACGTTCCATGAAACGCTCTCCTTCTGAATTGACAAGGTATCCGCCTTCGCCGCGCGCGCCTTCGGTAATCAACACGCCTGCACCGTAAACACCGGTGGGATGGAATTGGATAAATTCTAAATCTTGAAGAGGAAGTCCGGCCCGTTGAACCATACCACCACCATCACCAGTACAGGTATGGGCAGAGGTGGCAGAAAAGAAAGCCCGGCCATAACCGCCCGTGGCTAATGTGGTTGAATGGGCGCGAAAACGGTGAAGTTTACCCGTATTCATATCAAGGGCGATAACGCCTTTGCATTCACCCTTTTCCATAATCAGATCAATGGCAAAATATTCAACATAAAAATCCGTATCATATTTTAAGGATTGTTGATAAAGCGAATGAAGCATAGCGTGACCAGTACGGTCGGCGGCGGCACAGGTGCGTTGGGCTGGTGCGCCTTCGCCAAATTCTGTGGTCATACCGCCAAAAGGACGTTGATAAATGCGCCCTTCTTCGGTACGGCTGAAAGGAACACCAAAATGCTCTAACTCATAAACCGCTTTTGGTGCTTCGCGCACCATATATTCAATAGCGTCTTGATCACCAAGCCAGTCTGATCCCTTAACCGTATCATACATATGCCATTGCCATTTATCGGGTCCCATATTGCCGAGCGATGCGGCAATTCCGCCTTGGGCCGCGACCGTGTGTGAGCGGGTGGGAAAGACTTTGGATATACAAGCGGTTTTAAGGCCGCTTTCGGCAATGCCCATGGCCGCGCGTAGTCCCGCGCCACCAGCGCCGACGACGATGGCATCATAGACATGATCTTCTATTTCATATGTGCTGCTCATTATGCTAAAACCTTACAGGGCAATTTTTAATATGGAAAAAAGAGCTGTGGTCGCCAAGACGACACAGCCAAACGTAACGATCATTTGCAGGGCTATTTTCGAGCCTTCCTCATGAATATAATCTTCGATGATAACCTGAAGTCCAAGTTTTAGATGATAAATGCTCGTTGCCACAAACAGCATCATCAAAATAGCAACAACTGGTGAATTCATCCAATTGATAACGATTTCATAATCGGCTTGTGTCATATGGACGATACTGGAAACAAACCAAATGGTCATGGGGATCAGGGCAACGGCCGTTATTTTCTGCATCCACCAGTGGTGAGTACCATTTTTAGCAGAACCAAGACCGCGAACTTTACCGAGTGGGGAACGTAAACTCATCTTATTCTCCTATATCATGCCGTAGCCAACAGCCCATGAAATGAGTGTCAGCACGACTGATGAAAGTAAAACCAATTTACTGGAACGGTGAGTATCTTCAAGGTCGAAGCCTTTGCCCATATCCCAAAAAAGGTGACGAATACCATTACAAAGATGCAGCATCAGTGAAAAGGTAAAAGCAAGAAGTATAGTTTTGCCAATGATACTGCCCATGGCCATACGGAACTGGTCGTACGCCTCTGGCCCTGTAGCAATAGCAATGAGCCACCATGTAATCAGTAAGGTACCACCACCAAGAGCAACACCCGTTGCCCGGTGAAAAATGGACAATGCCATCTCTAAGCTCCATGAATAAACCTGCAGATGCGGCGAAGTTGGCCGCTGCGTATTTGACATCTGCTGCTCCCTCTCGTAATGATTTATGGAGGATCATTCCTCCCCTTCATGTTTTATTTTTAACATACTGAGGACATAGAGCAAGCCATTACCTGAATATTTAGAAATTAATATTAAATTTTCTGTAATTTAAGGGAGTTGATATGTATATTTAGTAAAATATGACAGGGAAAATCAATGAAACAGCATTATATATTAATCAGTTGCCTCATTCTAAGCCTAAGTGCTTGCGGTGATCATTCTAATGAAGAGATCTTATCAAAAATGACAAAAAACATAACGGCGCCTGTGGCTAAGAAAATACCTCACACTATGGAAATTCACGGACATAAACGCGTTGATGATTATTACTGGATGCGCGATGATCAGCGCAAAGACCCTGAAATTCTTGCTCATTTAAAGGCGGAGAATGCTTATCTGAAAAGCAAAATGGCTCATACGGATGACTTTCAAGCAAAGCTTTATGATGAAATCATTGGCCGTATTAAAAAAGACGACAACAGCGTGCCCGTTCAGATTAGAGGCTATTGGTATCAGGCAAAATATGACGGCAAAAATGAATATCCTGTCCATGTGCGCCGCGCCGAGGGAAGTGAAGCGGAAGAAGTGCTATTTGATGTTAATGAAATGGCTAAAGGACACGGATATTTTAATCTAAGTGGGTATTTCATTAGTCAAAATAATAATGTGGCCGCTTACGGTACCGATACGGTCAGTCGTAGAATTTATACCTTGGAATTTAAAAATTTAAAGGACGGCAAACTATTATCCGATAAATTAGAAGGCACATCAGGCCAAGCGATTTGGGCCAATGATAATGAACATGTTTTTTATATTAAAAAAGACCCGCAAACTTTATTAGGACAAGAGGTTTACCGTCATAAACTTGGCACAGATCAATCAGAAGACGCCCTTGTTTATACAGAAACAGACACTAGCTTTTATATGTCACTGAGCAAATCTCGCGATGGCAGCGTTTTATATATTCATCATCAAAGCACTACTAAATCAGGCGTTTCTGTGCTTGATGCTGATGATGCCATGGGTGATTTTAAAGCCTTTTTACCTCTGGAGACGGATCATGAATATTCCACAGAGAAATTAGGGGATTATTATTTCATCCATACAAATTGGCACGCTAAAAACTTTCGAATTATGAAAGTGCATAAAAGCCAGACTGCTGATAAATCCGCATGGGTGGATGTCATTGCTCACCGCGATGGGGTTTATATAGAAGATTTCACCGTTTTTGAAAATTCATTGGTGGTCAAAGAGAAGCAAAATGGCGAAAATCGCATTCGTGTGATGAATTTAACGAGCGGCGAAAGTCAGTTTCTTAAATTTGATGATCCGATCTTCAGTGTTTATTTTTCAAACAATCCAGAAATTACCAGTGGCTCAGTTCGGCTAAGATATAGCTCCCTAAACACGCCTAATACGGTCTATCAATTTAATTTAGCTTCGACAGAATGCACCCTATTGAAGCAGGATGAAGTTCTCGGCGGCTTTTCGGCTGATAACTATCAAAGTGAGCGCATTTTTATAAAAGCTCGCGATGAAAAAATGGTTCCCGTATCGATTGTTTATCGCAAAGACAAATTTAATAAAGATGCCAGCAACCCCATTTTTCTATATGCTTATGGTTCTTACGGCATAACCATTGAACCTAGTTTTAACGCCGCTCGTTTAAGCCTGCTTGATCGCGGCGTTGTTTATGCCATTGCTCATGTTCGTGGTAGTGAAATGCTCGGTCGTCCTTGGTATGAGGACGGCAAGCTTTTTAACAAAATGAATACATTCAATGATTTTATTGATGTCACAAAAGCATTACCGACGCTAAATTACGGCGCTAAAGATAAAATTTACGCCATGGGGGGAAGTGCCGGCGGCTTGCTGATGGGGGCTATTATCAATATGGCACCTGAGCTATATTTAGGGGTCGGCGCTCACGTTCCTTTTGTCGATGTGATGACAACAATGCTTGATACATCAATACCGCTGACAACCAATGAATATGAACAATGGGGCAATCCCAACGTCAAGGCAGATTATGACTATATGCTCTCTTATTCGCCTTATGACCATGTGGAAAGTAAAAATTATCCCAATATTCTGGTAACAACAGGATTATACGATTCCCAAGTGCAATATTTTGAACCGATGAAATGGGTGGCTAAAATACGCGAATATAAAACGGATGATAATCTGCTGGTTTTTGAAACAGACATGGAAGCAGGCCACGGCGGCGCATCGGGTCGATTTAAACGCTATAAACAAATCGCCCTAGAGTATGCTTTCTTCTTTGATTTATTAGGGATTAAAGAATAATTCATCCTTTAATGAGTTCAGCCATGTCAAGGATGCGTTTGGCGTTTTTCACATGAAGGCTTTCGATGAGAACACCTTCTAAAAGAACAACGGCATTGCCTTCTTTTAAGGCATTTTCGTAAACCAGTATGATTTTTTTGCATTGATCAATTTCTTTTTGACTTGGGCCAAAAACTTCATTGGCGACCGCAATTTGCGAAGGATGTATCAGGCTTTTACCGTCAAAGCCTAGCTCTTTGCCTTGGTGGCAAGCAACCAGAAAGCCTGGCACGTCTTCAATATTTAAATGAACGCCGTCAATGATATCTATCTGCGCCGCCCGCGCCGCCAAAATGGTATGGCTTAAACTATAAAGGAGCGCCGTGCGCTTTTCACTATGGCTCGCGCGTAAATCATTAAGCAAGTCAGACGTACCCATGACAAGACATTCTAGACGCGGGCTACTTTTGGCAATTTCAAGGGCGTTTAAGACGCCAAGCGGTGTTTCAATCATCGCCCAAATCTTTATGCTTTTGGGGGCGTTAAATTTATTCAATAGCTTTTCGACAGTTTTTATGGCGGCGCCCGTTTCGACCTTTGGTAATAAAACGGCTTCGGGGCAGGCGGCGCTCACAGCTTTAAGGTCGTCTTGAGCCCACTTCGTTTCAAGACCATTGATGCGAATGATAATCTGCTTATCGTTGAACTCTTGATTGTTTAGGGTCTCACAAACTTGTTTTCGGGCGTCCTCTTTGGCATCCATTGCAACCGCATCTTCTAGGTCAAAAATAAAGGCGTCTGCCTTTAAAGTTTGCGCCTTTAATAAAACCCGTTGATTAGAACCTGGCATATATAAAATGCTTCGTTTGATGGTGTTTTCTTGTTTGGTCATTGTGCTTTTGAATGCGTTCTCTTAAAGTTAAGCTGTTACTTTAATATAAAACATTAAATTTGGTAGATAAAATGAAAAAACAATTACTTAAGCTGGCGCTCGTTAGCGCACTTTTCGCCCAATTACCATTGGGTCTTATGGCACAAAATAATAGCGCCTTAACGGATGAAATTATTGCTCATGCTAATATGCTTGGCCAAAAAGCCTCTCAATCTGATCTGGCTTATCAAGTGGTAAAGTCATTAACCACAGAAGTAGGCCCTCGTAAAGTAGGCAGTGCTGGCGACGCAAAGGCAGTGAAGTGGGCCGTTGAAAAAATGAAGGCATACGGCTTTGACCGTGTTTGGACAGAACCAGTGGTGGTTCCGGGCTGGCACCGTGGGCCTATATCTGCGGCTAAAATTATGCTCCCTTTTGAACATAAAATGGCGGTTACGGCTTTGGGAAATAGTGTAGCGACACCAAAAGACGGCATCACAGCAGAGATTGTCCAATTTGATGAATATAAAGATTTAGTCGCGGCTCCTGCCAATAGCCTTAAGGGTAAAATTGCCTATATTTCATTTCGTATGGAAGGAACTGGTTTAAAAGGATACAGCTATGCAGGGCAAGCGCGGCATAATGGTTCGGTTGCGGCGGCAAAGGCGGGTGCCTCTGCCATCATTATTCGTTCAATCGGTACCGATGATAATCGCACCCCCCATACCGGTAGCATGGGCTATGCGGACGGGGTTAAGAAAATTCCAGCAGCGGCTATTTCAAATCCAGACGCGGACTTGCTCGAAAGTGTTCTTAGTTATAATAAACCAGTGACGGTATTCTTAAAGCTAACCTCACATGCGGCGGATCCGGTAACCACATATAATGTATTAGGTGAAATTACCGGCACGGACGAGCCGGAAAAAGCCATTACCATCGGCGCTCATTTAGACAGTTGGGACGAGGCGACAGGGGCATTGGATGATGGTGTTGGTGTTGGCATTATGATGGCGGCGGCAAAACATATTATTGATGGTGGCAAAAAACCGAAACGGTCTATTCGCGTTCTATTGTTTGCCGCAGAAGAAATAGGCCTTTTGGGTGCGGCGCAATATGTTAAAGACCATAAAGATGATATGGATAATCATATTTTAGGGGCCGAATGGGATAGCGGTACGGGCTATATTACAGAAATGGAACCCGGAGTTGGACCAATGGCCTTAAATGTCGTGCGTGAAATGGGTGCGGTATTTGCCCCTTATGGGGTGGCGACAAGTCAAAAAAATACAGCTAAGGGCGATTCTGATATGTCTCGTCTTGGTAATGCGGGCATGCCAGCCGTAAATCTCATATCCGAAATTGGCTATTATATGGATTACCATCACACGGCAAATGATACGCTGGATAAAGTTAACAGAGAAGCCATCAAACAAAATTCAGCGATTTATGCCATGTTTGCCTGGATGGCGGCGTCAATGGATGTTGATTATAGAAAATAAATTTTAGAATATGGCATAAAGCGGAGACAAT
>ERZ890510.2010-NODE-2010-length-12136-cov-4.486466_pt1 | contig 12136 bp, 10 predicted proteins | sample MGYA00521265_ERZ890510 | MGnify/ENA primary metagenome ERZ890510 (study PRJEB32303, sample SAMEA104408624) | aquatic metagenome | biome: Brackish water; feature: Chemocline; material: water | place: Baltic Sea | collected 2014-10-26T21:54:00 | depth 110 m ...
AGGGCAGAGCCCCCGCCTGATCGCCGCCGCCGGGGACCAGGTGCCGCCCGGCGCCGACGAGGCACGGATCCAGCGGATGCGAGAACTGGTGGAGGAACACGGGCGCTACTGAAGTGAGCCTAGTTGAACTGGCGTAGTTGAGTCGTTCAGGCCGTCGCCCAGTGGTTGCGCAGATCGTAAAACTCGCGAAACATGACCTCGGCGATTCTGTCCGTGGTGCCAATGCCCTCGGAGTCGCCGTAGTTGAAGACGATGAAACCGCCTGCCGGCGTCGACCAGTGTTTGATCAGTTGCCGGGCTTCGGCGCGCACGGCATCGGCATCACCACCGGGCAGGGTCGCCTGAATGTCGACGGTCGTCAGGAAACAGACCTTGCCGGCAAAGGCAGCACCGAGTGCCTCGATGCCATAGGCCTGCGGCTGCTGCATGTTGAGCACATCGGCACCGGCTTCGATGAAGAAGGGCACGAAATCGTTGACGCGCCCGCAGCTGTGCAGGATCACGTGCCACCCGTGGCCGTGGATGGCGTCGAACAACTGTCGGTAGCGATCAAGGAAGAACTCGCGGAACAGATCCTTTGAGATCAGCGTGTTCTGTTGTGTGCCCCAGTCATCGGTGAGGAAGATGCCGTGGCAACGGTCGCCGAACCGCCGCGCCGCCTCGTCGAGATGTTCGAGTTTGTACTGCAGAATCATGTCGATCAGTCGGTGCATCTTTTCCGGCTCGAGATAGAAATCCTCCAGCGTGCGCTCGAAGCCGTGCAGCATGTGCAAGCGCTCGAAGAGATTGAAGTGGCTGGTGAGGACCACGTAGCGGTCTTCGGCGTCGGCGATGCCGGCGTCGATGCGGGCGAAGTAAAAGGGGTTGCGCGGATTCGGCGGCCGGTAGCCGGCGAGGGCACTCCATTGTTCCAGCGGGTGGTGGACGACCTGCCCCATGTTCTTCAGTTCCGTCTTGGCCCACAGGCAACCCCAGTCGTCCGGCTCGGGATTGTCGAAGAACCAGCCTCGCTCCTGCCGATCCATCTCCCAGCAGTCACATACGTCGTTGGGAAAACCCTTGATCACGGCTGCCAGTCTGTCACTCCACGATCCCCCGAGAAAAAAGGGGAGTCGCGGCGGGGTGCCGAACTCGATGGCCCGGCGCACGATCTCTCGACGTTCCACTTGCTGCCTCCTGTGGCCTGTATGTCCCCTGCAACGTAGCCGAATTCGGGGCAATCGCGCACCTGCTCTTGCCAAGGCAAGCGCTCCACTGCCTATTGTGAAGGAGACCGAACCGTGGATATCCACAGGAGAGAATCGATGCCCTTCGACAGCAAGATCCCGAAAAAACTCGAATCGATCACCCGGCGCTACACCAGTCTGTGTTTCGAATCGTTGCAGTCTGTCGCCATGGATCTGGCCGAGACGAGCGAGCATCATCGGAACCTGCCGACGGGGTCGGGACTGGGCTGGCAGCGCGTGCAACCCGGACACAAATGGGGCAGTGCCTGGTCCACCGGCTGGTTCCGTGGCAGCGTGCGGCTGCCTGCTGCCTGCCGGGATCACAAGGTCTACCTGCGCGCCGCCACCGGGGCTCCGGAAGGGCTGCTGATCGTCGATGGCGAGCACCGCGGCGTTTTTGATCCGAATCACCCCGTTGTCATGATGACGGCTGCCGGCAATCCACGGCGCACCTATCAGATCGCTGTCGAGGCCCATGCCGGTCACCCCTGCATCGGGACCCAGCCGGATGAAGACAACAGCGCCGCAGATTTTCAGCGGACCTTCGCAGGTGTGGAGATCCTGCTGCAGCGCGAGGATGTCGTCGGTTTCGTTTTCGATCTGCAGAGCCTGCTGCAGCTGGCCGAAGCCCTCGACGAGAACAGTCTGCGCCGTGGTCGCATCCTGGCGGCCCTCGGGCAGGTCTGGCAGGTGGTGGATGCCATGCCGGCAGAAACACCTGAGGACAGCTGGCGACCGAAGCTGGCTACCGCACGGGGCATCATGCAGCCCCTGCTGGCGGCGCGCAACGGCGACACGACTCCCTTCATGGGGATCGTCGGCCACTCGCACATCGACACCGCCTGGTTGTGGACCCTGGCCGAGACCGAACGCAAATGCGCGCGCACCTTCTCCTCGGTGCTCAACCTGATGGAGCAGTACCCCGAATTTCGCTTTCTGCAGAGCGCGCCGTATCACGCCGATATCATGCGGCGCGAGTATCCCGGCATCTTCCGGCGCATCAAGGCAGCGGTAAAGTCGGGACGCTGGGAACCCAATGGCGCCATGTGGATCGAGCCGGACTGCAACATCCCGTCGGGTGAAGCCTTTGTCCGCCAGTTGCTGCTCGGGCAGCAGTTCACGCGCGAGCACTTCGGCTACACATCAGACGCCTTCTGGCAGCCCGATGTCTTCGGTTACTCAGCGGCGTTGCCGCAGATTCTGAAGAAGGCTGGCGTCGATTACTTCCTGACGACGAAGATCGCCTGGAATGACACGACACGGTTTCCCTACGACACCTTCCGCTGGCAGGGCATCGACGGCACGGAAATCCTCTCGCATTTCAACAAGATCCACTGTTTCCCGGATCCCAAGACCCTCATCGCTCAGTGGCAGGACGTGCAGCACAAGGAGACGGCGGATCGGCGGCTCTCGGCCATCGGTTACGGCGATGGTGGCGGTGGACCCCAGTATGAGATGCTGGAATTTGCCCGTCGCGTGCAGGATCTCGAGGGCTGTCCACGCGCCGACTACGTAACGGTGACAGACTTCATGAAGGGCATTGAGGCCCAGGCGAAGGAACTGCCCGAATGGGTGGGGGAGCTGTATCTGGAGCTGCACCGCGGCACACTCACGTCGATCGCCGAGATCAAGCGCCTCAACCGTCGCGGCGAGGAAGCACTGCACGATGCCGAGTTCCTGTGGACCCTGGCGGCCTTGTCCGGGCGCCGGTATCCGGCAACACAGTTGCGCGATCTGTGGGCCAGTTTCCTCGTCAACCAGTTTCACGACATCCTGCCCGGCAGCTCCATCCCAGAGGTCAACGATCAGGCGATCGCCGAGATGGGTGTCACGGTGAACGTTGTGGGTGCTCTCGCCCAGCAGGCCCTGGGGACACTCACCGACAGCCGACGCAAGTCGCCGGCCCCGGCGCTGCTGGTGGCCAATACGCTCGGCTGGGACCGCGATGGCGAGTTTCAACTGCCGGCGGCGATCTGGCCTGCCGGGCACGTGCCTGCCGGCGAGGGCACGAGCTGTCAACGCATCACGGGTGTCACGGGGGAGGAGCGGGTCGCCGTACATGGTGTCAGCCTCTGCGCCCTCGGCACGACCCACCTGCCACTGCGTAAGGGACGCAGTGCTGCCAGTTCACCCTTCGTCGTCACGGACCGCGCCGTGGATACCCCCTTTCTGCGGGCTCGATTCGATGCGGCAGGGCGGATCACGTCGTTGCTGCACAAGGACAGCGGCCGGCAGCTGGTCACCGCAGGTGGCGCTCTCAACACGCTCTGGCTGGGTGAGGATGTGCCGGCGGCGTGGGACAACTGGGATATCGATTTCGATCAGCAGTTCAAGATGGAGGCGCAGACGAAATTGCTGTCGCGCCAGGTCGTTGACGGACCCCTGCAGTTGCGCATTCGTCACGAGATCGCCATCGGCAGCGGGTCACGCCTCACACAGGATGTGGTGTTCCACTCGACCTCGGCGCAGATCGACTTCGAAACCGTCGTGGACTGGCACGAGAAACACCGTCTGTTGAAAGCCGGGTTTGATCTCGACGTACACGTCGACAGTGCGCGCCACGAAATCCAGTTCGGTCATGTCTCGCGCCCGACGCACAGCAACCGACCAGCGGACCGGGCCCAGTTTGAGGTCGTCAATCACCGTTGGACGGATCTGTCGGAGACGCGTTTCGGCGTCGCCTTGCTCAACGACGGCAAGTACGGCATCTCCGTGAACGGTGCCGACGCGCGCCTGAGCCTGCTCAAGTCCGGTGCACGCCCCGACCCGAGGGGCGATGAGGGCCGCCATGTTTTCACCTATGCGCTGCTGCCCCATACGGGCAGTTTTTCGGCGGAGAGCGTCGTGCGCCCGGGATACGAACTCAACGTTGCGCCCCGGGCGGTGCTGGCGGCGGGGGATGCGAGCTTCGGCAGTCTGCTGACGGTGGATGCATCCAACGTCGTCGTCGACACGGTGAAGTGGGCCGAAGACGGCAGTGGCTACATCCTCCGCCTGTATGAATGTGAGGGCACAGTGGCGGCGGGCCATATGCACTTTGGTCACGATGTGGTGCGTATCGCCGAAACCAACCTGCTGGAAGATGAGGTCATCGCCGAGATCGGGGTTCGTCGCCGGCGGGCGCGTTGTGATCTGCGACCTTTCGAGATCAAGACTCTCTGGGTGACAACGGCATAAGTGGAGGAACCAGCAGAGCCGCGCCCCCTGCGCCACAGCCGGCTCGTCAACGCCTCACCGGTGTACTACGGCTGGGTCATTCTCGCCGTCGGTGCCAGTGGTGTGGTCCTGTCGAGCCCGGGACAGACGTACGCCTTTTCCCCCTTCCTCGATCACTTCATCAGGGATCTCGGTCTGAGCCGATCCCTGGTCAGCACCCTCTATACGATGGCTACGCTGGCGGCCAGCTTCGTCCTGCCTTTCATCGGGCGTCGATTCGATCGGCATGGGGCGCGGCTGCTCATCACCCTGATCAGCCTGCTGCTGGGGCTGGCCTGTATCTACATGAGCCTCGTGCGCACTGCCGTCATGCTCGGCATCGGGTTCTTTCTGATGCGTCAGCTCGGCCAGGGCAGTCTGACTCTGGTGAGCAAGAACGTCGTCAATCTCTGGTGGGTGCGGAAACGCGGGCGCATGATGGGGCTCATGGGTGTGATTGGTGCGCTCTTCGGCGGCCTGTTCCCGTACTTCATCAATGCCCTGATCGCGCAGTACGGCTGGCGCTGGACCTATGTCATCCTTGGCGTGGTGGTGATCGGGGTGATGGTCCCCGTGGGTTGGATCTTCACCCGCAACCACCCCGAAGAACACGGCCTGCACCCCGATGGCGAGGCCCCCGGTGATGGCGGCGGAGCCCAGCGCACGGGCAAACCGCTCGAGATCAACTGGACCCTGGCCCAGGTGCTGCGCTGCCGCGCCTTCTGGGTCACCATTTCCGGCATGTCGGTCCTGGCCATGCTCAATACCGGCCTGTATTTCCACATCTTCAGTGTTTTCCAGGACTCCGGCTTGTCATCTACGGTAGCGGCCTTCGTCTTTGTTCCCATTGCCGCCACAGGTGCCGGCATGCAACTGGGAGCGGGACTGCTCGTGGGGCGCATACATCCCCGTGTGCTGCTGTCGGTGGCGTTGCTGCTGAATACGGTGATCCTCGTTGCGGCGACCCGACTCACATCCATCCCCGCCGCGTATGCTTTTGGTGTCGGCTGGGGGATTCAGTCCGGTATCGAGGGACTGGTCATGGGCGTTATCTTTGCCAACTACTTCGGTCGCCGGCATTTGGGGACCATCGCCGGATTCGCTTCCACCATCCAGGTGGCAGCCTCGGCGCTGGGCCCCATGCCGATCGGCATTGCCCGCGATCTGCTGGGTAGTTACCAGACGGTCTTGACGGGCTCCGCCATCGTGCCGTTGCTGCTGGCTGTGGCCTGTCTGTTCTTTGGCAAGCCGCCGGCTTCACCACCTCAGCCTGAACCGATGGAGCAGATCCATGCTGAAAACGGTTGAACAACACTTTCGCGAACTGACACCTGCCGTCGATTTCTGTTCGCTGCGCCTGGTGTCGCGACAGGATGAGGTCATCGAGGTCCGCCAGGACGTCCTGCAGCCGGTGGATACCGAGGATGACGTGGGCGCCATGATCACCGTTGTTGATGGCGGGGGACTGGGGTACGCCGCCACGTGTGACCTGTCAGCCGCTGGCCTGGGTGAGGCGCTGGATCGGGCCACACGCTGGGCACAGAAGACGGCATCTGCGGCGATCGTCGATCATGGCAAGGTGCCGCGTCCGCCATCGGTGGGTGAGTATGCCTGTGCCATCGCCAGACCGTGGGCGGCGACACCCCTCGGCGAGCGTATCGATCTTGCCCGGCAGGAGTGCGCCCGCCTGAAGACGGATGACCGCATCGTCGACTGGTCCGCATCGCTGTGGTGGATCGCCGAGGAGCAACTCTACCTGACGTCCGACGGCGGCCGCACGCAACAGCGCTTCGAGTACCTGATCCCCGGACTCAGCGTCACTGCCAACGAGGGCAGCGAGACCGTCAGTCGCCGCTATGGCGGTTTCGATCTGGGGCGCCAGGGGGGCCTCGAGATCCTCGATGATGTCCATTTCTTTGATCAGGCGCCGGTGATCGCCGACGAAGTGCTGCAGTTGCTGGTGGCGCCCAACTGCCCCACGGGCACGATGGACCTGCTGCTGGATCCGGACCAGATGTATCTGCAGATCCACGAGTCGATCGGGCACCCGCTGGAACTGGACCGAATCCTCGGCGACGAACGCAACTACGCCGGCACAAGCTTCGTAAGCCTCGATATGCTCGGCAGCTATCGCTACGGTTCCGACCTGCTCAACATCACCTTTGATCCTACCATCGCCGAAGAGTTTGCCAGCTACCGCTGGGATGATGACGGCGTGGCAGCGGATCGGCAATACATCATTCGACAGGGCATTCTCGAACGGGCTCTTGGCGGCAGCACCTCGCAGATGCGCGCCACACAACCGGGTGTAGCCAACTCGCGGGCGTGTTCATGGAACCGGCCCCCCATCGACCGCATGGCCAACCTCAATCTAGAGCCCGGCACGTCGAGCCTGGAAGAACTGATCGGCGCTGTGGAACACGGCATCCATATGAAGCGCAATCTCTCATGGTCCATCGATGACAGCCGCAACAAATTCCAGTTTGGCTGTGAGCATGGCCAGATGATCCGTAACGGCGAACTGGCCGAGGTCGTGAAGAAACCCAACTACAATGGCATTTCGGCAACCTTCTGGCGCTCACTGAAAGGGGTGGGAAACGCCGCTCTCAATGAGGTCCTCGGCACGCCCTTCTGCGGCAAAGGGGAACCCAATCAGGTCATTCGTGTGGGCCACGCGTCGCCGCCGGCGCTGTTCGCCGACATCGATGTCTTTGGTGGGGAGTGACGGCGATGGACATGAAGACCGATTTCTTCCGGCTTGCAGAGGAATTGCTGGGTCTGGCCCAGGGCGACGAGGTGTTGCTGCTGAACTTCGCCGGCGAGGCCACCGATTTCGTCCGCTTCAACCAGTCGCGGGTGCGCCAACCCGGTCACGTCCACCAGCGCTACCTGTGCATCGAGCTCATCGATGGTCAGCGCCACGCGGGGGCGAGGATCACTCTCGGCGGCGGGCACCATTGCGTGAACGGGCAGGATGAAAGTGTGGACCGGCCGCACGCGGCAGCTGTTGTCGGTCTGTTGCGGAGTCGGCTTGCTGACTTGCCGGAGGATCCCCATCTGCTCTACAACGACCAGCCTCAATCTACGGACCAGGAAGGGGAGAATCACCTGCCCGATGTTGAGGAAGTGGTCGATCAGGTGCTGTCCGCCGGCGCTGGCCGAGATCTTGTCGGTCTGCACGCCCAGGGTGGTATCTATCGTGGTTTCGCCAACTCCCTCGGTCAGCGCAACTGGTCGGCGACCCACAGCTTCAATTTTGACTGGAGTTTCTACCACCGGGCGGACAAGGCCGTCAAGTGCGGCTATGCGGGGGGCAACTGGCGCGCCACCGAATTCAGCACCCGTGTCGACACGGCTGTGGCCCAGCTGGCGCTTCTTGGCACCGAGGCACAGACGATCGCCGCCGGTCGCTACCGCGTCTACCTGGCACCGGTGGCTCTGGCTGATTTCGTCGGCCTGCTCAACTGGGGCGGCGTGGGACTGAAAGCACAACGCACCCGTCAGTCCAGCCTGCTGCGCATGACGACGGATGGCGTTCGACTACATCATTCGGTGACCCTGATGGACAACACACGGGCCGGTGTGGCGCCGAACTTCCAGGCCGAGGGCTTTCTCAAGCCGGACCACGTGACGCTCATCGATGCTGGTGCCCATGCCGACAGCCTCGTATCGCCGCGCAGTGCCCGGGAGTACGGTGTGCCGACCAATGGCGCCGGCGCGGGGGAGGGGGCGGAGTCGCTCGATCTGGCGGCGGGTGACCTGCCGGCAGAGGAAGTTCTGCAGCGTCTTGGTACAGGTGTCTGGATCAACAACCTGCACTATCTGAACTATTCCGATCGTCCCGCCTGTCGCATTACCGGCATGACTCGCTTTGCCTGCTTCTGGGTCGAGGCGGGACAGATCGTGGCGCCCATCAACGTCATGCGTTTTGACGAGAGCCTGTTCCGCGTACTCGGCGACAATCTTCTCGGGCTCACGCGTGAACGTGAGATGATCCTCGACTCCGGCAGCTATGGGGGCCGGGACACGTCGTCAGCGCATTTCCCCGGGGCGCTGGTCGAGGACTTCAACTTCAACCTGTAAGATGGCCATGGACGTTCTCTACCTGCCGGCGACCGATCCCGCGGACGACACCTACGGTCATCCGCCAGAAAGTTTCCCCGACGATCCGACGATCCGTGTGTTCAGCGTCAGCTATCCACGCATGGTCTGGTACAACGAGGAGATCCGCGCCGAAGCGTTGCGACAGATCGAGATGATGTCGGCAGACCGCGTTGTCCTGGTGGGATTCAGCAAGTCCGGACTCGGCGCCTGGCACCTGGCGCAGGCGCTGCCCGAATGTGTCAAAGCCACCATCATCTTTGATGCACCCATGGCGCTGCAGCAGCTGCCCAGTCAATGGGGCGCGGCGCCGTTCTACCCGAGTGCAGAGGCATGGCAGCGGGATCTGCCCGTGTATGGGATCACGCAGTTTCAGCGGGATGTGTCAGCCGACCACAAGTTGATCCTCATCTCCGGGGCGCATTTTGATGCCGACATGCGGCAACTGGTGTCTGCCCTGAATGATGCCGGCATCGATCACACCTTTCTGCCGCACCCCGAGATCCGCCACCACTGGAACGCCGGCTGGGTCGAAATAGGCCTGGCCGCCGCCCATATCACAGGAGCATACAGATGACAACATTCGCAGGGCTGGTGCCGGCGGCGATTACGCCGATGACGGCAGGTGGGCAGATCCATGAAGAGGCCTTTCGCCGTGTGCTCGACTTCAATCTGCAGGCCGGCGCCCACGGCTTCTGGGTCGCCGGTGGCAGCGGCGAAAGTATCATGCTCGATGACAGCGAGAACCGGCGCCTGGCTGAGATGGCTGCCGAAGAGGCGTCTGGGCGTGGCTTCGTCATCATGCATGTCGGTGCGCCCACAACAGCGCGTGCTGCGGCGCTGGCCGAACATGCCGCCCGCGTCGGCGCCACGGCCATCTGCTGCGTGCCGCCCTTCTTCTACCGGCGCACCGCCGACGAGATCGCCGAGCACTACCGGGTGGTCGGCGCCGCGGCGGACCTGCCCCTGTTCGTCTACAACCTGCCGTCCATGACGGGTGTGGAGATCACCGTTGAGCTCATGCAGACGATTCAGGATGCCGTGCCGCAGTTGGTCGGGTTGAAGCACTCCTCGTCCTTGTTTGCCAATGTCTACGAGTTCGTCGCCATGGGCCTGCAGTGCTTTATCGGTAGTGGTGCGCTCATGGCGCCGGCCTTGGCGCTCGGTGCCGTGGGCTGTGTCGACGGCCCGCCGTTGATGGCGCCCGAGGTTTGGATGAAGATTTGGGCGGCCCACCGGGCCGGGGATCAGGCCCAGATGGACGAGGCGCAGCGACAGGCGCGCGCCGTGATCGCTCTGGTTCGGCAGTTTGGCGGGGGCCGTTTCTTCGGCGTTATGAAGGCCGTTCTCAGCCACCGCATCGGCATGGATTGCGGCGATCCGAGACTGCCGGCGGCGCCTCTGACGGCGGCGCAGAAAGGCGAAGTGATCGAGCTGGCGGAGAGCCTCGGGCTGCATCCGGCAACCTGAGGCACTGGAACCGGCGGTACAGAACCAGCTCTCAGCTGTTGGCACCGGTTCGGGGAAAGGCCGTGCCATCCTGCGGTTCGTACCCGAGGACCGAGCGCGAAACCTCGAGATCCATGTACGAACGGCGGTGCTTCGACACGCCGTTGACGATGGCGAAGTCGACGTCGGCGACATCCACGCAGCAGCCGAAGAGCTGGGCGCAATCACGGGCGCTGAGGCTGCCGTTGCGCTGATCCGGATCCCAGTCGCCGCCCTGGTCAAAGCGCGGACTGCCGAGACGGACGCAGATACACGACAGGTCATGCTGGTCGGCGTAGACGCGGGCGACGGCTTCGCCCCAGCACTTGGTGGCACCATAGACATTCTGCGGATAGATCGGGGCGTCCCACGGCACGTCGTCACCCGTGTGCCCCAGGATGGCGTTGATGCTGCTGGCAAATACCAGGCGCTCACAGCCGGCCTCGCGGGCGGCCTCGAAGCCGTTATACGCACCCATGATGTTGAGCGGCAGCAGCGTCTCATAAAACCTGGCTGCCGGACTGGGGTCTGCCGCCAGATGGACAACGACGTCCATGCCGGCACAGGCCTTGAGCATCTGCTGGTAGTCGGCGATGTCCGTCTGGACGAATTCCTCGTGGGCCGCCAGATCGGCAACGGGACGGATGTCGGCCAGCCGCAACGGGTGGCGATCCCCCCAATGGGATCGCAGGATCCCGGCGACCAGGCCGGCGGCGCCGGTGATCAAAACCTTCTTGCGTGTGCTCGTCATGGCGTTGCTTTCGTTGGCGTGAAGTCGCCGAAGATAGGCGCCGCAAGGGGCACTCGCCTACTGCACCACAGGATCGATCCTTTGAGCCGGCTGGCTGCTGCGGCGAACGGCAACAAACCACACCCAGATGACGACGGCAGAGGTGCCCCAGGTGCGGGCGAGTCGCAGCGGCAGGGGCGCCGTGGCGAGGCCGCTGACTGCGGTCATCGCTTCCGCCAGCAGGACGGCTGTGTGTACGGCAAACATGACAGCCATGAGCAACCCCACCCAGCGCAGCCGCCAGCGCCAGCCCTGGCGGGGCGTTACGACAAACAGCGCGATCGCTCCGGCAATACCCGGGTAGACGCCGTCGCGCACGAGACTCGTCGGCAGTCGCAGGCCTCCTGGGCCGAACAGGGCCAGACCGCCGTTCACCAGCCATACAATGGCATGCATGTAGTACGCCGACAACACATCCCAGACAGGCAGGGACAGGGCTGTCACAAGGGCGAAGAGGGCGAGGAATCCTCCGGGGCGCTGCAGCAGACCCTTATGGATCACAAGGACTTCTCGTCGGGAAGATGATTGACCCACGTCGCCCAGAGCCACAGCAGGAATCCGGCATTAACGATGACCAGCAGGTAGACGTGGAGAAATCCGGACCAACCCGGGGCGACGGCGGAGATCACTGCAAGCAGTACGAGGCGGGCGATGCTGTAGCAGAAAAAGGCGGGCACACCCCAGCACAACGCCTTGAGGCGCTGGGCGAGTATCGTCGGGTACGACAGCACCGCCGCCACATACAGCCCCAGAGCGTAGACACCGGTACACTCCCGGGTGACGTGAAAGACGATGTGTTGCATGCTGAGAATGGCATACTCCCCGGGAACAGCGCCAAGACTGACGGTCATCCCCATCATCTGCAGCAGACGGGCCGTGGTGTAGGAGATGGCCTGTAGCCAGGGGAGACTGAGAGCGGTATCCCAGCGGTCCAGGGCATAGGCCATGAACAGCGCGTGCAGACCGAAGAGGGCACAGAAGCCGAGTCGTCTACGCACGGCGCTCAGCGGGGTGACTGTCATGCCAGCCGCCGTCGGGTCGCGGTGTACAGGCAGATCAGCAGCACTGCGAGCCATTCGCCGCCGAAGGGAACGGCCATGGTCTGCAGTGGTTTGCCATCGGCGTCAACAACCTGTGAGAAGTCACGGTTGAAGCCGTTGGCAGAGATGTTGACGATCAGCGTCGGGTTGTGCGTTATCGATAAATGCGCTGACTGTGGTTTCGTATCCGTCGGTGTGAAGGTCACGTGGATCGTCTGGCTGTCGCCGGCGGGGATCACACACGTGGTGCCATCGGGGACAAACTCCGGATCGTCAGAGACGATATTGGTGATCGT
>ERZ890510.2013-NODE-2013-length-12123-cov-5.009446_pt1 | contig 12123 bp, 10 predicted proteins | sample MGYA00521265_ERZ890510 | MGnify/ENA primary metagenome ERZ890510 (study PRJEB32303, sample SAMEA104408624) | aquatic metagenome | biome: Brackish water; feature: Chemocline; material: water | place: Baltic Sea | collected 2014-10-26T21:54:00 | depth 110 m ...
GTCAAACCCTTGATTCGCCCGAATAATACCCGATGCAGGTGCTTTTACAAGATGATTTCGAGTTATTGAATCACGCCGATCATTGTAATACTTCCCTATCGCTTGCCAAGGGGCACCATTTTAAGTACGTTCCGCCGTCCTTTCCCGGCAGGGACAGGGATTCCCCGTCAGCGGGGACATGCGCGCCCGTAGCTCAGCTGGATAGAGCACTAGACTACGAATCTAGGGGTCGGGAGTTCGAATCTCTCCAGGCGCGCCACCTTTTCCCGTATCCATCCGTTGGCGGTCCGATCGGTGGCCGGTAAGGTGGGCCAACGCGCAAGGCCCGGAGGATCTATGTCAGAAGTCATACCGCACCATCGTCTGATGGTGGTGGGTGCGAGACCGGGCGATGCTCAAAAGCAGGTATTTGCCCCCTACGACCGAAGTGTGATCGCCACGGTCGATGCGACAAATGGGGATGCGGTCGAGGCCGCACTGACCACTGCGCATAAGCTTTTTCGCTCACGCGATTCCTGGCTCTCGAAGCCGAAACGCATCGAAATACTCACGCGGGCTGCCGAGATCATGAAGGGTCAGATCGAGCAACTAGCCGTCGATGCCGCGCGCGAAGGCGGCAAGCCGTTGATTGACTCGCGTATCGAAACGATTCGGGCGATCAGTAGCGTCGAAGCCTGCGTCGAAGAGCTGAAGCACGCGGTTGGCGAAATTATCCCGATGAACGTCAACGCGGCTTCCGCCAATCGGTTTGCCGCGACGACGCTTGAACCGATCGGGGTCGTGGTTGCTGTCAGCGCCTTCAACCATCCGCTCAACCTGATTGCGCATCAGGTCGCGCCGGCCGTCGCGACCGGGTGTCCGGTTATCGTCAAGCCATCGGAAGACACACCGCTTTCTTGCATTCGACTTGTCGAAATTTTGCGAGAAGCGGGATTGCCGGAAGAGTGGTGCCAAGTCACCGTGACCGAGAGCCGCGATGTGGCGACCGCGTTGGTAACTGATCCCCGGGTGGGATTTTTTAGTTTCATAGGCAGTCCCGGGGTCGGCTGGTCGCTTCGCTCGCAACTCGCGCCGGGGGCGCGCTGCGCGTTGGAACATGGCGGCGCGGCCCCCGTGATTGTTGGGCCGGATGCCGATCTTAGCGAGATCGTCCCCCCCCTCCTGAAGGGTGGGATGTATCACGCTGGACAAGTTTGTGTATCTGTTCAGCGCATCTTCGCTCACGAAAGCCTCGCGAGGACTCTGGCAGAGGCGCTCGCTGACGGTGCGGAGAAGCTCATTGTAGGCGACCCGACAAGGGCTGACACCGAGGTCGGACCGCTGATCCGTCCGCGCGAGGTGGCGCGTGTTCACGAATGGGTCACCGAGGCATCGGATCGCGGCGCCGAAATTCTCTCCGGTGGCGAACCGTTGGACCATAATTGCTACGGTCCGACAGTGCTCTACGACCCGCCCGACGATGTTCGTATGTCGCGGCAGGAAGTGTTCGGTCCTGTTATCTGCGTCTACCCCTATGACGACATGGACGAAGCAATTGAGCGCGCGAATTCTTTGCCGTTTGCATTTCAAGCTTCTGTATTCACCAAAGACATTGATCGGGCTATGCGCGTGTATTCACGGTTGGACGCGTCGGCGGTCATGATCAATGACCACACTGCTTTCCGCGTGGACTGGATGCCGTTCGCCGGACTCCGACAGTCAGGTCTTGGCGTCGGTGGAATTCCACACACAATGCATGACATGCAAATCCAGAAAATGATGGTTCTTCGCTCGCCTGAGCTATGAGCCCCGAAGCGTGAGCGCGCAGGCGCTGGACTAAGGCCGATGAGCGCCGACATTGAGGCGATCAAGGCGGAACTTGGTCGGTACGGCTTGGTGTTTCGTGGCGGGTTCAATCCAGATCCCGGCGAAATGGTTGGCACTTTCAGTAGCCAAATCGGAACCGTTGTCCTTGTCGGGAATGCCGGATCGGCGATGTGGCAAGCATTTCAGGCGCAACCCATCGCATCAGATGACGCGCCTGATCCGTTGAATCGGTGGATCGAAGAGGTCGTGGACGAGATTGCCCTGGGCCTCGGTGCGCGTGCGGTGTACGCCCACAACGGTCCACCTTTCCTGCCATTTCTGACCTGGGCGGCGCGGAGTGACGCGGTGTTTTCCTCGCCGCTTGGGCTATTTGTCCATCCTGATTTTGGACTTTGGCATGCTTATCGTGCGGCGCTCCTGTTTGACGACCCGGTCGTGCTGCCGGCGCGGGATTTGCGCCCGTCGCCCTGTATCGCGTGCGCGGAGCGCCCCTGCACGACCGCGTGCCGCGTGCCCGGCGCCGATCTAATTCGAAATCACGTTCTGGATTGTGCGGGGAGCGAAAACCCCGAGGGAAAGGCATGCCGTTACGACGGTTGCGCCGCGCGGCGCGCTTGCCCCTTGGGTCGCGCATATGAATACGAACCGCGCCATATGCGGTTCCATATGGACGCGTATCTCCGGTCAGTGCGGCGCTGAGGCAATGTCAAAGGTTATTGGTTCGCTGCCGCTCGCCGTGATGTCGTACATGGTGCGAAAAGCCGAGTTTAGGTCGCGAGCAAGCGCCGCCGGGTCAAATAGGGGCGAGACCGTCACTTGTTTCCGCACCGTGTCTTTGGTCTCCTCCAGCCACCGAGAGTCCGTGGCCAGTCCGATTGCTAGTTTCTCGTACCCGTCGATACCTGCTTGAACCAAAGCTGGCATGCCTAACGCCGATAGGATCGACGCGCCGGTTCGGGCGCTCTGGCTGGACCCGGCTATGGTGATGACAGGAACGCCGGCAAGCAACGCGTCAATCGTCGTAACGCCGCCGGCATGATTAAATGAATCCAGGCAAATGTCGGCGAGGCGGTGGCGCGCTAAATGGCTTGGCCGGTCCTTGCGCTCGGCAAAGATTAACCGGTCAGCCGCAACGCTTTGAATTTCGGCGGTGTGACGCAAGCGCGCCATCACGCTTTCGCTCGTGCCGCGCAGCCACAGGACACTGCCGGGAACCCTAGTGAGTATGCGCATCCAGCTCGCGAATGAGTCAGGTTCCAACTTGTAGGTCGCGTTAAAACAGGCGAACACAATTCCGTCGGCGGGAAGACCCTCCGTAGCGCGATCAGGTGTCTCTAGCGGCAGGTCGACTGCGGCAGCTGCCATGAAGGTATCTGGCAAGTACACCAATGTTTCCGAGCAGTGTCGCGCGAGCGTCGGCGGGGTGTGCACGCGGTCGGTAAGAAGCCACGGGATATAGTCAGCACCGAGGGTACTGCCATAGCCGAGGTAGTGAACCTGCACACCTGCCGGCCGGTGCGCAAATATCTCCAACCGCGATCCACGGGTATGCCCGGCAAGATCGACCAGGACGTCAATCCCGTCCGATTCTATCTGGCTTACAGCTTCTTCAGTCGATCTGGGCCCGAGATCGACCATGCGGTCAAATGCCAAATGGAACTCGTTGGTCAGCGCGTCGGATCCACCGCCCGCAATCGAGTATCCAATCCACTCGAAATCCGGATTATCGCGGGCGCCGAGCACACTGGAAAACGACATCGCCAGGCTATGCGTGCGAAAATCAGGTGACACAAACCCGATTCGAAGGGGCTTCTTGCCTGGAGAGGAGATGCTAGACCTGTCTGCCAGGGTCGCGTGCGCAGCGGCGGATCGCTTCGCAGCAACCAGCCTGGTTTGGGGCGATGCATTTGTGCCAGCAAGGGCAAACGGCGGCACCTGCGCGCCCTGCGCGACATCTTTGACGACGGCGTCGACAAGCTCGGCATCGCCTTCCCACAGACATACATGGCGCCTGGAGTGAAGCAGGTAGGCTCGAACACCGGGAAGGTTTGGCTCAATCTTGAGCGCATCCCCATAGGCTTGTGTCGCTTCGTCGTGGCGACCGAGCGCCTGCAGAATGTGACCGAAATTAAGGAGTGCACTGGGAGACCCTGGCCCCAGTTCAATCGACCGTTGCGCGGCGGCTAACGCGTCATGATGACGCCCGATGCACTGCAGGGACACCGCGATATTGCCCCAGGCTTCGGCGTACCCCTCATCATGCGCGATGGCTCGGGTGAACGTTTCGATCGCACCCGAATGGTTGCCCGCGACTTGATCACACAAGGCAAATCCGTTGAGCGCGACATTGGAATCTGGTTGTGTGCTAAGGGCTCGTTCAAACCAACTCCTTGCGCTTGAATTGTCGCCTCGTGTCATCAAACAGTGGCCTAGATTGAGCATCCACGTGACTGATGACGGCACGAGTTTGTGTGCCTCAAGATAGGCGACTTCCGCCTCGACCGGTCGCTTCAGCGCCAACAGGGCATTGCCCAGCGCGCCTTGCGCATTGTCATTATCGCGGGCAAGCGCCACCGCTCGAGTGGCAGCGGCGAGTGCGTCGACGTGGCGGCGCAAGCGGCCTGCGGCCGTTGCAAGATTGATGAATACTTCCGGGACCTTGGGGGCTAGGGCCGCAGAATTTTGGAAATGGCGCAGGGCCTCATCGGCGCGGCCGTAGTTAAGGCACCAAACGCCGAGCGTGAAGGATATCTCAGGGTCCGACGTGTTCTTAACAACCTCGGAAAGCACCTGAATCGCTGTCGCGTGGCTGCCGTCTGCAATCAACTGGCGCGCGAAGGCGAGCGCTCCGCCTGCCGGTTGAACGCGTGAATTAGGCAGGATTTCCGGGGAGATCGAATCGGTCACCGGGCGCTCCGGCGCTGGAGGTCAGAAGAAGCATTTGTGCCTAGGACAATGCGGCCCGCCGGTTAATCGTCCGTTAAGGGTGTCTAAGCCGCGCTGATCCAGAATTCGCTATCCCTCGATTGACAGAATCGGCGGCTGGCCTCATATTCTGGCGCTTTCCGACAGCCGGTTTGTTGAACCGAGAGCGGGAGAGCACCGTGATTTCCGCAATAATGCCGACCTACGCCCGCGCAGATCTAGCGTTTGTGCGTGGAGAGGGCCCCTACCTTTTTGACGCTGATGGTCGAAAGTACCTGGACTTTGCCTCCGGGATTGCCGTCACCACGCTCGGGCATAATCACCCAAAACTAGTCGAGGCGCTGAAAACGGCGGCGGCGGGCGTTTGGCATACTTCCAATCTCGTGCGCATTCCCACCCAAGAAGCGCTGGCCGAGATTCTCGTCGCCAATACGTTCGCGGACACGGTCTTTTTCGGGAATTCCGGCGCCGAGGCCCTCGAATGCTGCATTAAAGTTGCGCGCAAGTTTCAGTCAGCTGGGGGCAACCCCGAGAGATACCGAATCATAACGTTCGAGGGTGCATTTCACGGCCGTACCCTGGCCACCCTGGCAGCAGGCAATCAAAAAAAGCATCTCGACGGATTTGGACCGCCGGTCGATGGTTTTGACCAAGTCCCGTTCGGCGACGTCGCCGCCGTGGAGCAGGTGATCTCCTCGGAGACCGCCGCCATCCTGGTCGAGCCGATCCAAGGTGAAAGCGGCGTGAGGGTATCGCCGGAATCGTTCCTACCGGCATTGCGTCAAATAGCCGACAAGGCCGGTGTCCTCCTCATGTTCGACGAGGTTCAATCCGGAGTCGGTCGGACCGGTCGGCTATTTGCCCATGAGCATTGGGGTGTGACGCCAGACGTCATGGCCGTGGCCAAGGCTCTTGGTGGCGGTCTCCCGATCGGCGCCTGTCTGGCAACGGAACGGGCGGCACGCGGCATGGTCGCGGGATCCCATGGCTCGACATTTGGTGGCAATCCGATTGCGACCGCAGTGGGTCTCGCCGTCATGAAAGAAGTGACAAGGCCGGGGTTCTTAGAAGCGGTCCGGAGAAGCGCGGATGCGCTCCACCAAGGACTTGAGAAGCTGCGCGCCAAACATGGGAACAAGATTGCAGAGGTGCGCGGCAAAGGTCTGTTTATTGGGTTGCGATGCACGGGCGATCCGAACGTCGTTATTGCGGAGCTGCGCGCGCGCGGGATGCTGAGTGTGGTCGCGGGCGACAATGTCGTGCGTCTTCTGCCGCCCCTAATCATAGACCAGAGTCACATCGAGGAAGCTCTCGCCAAGCTCGATGATGCCCTTAGTGCGACGAGTTTTTGAGGCATGCCGGATTTTACCGACATCGGTGTTCTGGATTACGCAACGTTGCGCCAAATTCTTGACGACGCCAACGCGCGAAAGCGGCTGCGCGATGGTTTGCCTCGCGGGGCGCCGGACGCCGACCGCCCACTCGAGGGTCGTATTCTCGCGATGATTTTCGAAAAACCATCGACGAGGACGCGCGTCTCATTCGATGTCGCAATGCGCCAGCTTGGTGGTCAGACTATCGAAATGAGCGGTTCGACTATGCAGCTAGATAGAGGTGAGACCGTCGCGGACACAGCGCGGGTTCTATCCCGCTATGTCGACGCGATCATGATTCGAACGCCGCGGCATGAAGTCCTTGATGAACTTGCGGCCGGTGCCGACGTTCCCGTCATCAACGGATTAACGGACCGGAGCCACCCCTGTCAGGTAATGGGGGACATCATGACCTTCGAAGAACACCGAGGTCCGGTTCAGGGTGCCAAGATCGCTTGGATCGGGGACGGCAATAATATGGCTGCAACGTGGATTCAGGCGTCGGCAAAATTCGGATTTCACCTTGATCTCGCCTGTCCCAGCGAACTATCGCCTGACGCGGAAGTCTTGAGTTGGGCACAGGCTCAAGGCGCCTCGATACAGATTGTGAGCAGCGCGGCTGATGCGGCAGCGGGCGCAGACTGCGTCGTCACCGATGTGTGGCTCTCGATGAGCGACGAAACGACAACATCTGCTGCCGCGACAACAACGCGGCAAGAACTGTTACGTCCCTTTCAGGTGAACTCAGAGATCATGTCGCTCGCGCAGCCGCAGGCCCTCTTTATGCACTGTCTGCCGGCGCATCGCGGGCAAGAGGTTGCCGGAGACGTCATCGACGGTCCAAATTCCGTCGTATGGGCGGAAGCCGAGAATCGTCTTCACGTGCAGAAAGGGATTCTCAACTGGTGCATGATCTAGAGGGTCGCCTTCTGGCTGAGCCCGACGACTGCGTGTACCCGTTTCAGATAGACAAGATCGGCGTTCGCGGTCGCCTCGTTCGGCTTGGTCCGGCAATCAACGCGGTGCTCTCAGGCCACCAGTACCCAGACGCGGTGTCTTATTTTCTTGGCGAGCTCATTGTCCTGAGTGTGGCGTTGTCCAGCGCGCTAAAGTTCGACGGCATTTTTTCCTTGCAGATTCGTGGCAATGGCCCGATTCGCGCGATGGTCGCAGATTTTCAGACGCCCGGGTCGATTCGCGCGTATGCAAGTTTTGACGCCGGAAACGTTGAGAAGGCAGCTGAGCTAGGTGTTGAGGGGATCGACCGGTTTTTTGGCGAAGGCGTCCTCAGCTGGGTCGTCGATCAGGGTGCCGATACCGAACGACACCAGGGCATCGTCGCTCTAGAAGGAAACACGCTCGCCGAATGCACTGAAAACTATTTTCGCCGTTCCGAGCAGTTGCGCGCAGCCGTTCGAGTCGGGGTCGCCCGCGAGATTGTTCGTGGCGGGCAGGTTCAATGGCGGGCTGGCGCAATCATGGTGCAGAACCTCGCTTCAGCTGGTGGCTTAGAGGGACTAAAATTCGTCGATCAGGCTGCGACGGATGAAGATTGGCAGCACGCGCGGGCACTGGTGGGAACGGCGACGGCATCGGAGCTGTGCGATCCGCTGCTGCAACCATCGGCATTTCTTAGAAGGTTGTTTCATGAGGACGGCGCCTGGGTTTACGATCCAACGCCAATTGTCGCGAAATGCCGTTGTTCGCGCGAGCGCATCGAGGCGGTGCTGAAGCAGTTTTCTCCCAATGAGGTCGAGGATATGGTTCTCGATAGCGGTCAGATCGAAGTTCGATGCGAGTTTTGTAATCAGTGCTACTCTTTTGAGACAGACAAATAGCCCAAGATCGGGAGACCGAGCGTGCCAAGCATCGCGGCAAGATATCTTCGCCCCCTCAGCCGATTGGCACTTGCTTGTGCGCTCTTGGCAGCTTGCGCGCAGACCGTGCCGCCGGCTCCATTTCCGGAGCTGACTTTCTCCCACCTCGACAAGATTCGGTTGAACGTGGCGTCTGTCGAGATAGTCGAGAACTACGTCCCCCCCCTCAAAGGCCCCAACATTGAACATTTGCTGCCGACGTCGCCGACGGGCGCCGCACGTCGGTGGTCGGTTGATCGTCTGGTGGCGCTGGGAACTGAGGGCAGCGCTAAGTTTGTGATCGAGACCGCGTCGGTCGTCGAAACGAAACTGCCGGTCGAAAAAGGCCTACGTGGCGCGGTCACGGTCGATCAAGCCGAACGATACGACGCCATACTCGTTGTCACGCTTGAGATTCGGAACGACAGGGGGTTCAGGATCGCGTTCGCGACTGCTCGTGCCGAGCGAAACCAGACAGTGTCGGAGAATCTCACGCTAAGGGAACGCGAGGCCATTCAGTTCGAGCTTGTCGAAAATCTAATTTCGGATCTTAACGGCGAGCTAGAGGCAAAGATCGCTGAGTTTCTTTCGGCCTATATTCTCTGAGTCGCGGCCACGCCGATCAGTTTCTTGAGAAACTGTTCGCAGGCGTCGATCTGAGCGATCTCAATGTATTCGTCGGGTTTGTGCGCCTGAAGTATATTGCCGGGACCGCACACGACGGTCGGGATTCCGGCTTCCTGGAATATGCCGCCCTCCGTGCCGTAACTCACGACGTCTGTCTGATTCGTTCCAGCGAGCATCATTGCCAGGGTCTCGGCGGGTGAATCAGCCTCTGGTACAAGGGGTGCCACGCGCCCGGTTCTTTCAGTAACGATCGCGCCCCGTTGTGAGATTTCCTTCATCCGCGGTAGGACGACCTCATTCGCGTAATTGTCGAATTTTTGAAAGATCTCGTCCTCGTCTTCCCCAGGCAGGAGGCGATACTCCCAGACAAACGAACATTCCTTGGGAATGATGTTCAGTGCGGTTCCACCGCGAACCAGGCCGACGTGTACCGTTGTATATGGCGGGCTGAAACGATCGTTAGTTCGGTTGCCTTCCCGCTGCTCCTTGGCCATTTCAGACAGGTGGGCGATTAGTTCGGCCGCGAACATCACGGCGTTGACACCCAAATGGGTCGCGCTTGAATGCGCTTCCAAGCCGTGTACCGAGGTACGAAAGGCAAACACGCCCTTATGCGCGTTAACGACTTTCATGTCGGTCGGTTCACCCACGATCACGGTGCGTGGCAGCGGCGTGATGCCGGTGAGATGGTCGACGATCCCGTGGACGCCGAGGCAGCCGACCTCTTCATCGTATGAGAACGCGAAATGGATCGGCATTTTTAGATTGGCGGCCACCATGTCCGGTGCCAGTGCGAGGGCTGTGGCGATGAAACTTTTCATGTCACTGGTGCCCCGGCCAAACAGCTGCCCGCCGGATTCCACCGGCTCGAAAGGCGGCGTCGTCCAGTCCTGGCCGTCCACTGGGACAACATCGGTATGTCCCGACAGGACAACGCCAGGCACGTCGGCCGGACCGATGGTCGCGTAGAGGTTGGCTTTCGTGCTGTCGGCGTTATGGATGAGTCGCGACGATACGCCCAATGTTTCCAAGTAGGATGCTGCAAATGCGATGAGGTTGAGGTTCGATTCCCGACTTGTCGTGTCAAACGAGACAAGTTTCTTGGTCAGCTCTAACGGCGTGTATTGTTTCATGGCATTCAATAGGCGCTAGGTGCGCCAAAACCTTCGGGTGAAGAGGACGATCACGGTAAATACTTCGAGCCGGCCCAGAAGCATCCCCGCGGCCAACAGCCATTTGGCCGTCTCGGGGACGTTGGCGAAGGTACCAACCGGACCAACAACATCGCCAAGGCCTGGGCCAACGTTTGTTATAGCAGTAGCCGCACTGGAAACGCTCGTAACGAAATCGAGCCCCAGAGCGGAAAGTGCGAACGCCAACACGGCAAATAGCAAAAGGAACAGAAAAAAGAAGGCAAAGACAGAATCGGTCACCGTATCGGGCAACGGTTTTCCGGCGTAGTGCGGTATGTACACGCGGTGGGGCCGCAACAACCGTTCCAATTGCGCTTTTAGGGCCAGAAAGAGGACTTGGTAGCGAAAGATCTTGACGCTGCAGGACGTTGAACCGGCGCAGCCGCCAACAAACATGAAGAACAAGAACGCAACGCCGGGGAAAGTACCCCATCGCCAGAAATCTTCGCTCGCGTACCCGGTGCCGGTAATGATCGATGTAACATTGAACGCCGAGGACCGTATCGCCCGCCCGATCTCGACGTCGTTGGCGGTGAACTGCCAGATCGCTATCGCGAGGGTGCCCGCAACGAGAATGCCGGCGAACCACTGCACCTGACTGCTCGTAATCACCCTCATTGGGGCGCCGCGTGTCGCAATCAGTAGAAGGGCGAATGGCAAGCTTCCGACGATCATGAACACAGTCGCGATCCACTCGATCGCCGGACTTGAGAAATGGCCGAAAGACGCGTCAGAGGTGGAAAACCCACCCGTCGCGATTGTCGTCATTGAATGGGCGACAGCATCGAACCCAGACATACCGGCGGCCCAATAGGCGACAAAGCAAAGTGCCGTTGCCGCGACGTAGACCATGCCAATTCCGCTTGCGAGAGAGGCAATCCTAGGGGTCGCTTTGCCCGATGGGTCGCTGAATTCCGTCTTGAACAGCTGGTTTCCGCCCACCTGCAGCAACGGGAGTACGGAGATTGCGAGGACGATAAACCCGACGCCGCCGAGCCATTGTAGGAGGGCTCGCCACAGGAGGATGCCCGGCGGGGCGTTATCAAGATTGACCAATACAGTCGAGCCGGTGGTCGTGATGCCCGACATCGCCTCGAAAAACGCGGACGAGTAGTCCAGACCAAGGCCGGAAAACCAAAACGGCAACGCGGCGAACGCCGCTGCAATCGTCCAACTAAGCGTTGTCAGAACAAAGCTCTGGCGAACCGAGAGACTGGTCCATCCCCCGCGCGTTGTCAGGACGCAGCTAACGCCAAAAAAAAGCGTTAGAGCCGAACCGCCAAGGAACGCCTGCCAATCAGAGTATCCGCCAGCGGCATCGATCGCGGCGGGTACCAGCATGGCCGCCGCCAAGGCGATAAGAAGGACGCCAAGAAAAAAAACGATTGGCCGAAACTCGATCACACCTGATCCGCGCGGCCGGCCATGCGATGCATCGCGTCCTAACCCGATTGGTTCGACGGGCTGCTGATGATGTTTAGGAATTCTCGCCGCGTCGTCGCGTCCTCGCGGAAGGCGCCGATCATGTGGCTGGTGACCATGCTGACACCCGGCTTATGAACACCCCGCATCGTCATGCATTGGTGCGCCGCATCGATGACCACAGCAACACCTTTCGGTTTGAGCACGCTATCGATGCACGAGGCGATCTGTGCGGTCATCTTTTCTTGCACCTGGAGTCGGCGGGCGTAGGCGTCGACCACCCGCGCCAACTTGCTTATGCCCACCACACGATTGTTGGGCAGATACCCGACATGGGCACGCCCGATGATGGGCAGCATGTGGTGTTCACAGTGCGACTCGACCCGAATGTCCCGTAAGACGACCATCTCGTCGTAGCCGTCGGTCTCCTCGAAGGTCCGCTGCAGATACTCGACCGCGTCATCGCCATAGCCCGCGAAGAACTCGTCGAATGATCGAACCACCCTCGCTGGGGTATCCAGCAGTCCCTCCCGGCCGACGTCGTCACCGGTGTAGCGCAGCAGTATTTTTACCGCGGCTTCCGCTTCATCGCGCGATGGACGCTGGTCTAATGCGTTGGTCGCCTTTTCCAAGGAAGTATCCACCTCGTCGCTCCTCTTGCCCAGCGTCGGCGCCTAGTTCAACGATGATTGCTCGTGCGGGCTATCGAGCGAGAATGGGGGAATCTCGACCGGAAAAGTATCGCCGCTATCGGTAGTCATCTCGTAAGTGCCGACCATTATGCCTGATGGCGTGGAGAGCGGTGTTCCGCTCGTGTACTCGAAAGACTCGCCCGGTCCCAAAAGCGGTTGCTCGCCAACGACGCCGGGCCCACGTACTTCCTTGATCCGGCCGATGGCATCGGTGATCTTCCAGTACCGG
>ERZ890510.2014-NODE-2014-length-12120-cov-10.831330_pt1 | contig 12120 bp, 12 predicted proteins | sample MGYA00521265_ERZ890510 | MGnify/ENA primary metagenome ERZ890510 (study PRJEB32303, sample SAMEA104408624) | aquatic metagenome | biome: Brackish water; feature: Chemocline; material: water | place: Baltic Sea | collected 2014-10-26T21:54:00 | depth 110 m ...
ACACATGCAACATATTGTTACTTATTATGTTAGATACATTTTCAGCGTCGACTATGTATATCAAGTATGTTTTTTGGCCGAGGTATGTGGTTTTAAAAATTAACCACAGAGAGATAGCAGAGATTTACACCGAGGGAACGGAGGAAAGTATAATGGATTTAAGAATGTCAATTAACGATTGTTGATTTTAGAAAGACACGCTCGTTGCAATTATTCGTAATTAATAATTTGTAATTCTAACCCAAATCCACCCCTAACCCCTCCTCCCGATACGTAGGTCGGGATTTACAACAAGAGGGGACTGATAGACATTTTTTCTTTGTGCCTTCGTGTGAGTATTTTCTATTTTAATGAATTTAACTCAACTCGGTAATACATAATAATACACAGAAACAAAATGACTCAAACTCCCAAACAGGACAAAAATATGAAAAATCGCATGATTAAATTTTATCTTCTGAATGCTATAAATGACCGCCCCAATCGTATAAGACAATCCACCCGCCACTAACCAGGCCAAACCATCCGATGACAAATTATGGAATAAAGGTTTAATGGCAAAAACGATAATCCAACCCATCAGAACATACATTGCTGTTGAAAGCGTATCATATTTTCCTGTAAAAAATAGTTTAAGGATTATCCCTGCGAGGGCAATTCCCCAAGCAATGCCAAAAATAACCCAACCAAGGTTACCGTGCAGCGTCACCAAGGAAAAAGGTGTGTAGGTTCCGGCAATTAAGACATAAATTGCTGCATGATCCGTAATTTTTAATCGGTTTCGCAATTTAAAATTCTTCGAAGCATGATAAAAAGTCGATGCGGCGTAAAGCAAAATCAAACTCGTTCCAAAAATACTAAAGCTTACAATGTGCCATACATTTCCAATTTGAGCCGAACGCATCACTAAAAATACTAGGGCAACAACACTTAGAATCAGTCCCATTCCATGGGTTATCACGTTCAACTTTTCTTCTTTGGGCGTATAATCAAAAAGATGATTATTCATCTATAATGCTTCCTTTTTTAATGTGTGATAGCCTTTATCGCCGAAAGGTTTCAAATCGTCGATATAGAGTGCTAACAAATCTTTTAATTCTCCAGTGTAGTCTGTACTTGTATTTTCAGTCTGTTTAATTTCTGTCAAAATAGCATACTCAAAATGCTCTTCGCCAAAAGATTTCCACTCATTTTGAAGACCTTTATTAGAATGCGAACCCAGCTTTAATTGAAATTTGTGACGGTTCCAAATGGATTCTAAATCCATACTTTTATCAATAAAGACTTTGTTATTTTGGGTGTTTTTAATTTGGAAAAGACCGATTTTAAATCGTTTTTCTTTATACGATTGCTTTAACTCTTTTTTTGTTTGGTCTTTCATCATCATGCTATTCTTGATTCAACTATTGAGCCATTCGATGATTTTTTCTTTACGAGGAATCGAGCCTGCATGAACGACTTTTTCATCAACAACAATGGCAGGGGTTGACATAATGCCGTAATGCAAAATTGTTTCAATATCACTCACTTTATCAACAACAGCATCGGCGTTCGTTTCGTTTACTATTTTTTGGATGAGTTCCGTCGTTCGGATACATTTCGCGCAACCCATTCCTAACACTTTAATCGTTTTCAATTCGAGTCTCCTTAAAGAAAAATCGTTATCCAGTTAAGTAGCAGCCCCGTCAAGGTAAACGCTACTAAAAGCATCATAAATATTATAACAAGCAAACGCCACACCAAAACCTGTTTGAGCATAATAAATTCTGGAAAACTAGCCGCGACCACACTCATGCAAAACGCCAATGTTGTACCGAGTGGTAATCCCTTTGTCAGTAAACTTTCCATGACAGGAATAACACCTGAGGCATTGGAATAAAGCGGAATCCCAAGAATAACGGCGACGGGGACAGACCACCATTGCCCCGCTCCGAGATGCTCCATTATCCAGCCGTCAGGGACGAAACCATGGAGCACGGCACCTAAGCTAACACCAAAAATGACCCATTTCCAAACACGACTAAAAATAGACTTAAGCTCGGTTTTTGCGAAGTCATGTCGATCTTTGAAAGACTTAATTTCATTCGAAACATGTGTCACGTTGATACCTAAAGCCGAATCATAAGCTTTGCGTGCGAAGGGTTGTAATAACGTTTCAGCGTGAATCAAATCCAGAAATATTCCGCCAAGCACGCCAATAGCCATCCCAATAAGGACATAAATAATCGTAATTTTCCAGCCCAATAAACTGAGTAAAAGTAAAACCGCCACTTCGTTGATGAGAGGAGAGGTGAGGAGAAATGCCATGCTGATGCCAACAGGTATCCCCGCAGCGGTGAAACCCAAAAATACGGGAATACTCGAGCATGAACAAAAGGGCGTTATCGCGCCAAAACCAGAACCTAATAAATAGCCCATCCACTTCGGTTTTTGGCTAAGGTAGGAGCGCACTTTTTCAATATTGAGAGAGGAGCGAAATAAGGCAATTATATAAATCATGACGATGAGAAGCACAAAAATCTTGAGCGTATCTTCGATAAAAAAATGAAGCGCATCTGCAAAAGTTGATGTCGTGGACAAACCTATAAGTCCAAAAACCAGTTTATCAGCGATTGTGGTAAAAATTGAAAACATCGCTATCTCGAATTTAAGACCGTATTTAAACTATTTGCAAAGAGATGTCGATCGTTTTTGTTCATGGGGGCGGGGCCGCCAGTTTCAACACCACTTGAACGAATGGAGTCCATAAAATTTCGCATAGATAGACGCGCCGCAATTGTATCTTGCGTATAAAGCTCTCCTCTTGGATTAAGAGCCAAAGAGCCTTTTTCAATGGCCAATGCTGCTAGAGGGATGTCGGCGGTGATGACTAAATCGTTGGCTTGTGTCAGCTTGACGATTTCTTCGTCGGCGACATCAAAACCTTGTTTAACCAGCAAAAATTTTATATGAGGCGATTCGGGAATCCGGAATGGTTGATTCGCGACAAAAGTTGTTTCTATACCTGTTCGTTGAGCCGCTTTATAAATGATGTCTTTTATAACCGCTGGGCAGGCGTCGCCATCGACCCAAATTTTCATAGATGACTGATTTGATAGATTCATGTGAGATGTCGATATTTTATAATAATTAGAATTCTTTTAAAAGAGATGATGCTCAGGCATCACTTATTTTTATTGATGCGTTTCTGGTCACGTAATACGAGTTTCACTTCGTCCCAAACTTTGTCCATTTCTTCCAAGGTTGCAGTATTTATATCCCAATTTTTCGCTTTAAATATTTGTTCCATTGCTTGAAAACGCGTTTGAAATTTTTCGACAGCCTTTCGTAAGGTAAGTTCCGCATTAAGATTCATAAGTCGGGAAACATTCACCGTCGCAAAAAGCAAGTCGCCAAGTTCTTCTTCTATATGCTCCGTGTCGGCGCTTTCCCAAGCTTCTTTTAGTTCCGCGAGTTCCTCGTCCACTTTATCCATTGCAGGCGCTACTTCGTCCCAGTCAAAACCGACTTTGCTAGCTTTTTCTTGGATGCGTTGGGCTTTGAGCAACGAAGCGGCATGCTTGGGTACGCCCTCTAAAACAGAGGTCCGTCCTTCGGCCATTTTTAACTTTTCCCAGTTGTCTAAGACGGCTTCTTTCGAGAGCGTTTCATTTTTTTCAGACTCACTAAATACATGGGGATGTCGTCTTAGGAGTTTTTCATTGATGCTCCGAAGAGCATCCTCAAGTGAAAATAATGATTTCCCCTCCGCAATATCGGCTTGAAAAACGATATGGAGCATTAAATCACCGAGTTCCGATTTTAAATCATCCCATTGCTCCTCTTTTATGGCATCAATAACTTCGTAGGTCTCTTCTAATAAATAAGGTATTAAGCTTTCCGACGTTTGTTCTTTGTCCCAAGGGCAGCCATCAGGAGAGCGTAATTTTTTTACAATTTGTTGTAGCTGAAGGATTTCTTGGCTTAAATCACGCGTCATAATATTCCTTAAAAATAGGCGATAGGGAGGTGTTTAAATTCAATTTGGCTTTTGCAGAGACCGAACTCTTATTTCAACGATGCGTTGATTTTCAACAGAAATGACTTTAAAACTAAACCCTTTAAATTCAATTTTATCGCCAGGGCTGGGGATTTGACCCATTTGATGAAAAATAAATCCACCAATCGTGTCAAAATCACGTTCTTCCGAGAACGTAATATTCAAACTATTGCCAACGTCTTCTAAATGGGTCGCGGCTTCAATTATATGCGTCTCAGCATCAATCTTGCGAATTTCGTCTGGTTCATTTTCGTCCATTTCATCATTTAAATCGCCTAATACCTCTTCGATGATATCTTCCACAGCGACCATCCCAGCCATCCCGCCATACTCATCTACGACCAAAGCAAGTTTCTGTTCTTTACGTTGCATTTCCCTTAATAGAGCGTCAATGGGAAGCTTTTCAGGGACAAATAATGCGACGCGAGCGAGTCGTTTGAGATTAATAATATTTGTATTGACATGGAGGTAGGGCAATAAATCTTTGATATAAATAATCCCCAAAATATTGTCAACTTGTTCATCGTAGAGAGGATATTTCGAAAATCCTGTTGTTTGAATCAGTAACAAAACTTCTTTCCGTGTCATCTTTGTATGCAGCATTTCCATGTCTGGGCGTGGAATCATGATTCCTTTCGCAACGGTGTCACCAAATGTTATCATGGATTGAATCATGTCTCGTTCTTCGCTACCAATGACACCTTGGAATTCGCTCAATTCTGCGAGAGCCTCAATTTCTTCATCACTGGTAAAGACATCTTCAGGTCGTAAGCCAATGCCGTGGGTCATTTTTTCAATGATGGAATATAGAATATTGGCGATAGGTGCAATCAACTTTGTGAAAAGCGTCATCGCCCAGGCAACGCGAGATGAAAAAACGACAGAACGACGAATTGCGAGGACTTTTGGCGTTACTTCCCCAACGATAAGAAGCACCATTGTCAAAGCGATTGTTTCAATACCGAGGGCAATATTTAAATCATAGTGATATTTTTCAGCAAGAGACTGTGTCATAAAAACACCAATTGTGGCGATGGCAATATTCACCAATGTGTTTCCCGTGAGAATGGAAATGAGCAGCCTTTTAGGTTTTTTAAGTAAGTTTACGACCATGCGAGATGAAGGGGCAATGTCTTGTCGGAGTTTTTCCAATTGAGCCTTTGTCAAATTAAACAGTGCCGTTTCAGCACCTGAGAAAAAGAAGGAAACCAGTAATAGTACAACGATAATCATTAATTGTGTCATGGTAGCCGTATCAAGCACGATGCGCTCCTAATTTTTTCAAGTAGAAATCTTCTTGTCGGTGCATCGCTGATTTTAAAACAGCGGTTTCATCTTCCCAACCGCAGCAATGGAGTATTCCATGGATGATAACGCGATAAAGTTCGTTTTTAAAACTGACACCAAATGCGTCGCTATTCAATTTAATTTGTTCAGGAGAAATATAGATTTCACCTTCAAGGTTTTCGTCTTCATCATTCAAATTAAATGCGATGACATCCGTATAGACGTCTAAATGAAAGAATTCGTTTTTCATGTCGCGCAATGAATTTCGCGGTAATAAAACGATTGTAAATGAAGAAGCGTCAACGCGTTCGCCTTTTAAAACCGTCCGAACAATATTGTTGCAGATGTGTTCATCTATAGAAATATCTGTTTGATTTGATAAGCAAAATTCTAAGGGCAGCGGGTTTGGTTCAGATTCCATAACTTCTTTTATTTAAGTATTAATTTATTTGTCGTGTTCAAGGTTCGTATATTAATCTGTTTCGTTTTCGGGGATATGAAGTTTCTCACGTTGCCCTGGATATTCGATTCGTTTATGCAATGCACCAGCGATAATAGGAACCATCGCATCCTTTATTTGATTTAATTCACGAAATGTTAATGGACATTCGTCGAGTTCGCCGGCGCTCACGCGGCTTTTAATAAGCTCATTTATAAGCAGGTCAATGCGTTGCGGGGTAATTTTCGTAATGGATCGACTGGCGGCTTCGGCGGCTTCCGAAATCATTAAAATGCCTGTTTCTTTTGTGTGAGGACGAGGGCCGGGATATTGGAAATCAGAAGGATTGATTTTACCGTCTTCGCCTGCTTCCTCAACTGCTTTTTTATAGAAATATTCGACGCGACTACGACCATGATGGGTTGTAATAAAGTCCGTAATGATGTCTGGTAATTTGTGTTCTTTGGCGAGTTGAACACCTGCTTTTACATGATTGAGAACAATTTTAGCACTGAGTTGCGGGCTAAGTTTATCATGTTTATTGATGCCACCCTGTTGATTTTCTATAAAATATTCAGGCTTCTCCGCTTTACCAACGTCATGATAATAAGCACCGACACGTGCCAGAAGCGAGTTTGCTCCGATGGCTTCAGCTGACGCAACCGCGAGATTTCCCACATCGACACTATGTTTAAATGTGCCAGGAGCATTCATGGCAAGATGATTGAGGAGTTTATTGTTAAAATCGAGAAGCTCTAATAGCGTTAGATTACTGGTGATTTTGAAAACGCGCTCAATAAACACCAAGAGTCCGTAGGTTACGATAGGCGACATAAAGCCATTTGCTGTTGCGAAAAGGACATCCTCTAAAACGGAATTCCAGTCGCTAAATTCGATCATTTGATAAATGAAAACCGTCAGGATATAACCCGTCGTCACAAAGAGCATGCTCCATAAAATTTGTCCACGGGTTCGCAATTTGCGCACGCTGTAGATGGCAAGAGAGGAAACGAATAGATTTGCCACGACAAATTGCATGTCATTATTTAAAATTGACCCCACCATCAGAGTCAGTGTGACCATAGCGATAAATGCGATTCGGCCATCAAAAATAATGGTAAAAAGCATGGCGCCGATGGTGAGAGGTACAAAATACTCCGACCAATGAAGCTGATAAACAAAGGCGTATGCAATTGCAAAGTGAACAATATAAATAACACCCACCAAACTCAGCAATTTAATATCATTATAAATTTGGTCTCGATAGGTGTTGAGATATGAGAAAAAGAATGAAAGTAATATGATGGCAAATAGCATTCGTCCAGCCACTGTGGTAAATTTACCTGCTGGAGTTTGTCCAAACCCTTTTCGGATATACTCGTTTTCGAGTGAATTTAATTTGCGTTTAATTTCTTCTGTAACGCGTGTGTTGGAATCTATTATTTTCTCGTTTTGAAAAACTTTACCGAGGCTAATCGGAACGGATTTTACAGCTTCCTCAATACGTAGATGCGTTAATTCTTCAGCATATCGGATATTGGGTTGAAGAACAACCGTGGAGATATCAGCAAAGACACTTTGTGTCGTTTCATCGATTGTTCCGACTTGACGCCCCATAGCATTTACAATTTGAGCGCGTGCATTATTTAGCGAATAGAAATCTTTCGTTTCCACTAAGGCTTCAATGCCTTGGTTAATGAGAAGAAACGATTTGGAATTGACCAGTTGGTTGCCTTTAAAAAGAATACCGACTTTATATAGAGCAGGGATCTCTTTGCGAGCCGCTCTAACAATTTTAATGATATTTGGATTCGTGTTTAAGAAGGTTGACCATGTCGGATCTTTTATTTTTATTAAGCCAAAACGAATGAGGTAATCTCGTAATTTATCGATAGAGATAGAATCTGTCTCCATAATAGGACGTAAAGTATCCTGTTCTGTCGAAGCTTCGGTCTCGCTAAATTGCTTTTGGAGTTTTGCATATTTTCCCAACATTCGCTTGTAATTGACCAAAGCACTCCCTAAGCGATCAATACGATTTAAAACCGTATCGACGACAATCTCATCAAAAATAAATACAGATTTAACCTGCTGTTCGCGAAGAATGCGATCATTTTCTAGCTCGGGTTGCGTCTTTAAAACATCAAAATCAAAAGGCGCAATAATGCTTTTCGTCGTAATGTCATTAATTTCATAACTAAAATTGAATGATTTCCCTTTGGGTGAAAACAAAGCATAGGCCAACAAAATGAGACCAATGATAATAACTTGAGCAATCCGTAATGTCTTACGATTTGTCTTTAAACCCTGTTGATTTTTTGTTTTATGCAGCATGTTTCTAGATTTCTACCTCCACCATCAACTTAAACTACTCAAAATCTGTTTCATGATGACAAGTTTTTGAACTTCGGATGTTCCTTCACCAATCGTGAGAATTTTTGCATCTCTAAAATATCGCTCGACAGGAAATTCTTTAATATAGCCATAACCGCCATGGACTTGAACCGCCAATTGTGTCGCTTTTACAGCTAGCTCCGACGCAAAGAGTTTGGCCATCGCCGCTTCTTTTACAATATTTTTTCCCTGATCTTTAAGCCAAGCCGCGTAATAAATTAAATGTCTTGCGGCTTCGATTTCTGTGGCGATGTCGGCCAATGGCATACTAACGCCCTGAAACCGGTGAATCTTTTGACCGAAGGCATCACGTTCCGTCGTGTACTTAACGGCAGCATTAAATGCCGCTTGTGCTAGTCCCAGAGAAAGTGCTGCGACAGAGATTCGACCTCCCTGTAAAGCTGTCATCATTTGAATAAAGCCATCATGCAAAGGTCCCAGCAATGTTTTTTTCGAGACACGCATATTGTCAAATGTCAAAGGTCGTGTGTCCGAGGCACGCCAACCCATTTTTTTCTCAGGTTTTCCAATATGAAATCCTGGTGTATTTGTTTCAACAAGAAAGACTGAAATACCTTGCGACCCCTTGGCGTTCATGTCCGTACGAGCGGTTAAAACACAGGTCCCAGCAAATCCAGCATTCGTGATAAAGTTTTTAGAGCCGTTAATAATAAAGTCGTCACCTTCCGCAATAGCGACTGTTTTTGTGCCCCCAGCGTCGGAACCAGCTTCAGGTTCCGTCAATCCAAAACAACCTAAATATTCAGCGGAAGTGAGTTTAGGCAGATATTTTTCTTTTTGCTCAGGTGTACCAAAAAGGTAGATAGGATTGGTTCCGAGTGACGTATGTGCTGCCATGGTAATCGCAACGGATGAGTCAACTTTTGCCAACTCTTCCACAGCGATTGTGTAGGCGACAGTGTCCATCTCAGCACCACCGTATTCTTCAGGAAACGGCATACCCATGAGACCCAGTTCCCCCATTTGGCTCACAATTTCCGTTGGAAAGCGTTCGTCTTTATCGAGTTGTTCTGCTACAGGAGCGACTTCGTTTTCGGCAAATTCGCGCACCATATCTTGAAGCATGCGATGTTCATCATTAAAATATAAATCCATTATTATTGTACCTTTACCATTTATAGATTGCGGCACCCCAAGAGAATCCTGCTCCGAATGCTGCCATCACAATTAGATCCCCTTTTTTCACTTTGCCTTCTTGAACGGCCTCGAATAATGCAATGGGTATAGAGGCGGACGTTGTGTTGCCGTATTTATGAATATTCGAATAAACGACACTGTGCATGGGCAAATCCATCTTTTTCGCAACGGCTTCAGAAATCCGCAAATTTGCTTGATGGGGAATCACAAGTTTGACTTGATCTTTTGTAATCCCTTCTAGTGCCATGACTTCATTGATAACAGCAGGAAATTTTGTAATGGCATGTTTAAACACATTCCGTCCATTCATAACGACCCAATGACGTCTGTCTTTTATCATTTGTTCAGATAGAAAGGGTGTTTCACGGGTTGTGGGAATTTGAATACTTAAATCTTCGGCGTAACGACCGTCGGAATGAAGAGCAATAGACCCAATTCCTGCGCTATCTTTATGGCCATCCTCTGCAATAATAACCACTGCAGCCGCGCCGTCTCCAAAAAGTGCAGCCGTGTCACGACCCTCGGTGCTCATCTGTAATGCAACGGATTGAACTTCTGCCGTCACCAATAAAATGCGTTCGTATAGACCCGATTGGATATAAGCTTTTGCCATAGACATCCCAAAAATAAATCCCGAACATGCTTGGCGGATATCAACAGCGGGAGTTCCTGGAACGCCTAACATTTCGTTGAGAATAGCGCCGCTTCCTGGCGCTAAAAAATCGCCAGCTATCGTCGAAAATATAATAAGTTGGATGTCTTCTTTCGCCATTTTTGCATTGGCTAAAGCCATCACGGCAGCAGGCAATGCAACAGCAGCCGTACCTTCGCCCGGTTTCACTTTGTGACGTTCTTTGATGCCAGTCCGTTCGGTAATCCACTCGTCAGAGGTGTCCATTAAAACTTCGAGTTGTTTGTTAGTGACGATGGTTTCGGGGATATACATCCCCATTCCGCTAAATACTGCTTTTTTCATTTTCAACCCTCTTATTGACTCATTCTAATATCTTTGATTTCCAGTTGCAATGTTCGTTTGCCTTGCCATTCATTTTCTGAGATGACATACGCAAGATCTATCGGTTTATTAGAGATTAAATTTTCATAGTGATGTGCTAGATTAAAGCCAATTGCGTCAATGCTGACTCGTTCTTGTCGTACTTTAAATTTTAAATGATGGACGCCTACAATGCGAGGATTTCCAACAGGACGCAAGTTTCTCGAGGAAAAAATGGGTCGCATATTATCAACGCCAAACGGTGCGAGGCGCTTTAAGGTCTGTATAAGTTGCCGGTCAATATCTGAAAAATTGAGATCGTCTTCGATTTTAATTTTTCGTCGCATCAATTCTTCATTAATTTCATTCTGACAAATTTCGAGAAATCGTGCTTCAAAAGCTGGAATATTTTCTTGTTTAATGGTGAGTCCCGCCGCCATAACGTGGCCACCGAAACTTTCCAATAAATCACTGCATTTTGAAAGCGCTTCATACATATCAAAGCCTTCAAGACTTCGTGCCGATGCTTTGCCAATGCCATCATTGATTGCAATCATCACGATGGGGACCATGAAACGCTCTTTTAATTTTGAGGCGACGATACCAATAACGCCATGATGCCAGTTTTCCTGAGCTAACACAAGTCCATGTTTTTCCCGAGGATTATATTTTGCATTTGCTGCTAGAATTGCTTCTTCGACAATGCCACTTTCGATGACTTTGCGATTCTCATTTTCGGTGTTCATGACCCGCGCCAATTCCATAGCTTCGATAGGATTTTGGGATGTCATAATTTTCACAGCACGCGTCGCTTCTCCAAGCCGTCCAACGGCATTAATGCGAGGCGCAATTTGAAAAACAATATCCGCCGTATTAAATTCTTCTTTTTTGATGCCTGCTACCTTGGCGATGGCGCGCAGACCAATGTTCCCTTTTTCAGACAATCGTTTTAATCCTTCATGCAAGAAGACGCGATTTTCGCCAATGGTTGGGACTAAATCGGCAGCGGTTCCCACTGCCACGAGGTCGATATTTTGAAAAACTTCTGTTTTGGGGCGATTGTATTTCAATGATAAAGCTTGTGTGAGTTTAAAGGCGACACCCACGCCTGAAAGGTTTTTGTCCGGATAAAGACATCCATCTTGCTTGGGATCTAAAATGGTTTTCGCTGCTGGCAGAGTGTCTGATGGAATATGATGGTCGGTGATAATCATATCGATATTGAGTGAATGGGCATAGTCGGTTTGCTCGATGGCTGTAATGCCACAATCACACGTAATGATTAAATCCATGCCATGAATTTTGGCATATTCAATGCCTTGATGGGAAATACCATAGCCCTCTTTATCACGATCGGGGATGTAGTAGTCAGCGATCCCACCAATTTTACGAATATAGAGTACCAGCGTCGTTGCCGCCGTGGTGCCATCGACATCATAGTCGCCGTAGACAAGAATGGGTCGTTTTTCGTCAATGCGTTTCGAAATTTCCTCAACGGCGACGTCCATTCCTTTCATTAGAAATGGATCTTTGAGCTGGGTGAAATCGGGATTAAAAAAAGCTTTTGCGGATTCAAGCGTTCGAAGATTGCGTCGCCATAAAATGCCTGCAATCACATGAGAAACGCCAATATCTTGACTTAATCTTTCGATATCTTTTAGAGGTGACTGTTGTATAATCCAAACATTTTCCATTAGCCAGAGAATATAATTTTAAAAGAGAGAATCCATAATGCTAATGTGGGCAAAATGGGTATACGCATTGACTCAAAATTAATGTAACCCTATTGATTTTGAAAAAAAGTCGTTG
>ERZ890510.2015-NODE-2015-length-12119-cov-7.186174_pt1 | contig 12119 bp, 11 predicted proteins | sample MGYA00521265_ERZ890510 | MGnify/ENA primary metagenome ERZ890510 (study PRJEB32303, sample SAMEA104408624) | aquatic metagenome | biome: Brackish water; feature: Chemocline; material: water | place: Baltic Sea | collected 2014-10-26T21:54:00 | depth 110 m ...
GGGCGCACGCTAACGGGTTCAGCGCGGTGGTGCTGGATTACGTGTTCCCGGTGGCCGAGAACAGCCTGGGTTCGCCTACAGCGACCCACCGAGAGTTGTGGCCGTTCTTCGCGAAGTGCGCGGAGCTCGATCTGCCGATCTACTTCCACGCGGTGCAGCATGGACATCGGTTGGTGAACCTTCGCAATTTTCAGATGGATGGCCTGGATATCTTCGTGCCGAGCGAGGCGCAGATGAATCTAGTGGCGCTGATCACGACGGGCTTGTTGGACAAGTACCCCAGCCTGAAGATCATCCACGCGGAGCAGGGTGCGGGGTACATCCAGCCGTTGGCCGAGTGGTTGGACAGGCTGCATGGGCCGGTTGTCGCGGCGTACGAAGAGGGCGAGGGCGTGGTGCCCGGAAATCGCCGGAAGCTTTCGCCGAGGGCTCCGCAGTTGGTGACGCCGGATGAGGCGAAAGAGAAGAACCGACACCTGCCTAGCCATTACTTCCGCACGAACTTCTACTGGACGATCGAGACGGAAGAGCCGGAGTTGATCGGCGGCATCGATTTCGTGGGGGCCGACAGGTTCCTGTTCGCGACCGATTATCCGCACGACGATCCGGGTGGCGCGATGAAGTTCGAGGACGTGAAGTTGCTGGCCGCGAACGATCGCCTGACGGAGGCGGTGAAGGACCAGTTGCGGTATCAGAACGCGGAACGGGTGTTCAATTTGGCGTAAGCCTATGGTGTGGGGGCGACGAGATGACTAACGAATCACCATATCTACGGTCTTGAGAATGGGGTCGGTGACGGTGTGGCAACTGGCCCTCTGCCTTGGTTAGCTGAATCCCAGTCTTCAGGAAATGTTATCTCGTCGGCCGCGTTGAAATCAGAGAACCGCCAGTCAATACTGGCAATCCGGGGTTCGCCCACCGATGGGCGGTCAGCCAGGTCGTACAGCTCCGTCATATCCCACCGACCGTGATGGCGCCGAACCAAGAAATCGGTTTTACCGATGTAGAGATCAATCGATACTCGTGGGGCATTGCGCTCCTCAGGGGTATCCAATGGGCGGACGACCTTGACGATATATACGGGCACTCCATCTATATCGGAATCGTCCATCGAGACGATGTGATCCGCGAAATCTAATGTCACTCCGTAGACTGGAGTGTATAGCGGTCTACCCGATATTAGCGCCGTGGGATTGGTTTGCCAGTTGTAACCTTCTGGTCCCAACCTCCTGCTGATTGTCAAGTTTTGCTTCGATACAGTTTCTACCTGGACAGCGTCTCCTGAGTCGAGGTAGTGGGTCTCGTCAATCTTGTACTCGTCCGGACCAACCCAAATCCCCTCCACATGCAGCCACGGGAGGCTGGAGGAGAGTAGATCGTGGTATTGATCCGTGTATTCTGCGTCGGAGGCAAAATCACCTGTGAATCGAAGCGAGTGAACATCCTTGGTCGCATTGGCGGCTGCTTCTATCACCTCGCGGGCGGTCAGCGGGTCATGGAGTTCGGGTGCCGCACAAGCCCCAGAGCCCAGTACTAGGAATCCGGCAACTACAATCCCCCTAGATAGATTTGTTACGCGGTATCGACTCAAATATTCCTCCACCGCGGGCAAACCGCGCGCTCTCGTTTTTATCGCCGGACGGTCCAGGAATGCATCGCGGGCGGTGGTGAGTCTCCGGAATCACCACCGCCCGCTGACGGCGGCTACGGCATGGTTCCGCCGCTGAGGATATTCAGATCCAATACTCGGAACCCAGGTGCCCTCAAGGGGATTCCTATGGGGTCATTGGTGAATAGGAAGTCGTCCCCGTTCTCGGTTAAGAACCGGAGTCCTTGCGCAGATTCGACGCAGCCGGTTATCGAGCATACGCGGACGCCCGGGATTTCAACCCGCGAGGGGTTGAGGTCAAGGTCGCGCTCAAACAAAGAAAAGGAATAAGGAACCATCACGGGATGTGCGGGTACTTGATGGACATTTCCTTCCAGAATGCTCTCGCTGAGGTGATCGAGGTACGCCACATACGAGGTCGCCACTCTCCCTTCGACCGCACGGAAAGAACCCACGAGTTCCATCGGGCCATACGGAGTATCGATCGGAGTTGCACTGATGATTTCATCCCTCCAATAATCGAGGCCTTGCCATTCAATCCTGTGTGTTTCGATACCGGTCCTGCCATCTTTCTCGTAAGTCATGACAAAACTGGGCCACCCCTGGGGGGCGGCGTATTTACCTCTCACGGTGGTGGCCGCGTACACCATCCCAACGGTCAAAACAACGAGCATGAGGGTACCGAGTACCCAGCGGCTGGCGACGTAACGCTCTATAGTCATTCTTCCTCCTAGTTATCCTAGATCAGTTCGACAAATTGAGGGGCCTATTGGTCCTGAAGCCAGTGCTGATGTTCGTCGGGGATCAGATTGAACTGTTCACAGCCGCCGGTATCGCAGTACATCCACCGCCAGTTGATGTAGTTCGTTACTAACCCTCCATTGTCCAAGTTGAAATCATTGCCGATGTGCTGGTTTGAACTCAAAGTCGAACAACCACTACCGGATGTTAGCCATGAGCCAGCCGAAACCCACGCGACGAGATCCCAGTCGGGGGAGTTCCACTCCCAGTACTCGGTCTTTTCATGGCGCCACTCTTGGTCGCCACTCTCCTGACGATATGGGGGCATAGGCGAGAGATTGGTTTTCCTGACCTTGTAGTTGACCTCTTTGACCTGAAACTGTTTGGGTGAAGATTGATAGTTGTATCGAGCTTCACTCCAGTGATCTTTATCACTTGTAGCCGTACAACTCGAAGCGTCTTCGAGAATACCCATGCTGTGAGTGAGTAGCGTCTGACTGTAGGTGCCTTCCGCTCGCGTGGGACTGGGCAGGGCGAGCATCGCGACTACGGCGGTGGTTATGAGTATTAGAGTGAATAGGTATTGAAATGTGCGCGTCCGAGTTAGTGTCATGTTTTCCCTCCGTGAATTGAGAATACCAGATGTGATCCTTGAGATAATGTGTTCCCTTGTCCTCCAATCCTGAGTTCATAAAATCATAATCGAGTAACCATCAAAAATGGATGCCTGAGCCTGCCTGTAACCTTTATCACGGCAAGTCACCCCATTCAGTGCTGCCATTATGATCAGTATCTATAGAAAAGAATCAGTAGAAATACTGAAAGAATCGGTATAATAAATGTCTAGAAAACATAATTCAGTGATCGATGATGTCACGATTGTAGGTCGAGACTTCGCTCGAGAATTGGGGTTCGGTGCTGCAGGGCAGCGGGTAAGCTGTTAGCCGCGAACGATCGCCTGACGGAGGCGGTGAAGGACCAGTTGCGGTATCAAAACGCGGAACGGGTGTTCAATTTGGCGTAAGCCAAGCTTAGGAGGGCAGCACGATGGCGAACGAACTACGGATATCGATGGCGTTGGAGCACTACGACCGGCACATGCCGTTCCTTGATGGGTCGTTGCACCCGATGGGGTTGGACATCAACGTTCAGTTCGTCGCGGTGGAAGGCGAGGGGAAGCGACACGAGCGCATGCTGTCACACCAAGAGTGGGACGCGTGCGAACTGTCGTTGGGGTCGTACATCATGGCGAAGGCCCGTGATGCGAACCTGACGGCGATCCCGGTGTTTCCTCGACGATTGTTCAGTCAGTCGCAGATGTACGTGAATGCGAACGCTGGCATCGAGAAGCCCTCGGATCTGGTTGGCAAGCGCGTGGCGTTGCGGTCGTTCCAGACGACGTTGTCGATCCTGGCCAAGGGCGACTTGGGTTACGAGTACGATGTGCCGCTGAACGGGCCGACGTGGGTGACGACGGCGGACGAGCCAGTGGCGTTCGATCCGCCCGCGGGCGTGAAGATCGAGCGGCTAGGCGAGGGCAAGAAGCTGGGCGCTGCGCTGGTGTCCGGTGAGGTGTCTGCGTACCTGTCACCTCGACCGCCTCAGCCGTACCTGGACGGCGCGCCTGAGGTGAAGCGGCTGTTCGACGACCCGCAAGCCGAAGAGGTGGGCTACTTCAAGAAGAACGGCTTCTTCCCCATCATGCACGTTCTGGCGATCAAGAAGGACTTGGCCGAGGCGAACGGCTGGCTGGCGGGCAACCTGTACGGGACGTTCTTGGAGGCGAAGCAGGTCTGGTCGCACTACATGGACGACCCGAACTGGGGGCGCTTGGCATGGGGTCGGCATCACCTAGAGGAGGAGCGTGAGCTCCTGGGCGATGATCCGTGGCCCTACGGTGTGGCCGCTAATCGCGCGAACCTAGAACGGTTCATCGGGTACGAGTACGACCAGGGATTGATCCCGGAGAAGATGGCGGTCGAGGATCTGTTCTTCGAGACGGTGCTTGAGACGTAGGCTTCGCCACAGCGACGCTAAGCGTACTCGTCGTAGATGGAATCGAATTTGCCGAGCTTGAGTTTGGCCATGTGGGTGCAGATGGCAACGACTTTGGCGCGGTCTTCGTCTGTGGTGGCTTGCTCGGTGATGGCTTTGGCTGCTCGGGCGGTGTGCTCGATGTCGGCGCCCTTGTGGACGATGAAGAAGGCTCGCTGCTTGGCGTCCATGTCGTAGGGGGCTTTGGAGAGGTACTCGTCGAATTCGGTGGAGTAGCGCTGAACCATGGTCTCGTTGGAGAGGCCGTTTGCGCGCATCTGGACTTCGGTGGCGAGGTACATGTCATGGATGCAGACAGCGGTGTGGGTCAGGGGACCGAATACGGGCTGGGCGTTCGTGAAGTCTGCTTCGGTGAGTCCTAGGGAGATGCCGAAGCGCATGCAGAGGGCTGGATGGGTGAGCTCTTCACCCATGCCTTGGGCGTAGGCCATGAATGCGCGGTCGCTCGGGGCGTGTTGGGCGGCGCCTAGGGCGAAGGCCTTCAAGATACCCATGTTGTGGATGTAGTGCTGGATGGAGAAGCCTTGCATGCGGCGCACGGTGAGTTTCCCTGCGCGCAGGTCACGGAAGTAGCGGCTGTCCAGCAGGTCATCCACGCCAGGGAGGATGATGTCGTTCAGCAGCGAGTCAACGAACGCTTGGTTGTCGGTTGCTGTGGCCATGGGTCGCCTCCGAAGCACTGGGTGCGCGTGATGTGCGCAAGTGTGCGCTGTGAGGGTTGGCGGGTCAAGGGTGGGTGGGTTGGCATTGACTTCTAGATACAGGTGGGCGAGAGTTGCGCGCCTAATCTCTCCCGGAGGAACAGTATGACCCAAGCCACGCCGCAGCCCAATCCCGCAGAAGCTTACGAGAAGACGATCGCTCAGAACATATTCGTGCCGTGGCGCAAGGATATGTTGGAGCGCGCTGCGGCGAAGCCGGGAGAGACGGTGCTGGACTTGGCGTGCGGGACGGGGATCGTGACGCGGAAGCTTGTCGAGCTGCTGGGTGGCAAGGGCAAGGTTGTCGGACTCGATCTCAACCCGATGATGCTTGCGGTCGCGCGAGCGCTGGTGCCTACGGACGTTACACCTGTGGAGTTCCACGAGGGCAGTGGCACGGAGATGCCGTTCGAGGATGGGACGTTTGATCTGGTGGTGTGCCAGCAGGGATTGCAGTTCTTCCCCGATCACGCTGCGGGAATGGGGGAGATACGGCGGGTATTGAAGCCCGGCGGACGTGCTGTGGTTTCGACGTGGCGCGGGCTGGACGATCAGCCTTTCATGAAAGCTGTAGATGTGGTGGTGACCAAGCATCTGGGTAGCGCTGGATTCGCTCTGCCGTTCAGTTTGGGTGATACTGCGCTGTTGGAGCAGCTAGCCCGGGATGCGGGGTTCACCCAAGTGGATGCCCAGGTGGTGGTGAAAGATCTCCACATCCCTGAGCCGGACAAATTCGCGCCGGCGATGATGATGGGTGCCGCAGCCGTTCTGCCTGAGTTCGCTGCTCTGTCGCCTGAAGAGCGCTCTGCGTTGATCGGCAAGATGATGCCGGACCTGATGGCGGGCATCGCGGAGTTCATTCATGGAGAAGAGTTGGTGATGAGGTCGGCGACCAACGTGCTTGTGGCCAGCGTCTAGAGCTGGCCTGACGGTCGCAGACGCGTCTGGTAGCGCTTGTGTCACGCCTGCCCGCTCACGTAGTGTGGGCGGGCTGTGACTGAGTCTTTCAACATGCGCTTGTTGCGCGTTCATCCTCTGGATTCGCCTGTGGTGGCGATGGCCGTGGATATCGATGGCGTCGACCAGGACGATGGCGTGCTGCGGTCGGTGGCGGCGGTGAAGTTCCACGCTGGCGCGGTGGTCGATTCGATCGAGGCGACGCCGCGCGATCTGGTGCCTGGGCTGCCTGCGTTCGTGGGTGAAGCGCCGATCGTGGGCTATGGGCTGAGTACGGCTGCCGCACTGCTGGCGCAGGCGGGCGTGGCGCTGGGCTCTGGCTGGTGGGACGTGGGCGAACTGGCGTCGTTGGTGGTGCCGGGTGGTGGCGATGCGACGCTGGATGCGTTGGCGCGTCAACTGAACGTGGACGAGCCTGCCGACGACAGCGTGGCGGAACGGGCGCAGGCGACGTGGCGTGTTTACGATGCGCTGGTGGCGTTGGTGCGCGCGCAGCCGGTGGCGGTGATGCGTCGTCAGGCCGACCTGATGGCTCGCGCGCGCAATCCGTTGGCGGAACTACTCGCAGCGCTGGCTGAGGCGCCTACGTCCACGGACCAAGGGCCGATGGGGGGCATCGACCCACGCGAGATCGCGCGGCGGCTTGATAGGCCGAGGCCCATCGGGTCGCCGTCGAAAGCGCAGCAGATGGTCGATCCTGACGAGATCACGCGACTACTGGCGATCGATGGCCCGCTGTCGGGGCATTTTCCACGCTACCAACCACGGCTTGAGCAGATCGCGATGGCGCGGGCGGTGGCGCAGGCGTTGGCTTCACGCAACAACGCAGGCGAAGGCCACCACTTGGTTGTCGAGGGAGGCACGGGGATCGGCAAGTCGGTGGCGTACCTGCTGCCCGCGATCCTGTTCGCTGCTCGCAACAACGTGCGGGTGGTGGTGTCGACGAATACGATCAACCTCCAGGAGCAGCTTATCTCGAAGGACATACCGGCGCTGATCGAGGTGCTGGGTTCCGTGGGTGGGCTGGATCTGTCGAAGTTCCACTACACGCAGTTGAAGGGCAAGGCGAATTACCTATGCCTGCGTCGGTGGGAGGGACTGGCTAACAGCGACTTGCTGACGCCGGACGATGCCGCGACGATGTCCAAGACCCTGGGGTGGCTGCGGCACACGCGGACGGGTGACCGGGCTGAGCTGTCGCTACGAGGCAGCGACTTGGATACGTGGAACCGCATGAGCGCGTCGAACTTTGGCTCGTGCCCTGGGGCGCGCGAGGGGGCGTGCTTCTACCGCCACGCACGCGATGAGGCGAACGCTGCGCATCTGCTGGTGGTGAATCACGCGTTGCTGCTTTCCAACATGCAGGTGGATGGCACGGTGCTGCCCGACTTCGACTATCTGATCGTCGATGAGGCGCACAACCTGGAGGAAGAGGCCACTCGCCAATTCGGGTTCCGGGTGTCGCAGACCACCGTGGAAGACCTGGTCGAGCGGATGGGGAGCGTCGTCCACAGCTTCGGTAATGCGCTGAAGGTGAGCCCGATCGAGCCGGAGAAACGCGACGACGCTCAGCGACGGATGGAGGAGACGCAGGCGCCTCTGGCCGAGGTTCGTGATAGGTGGGCGAAGCTGATGACGGGGCTGATCGCGTTCACGAAGGCGCAGCAGGACGGCGGGGATGACGGCGAGTTGCGCATCACGTCAGGGCTCCGCGCGCAACCGGCGTGGTCTGACATCGAGATCGTGTGGGACGATTTCGAGACGGCGGCGAATGAAGCGTCGAATCGCGCAGACGCGATGTGGCGGATCATGGAGAACCTTCCCTCTGAGTTGGTGCCAGGCTTGGACGACCTGAAGGGGCTGATGTCGGAATGGTCCGCTGACCAGAACGATATCCGTACGCGGGTGATGGGGTTCATTTCGGACCCAGACTCGATGATGGTTTATTGGCTGGGTCGTGGGAACGGGCCTCTGTCGATGAACGGTGCGCCGCTTGAAGTCGCGTCTCGCTTGCAGGACGAACTGTTCTCGCAGAAGAAGTCGGTGATTCTCACCAGCGCGACGTTGGCCGTGCGGGGTGGGTTCAAGCACGTTCGTGAGCGGCTTGGGGTGGAGGACAGCGAGGAGTTGTGCTTGGGCTCGCCGTTCGACTATCGAAAGGCGGCGCTGCTGGCGCTGCCGACGGATGTGCCGGAGCCGAGTGTGCGTGGGTATTCAGAGGCGGTGGCCGATATCGTGGCGCAACTCGCGCTGGAGGCTGGCGGTCGGACGCTGGCGCTGTTCACGTCGCACGCGGGTGTGCGGGGTACGGCGGCGGCGCTACGGCGGATATTGCCAGCCAAGGGTATTCCCGTGCTGGCGCAGGGTGTGGACGGGACACCACAGCAGTTGATCGCGCGATTCCAGGAGAACCCGAAGGCGGTGCTGCTAGGTACGTCTAGCTTCTGGGAGGGCGTCGATATCGCCAACAATGCGATGAAGGTGCTGGTGGTGGCAAGGCTGCCGTTCAACGTGCCGACAGAGCCGGTGTTCGCGGCGCGATCGGGATTGTATGACTCGCCATTCATGCAGTACGCGGTGCCGCAGGCGGTGCTGCGCTTCCGGCAAGGGTTCGGTCGGCTGATCCGGAACAAGGATGACCATGGGGCGGTGGTGGTGCTGGACAGCAGGATCACGTCCAAGCCGTACGGCAAGGCGTTCCTGGAGTCGGTGCCACCTGCGACGACACTGCGGGCGCCGTTGGCGGAGGTTATGGCCGGTGTGCGGGATTGGTTGCGGGAACCCGAGGCGCCAAATCCACAAGCAGCAATGAAACTCGAAGAGCCGAACGCGTGAGTCTACTGAGTCAGGCATTCGTACTGCCGATCGATCAACAGACACTCCCGCTGGACCTGACGAGCACGTTGGCGTGCGGTCAGTGCTTCCGCTGGCGCGTGGACGGTGATGGCGCGTGGAATGGCGTGGTGGGTCGCGATCTGGTGCGGCTGAGCATGGGGGCGGATGGGCTGATCATCGAGAGCTCGACGACGCCAGCGGCTGAACTCGCAGAGTCTCTCGTAGCCTACCTACGATTGGATGACGACTTGCCAGGGCTGCACGCGAGGTTGGGCGGCGACCCGCACCTGCGTGAGGCCTTCGACAACTACCCGGGATTGCGTCTGATGCGGCAAGAGCCGTGGGAGACGCTGGCGGGGTTCATCTTGTCGTCTACATCCAACATACCGCGCATCTCCAAGACCGTGGAACTGCTGTCGGACACGTTCGGCGATGAGGTGGAACTCGACGGCATACGACGCCGGACGTTCGCGACGGCGGAGTCGCTGGCGGAGGCTGGCGAGCAGCGGTTGCGTGAGCTGGGCTGCGGGTTTCGTGCGCCATACCTGGCAGGGGCGGCTGAGGCTGTTGCGACGGGCCGGCTGCCGCTGGACGAGCTTCGCGGCGCGCCTTACGAGGATGTTGTGGGACGACTGACGGAGTTGAAGGGCGTGGGGGAGAAGATCGCGGACTGCGCGATGCTGTTCTCGCTGGATCGCCTGGAGGCGTTCCCTGCTGATCGTTGGGTGCGCAAGGTGCTGACCGATCTATACGACCTGCCCGCGAACATCAGCTACGACGGCGCTCGGGAGTGGGCGTGGGAGCGGTGGGGCGGGGACGCGGGTTACGCGAACCAGTACCTGTTCTGGAACGCTCGTCAGAGCACGAGGCCGATGCGCATCTCTCAGTGAGGTTGACTGGCGGGACGCGGCGCGGCGGCGAGGGCTATGGCACCTACCAGTGGGAAATTGACGATTGCGATGGCCAGGGCGTGGATCGGGAAACCGTCCGCCTGCGTGGTCCATCTGATCAAGGTCGCGAGGGTTGGCACGAGGATGCTGCCAGCGGCGGCCCATCCAATGCGCTGAATGCGCTGGGGCGGTAGGTTGGTCAACGACAGGGCGTGCATGGCGCCCAGGGTGACGACGGCTGCGGGTAGCACCGAGAGTTGCGTGACCAGCATGACCACTCTGGATAGGGGGAAGTCGAAATTACGCTCCGAGGCGAGGTGATAGATATCTAGGTAGAGGGTGAGGGGCCCAGCGATGGCGGCGGCGAAGATGGCGGCAGCTGCGACGAGGAGGGGGAGCGCGGCGCCGCTGGCCCCCGTGAGGCGGCCCCAGATGGCCAGTAGGAGCAACGCGAGGGATGCTGGCCAGACCGCGATCACGAGTGGGTCAGCCCACATGTTGACCGGGCCACCCTGGACGACGATGAATCCCGTCATGGAGAGGCCACTGGCGATGATGAGGATGGCCGTGATGAGGGCGGTTTTGGCGATGCGTTGGCGATGCCGGAAGGGGCTGCGCTGGGCGGCGGTCGCGAATGCGGCGACGATGAGGCCGCTGGTGGTGGTGCCTAGGGCGACGATGGCAATGATGCGTTGGGTATGGCTGGCGAGGGGGATGGTTCCAACGAGGATGAGTGCGAGGGCGGCGAGCAGCCAAGGAGCGGTTGCCCAGGAGATTAGGCCGGGGTGGCGGTGGGGAGGCATGGCGCCGATGGCGAACAAGGTGGTGGTGGCAAGCGGGAGGAATAGGGAGTAGAGGACGTTCCAGGCGGTGGAGCCCGGTTGACTGCTGAAGGTCACGGCCCACATCAGTGACCTGGTTGCGTAAAGCTGTGCCCATTGGCCCTGGCCGGTCACTTCACTGACGGATATGTGCCAGACGAAGCCGATAGCCCAGACTGCGGTCGCGGTCAGGAAAACGACCGCAAGGATGGTCGATGGGCGCAAGGCGGAGGGTGAGTCAAGGGTGTCATGGCTCATGGTGAGCGTGATGATACCAAATCGAAGAACTGCGAGGGCTAGTCGGATGCGTAGGAACTGGTGGGGCCTTCGACGCCGACGATGATGCGGGACAGGGCTGCGTAGAGAGCGGGGACGTCGGCGTCATCGACGTTGGCGGCGAAGTGCTGCTCGATGCCGCGTAGGTGGATCGGCCAGATGCGCTCTAGCTCCGCTTTGCCCTTCGGCGTGATGACAGCGTAAGCACCACGGCGGTCTTCGGCGGTGCGCTGGCGGGTTACGTAGTCGGCCTTTTCCATGCGGTCGATCAGCCTGGTGAGGCCGCTGGGGCTCATGACGATCGAGCCCGCGAGATCCTGCATGCGCAGTTGACCATCAGGCGCTTCCGCTAAGTGGATCAGGACGTCGAACCAGGCGAGGGGGAGACCCTCGGCCTCCATCTCGCGTTCGAGCGTACGGAGGATGACTGTGTGGGCCCACTGGAGCGCGCGCCACGTGTTCATTTTCTGGGTATCCACGTCTCTAGTCTAGATTCAAGAACTTGCGCAAACAACTATTGAGAGGGTAAATCCATGGGCGTATAAATTGCTTGCACAAGCAATCGTTGCACAAACAAGTATAAGCGACGGTCAACCCAGGGAGGTATGCGATGCAAGCGAACTCGGTAAGGATGGTGAAGGCTGGTGCGGTGGCGTTGCTCCTCTGGGGCGTGCTGCACGTGTTCTTCGGGATGTACGCCCTGATCAGCCTGTGGACGGACGGATCGGCAGCGATGATGGGCGTGTTCGGGACGGGTGTTACGGGGACGATCAGCGACCCGGGTGGGTTGGTGAGCAACGTGGTGGGGCAGCACTCAGCGAACCTGGCGATCCTCGGCGTGTTCGGCATCGTACTGGCGCGGATGATGTGGCAGGGAAGCAAGCTGGCGCTGGGACTGAGCGTTCTGGTGCTGGGTTCAGCAGATGTGGCGTTCGTGATCGCGCTGTTGATCCCTGGGTTCATAGCGCTTCAAGACGGACTGATGGGCCCGATGCTGTTCGTGGCTTCCACGGCGCTAGCGGGTTGGGGTTTCTACGGTAAGAAATCGGTAGCTCGCGATGGCGAGTTGGCGGGCCGGGCGGCGGTTTAGAGACGCGTTCGAGAGTTAGCAAAACATACTGAGACTGAAAAGGGGGATCAGACATGGCAGAGCACATCTTCATCCGAGTGTCGGCGACAGCAGAGAACTACCAGAACTGGGAAGACACGCACAACTCTTGCGAGGACGCACGTA
>ERZ890510.2016-NODE-2016-length-12115-cov-5.016418_pt1 | contig 12115 bp, 11 predicted proteins | sample MGYA00521265_ERZ890510 | MGnify/ENA primary metagenome ERZ890510 (study PRJEB32303, sample SAMEA104408624) | aquatic metagenome | biome: Brackish water; feature: Chemocline; material: water | place: Baltic Sea | collected 2014-10-26T21:54:00 | depth 110 m ...
CTGATGTAACATCATGCCGGGGAGTGCGCGACGTGCCCGCTTACGGCGGTGGGCAAGGCAGTGGGGTTTGCCCAATGACGCTGCAAATGGAATGTGCGTCAGGGTGTGACATGACGGTCGTGAACGGCTCTGCCAGTGGATGCACATCATAGGTGGTTTGCGTTGCAAAATCAGCTGTGCGAAGCGCGTCTTGCGCATGTTTCTCAGTATCTTCGGGACCGTCAAAGGCGGCCGCGAGGGCTACGAACAATGTTGGTAAATCCACCGGCCACCTCACCTATGTAGTCGAAATATCTGAACACCTTTGTCTCGGTAGTATAAAGTCATGGTCGCCCCTCGCGGCACTCGCCACCAACTGCGCTATTGATGCGTGACGAGAGCCTCCCAGGTACGGGCGGGCAAATGCAAGACAGACATCTGCGCCCGGCGTATCTGTTCGCGTTCGCCGCAAACTTCAACCCGGCCAAATCCTGGTGCTGGCGGGCAGTTGCGCAATTCATCCAAGATGGCTTCTGCGGCGTTTTGAAGAGAACTCGTCGCGCGATATCGGGACGTGTCTACCATCAAGACAAACGTGTTACATTCGACTATTGCCGGGCCCAGCATCGCATCGCAAATCAGCTCGGCCATCGTGGCAAGACCGTATCCCAGAACACCGCCCTTGGGCAGGATTGCGCCGCCATCAAAGTAATCCGCCGGGTCTGTGGTCGGGTTACCGTGCCGATCGACAATCGCGCCTTCAGGCAGCATTGCACCGGCGCGCCGTGCCGCATAAATCCACCCGCCCGCAATCTGGCCCGTCGCGCAGTCCAGCACAACTGGCCCTCGTGCTCCACCTGGTATGCCCAAGCACCAAGGGTTTGTCGGCAGCACCGCTTTGCTGCCGCCATGGGGAGCCACCATGCGCCACCTTTCCCGCGCACCGCCACCACATGCGATAAACAGGCATCCCGCGTCAGCCGCTTTCTCGGCAAAGGCACCCAATCGCCCCGTGTGTCCGGTATTGCGCACCGCTATTGCGCAGACGCCGTGCTTTCGCGCGGCATCAATCCCTGCTTTTGTGGCCGCATCCATCGCGAGAATGCCGATCCCGCCCTGACCATCCACATCCAAAGTTGCGCCCAACTCAGCAGTCACTGTCGGCGTGACATTGGCAACAAGATAGCCGCGTTTGAATTCTTCGCCATACTGAAGCGCACGCACGATCCCGTGGGATTCTACGCCGCAAAGCTCTGCATCGATGAGATGATCGACAATCGCTTGCGCAAGTGGCGCATAACAACCGCTCGCTTGCAGAACTTGAACGCCTATCTGATGCGCTTGCGCAATCGGCACCGATACGCGGTTCTCTACTAATTGCAGTTTGCTCAAGTGATCTGCTCCTTGGTAACCTCACGCTGAAGCGCTTCAAGGTCCTGAATGGAATAGTGACACCTGATCGAATGGCCCAGCGCACCATTTTGCCAAGGCGGCGCATCGGTATCGCAGATCGCTCCAATCTTGCGAGGACATCTGCGCTGGAACGGGCAGCCACGCGCAGGCGGCGACAGTTCGACCACATCATCGGCGCTGAGCGTCGGCGCCGTGTCCGGGTCTGGTTCCAACACCGCGCCCAGCAGAACCTCGGTATAGGGATGCGACGGGGTGCCATAGACATCAGCCGACAGCCCCAATTCGCACAAGCGCCCCTGATATAACACCGCCACTCGGTCGGACAATGCCCGCACGACCGCGAGGTCATGGCTGACAAAAACATAAGTTGTGCCCTGTTTTGCCTTGAGGTCATTCAACAAATCCAGAACGGCAGCTTGAACAGAAACGTCCAGTGCCGATGTCACCTCGTCACACAATACCAGTTCAGGTTCAGCGGCAAAGGCCCGGGCGATGGCAACGCGTTGCTTTTCGCCGCCAGAAAGTTGACTGGGCAACCGGTCAAGATAATGCGCCCCAAGGCGGACCCGATCCAGAATATCGGACGAGCGCTGGTAAAGCGCGTCACCGGTCAACCCAAAATACAGCTTCAGCGGCTGTTCAAGGATCTGTGCAATGGTCTGGCGTGGATTGAGGCTATCGTCGGGGTTCTGAAAAATCAGCTGGATCTTGCGCAAATGGTCTGGGCTACGACGCTCAACCTCGGTTGCCAGCACCTCTCCGCCCGCCAAGGTGATTTTACCGCCCGATGGCGGCAGCAATCCTGCGATCGCCTTTAGAATTGTCGACTTGCCAGACCCGCTTTCGCCCACAAGGCCCAGCGTTTCGCCCTTTGAAATTGTGATTTCAATACCGTCTACCGTTGGAACGCCCGCAACGTCGCGCCCAAGAAACTTATCAAAAAGACCGGGACGATTATAGCTGATCGCAAGGTGATCCAGATGCAACGCAGTCTGTGCGCTTCCATCAAGGCTTGCCGGAATTGCACCGCTTCCTGTCAGTGAAAGTTGATAGGCGTCCTTATGGTGGAAACACCGCACCGTTTCGCCGCTTGGCTGGCGCTCAAGGTCAGGGCGCATTGTGCGACAGCCCTCCTGCGCCAACGCGCAACGATCTACAAATGAGCACCCCTGCCCCGCTCCGCCGGGTGCAGGAGGCCGACCATCGAGTGCTACTGGTAAGCGCGGATCGCTGAGCCGTGGGATAGAGGCAAGCAGACCGCGCGCATAGGGATGGATGGGCGCCTTGAGAACCTGACGCGTAGACCCTTCAAGCACAACCTCGCCTGCATACATCACCATAACGCGGTCACAAACCCGCGCAATCGCCCCGAGATCGTGGCTTACATAAACCGTGGCCATGCCCCGATCGCGGGCAATGTCGCGCAGCAGCTCAAGGATATGCGCTTGCGTCGTCACGTCCAATCCAGTGGTTGGTTCATCCAACAACAGGGCTGTGGGCTCTCCAGCGAGTGCCATCGCGATTGCCGCGCGTTGTTGTTGCCCGCCAGATAACTCATGTGGAAAACGGGTCATGATCGCGGCTGGGTCTGGCAGGCGCACTTGCCCTAAAAGCTCAATAGCTTTGTCGGGATACTGCGACTCGGCGACGTCCGAGTGCAGGCGTAGCGCTTCGATCAACTGCGCGCCAATCCGCAAGGTCGGTGTCAGGGATTGACCCGAGTTCTGCGGAATCAGCGCCAGTTCGCCGCCTCTGATTTTTTCCAACTCGGTGCGCGTACAGGCGAACATGTCCTGCCCTTGAAAGGCGACCGAGCCCTCCATCAACCGCAACCCGCGTTTGAGATACCCCATCGCGGCCAAGGCCAGTGTCGACTTTCCCGACCCGCTTTCCCCCACGATGCCGATGCTTTCACCGGCTTGCACCGTAAGGTCAATGTTGCGTAGCACTGGCAGGGTCGCACCGGACTTGCCTGTGAACCCAACCGAAATGTTGCGTATGTCAATCAACGACATCGTCATACCGGCGCCTTCTGTGCGCGATCGATTCCAAGCGCTTTGGCCAAAGCATCTGCCGTCAGGTTGATCCCAATGATCAACGAAGATAGTGCAATCACCGGCCCCAAAACACCCCAAGGCGCGAAGGACATGAACCCACGTGCATCAGCAATCATCAGCCCCCAGTCGGCTGTCGGCGGTGAAACGCCAAAGCCAAGGAAGGAGAGCGATGAGAAGGCCAATAGCATCCATGACCAACGCATCGCCCCTTCGACCATCAACGTATCCAACACATTAGGTAGCAATTCATGGCGAATGATCGTCATTCGACTGTGACCTCGCGCCCGGGCGGCCGAAACGAAATCACGCGCAACGACGTCATGTGTCGCAGCGCGGGCAATTCGGATCACAGGTATGCCGTAAAAGAAAGCAAGTGTCGGGATCAGCACCTCGATCCCTGTGCCAAAAGTCACGATCAACACCAGCATTTTCAGGATCCATGGCAGCGACAGAAACGCATCGACAACGCGCATTAGCACCTCGTCCACCCGACCGCCGATCAACCCAAAAAGAATGCCGACGAAGCCGCCCCAAGTGACGGCGATTGGCGTCGCAATGCCTGTCACCAACAGCGCCTCGCGCCCGCCAAGCAAGACGCGAGTAAGGACGTCTCGACCCAGATGATCGGTGCCGAGCCAATGCATCGCTTCAGGCCCAGTCAGCATCATCGCGCTGTTCATCGCTTTATAATCATAAGGCACAATCCAGGGGCTGACCAAGGCCAGCACAACATGGAACACTACCAGAAACAGACCAATCGCACCGGACGGGCGCGAGACGACATCGCGCAGCACGGAAAGGGCCCGCATAAAACGAGTGTTTTGTGGAGGGGCCGATGTGATGGTCATCAGCGCCTCATGTGCAAGGTGCGCAAACGTGGGTTGGCGAACATTGTCAGTATATCTGCGGACAAGTTCACGCAAACATAAACGGTGGCGACGATCAGCGCGATGGCTTGGACAACAGGCAAATCGCGGTCAGAGATGGCGTCGATCATCATTCGACCCAAGCCAGGGTAATTGAAGACAACTTCGATCACGACGACCCCACCCAAAAGCCACGCGATCGTTAAGGCCACAACGTTGATTGCGGGCAACAGGGCGTTCGGCAAAGCATGGCGGAACACGATGCGCCAATAAGGCACGCCCTTGAGCGTCGCCATCTGGATGTAATCGCCCGCCATCACTTCGATCACCGACGACCGCACCATGCGCAGGATATGCGCCGTCATCACCATCGTAAGAACCAGAACTGGGAGGATGATTTCGGGGAAAAATTCAGATGCGGGCGCGCTGGCTGAGGTGAGCACAATGCCGGGCAACCACCCCAACCAGACAGAAAAGACGAGGATCAGCACCGTGGCCGAGACGAATTCAGGGATGGTCATGGCAAAAATTGCGAGCGTGGAAAATATCAGATCAACTGGGCGGTCCCGCCACAGGCCGGTGACTACACCAAGGAAAATTGCCAAGGGCACGCCCAAAGCCAAAGAACATGCAGCGAGCAAAAGCGAATTCCCCAGTCGGTCACCGACCAGTTCCGCGATACTCTTTTCGCCATTTGCAGAGACGCCTAAGTCGCCAAGAATGGCACTGGAGGCCCAATCGACGTAGCGTTCGGCGGCAGGTCGGTTCAGGCCCTGCGCTTCTCGGCAATTCTCTAGCAGCTTGCCTTGGGCTTCGCGTTCCAGAAAGGCCGTGCATGCATCACCGGGCAGCATTTCGACGCCTGCGAAAATGATCATCGAAACGATCACAACCGTGACAGCGCCTAAAAACAGTCGTCGAAGCAGCATGCGTAGCATGGATCAAATCCAATTTGTTTCGGAAAGAAAGGGCGTGAGAAATTCCTCACGCCCTTCTTCGGCTCAACATTCGGTCAGTTTTTAGTCGACCGTAATCATATGCCAGCGAACGGCGTCGTTTTTGACCTCGTCCAGATTATGGACGCGGGAAGCTACTCCGACAAGCTTGGTCACAGTGTAAGGGATCAAAGTGCCTGCGGTCTCAAGCAGATGCTCTTGGGCTGCCACATAGATCGCTTTGCGTTTGTCAAAATCCAGCTCGCGACGCGCTTCGGCCAGCATGGCGTCCAGCTTTTCGTCCTTGTAGTAGCTTTCATTCCACTTGGCGGTCGAAAGGTAGATCTCGTGCAGTGCCTGATCAGCCGGGCGTTCGTTCCAGCGGGTCGCGACCACATCTTTCTTCATCCAGACTTCGGACCAGTAACCATCCGTTGGGGCCTGCACAACGTTGACGCGAATACCCGCAGCAGCAGCTTGTTCTTGATAGGCCACCGCAAGTGTCGGCCATGTGGGTTCAAGCGTTGCTACATACACGTCAATGTCGATGCCGTCGGGATATCCAGCCTCGGCCAGCAGGGCTTTGGCTTTCTCGATGTCCTGCGGACAGCTTAGGTTGGCGCGGTACTGATCGTTTGGCTCAACCGGCGTGTCACAGGACACGACACCTTCACCCCCCAGCACCAAAGCCACAAGTTCTTCGCGATCAGCTGCCATGCGAACCGCTTGGCGGACACGAATGTCGCTGAACGGCTCTACATCTGTGCGGAAAACAAGCCCGCGCCAGTTGCCGGTTGGAATGACCTGAACGTCAAATTTATCCGAGCCGGTCAACATGACCTGTTGCTGAGCTGTGATGCCCCGCTCCATGTCGATCTGACCGCCCAGAAGCGCCTGAAGACGCGCTTGACCGTCGGCGATGCCGATGACTTCCATCTTGGCCACACCAGGGGCGCCTTCCCAATAATCGGGGTTGGCAACAAGTACTGTTGTGCCTTCAGCGTCAAATTTTTCGACCTTGAAAGGACCAGTGCCATTGCCGGTTGCAGCAATTGTATCGCCAGACCCTTCGTTTAGCATCCGCAGACGGTAATCCATCAACTGCAAGGGCATATCGGCGAAAGGCGTGTCCAGCGTGATCTGAACTGTCAGGTTGTCCAGTGCCTTGACCTTTGTGATCATCTTAACTGCTGATCGCGCCGGGCTGTCGCTTTCGGGATCAAGCACTCGGTTCAGCGAATAGACGACATCGGCCGCCTCAAAGGTAGCCCCGTCGTGAAATGTTACGCCATCGCGCAGCTTGAATGTCCAGACGGTCGCATCGCCGTTGGCTTCCCAGCTTGTAGCAAGGTCCGCCTGCGGCTTACCATCAAGACCCGGACGCACAAGGCGGCTCATGATTTTTTCGGTGATCTGGAACACGCGGCCCTTTGAAATCGGGTCAAGGCTCGATTGCGCCCCAAAGCCAAGCTCATGCGCTTGACGGAACGTACCGCTTGGTTCAGCGGCCGCAAGCCCAGCCGTCAACGCAATCGCGGATGTCATTGTAATTAATCGTTTCATATGTCTTCCTCCCAGTTTCGCGAGCCTGTCGTTAAGCCCTCGCTTTGACAAGATGTTCGTATTCGCACTCGTAAATCGACAAACGCAAATTGGCTTAGTGATAGATGTGAAAAACCTTATCCATCGTCGATTACGACTGCGCATCTGTCGCCATAGTTTCCGTTTGACAGCCGCAGGACAAATACAGTTCTTTGAGGTGCGTATTTGAAAACAACATGAAAGAGGTCCGCGTGCAAAGCATCAATATCACCGCGATTGGAGGTGGTGGGTTTACCCATGACACCTATCCGGTGCTTGATGATTATTGTTTGCGGCAGGTTGGCAAGGCGCGACCTCGATTGGGGTTCATCGGGGCTGCCAGCGATGACGACCCAACCAAAATTGCCCGGTTTCATGCCCGTTTTGACAGTAAAACAGCTTGTCACGTGCACCTGCCAATGACACTGAAACCGCAAGCCCTTGCAGATCATCTGAGCACGCTCGACATCGTTTACGTCGGCGGCGGCAACACCGCAGCGATGGTCAGCCTGTGGCGCAGCAACGGGTGGGACCGCGTCTTGTGCGATGCGGCGCCGCGTGGGCTCGCATTGGCCGGGGTCAGCGCCGGTGCTGTCTGTTGGTTTGACAGCTTCTTGTTTCATTCGGGCCATGGCCCGATGCGCCCCTTGCAAGGACTCGGGTTGATCAATGGTGGTGCTTGCCCGCATTACTCGACCGAACCAGAGCGTCGCGCGGCGACACATGCGGCGATAGCACAGCAAGCGATGCCCGACACCGTAGCAATCGACGATGGCGTGGCTGTAAGATTTGGTGCAAACGGCCCCGTTTCGCTTTGCACAGCAGAAGCCGGAGCTGCAGCCTATCGTATTAGCCGAGCACAGGATGGTCTGATTCGGGAAACGGTCATATCGCTATGACGCAACTTGATCCAAAAGCCACCGGATAACTGAGGCTACGGCGGGCGTCCGTTCGCTTCTGGGCTTGGCAAGAAGATAAAAAGACCGCGATGGTTTCAGGTCAATTTCAAAAGGTTTTATCAGTCGACCCGCCTGCAATTCACATGCAACAAAGGGGAAAATTCCCAGCGCCACGCCCTGCCCTTCGATGGCTGCCTGCATCACCGTATTTGAATCTGTGATGATGGTTTCATCCTTTAAGGTCATGTTGATGCACCCCGCCTCATTGAACCAAGCGGTCCATTCTGAATGGTCCCGTTGATGAATGATCGGGTAACCCATCAGATCCTTGGGTGTGGCAAGACCGCCCCCGTCAGCCAAAAGTGCGGCGCTGAGTACGGGCGCATAGGTGATTTCTAAAAGTTTGTGACTATCAAGCGCAGACCAATTCCCGTCGCCCCAATCCACCGCAAGATGCGTGGACATCATTACGGCATCCGTGATCCTCGGGCTGTCGCACACGATCAGGTCAATATTGGGTAAATCACGGCGAAATTGGGCAAGGCGCGGCACCAACCAACGGGTGCCAAATATCGGACCAACAGCAAGGGTTACAGTTTTGTGGGTCGTTTGCCCGTGCACCTCTATCTGGGTACGAATATCGTCAAACGCTTTCGTCAACACGAGGCTGAGCGACCGGCCCTCATCCGTAAGTACCACGGCGCGTGTTTTGCGAATAAACAATTTGCAGTTCCAATCTCGCTCCAACTCGCGGATTTGATTGCTGACGGTTGTGGCGCTGACGCAAAGCTCTTCGGCGGCGTCCTTAAAGCTGAGACGCCGCGCGGCAACCTCAAAAGTGCGCAAAGCGGTTAACGGCAGTTTCCGGGGAACTTGACGCATCTGAGCGTTATCCTATGGCTACAGTTTTCTTTATACATAGAGGAGGGACAAGTTGTTTGTCGAGACACCTTGCGAAAGCGAGTGTGGAAGAAGCCCAAACGGACACATCTTATGGAAGAAGATTCAAAAATCGCGCCGCGCAGGCGCTCAGGTGGTCGACGAAACGCCGCAGATTCACGAAATTCGGAATTTGCTTTGCGTAAAGCACCGATTGCCGGGCGCCTAAAGCCTTTGAGCGATGAAGGGCTGGAACGCATCCATGCCGCGTCTCTTGATATCCTTGATAAGGTTGGCCTTAGCGGCGCACCGCAAGTGGTAATAGAGTCGATAACGGCGCACGGTGGCACGCTAACCGACGATGGGCGGTTATTGTTTCCAAAGGCGCTTGTAACCGATGCGATCACCCAGTTTCGTCGCGGATTTCATCTGTTTGGCAGAGCGCCAGGGAGGGATCTTGATCTGACCGGCGCACAGGTGCATGCAGGATCAGGGGGTGCATCGCCGAATATCGTGGACATGACTGATGGCAGCTATCGCGCCGCGACTTTGGCTGATCTTTATGATGCCGCACGGTTGGTAGATACCCTTGATTATGTTCAGTTTTTCTCGAGATCAATGATAGCATGTGACATGCCGACAACGCGTGATCTGGACGTGAACACCGCGTTTGCGTCGCTGGCAGGAACGTCAAAACACGTCATGGTTAGCGCGAGTCAACCCGCGCACGTCGTTGATATCGCGCAGATGTGCTATGCGCTCGCCGGATCGGAACAGGCTTTCCGTGCAAAGCCCTTTTTGTCGCTCAACATCAATCACGCTGTGCCACCGCTGCGTTTTGACGCCGATGCCTGCGAAGTGTTGGCAATGGCGGTGCAGGCGGGCATACCAGTGATGGTCAACACCTTTGGGCAGATGGGCGCATCAAGCCCCGTTACAATTGCAGGCTGCCTGGCGCAGACAAATGCCGAGACATTGGCAGGCATGGTCTTTGCCTGGCTGCTTGATCCAGAGGCAAGAGCAATCTATGGCGCGCGCCCAATGGTGACTGATCTGCGCTCTGGCGGCATGGCAGGGGGCAGTGGTGAGCAAGCAATCCTGACCGCGGCGGCAACGCAGATTGCACGGTTCTACGATCTTCCTAATTCCACGATTGCCGGGGCCACAGACAGTAAGCTGGCGGATGCGCAGTCGGGGTTTGAGAAAGCTCTGTCGGTCTCGCTGGCCGCGCAAGCCGGGGCCAATCTGATCACACAGGCCGCTGGCACTCAAGCCGGACTCATGGCCACGTCGCTTGAGGCGTATGTTATCGATAACGATATGCTGGGCGCGATCCTGCAATCCTCGGGCGCCATCGAGGTGAGCGATTCCACCCTGTCCACTGATGCGATCGCCCAGATTGTTCGCGGCGAGGGCCACTTTCTGGGTCATGCAGACACTTATGCGCGGATGAAATCCGATTTTGTCTATCCTGCTCATGCCGACAGGCAAGCACCGGAAGCGTGGCTTGCCAACGGTGCGCCAAACATCAACACATCGGCGCGCAAAACGGTCAATGACACGCTTGCCAACCATTTCCCGCGCCATATAAGTGCCGAGATTGAGCAGGGATTGCGGTCCCGTTTCGATATCCGCCTACCCGCCACAAGGATGAAAGCCCCATGAAAATTGCAGTGATCGGCGCGGGTGCAATGGGGTCAATCTATGCGGCATTACTGGCTGATGCAGGGCATGAGGTCTGGGCCGTCGATACGTGGCGCGCCCATGTTGATGCCATCAATGCGAAAGGCTTGCGCGTTGATGGGGCCAGTGGCGTCAGGACGGTCAAGACCCTGCGGGCGACCACCCAAATCGCGGATGTCGGAATTTGCGATCTTTGTATTCTCGCCACCAAGGCCTCTGGCGTGGGGCCAGCTGCTCAGGCAGCCGCACCGATCATTGGACCGGATGCCATCGTTCTGACGATACAAAACGGCCTTGGTGCCGGCGAACGCATCGCCCAGCACATGTCTGACCACAATGTCCTGCTGGGGGTCGCCGACGGCTTTGGCGCGTCGATGAAGGGACCGGGACATGCCCATCACAACAGCATGAAACTGATACGCATCGGCGAAATCAACGGCGGTCTGACCAACCGTTTGCTGAATATCGAGGCCGTTTGGCAAGGTGCCGGCTTCAATGCCAAAGCTTTCGAAAACATCACCCAGCTGATTTGGGAAAAATTTCTGTGCAACGTAACCTTCAGCGCGCCTTGTACGACTTTCAACGTCACGGTCGGTCAGCTGATGGATCACGCCGATCATTGGCAAATTGCCATTGGCGCGATGCGAGAGGCCTATGCAATTGCCCAAGCCAAGCGCGTGCCGCTGTCTTTTGACGACCCAGGCGCCTATGTCACAGCCTTTGGCGCAGCTATGCCCAATGCCCGCCCGTCGATGTTGCTGGACCACATGGCTGGACGGCCATCTGAACTGGACGCGATCAATGGGATGGTACCAATTATGGGCCGCGAGGTGGCCATTGCCACCCCATACAATGACATGCTCACCGCCATTTTACGCCAACGGGAAGCTGCATTTGATGAGGGTAAACCATGAATATTGGCTCTTTTTTGCATAATGGCCGTGCGCTCTACGGCGTGTTCAACGGCGATACGTTGGCGGCCGCCTGCCCTGCCCTTCTTGGGCAATACCCAACGTTGCGCGACCTGCTGGATGCTGAAAAATCTGCGTCTTTGAAAGACGTGGCAAACCTGTCCGCAGCAATCCCTATCGCAGAAATCACATTCCAACCACCCATTCCAAACCCGCGCAAGATTATCTGCGTCGGCATGAACTATCCCAAGCCCTACCCTGTTGACGGCGTGGCCCCACCGAACCCAGAAAATATCATCCTGTTCGGCAAGGAACGCGAGGCCCTTGTCGGCCATGGTGCTTGGCTGGAAATACCCCGCGGCGCACCCGCCGAGAGTTTCGATTTTGAAGGCGAAATCGCGGTTGTGATCGGCAAACCTGCCCGCCACGTGAAAGCGTCTCGAGCAATGGATCACGTTCTTGGCTATGCGTCCTTCAACGATGGCTCCGTGCGCGAGTGGCAAAAACACTCGATTTATGCAGGTAAGAATTTTGCAAATTCGGGGTCTTGGGGGCCATGGATCACCACCTCTGACTCGTTGCCGCCTGTCGAGGACTTGCATCTAACCGTCTCGTTGAATGGGCAGACCATGCAATCCGCTTACGGGCGCGAGATGCTGTTCTCCGTACCAGAACAAATCGCCTACGCCTCATCCCTGTTAACCCTGCAACCGGGCGACGTGATTGCGACAGGCTCTCCTGACGGTACCGGTGGCAGTCGGATGCCAAAGTGTTACCTGAAATCGAATGATATTCTAGCGATGACTATTGAAGGCATCGGGACTCTGTCGAACACCGTTTCAAAAGGTGGCGGCGGTGCTGTCAGACAAATGCGAACCAGTCTCTGAATGGCCAGTGACGGTCGCGTTATGC
>ERZ890510.2019-NODE-2019-length-12099-cov-19.371056_pt1 | contig 12099 bp, 10 predicted proteins | sample MGYA00521265_ERZ890510 | MGnify/ENA primary metagenome ERZ890510 (study PRJEB32303, sample SAMEA104408624) | aquatic metagenome | biome: Brackish water; feature: Chemocline; material: water | place: Baltic Sea | collected 2014-10-26T21:54:00 | depth 110 m ...
GCTCTTGGAGAGCATTTGATGTCTGATGCCTTGATCTATAGCCACTCAGCGCTTCGGCTCACGCAGCGTTCTATCTTTGGCTCGATATCGATAGCAGCTTCGCAATCGGAATATTCTTTGGACTCGTTCATTTCATGGGCACAGGCATGTTCTTCGGAATGCTCAGTTCTTCCCTCCATCGAGGGATTCGTGACGGTGCGGTTGAAGCCCCAGGATTCTTCACATTAAAGCTTGGCGGAGCGACCGCAATGGGTGCGCTAGGAGTGCACATCATCTTCGGACTGGTAGTCGGCGGACTCTACGAATCGTTCTCGTAGGACTCGTCGCAAATTAGCGAGTGACAACGTAAAAGCCTCGCTTCCGTGTTTGGACTCGAGGCTTTTTGTTGTTCAGGTAGATTTGAGTTCGGCGCACGGCCGAGGGTTAGCCGTGGCTTCAGGTGCCGTGGCCGTAGAGCTGTGCTCTGACGGACAACCATTTGAAGAAGAGGAACTTCTTTTGTTCGATTAGGACGGCAGCGGCTTTCGAGGCGAGGTTTTTCGAAATAAGAATCTCTACGCCCTTATCTTTCACCGTTTGGTAAGCCGTTTTGTTGGCTTTCTTAGCGTAGGTATCGACCGATACCGAGGCGTGACCACCTCAGCCAAGTCCGGCGAGATAATCGAGAGCGACAGGCCGTTCACGGCGGTCTAGGTACTCTCGGGCTGCATCTGTTATCAGAAGTTCCAAATAATTCCTCTTCGAATCGACACTCGGTCAGATATGGCTATCAATCTCAAATGACGCTCCACAGATTCCAATCTGTGGTTCGATGCTAACGGCTTCCCAATCGATTCATCATCGCCAGTTGTCCATCCATTATGTGAGCTCTCGTTTCATCTGAGCGAGTCCCATGGGACCTAACTTCAACGCTCTGTTGTGCCAATCCTTTAGATCGAAGTCTGCACCAGCTTTTTGCTTTGCCGATTCACGAGCTTCGAGCCAAACGCGCTCGCCTACTTTGTAGCTGATCGCCTGGCCGGGAATTCCCAAGTATCGGTCGACTTCTGAAGCTACGAAATCGGCCGGGAAGTGAACTCGCTCTTTCATGAACTCCAAAGCAAGATCACCGGTCCAGACTTCACCGGGATGAAACTCTGAGTGCCGAGGAATCTTAAATCCAAGGTGCATACCGATATCGACAATCACTCTCACGCTGCGAAGTGCTTGCGCGTCGAGCATGCCCATGTAGTAGTCAGGGTTTTCGAGATATCCGAGTTCGCCCATAAGACGTTCGGCATATAGTGCCCATCCTTCCGCGTGACCCGAGGTCCCAGCGAGCAGCCGTTGGAACCTCGATAGATCATCAGTCATCGCTACGTTTGTGGCGATCTGAAAATGATGACCGGGGACGCCCTCGTGATACGCAATCGACACTTCGCGCCATATTGGAAATTCGATTTTGCCTCCTGTGGGATACCACGTCCGACCGGGTCGGGAGAAATCTTCTGAAGGCCCGGTGTAGTACATGGCGAGCGCACCGCCGGGAGGCGAAATCAGCGTTTCGATCCTGCGAACGGGATCGAGAATGTCGAAATGAACGCCGTCCATCTCTTCGATTGTCTTATCTTGAAGATCCTGCATCCACTGGCGAAAGTTATCTTCGCCTTGGATCATTTTTGTTGGGTCAGTTTCGAGCAGTTCAACCGCCTCACCTATCGAAGCACCCGGCTTGATACGTTCGGCTGTTTTGGTCATTTCCGACCGCACCCATTCGAGCTGCTCCCAACCCCATTCGTAAGTCTCTCTAGGGTCGATTTCGGCTCCGAGATATCCCTTTGCGGAAAGCACGTATCGGTCGCGTCCTACCCCATCCACAGAAGTAGCGTCTGGCAGGTACGACTCACGGAGATACTCGCCCATTTTGTCGTACGCCTCGGTAGCGGAGGCGGAGGCGTTTTCGATTCGTGTACTGAGTGAATCATTGTTGATATCAGAGGCGGCGAGAGCGTTTACTAGCGAGTCGAAGAAAGGTGAATTGTCGCCATTCCCTGCCCACGCTTCGCACTGTTCGGCAGTTCCATTGACCTGTCGTTCCGAAGCGACTAACCCTTCGGCTCGTCCGATATCTAGAGTTTCTCTGTATCCGGCAAGCGCTCCGCCAATTTTCTCCATTCGAGAAGCGATATTCTCCCACGCTTCGACGGAATCCTGCGGCATTAGGTCGAACACAGATCGAATGCTCTGTGCTGGTGAAAACAGTACGTTCATATCGCGAAGATGTTCTCGTGACTCGAACTGCTCGTGCGAAAGCGATGCTTCGTCGATAAACGTGTCTTTGCAAATCCGTTCGCGGTCGTTGGTTGGTTCGGCGGCTTCCATTGCTCTGAGCGCTGTCAGACTTTCCGCGTGAAACGCCTCGGCCGCCTCGGGCGAATAGTCGTTCATCAGGTGATCGTACCCGCTAACACCCATGTAGGTCGCCGACGTCGGGTGATGTTTCGCCACGGTGTCGATAAACCCGTCGGCGATCTCGAAAACTCCAGTCATGATCGTATTTTTCTCCGTGCTCGCTGCTACCAACTAATAGAGATTAGTCGACCCGTTTGTATAGAAATCCGCCGAGCCTGAACGAGTCTGCTTTGCCACTGGAATCAAGTGCGAACTCGGCGAGTTCGCCAGCGCCTCGACCACCAACCGTTCGGAACGAATTTGCGTCGCTCACTGTAGGATCGGAAGCTAATCCTGCTGGGCCATGAAGTGTGTAGTCGCCCTTGCGAGGAGCATCAAGCACGAAGCCAGATTTGCCGTAAGCGACATCGACGTACGCACCGGGTTCTGCCCAGTACCTGCCGGTGTACTTTGCCGCATCACTTTCGGAAACGTCGGTGAACGGCGTTTCGTTGAGTTCGGGCAATGGGCCCAATTCTCGAATCACGAGTTCAGCAATGTCTTCGGCAAGAACGTATGGAGTTGGTGCTGGCCAGATATTCGCCAATACAACTACGCCGGTCTGCGCAAGAACGCTGAACACCATGTTTGATGCGTAGCCCTGAATACCGCCGCCGTGGTTGTGAAGCACCAGATCGTCACGTCGATTCATACGCCACGAAATTGCTTGACCGTTCGACCAGTCGTTCGAGAGATAGACCGCACGATGCATTTCGGCGAGCGTTGAAGCCGATAGCACTTTGGACGGATGGGTTTGACGACCCGACGAGAACTGGAACGACATCCATTTGGCGAGGTCTTCCACATTTGAGTGAAGCTGTCCTGCTGCAGATATGCCTTGAAGCGACGCATAAGAGGCGTCACGAAGATCAGATTCACCCGGAAGAGGATGGCTGTACCCGTTGGCTTTCAATGCAGCCTGATCAGCATCCAAATCGAATCGAGTATTGGCGAGTCCGAGCGGACCTGTGATCTCTTCATAAATGTACCGCTCGTACGGCATCCCGCTGATCGCCTCTATGACATGCCCAAGAAGTCCCACCGCCAAGTTCGAGTACTTCCACTGGCTATCCTGCGGAATGACGACGTCGATATCGGAGAGGTTACCGAGTAGCTCTTCACCTGTTGGGAACGATGGCGCGTTCCAGTCGGTAAGCGGATGTTCGGTGCGCAACCCAGAGTAGTGGGTCATCAGCCTACGTAGAGTCACACCTTCTAGTGTTCCTCGAAGTGCGTTGGCGATAGTGAAATCAGGCATGTGAACGAGCAATGGATCATCAAGTTCAAGCTGACCCAGATCTCGCAATTGCAATATAGCTGTGCCGGTGAACGTCTTCGTGATCGAAGCGACCCGAGAGATTGTTTGCGCAGTTGGCGGCTTGTCTGTACCTACTGCCTGCGTACCAAACGAGTAGTAACCGACGAGAGAATCGCCGCGAACGACTCCGATCGAGAGTCCGGGGACACGATCTTGAGTCATTGACGCTGAAGCGAGATCAGCGATTTTTGATTCCAGTGCAGATAGATCGATACCGCTAGCCAACAGAGCCCCCAAACCAAGCGTAAATAAAACGACACCTAATAATAGGTGTCGCTAGATTACTTCCACAACAAGCTATATGGGAGTGTTTTGAGCTCTCAGAACCATTACCGTTAGGCTGATTTCGGTGCTGCTTTTGCCTGTGCGGCCTTCACGAGTTGCTCAATAAGCTTGAACACTTGCTTCTCGTACATCCTCGTACGGTTTTCGAGACCGCGCTATGTCGTCCGTTTTACACGGATCGTCTGCTTGATTCCATCTACGCTCTTAAGGGCAGTCTGATAGTCATCTTCGAGATCACTTAATGCGATTATAAGATCCTTATTGAAGGCAGTGCCATCAGCGTCCGGGTTCTGATTGAGCATGTCTTGTTTCGCATCTTCGAACTCAATCTTGATTCCGTCGGCGTGTCTCTTCTGCACCTTGGGGAAGGTCACATGTACCATCCACCGTGGACTATCTCACGACACGTAAAAGTGCTCTCGAAGAATCAACCTGATCTCATTCTTCGATCACGCCGACAAATAAATTGATTCTGGGGACATTGGCAAGAACATGAAAATCACTGACATCACGATCGATGTGATCGAACGAAACACCGTATCCGTACGGGTTCAAGACGAGAGAAGTGATCTCGGCGGTACGACTACCCAAGGTGTACTCAGGGTTAAAACCGATGCTGGTATCGAAGGTCATGCGTTTGTAGGCGATCAGGGATCAGATTCGTCGCAGCGCATGGAATCGATCATCAAAATCCTAAAACCGGCGATGATGGGGCGCGAACCGTCGGACAGAGAGTGGCTGTGGAATCAACTGTCGGTGATAGCTGGACACGGTTCTGCAATCGAGCCGGTATGGGCTCCACTCGACGTCGCACTGTGGGATATCGAAGGCAAGTCGGCGGGTCAGCCAATTCACAAACTGCTCGGCACTGCCCGTAACGAAGTTCCTCTTTACGCAACCTACCCGCCCCGGCATGGAACGGTCGAAGGTTTTGTCGATGAGGCTCTTCAATTGAAGGATGAAGGATTTAGAGCGTACAAGATTCACCCCGGGCCTCTTAATTACAAGGAGGCAGCTATAGCCGCAGCGAATGTGAGAGAAGCCGTAGGCGATGCAATGACGCTAATGCTCGACCGCAACCACGGCTATACCTTCAGAGAAGCTCTGTACGTTGGGCAGGCGCTCGATGAGAACGACTACTTTTGGTACGAAGATCCGATTCCAGCAAACGACATAGAGTCGATCACTGAGCTATCGAATCGGCTCGATACTCCGTTGAACATGAGCGACACAACGGGCTTCTTATTCCATGAAGCAGCAAGCTTCCTTCAGAACAGCACGACTCGACTAATACGTGGAACGGTTCGCAAAATCGGAATCACAGGCCTCAAGAAGCAGATGTCGATGGTAGAAGGATTCCACAAGATTTGCGAAGTTGGACTAGCAGGCAATTCGGCTATGAACGCAGCGAACCTACATGTAATCATGTCGTCGATTAACTGCACTTATTTCGAATACTGGCTCCCCAAGGAAGTTCACCAGTGGGGCGTAAAAGAACAACTGAAGATAAACAAGAACGGAAATCTCGACGCCCCGACGGGACCCGGTCTAGGAATCGAGCTCGACGAAGAGTGGATCGCTGCGCACAAAGTAGCGACTCTTTCTTGAAACAAAACGTACGGGTACGGCGTATGATTTCGCAATGAAATCAGCAGTGCCCCATCAAGTCATCGAGACTACAACCCCGAACTTGGACGGATTCGAGATAACACGACGTCCATTAATCGGTTTTGGTTTACTGATTTCGTCAGTCATAGGCACCCTTGCCGTTTTGATTTTTTTCGGTGCTTGGGCCTCGTCCAACCGCATCGAAAATCGTGCGCTTGCGGCCGTAATTTCCGAAACCCAATGGGAGAGCGAATGGTGGGAAGACGGACTAGTCTTCGCCTGCCCTCTTCACTAGCAATTAACCATGCGAAACGCTGCACTCTGGTTCGATAGACGCTTTGGACTTGAAGAACACACAATCGCTCATTACGCGTGGGTGATCGTTGCGATCGCGGGCGTTGTGCAGATGGTCGGCGCTGCGATTCGGATGGCGTTCGGGGTGCTTGTTGACCCGCTGGTTGAAGCGTTTGGCTGGACGCCTGGTTCGATCGGCCTCGCCTACGCATTGATGTCTATAGTCACCGCTTTGGCATCTCCAATGTCTGGCTATCTTGGAAATCGATTCGGTGCGCGCCGCACTATGATCGCAGGCACAGTTCTTTTCTTCATTGGAATGATGTGGACTTCTCAGACTCAACAAATCTGGGAGTTATACGTTGCCTACGGAATCGTTTTTGGTATTTCTCAAGCACTCCTTTTAGTACCAGTAGTGCCTGCCGTTGCAGCGTGGTTCAGGCGACATCTCGGTCTGGGTACAGGAATCATGATGGTGTCGTGGAGCTTGGGTCCAGCGCTTGTGATTCAAGTGTTGGCGGTGCTTTTCGAAAACGTCGGCTGGAGTCAGGCGTTCGTGATCGTTGGAGTGGTCGGCACCGGCACTCTGCTAGTCATATTGCTGTTCTTTAAGAACACCCCAGAAGATGCAGGCAAAGTGGCTTACGGAACTCTCGAAACCGATAATCCGTTAATCACCAGTGGCAACGTATTCATCTCAACCCAGAAGGAATTTCAGGGTTTTGTGTACAAGACAAACGCCTTCTGGAATTTGATCAACATTCACTTCCTAGGGTGCGTCGGACACGCCGTAATATTGGTCGGGATCATCCCTCTCGGTATTTCAAAGGGGCTGAGTCCACTGACGGCTGCAGGTGTTCTCACCACTATTTCAATAGTGAGTGTCGCTACACGATTCGGTGCTCCTGTTCTTGCCGAACGCATGAGCCCGAAAAGGGTGATGTTCGTTTCATTCTTCGGTCAGGGCGTCGGCGTGTTCCTTTTGCTCACGGCCAACACGACGCTCGACTTCTACATCTTCGCTGTCATTTGGGCGATTCCCTACGGCGGTGAAGGCACAGCGTTCCCAGTGCTGATTCGAAAATACTTTGGTCATACGCCAATGGGTACAACTTACGGATGGCAACTGCTCGGTGCCGGACTCGGCATGGCTCTCGGTGGCGTGATCCCCGGTATGGTGTTCGATATCACAGGGACTTACACATGGGCGATCATTCTGTCGGCGGTGTTCAGCCTTGCTGGATCGGTCGCTATTCTCCTTCTTGAGAACACAAGAAGGCAGTTGATTCCTAACTGGCCAGAGATGGAATCAAAGCCCGTTGGTAGCGAAATCCCGTCCGTAACAACAGGTAGTGCCGAACCAGGCATTTAAGGTGGCGACTAATTCATTGGCATGTTCACGTGAACACGGTTGATCCAGAAAACTTAATGGTCGGTCGATAGTAGACGACCTAGGAGTCGTTCCGCTCATCAACACAGGCGGACCCAACACTAAGAACTCTGGCTCACGGCCTCGCCCAGAAGCCACCGAAGCGATGGAAGCTATGAGCGAAGTGTTCGTCTATAGGGACGAGTTTTGCTCGCGGCCGGAGAACGGATCGCCGAAATTACCGGCAATGAAGTCGCAACAATTACCTCTGGTGCGTCAGGCGGTCTGGTGGTTCAGGCCGCTGCCGCAATGACAAAACAGGATGGCGAGGTCGAAATTGTTACCGAGCAGTTCAGGAAAATATTGATCGACGGCGCTTCAAGCAAATAGAATCAAAGCGCAAACAGAAAATACTAGTGAAACGATGAGGTACTCAGGTTTTGGCACGTATCGCAGGTAAGCACGCACTTCTCAAAATGTTCGAAGCAGAAGGTGTCGAATACATGTTCGGCAACCCCGGCACGAGCGAAGCACCGATGATGGCAGTGATGGATCAATATCCGTCGATTGAATATGTATTGGTGCTACAAGAAGGGGTAGCTGTTGGATTAGCAGAGGGTTACGCCCGTTCAACCGGCAAAGTACCGCTTGTAAGCCTCCATATAGACAATGGAATGTCGAACGGTTTGTCGCTAATGATCGACCAGCTCTACGGCGGGACCCCAATGGTTATGACCGCCGGGAACAAGGACATTAGGAAGCTCGCTTCGGGTCGGTCCGATCTTGCCGATATGGCGCGTCCGTATTCCAAATGGAGTACCGAGATTACCCATGCCGAGCAAGTTCCTTCAGTAATACGCCGCGCTTTTCAGGAAGCACGAACTGCCCCGACTGGACCTACCTTCGTTGCGATGTCGGCAAACGCATTCGATGACGTTGCTGAAATGGAACTGATTCCTTCCGCTCCCGTTGATATATCACCCTCCGCCGACCCTGAGTTAATTGACCAGATCTGTGGTCTGGTAGCTGGCGCAGATCGCCCGATCCTTATCGTTGGAGATCGTGTTTCGGATACCAATGGCACAGCGGCGGCAGTCGCAGTTGCTGAATCAGGCGGGATGCGGGCTTACGGGCACGGGTCGAATGAGATCAACTTCCCTGCGGATCATCCGCTGTGGCAGGGTAACTTGAACATGCGAACCGCCGAAGCTGTCGCTGCGGTTCGATCCGCCGACGTCATTGTGGCTGTCGGTTGCCCTGTCTTCGAGGATTTCTTTTACCAGCCAGGCCAGTTCGTTGCAGCTAATTCGAAATTGGTTCATATCGATATCAACTCAGGCGCTATCGGAAAGTCCGAACCGACTGATCTCGGTATTCTCGCCTCACCTAGCAAGGCTCTTGGTCAGCTCGCAGAAGCGCTTCAAGATAGCCTGAACGGCTCACAGTCGGAAGCTGCAGAGGGCCGAAAGCAAGAAGCCACAGCAGAAAGCGCCGCACGAATCGAAGCGTTCAGGCAGTTAGCGGGTATGACAGCTAAGGGTCGACCAATGTCGCCAGCCATGATGGCCGACCACCTTGCTAAGGCACTGCCCGATAATTCAGCAGTGTTCAACGATTCAGTAAGCACCGGTGGTCATATTTTCGATGCACTGTCGCCATCGGCCCAAGGCACCTACTACGGCTGTCGTGGGCAGGCAATCGGTTGGGGCATGGGCGCAGTGATGGGTGTGAAACTAGGAAGCCCAGACCGACCTGCAGTCGGCGTGATTGGCGATGGTAGTGCGATCATGACTATTCAGGCGTTGTGGACAGCGGTGAATTCAGAAATTCCTGCCGTATTCGTTATTTGCAACAACGCTTCGTACCGGGTGTTGAAGGTGAATATGAATCACTATCACCGCCTAAACGCTCTGGAACAACCCGATTCGTACTTTGCGATGGACTTCCCGAATCCAATCGATTTCGCTGCTCAGGCTCAAGCATATGGAATGCAAGGCATCCGAGTAGAAGACCCCGCCGATATCGACTCAGCTGTGAATTCAGCTATAGACTCTGGCAAGCCAGCGGTGATCGACATGATCATCGACGGTGCTCTCTAACACCTCTTTCTCCGAACTCCTTCTAATGCGAACGTACCCTCGTTAGCATTTTCGGCGTGCCTTTCTAGCGGAATCCACACAGCCCGCTCTTGGGGGCTACTGACTGTGACGACCGCTCCTCCCGCGTGAAACTATAGTTACAGGACCGAAACAAGCGAACCGATTCTGGTAATCGGTGAGATCGGTTTAACGGACGGGATTCATTTGGACAACGGCGCAGTCCTATCACAAGATGCTATCGATGCTCTGATTAACGCAGCACCGGGACGCAAATCGGCTCGGCGAACCGGGCCATTTTGGCGAATGTCGTGATGGGTGATTAAACGACTTGAATTATTTGGCAGCCATTAATGGTGGGGTTTGCTACGAATCGAACTACGAGCGTTCTTTTACGAAGATGATCTCCGAGCCGCCCTCGATCTCGTTCGTCAAATCGGCACGATATTCATACCCTTCCGGGTGCGAAAATTTTGTCAGCAACTCCAACGCCGAATCAGATGAACCCGCAGCTTCAGGATTCGAAACCAGATGACGAACGAGTGCGCCTTTAAGCGACTTAGACCAGTGGTTCACCGTCTTCAATTGTCCATCAGCATTCATCTCGAGGAATTTCACTGTAAACCTACTTTGCACCGCTAATTTTGAAGGCTCCCATGCTGCGCTGTGTTCGTTGGGCAGTAGATCCCAAATCACTCGATCTTCTATGATCTCGGTCAGTGCCTTGGTAATAAGTGGTTTCCAAATCGCTGAACATGCCTTGTTGCGTCGAAGCTTCGCACCCATCTTCAGCTTGTAACTGGGGATCATGTCGAACGGTCGAACTACCCCAAACAGTCCAGACATAATGATCGTGTTTTCACCGAATACTTGCTTTGCTGCATCATCGAGGGAAATGTGATCAATCGAGTCGTACATCACGCCGGTGTAGCGTTCGATTGCCGGAAGAGTCGGTGCATTTGCGATGTCGAAATTATCCCCTCGCGCTTTTTGGAGTGCATCCCCTTTAACTCCCAACAACCTCTGAGCAACCCTCGGCTTGCCGCTGAGTTGACCAAGTGCACTCATCATCATATTGCGGGTCGTAGTGAGCTGTTCGAACGACAGAGATTTTAGATCGATCGGCGAACCATCTCCTCCCAAAGCTTTGCCTTCGGAAGGAGGGAGCAGTATCAGAGGTGTATTCGGCATGAGATGAATTGTAATTGAAACGGAAATATTCGATAGGCAGGAACTGTCGGTGAATTCTATCTACCACGGACTCGTCCCCAAATAAATATTTCTGTTTTCACAGAAAGCGGCAATTCGAGTCAGAGCGCACTATTCACGACTATCCCATTTCCGAACCAAGAGCTTCAGCCACGAATTCAGCTTCTCCGGGTTCGAGTGCCACGGGACTGACATAGAGCTCATCGCCATAATTCCCGACTCCAACGTGAATTGCTCGATCAAGGGCCGCAAGACGCTCTTGTATTACGACCGAAGAAGGACCGTCCCAATTTTCCTCGAAGTAGAAAACAGCTGTAGGGCCTTGGCGATTCGGATCGCCATCCTCAATAACGGTACGCAGGCCGTCTCGCCCACTGCCAACCGCTGCAATCGTCTCAGATCACGTTCTCCACGTAGCCCATTCAGCCTTGTGGTCAATCGATACGAATCGCTTAAGCGCAGCCAATACTGCAGCGATTTCTTCTTTGGCAACTTTCGATCCTCGACCAACTGAAGCGTGGGGCGACATGTTGAGTCGTGCTGCTTCGACCAAGTCAGCTCTTCCAGCCAATATTCCGGTCGATTGCGGACCACGAAGACCTTTGCCACCCGAAAACGTCACGAGGTCTGCTCCCTCGGCAATGTAATGGGTCAAATTATCGGCAGAAGGTAGCATGGCAGCAGCAGCCACAATCACCAGTACATTCTTTTCATGGGCAATCTCCACAACCTCCCGAAGCGATAAACCGCAGGACATCCAAGGTCCAAATACGTACGAGACCGCTGCCGTTTTTTCGTCGATCGATGCAATGAGTTGCTCCACCAGCATTTCTTCGCCTTTGCCCCACTCCTTCAATGTTGCTCCGGCAGTTCGGTAACAAATTTCGAACCCGAAACGATGATTCTCGAAAATCAAGATTTCGTCTTTCATCCCGGTCGTATCAGGCAACTTCAGTATCCGATCAGGATCAGAACCTGCCATACACGCTGCAGCCTGAATCAGAAGACCCGCCGATGCACCAGCAACTACGAGGCCTGCCTCCGCCCCGGTATATTGCGCGATCATCTCACCGGCACGCTTATTCAACTCGTGAAAATCGATGAACGTGTTCGATGCGTCGGCCATTGCCTGTTGAACTTCGGCTGGCATACGGCTTCCGCCGAGTATCGTCACCCAGCTTCTGCCGTTGACAACCCTTTTTAGCCCGAGCTCGTCGAACTGGGCAGAACCTGTCGTGCTATCTAAGGACATGTAAGGCTCTCCGCAGCGCTTGGAATAAAAATATTCTCAAGTTTCAGTTTCGCCACCCACTATTTGACCGAGTTCAAGTACCGGGCAGAATAGCACCGTGCGTTGATTACCTGCTGTTAAATAACAGTCAAAACAACTTTGTCGACCCCACCACACATCAATGCTCAGCAGTGTTCTTCATAGGAGCGGTTCGGGGCAGTCGACCGGTGTCATGCACCGTCTGCGAAGCTGCTGTAAT
>ERZ890510.2021-NODE-2021-length-12093-cov-5.756604_pt1 | contig 12093 bp, 9 predicted proteins | sample MGYA00521265_ERZ890510 | MGnify/ENA primary metagenome ERZ890510 (study PRJEB32303, sample SAMEA104408624) | aquatic metagenome | biome: Brackish water; feature: Chemocline; material: water | place: Baltic Sea | collected 2014-10-26T21:54:00 | depth 110 m ...
CAGACTTATTAATCAGTATCCCCAAAAAGGTATGAAACAATGAGCCATCTACCTCAAAAATTAGGTGTTATTCATTTCATAGGTATAGGTGGGATTGGTATGAGTGGAATTGCTGAAATACTTATCCAGTCAGGGTATTTGGTACAAGGAAGCGACATAAAGATTAGTGATAACACCAATAGATTAAAAAAAATTGGTGTCACAATCTTTATAGGGCAAAAATCTTCAAATATTACTAATGCAAAAATAATAGTTATTTCAACAGCTATAACCAATACTAATGCAGAATTAATTGCTGCTAAAAAAATGTTTTTGCCAATTGTACATAGAGCAGAAATGCTTGGAGAATTAATGCGTTTAAAGCAATCAATAGCTGTAGCTGGAACTCATGGGAAAACGACAACAACTTCATTGATTTCTAGAATTATAGAACAAAATGGTATGGATCCAACAATAATCAATGGTGGAATTATCTCATCATTAGGAAGTAATGCTAAATTAGGTGGTGGAGAATGGATGATAGTTGAAGCCGATGAAAGTGATGGAAGTTTTGCTAAATTAAACCCAACAGTAGCTGTCGTAACAAATATTGATCTTGAACATCTTGATCATCATGGTAATGAAAAAAATTTAGAACATGCTTTTTTTAATTTTGTATCTTCAATACCTTTCTATGGCTTTATATGCTTATGTATCGATCATCCTCGTGTTCAAAAATTAATATCAAAATTAGAAAACAAAAAAATTATTACATTCGGATTATCAACAAATGCAGATGTAAGAGCTACTAACATTATGTATAAAAATAATTGTATGAATTTTGATCTAAATATCTCAAAAAGACTAAATACTAATACTCAAGTTTATAATATAGAATTTTCTATGATTGGACTTCATAATATCCAAAATGCTCTCGCTGCAATAAGTATTGGCTTGGAACTAAATATACCAATTGAGAGTATACAAAATTCATTAAAAACATTTAGTGGTGTTGAAAGAAGATTTGAAAAAGTTGGATATTATAACGGGTCTTTAATTATTGATGATTATGGACACCACCCAGTCGAAATAAGTGCAGCTTTAAGTGCAGCAAGATTAATCGCTCCTAAAAATAAAATAATCAGTATTTTCCAACCACATCGATACAGTAGATTAAGAGATTTATTCGAAGAATTTTGTAGCTGCTTTAACGATGCTGATCAAGTTTTACTTCTAGACGTTTATGCCGCGGGCGAGAAAGTTATAAAAAACTTTGAAAGTATTAATTTAGCAGAAAATCTAACCAAATATGGTCATAAAAAAGTTAGTTACGTGAAAGATTCAAACAAATTAGCAAATATAATTAAAGATAACTTAATCCCTGGTGACCTAATTATATGTTTAGGTGCTGGCACAATTACAAAAATTGCAAATAACTTAGAATACGATTTAAAAAATGAATATAGATAAATTAAAAAGCTCATACAGAAACTATTTAAAGTTAAATGAAAATTTGTCTTCATTTACATGGTTTGGTGTTGGAGGAAGCACAGAAATGCTATTTCTGCCTGATAATATAGATAGAGCTATAAGTTTTATAAAAGATAAACCCCCTCAATTAAAAATTTTTGTTATTGGAGCGGGATCAAATATTTTAATCAGAGATAATGGGATACCTGGTGCAAGTATATCAACCAAAAACCTTAATAAATTGTCGATAGATATCAATGGAATCATTACAGCTGAGGCGGGATCACTCGACATTAATGTAGCGAGATTCGCTCGAGAACATGAAAGAACGGGACTTGAATTTTTAGTAGGTATACCTGGAACTATTGGAGGCGGAATAAGAATGAACTCTGGAGCATTTGGTTCGGAATTTAAAAAAATATTAATAGATGTGAAAGCCATTAATAATTCTGGAATAATCAGGATATTTACATCAGAAGAATTAGGAATGAAATATAGAAGCATAGATGTAGGTGATGAATGGTTTTTTTATTCAGCAAGATTAAAAACCTCAAAAGGAATTAAAAATAAAATCCAAAATAGAATGAAAGACATTATTCAATTAAGAAAGAAGGCTCAGCCAACCGGCGTAAAAACCGGAGGAAGCACCTTTATGAATACGTCTAATTATAAAGCATGGAAGTTAATAGATAAGGCTGGATGTAGAGGATTAAAATTAGGTGATGCCAAGGTATCAGAAAAGCATTGTAATTTTATTATTAATACAAAAAAATCTTCGGCTTCTGAAATTGAGAAATTAGGTGAGTTAATAAGAAAAAAAGTACTGGAATCTTCTGGCATCATGCTCAATTGGGAAATTAGAAAGGTTGGGATAAAATGAAAATCAAACCTGGTATGCACGTTGTAATATTGATGGGTGGAATTGGTTCTGAAAGAGAAATTTCTTTGAAATCAGGAGAAGCATGTTCAAATGCACTTAAAGAAAATGGATTTAAAGTAACAGAATTAGACTTTAACCCATCAATTATTAATAAACTTATTTCTTTAAAACCTGATGTTTGCTTTAACGCTTTACACGGATATTTAGGTGAAGATGGAAATATCCAAGGATTATTAAATATTTTAAAAATACCTTACACTCATTCTGGAGTTTTTACATCTGCAATAGCCATGCATAAGATTCACTTTAAGAAATTAATTACAAAAGTTACAGAAAACACAAGCAATCCTATTTGTTTTCCAAAAACATTAGAGTTAGAAGAAGGAAATTTTTTATCTGTGAAAAACTATAATGGTCCATACGTTATAAAACCAGTAAATGGAGGAAGTTCAGTTGGCGTTTTAATAATAAAAAATAATAGTAGAGCTCCATCAAAAAAACAATGGCCAATTAATACTAATTTAATGGCTGAAACTTTCGTTGGAACCAGAGAATTAACTGTAACAGTTTTAAAGGAAAAACCTTTATGTGTAACAGAAATAGAAACTGGTAAAGAGAATCATTTTTATAATTATAATGCAAAATATGATAATGGTGGATCCTTCCATCAATTACCTGCAGAAATACCAAATCTAACTTCACAAAAAGTAATGGATTGGGCTTTAAAAGCACATCAAGTAATTGGATGTAATGGAATTTCCAGAAGTGACTTTCGGTATGATCCGATTAATGATGAGCTATTTATGCTAGAAATAAACACACAACCAGGCATGACAAAAACTTCGCTTGCGCCAGAACAAGCTGCATTTTGTAAAATAAATATGACCAAAATGGTTAAAATATTAATTGAGGAGGCAAAATACGAATGCTAAGCTCAATTTATAAAAATAATGTGGAATCTAATAATTTAGTAAATAGAAACATTACAAAACCGAAAAAAAATAATCAGCTAATAGTCTTAATTATAACTCTAATATCTATATTAGTTATTTTTACTTTAGAAAAAACATTACTAAATATTTTTGAATATAATGATTTATTAAAACGAACAAATACAATGTTAATTAAACATGGGTTTTCTTTAAAAAAAATCTATATAATAGGTAAGTATAATTTAAAAGAAAAAGAGATAGTAGACACTGCTAAACTTATAAAAGGCCAATCTATTTTTAATATAAATTTGAATGAAGTTTATAATAATTTACTTTTAAATGAATGGATCGAAAATGTTCAAATTAAACGTAGTCTTCCAAATACAATTGAAATTAAAATTAAAGAAAAAAAACCTTTGGCAATCCTACAAACAAAATTAGGGAACAAACTAATAACTGAAGATGGTAGCATTATTTCAATTGCAAACATACATGATTTTAAAAATAAACTTCCTATTATAACTGGAGAAAATGCTAATATAAAAGCTTTTTCAATTATTACCATTTTAAAACAACAACAAGATTTATACAAAAATGTATGGTCTATAAGTTACGTAAATAATAGGCGTTGGGACATTCATCTTAAGCAAGGTGTAACAATATTGCTCCCGAAATTTAATCTAAACAAAGCATGGAACACAATTAATTTTTTGCACAAGAAATATCAAATATTAGATCTTGGATTAACTGAAATAGATTTAAGAAATCATAATAAAATATTTGGTATAATTAATTTAAAAAAAACAAATTAAACAGAAAAAGCTAATATGACATTGCTTAATCCAATTAAAAAAACAAACCATATTTTTACTGTGCTTGATGTAGGTAATAGTAAAATTTCTTGTTTAATTGGGAAAAAATTCAATAACAACGATGTTCAAGTTCAAGTTTTAGGCTTTGGACAACAAGCTTCATTTGGAATTAGCAATGGATTAGTGACAAACATGCAAGAACTGGCAAATTCGATTGCGCGCGCAGTTGAAGCAGCAGAGACGATGGCAGGGTTCGCTATAGAAACAGTTGTTTGCAGTTTGTCAGGAGGAAATCCTTTAACAAAAATTACACGTAAAACAATACTAATTGAGAATAACTTTGTTGAAAAACAGCATTTGGAAAAAATATTAAAAATTAATCACAAAATTTTAAATGAAAACTATTCACTATTATCATCATCTGCAATTAAATATATGATTGATTCAAATAATATTGTTGAAAATCCAATAGGTATGCATACAAAGACATTAACTGTCGACATATCAAATATATTAGGAAATAAAGCTGTAATTCAAAATATAACAAGTTCAATTAAATTATGTCATTTAATAGTTGATAAATTTATAATCACACCAGAAGCATCTGGAATTGCAACAATGATTAAAAATGAACGTGATGATGGCGCTATAATTATTGATCTAGGTGAAAACATAACAAGCATTGGAGTGTTTATTAGAAATAAAATTATTTTTTCTGATTCAATCCCTATTGGAGGAGTTCATATAACAAGTGATATTGTAAGAGGATTGGGAACAAAAGCCGCAGATGCTGAAAAGATTAAAATACTTCATGGATCAGCCCAAGCTAATGAATTAGATGAATTTACAAACTTACAAATTCAAATAATTTCAGAAGATGGTGAAATGATTAACCAACAAATACCAAGAGCTCTTTTAACAGCTATTATAAAGCCAAGAATAGAAGAGATTTTTGAAATCATTCATAACAGACTTAATCATTTTAATTTAAATCCGAGTTACATAAATAAAATAGTGCTTACTGGTGGAGGAGCAAACCTTAACAAAATCAAAGAACTAGCTGAAAATTATTTTAAGTGCAATGTTAGAATAGGTAGACCAATAGGTTTGATAGGCTTGCCGGAAATAGCTCAAAACCCATCGTTTTCTTGTTTAGCAGGTCTATTAATTAAAAGTTTGGAAATTGAAAAAACTCCCGAATACGAAAAAAATAATTTTGGACTTCATAGATATTTTGGGAAAATAGGTAATTGGTTCAATGAAAATTTATAATAAAAAAATAATAATAAACTTTTATATCAACTAAGGAGAATAAAATGACGCTTAATATTACAATACCTAATAATATAAATAATACAAAGCCAAGAATAACAGTTATTGGAATAGGTGGCGCTGGAGGCAATGCTGTAAATACTATGATTAATTCAAAGGTAGAAAATATTGAATTTATTGTAGCAAATACAGATGGACAAGCATTATCTCATAGTTTAACTAAAAGACAAATTCAGCTTGGCAAGATCTTAACATCAGGACTAGGAGCTGGATCAAATGCTGAAACTGGGAAAAAAGCAGCTGAAGAATCAATAGATGAAATAATTTCTGAACTTGGTGACATAAATATGCTTTTCATTGCAACTGGAATGGGAGGAGGAACTGGTTCCGGTGCGGCTCCTGTAATTGCAAAAGCAGCAAAAGATAAAGGGATTTTAACCATAGCAGTAGTAACAAAGCCATTTGATTTTGAAGGAAAAAAGAGAATGCAAGTTGCTGAAAATGGCCTAAAAGAATTAAAAGATAATGTAGATACTTTAATAATAATTCCTAATCAAAATTTATTTAAGATTGCGAATGAAAAAACTACATTCTCAGAAGCTTTTAAATTAGCTGATGACATTCTTTATCAAGGAGTTTGTGGAATAACTGACCTTATAACTAATCCTGGAATGATAAACTTAGATTTTGCTGATATCAAAACTGTTATGGGAAACATGGGAAAAGCCATGATGGGCACAGGTGAAAGTTCTGGTGAAGGCAGAGCTCAAAAAGCAGCAGAAGCCGCACTTAACAACCCTTTGCTTGAAGACAGTAATATTAAAGGAGCTAAATCTATATTATTAAATATAAAAGGTGGTCCAGATATGTCATTATTTGAAGTTGATGAAGCTGCTAGTAAAATTAGAAATGAGGTAGATGAAAATGCAAATATTATATTTGGTTCATCAATTGACGAAAAATTAGAAGGCATTATCAAAGTTTCTATTGTAGCGACTGGAATTGATAATAGTATTGACAAAACATATGAAGAGGAAAGTGATATAAATTTAGATGAATTTTTATTAAACCCAGATACTGATAATTCAAATCAAAATAAAATAATGCCCAATATAAATACAATAAATAATTCAGATGATATTAATATATTAACAGAAAAAAAGGTTGAACAAATTGATTTGGAAACACAAATTAATAATTTAAAAGAAGAAAAAAATGTTAATCAAAATTTTCAAAAAAAAGCTGATGAAGAAAATAATATCAACGATTTAATATCTACTTTAAATAATGATGAATTAGAAAGAATAATAGATAAAAAGCCTAATAATAACTTTACTAATAATAAACAACATAACATTATTGGCCGTATTTCAACATTTTTTAAAAAAGAAGACAGAAAAAATGAATTAGATTTTCAAAATAAAAATACAAAGCCTAAAAAAACAATTGAAAATAAAACTTTAATAAGTGAAAATTTCATAGCAGAAAAAAATAATTTTATAGATGAAAAAAAAGATTTTTTCGAAAATCAAATTGATTTAATTGATATAGAACAAAATATAAATGATATAGATAAAAATATATTAGAAATACCTGCTTTTCTTAGGAGACAGGCTAACTAATTTAAAATCTAATTAAAACTGAAATATTTAGTAACTATATGTGATTTGTATTTATCACAAAATTATATAAAAGTTTATGTAAGTAATTAAAGGTGCTTAATATGAATTTTATAAATAATACTGTGAATACAGAAAATATAAATCAAACTACTTTAAAAAATAAAGTCATTTTTTCTGGCGTAGGCATACATAATGGAAAAGCAGTGACAATGTCAATTGAGCCTGCGGAAATAAATACAGGGATTGTCTTTGAAAGAGTTGATATTAAAAATAAAAATATAATTGAAGCCTCTATTAAGAATATTGATGAATCATCATTATGTTCTAAAATTACAAATAAATTTGGTATTTCAGTTTCTACAATTGAACATTTAATGGCTTCCTTACTTGGACTATGCATAGATAATGCAAAAATAAAAATAAACTCAGCTGAATTGCCTGCTATGGATGGAAGTTCACATGAATACACAAAAAGAATAATTGAATCTGGAACTATAGAACAAGATTTAGGTAAGAAATTTTTAAAATTAGTTAAAAAGGTCAGTGTTTATGATAATAATAGGTATATATCAATTACTCCTGCAGAGGAATTGTCAATTAATATTGAAATAAATTATCCAAATACAATTATAGGAAATGATAAGTTTTTATATAAACATTCTACATTTAATTTTATTAATGAAATTTCGAGATCGCGAACATTTGCATTAGCTGAAGATATTAATAAAATGAGAACTACAGGACTAGCAATAGGTGGGAATTTAAATAATGCTATTGTTGTAGATAAATATAAAATTCTTAACAAATCAGGGTTGCGGTTTGATAACGAATTTATTAAACACAAGGTTTTAGATTGCCTAGGTGACTTTTACTTAATTGGCATGCCATTACTTGGAAATATAGAATGTTATGCGCCTGGACATAAATTAAATCATAAATTTATAAAAAAAATACTAGAAGATCCTTCTAACTATGAAATAAGAACTAAATATGGTTTTAATAAAACAGATAATTACTATAGTTTATTAGAAAATCATAATGATAATATAAAAAAAACTAATGCAGCTTAACCCTGGTTAATCAAGTTATATAAAATTGTTTTTATATACAAAATCTCTTTAAAATAATAAATAGTACATTGTAAACTTAGTTATTAAGGGACATATTAAAACTATGAAATCTAAAAAGAACATATCTTGTATATTTATTAGTTTACTCCTATTCAACTGTAGTCAAACTGATACTAAAAAAATACGTGATAAAACAGACATAGAAATATATAAAGAAGCAATCTCCTTGTCATCAAAAGGTAACCACGCCAAATCTACTATTGAACTTGATAAATTAATAGAAAATTATCCTTATTCTAAATTAAGTTCTCATGCTGAAATAATGGCTGCATACTCTTTATATGAAAATAATGAAATAGAAAAAGCAATTATAAGACTAAATAGTTTTATTGAATTAAACCCTGTTAATGAGTATAATGAATACGCTCATTACCTTTTAGCTATGTGCTATTATATTAAAATTACAAATGAAGGAAGAGATCCTAGTATAACATTACAGGCATTGAACACTTTTAAAACTATTTTAATAAAATATCCAAGAGGTAAATACGCTAAAGATAGCACACTAAAAATTCAATTTATTGAAAATAAACTTGCATTAAATGAGTTATCAATTGGAGTTTTTTATCTACATAATAATGCACCTGGAGCAGCAATTAAGCGATTTAAAAGTATCATTGAAAATTATAAAAACAGCAACCTTATTCCTGAAACATTATATAGGCTATGTGAGGCTTTCCTTATGATTGGATTAGAAACAGAAGCAAAAAAAAGCCAAGCATTATTAATCTATAATTTTTCTGATAGTAAATGGAAAAAACTAAGTATAAATTTATTTAATTCAAATAAAAATGATAAAGAAAAAGGGATTATTGTTTCAATAAAAGAATATGTAAAAACAATTTTTGATTAAAATTAAACATGCTACGTGAATTAAGAATTAAAAATATTGTATTAATAGAAGCTTTAAATATTGAGTTTAAGCCTGGTCTATCAGTATTAACTGGAGAAACAGGAACTGGAAAATCAATATTACTTGATAGCCTTGGTTTAGTTTTAGGAAACAGATCGGACTTTAGTTTAATAAGAACAGGTGAAAGCCAAGCTTCTGTAACAGCAATCTTTGATTTCCCTCAATCTCATTCAATATTTAAAATACTTAAAAAATACGATATTAATTATGATTCTGAATTAATAATAAGAAGAGATATTAGAAAAGATGGTAAATCTAAATGTTTAGTAAATGATATTCTTATATCGAGAAGTGCCCTAGTAGAAATAACCGATCAAATTATTGAGGTGCAAGGTCAATTTGAAGATCGAGGGCTTTTAAATACAAATACTCACCTCACTTTACTAGATGCTTTTGCAAAACATGATAACTTATTATTAAATACAAAAAAAACATTTGAAGACCAAAATAATTTTAAAAAAAAAATACATGAATCTGAAATAGAATATAATAAAAACTTGGATAATCAACTTTGGTTAAGAGATTCATTAGAACAACTGAATTTAATTAAACCAGAAACAGGAGAAGAAGAACAAATTAATAAAAAAAGAAATATTATTTTAAACCAAGAAAAAATAATTATTTCTATCAATGAAATCAAGGATATAATTGAGCAAGACAATGGTTTAGAAGATCTTGCAAACAGAATATTTAAAATATTAGATAGTATCCAGCTAGTATCAAGCAGTAAATTATTAGAAGGATTAGAGATAATTAAAAAATCATCTGTAGAACTAGAAGAATTAAAAAATATTATTAATAATGAAATATTTCAATCTACTTATGTACCCGAAAGTATAGAAAATTTAGATGATCGTCTTCACGAATTAAGAACACAAGCTAGAAAACATAACTGTGAAATTGAAGAACTTAACTCTATTAAGCTAACTTTACAAAAGGACCTTGATAAAATTGATAACAACAAATCTTTTATAGATAATTTACAACAAGAATATCAAGAAGCTAAATTAAAATATATAAATGCAAGTAATTTACTTTCAGAAAGTAGAAAAAAAGAAGCAACTCTTTTATCAAAGGAAATCAATAAAGAGTTACCTTACTTAAAATTAGAAAACGCTAAATTCAATATAGAAGTTAAAGATCTTAACAATGATGATTTTTCAAACAAAGGAATTGACAAGGTAATTTTTACTGCATGCACAAACGTAGGTATCAGTATGCAACCAATAAATAAAATAGCCTCTGGCGGTGAGCTCTCTAGATTTCTTCTTGCGATTAAATGTGTGCTTGAAACAAATATTCATAATAGAACATTATTATTTGATGAAATAGACTCTGGAATTGGTGGTTCCGTTGCTAATGCAGTTGGAATACGGTTAGCAAAACTTGGGAAAGCCTATCAAACTATAATTGTTACACACTCTCCGCAAGTATCTTCAAAAGGAGATCATCATTATTTGATAGAAAAAAATACTACTGATGGAGTTACATACAGCAAGGTCTCAGAATTATTAGGTAATGATAGAATAGAAGAAATAGCAAGAATGCTATCTGGGAACATAGTAACACCAGAAGCAAGAGAGGCTGCATATCAACTAGTTAATGATAGCTCTTCATGAAAACTGATATTAAGTATAAGATACAACAAATATTAAATGAAATTGAGTATCATGATAAAAAATATCATGGAGAAGACAATCCTGAAATTAGCGATTATGAGTATGATAGACTATGTTCTGATTATGATAAATTAATTGAAGAAAATTTTGAATTAAATTTTATAAAAAGAGATAAAGTTGGTTATCTTCCTTCTAATCAATTTAAAAAATATTCTCATCTCAAGCCTATGCTATCTTTAAATAATGGATTTTCTATTAATGACATAAAAGAATTTATAAAAAGGTCTAAAAAATTTTTATCTATAAATGACAATTCATTATTAGAATTAGTATGTGAACCTAAAATAGATGGATTATCTATTTCATTAACATACCAAAATGGAATACTAATTAATGCGGTAACTAGAGGTGATGGTAACAATGGTGAAATTGTAACTAGCAATATAAAAACTATTATAGATATCCCGCTTAAATTAAAAAAAGAATTTCCAGAATTAATTGAGATTCGTGGTGAAATTTTTATGAATAAACAAAGCTTTACAGAACTTAATAAAATACAAATTGATATAGGGAAACCTCAGTTTGCAAACCCTAGAAATGCCGCAGCTGGATCAATTAGGCAAAAAAATATAAATATATTAAAAGATCGAAAGTTAAATTTTTATGCATACACAATTGGTGAAGCTTCTCCAAAATTTACATTTGATACACAATATAATCTTTTAAAAAAATTGAAAAAATGGGGATTTATTATAAATGAAGAGATTACTAAAGTAGATAATATTCTACAAATTAAAGAATTCTATAATATGGTATTAAAAAAGAGAGATTCTTTGAATTATGAGATTGACGGTTTAGTATATAAAATAAATAAAAAAGACTATCAAGATCGTCTTGGGTTTCAGGCAAGAGCTCCAAGATGGGCAATTGCACATAAATTTCCTCCAGAAATAGCTGAATCTATTTTAATGGATATAGAAATACAAGTAGGAAGAACGGGAGCACTTACACCCGTTGGTAAATTACAAAAAACTAAAGTAGGAGGTGTTTACATATCAAATGTAACTCTTCACAATGAAGATGAAATTTTTAGGAAAGATATCCGTATTGGAGACACTGTTCAAATTCAAAGAGCTGGTGACGTTATTCCTCAAATTGTAAAAGTAATTAAAGAGAAGAGACCAATTACAACTAAAAAATATATCCCTTCTGAATTCTGTCCATCATGCAATAATAGAACATACAAAAACATAAACGAAGCTATAAGAAGATGTACGTCAGGCGTAAATTGTCCATCTCAAGCAATCGAAAAATTTAAACATTTTGTATCCAAAAATGCATTTGATATAGCTGGATTTGGTGAAAAACAAATAATTTTTTTTTATAATCAACAAATAATAAATAACTTTAGTGATATTTTTAAAATCTTAAATTACAAAGATTTTTTAAAAGAAAAAGAAAGAT
>ERZ890510.2023-NODE-2023-length-12090-cov-4.672705_pt1 | contig 12090 bp, 12 predicted proteins | sample MGYA00521265_ERZ890510 | MGnify/ENA primary metagenome ERZ890510 (study PRJEB32303, sample SAMEA104408624) | aquatic metagenome | biome: Brackish water; feature: Chemocline; material: water | place: Baltic Sea | collected 2014-10-26T21:54:00 | depth 110 m ...
CCCATGATGTCAACAGATACGTCGCGAAATGTACCGCGCGCCGTGACGTTGATCGGTTGATCGCGGCCGTCGAATTGGGCGCTGGCGCCGGTTAACACCAGGCGCGCCGCATCTTTGAATGAGACCTCCAGCTCGCTCAGCCGGATTGCCGCCGTAAGATTGTCCATAAGGCCACGGGGCGTATCACCGCGAGAGGCCAGTTCCAGATGCGCATCCGCGCGCCGCGCCGAATTCCCGGGCACGTTGAGAGTCTCGAGCACCTTGGCCACATCAAGGCCAGTGACATCGGCGGCAACAGACAGAATCGCCTCGTCGGTCCGCGTGTCGAGGGTACCGGTCGCGATCAGCGATCCCTCGGGAAGTTTTGCCGCCAGCCTCTCAATCTCCATCAGACCGCCGACGGTTCGGAAGGTCAGCGACGCGTCGGTGAAGGTGAGGCCGAGCGCTTGAACCGTCTCTGCCTGGATTGCCACGTCGGCGTCGAAGCCGCGCGAAAAGCCAAACGGCAGTAGTTCCTCGGACACGGTGGTCCGATTTGCTTCCGCGACGGTCCGATCGCGCGGCGCCGGTTCGGCCGTTTCCTCGTCGAGGGTCATCGAAAGGTCGAGGCCCGGCGAGTGAATTCTCGCGGTGATGCGCGGTCGCTGGGCCGTGAGATCCAGAGAAGCGTCGCCCAGGAGCCGCGTCGTACCAGCGTCGAAAGCAATGTCGGCGGCCTGAATGTTCTCAAGTGGCCCGGACAATCGGGTCGCGAGGACGAACGGCTCAGAGTCGGGCAGTTGAACGCCCACGACGCGCGACAGATCCGCGATCGAAGGACCCTGGCCCGTCACCGACAGGTCGAGGCTAGGCAATCGGCCGAGACCCGATAGTGATCCCTCAAGGTTCAGGGTACTTCGCGCGGTACTAGCGGTCAGCGCGACGGGGAAGGATGCTGGCTCTGCGATCGCGAGAAGATTTCCAACCTGGCCGCTGATCGATACCCGTTCACCATTCAACACCAAGTTGAGGTCAACATTCGTGGGCCCGGTGGGCCCCTGCGGCCGCAACGAAAGACGGGAAATGTCGAACACGTTGTCCGTCGGACCGGTGCGGAAGGTAAGCGAGACATCGCGTACCTCGATTAGGCCCGGCAATGATGGCTGACCCACGCCTCCGTCCCGATCCTGGGGCTGAAACGCAAGGGACGATTGGGCGTCGGCCCCCTCTTCCACCAATATCTGCACGCCGTTGGCATGGACACTCTTGACGTCAATCGCGCCGGTGAACAGCGAAAGCCAGCCAACTTGCACCGAGGCGATTTTGACGGTGATTGCGTCGGCCTCGGAACCACCCGGAACGTTAGACAGCCGAATGCCGGTCGCGGTCGCCCGTGGCCGCGGAAAAAGCGACAGCTCGACATCGCCGTCGATAACCAGGTTGCGCCCGGTTTCCTGTAGCGCCGCTTCGGCCAACAACGGTTTGAACCGATTGAGATCAAGAAATAGCGAGATCAGACCGGCACCGATGATCCCGACCACGACCACAGTCAGAACGCCGTAGAGGAAGAGTCGAACGCGTTTCATTGGTTGGGCAATCTCTCGATGATCATTTCAGTGAGCGCCGCGAAACTGGGCACAACGGTGATCGCACCGGCTGTGGCCAACTCTTCGGCGGCATGATACCCCCATCCGACCCCGATGGGCGTCACACCCGCGTTGACCGCCATTTCGACATCGTACCGGGTATCGCCGACCAGGAGCGCCGATGCCGGGGCAATACCGGTCTCCGCCAAAGCGGTTAGAACCATGGCTGGATTGGGCTTTCCCGGGTGCCGATCACCGCTTTGCAGATTCACAAAAAAATGTCCCAAACTATGCAGGTCGAGCGTCGCGCGCAGCCCTTTGGCACTTTTGGCGGTCGCCACTGCCATCCGGATTTCCCGACGATCAAGCGCCTCAAGGCACGCCCGCGCGCCGGGAAACAGCGGCTCGTGCGGATCATGCCGGCCAAGGCGGTGCCGCCGGTAGCCGTTTTCAAGGGCAAGGCGTAAGTCGGCATCGGCGTCCGGCGCCAACACCATGACCTGCTCCGCAACGGAGAGACCGATCATAGCGCGCAAACGATCGGGTGCCGGCGCCGGCAACCCAAAGTCGCGGAACGCGGCGGCCATTGCCTCGTGGATTGCCGCAAAACTGTCAACGAGGGTGCCGTCACAGTCAAAAATGACGAGACGTAATTCCGATGTGGTCACGCAGGCATCTCTTCCGTAGCGGTCAAAAAGGCCCTGCCGGGCCGCCGCTAAATATCGGCCTCAGGATCGTCAGCGCCCGGATCAAAACCGAGGCACTGCCAACTCTGGAGCATATGGGAAGGCAGGGGCGCAATTACACGGAGCGTCCCGCCACCAGGATGCGGCATTTCCAGCCGCCGCGCGTGTAGGTGCAGCCCCCGCCCCAGAACCTCGGTGTGGGCCGGGGTTTCAGGCCGGTCGCCATAGCGGCGATCTCCCACAATCGGGTATCCCGCCTCGGAACAGTGGACCCGTAGCTGGTGGGTCCTGCCGGTCACCGGCGTCAACGCAAGCCAGGCAAAGCGCTCGCTGGCTTGGGCAACCGTTCGGTAAACGGTCACCGCCGATTTACCGGTCGCGCTAGACGCCATTTGCTCTCGGCCCCCGCCTGCCGCGGTTTTTTCGATCGTCGATTCGATCCGACCCGCGGCCGGATGCGGCACGCCCCGAACCAATGCCCAGTAAAGCTTCTTGGCCGCACGGTCGCGAAAGGCGGCCGTTACGGTGGCCGCCGCCGCCCGAGTCCGCGCCAGGACGAGAACGCCGCTGGTGTCGCGGTCGAGCCGGTGGACGAGGCGCGGTCGTTCGCTGGCGTCGAATCGCAGCGCATCGAGCAATCCATCCAGGTGTCGCGTGGTGCCGCTCCCCCCCTGGACCGCGAGGCCCGCCGGCTTATCGATCACGATGAGCATGTCGTCGCGGTGAAGAATGCGGCTTTTCAGATCGGCGGCATCGGCCGCGGACACCGGCACGCTGCTGGGCATATCTGGCGGTGTTTCGGGCAAGGGCGGCACGCGGACGACCATCCCCGGTGCTAGACGCAGGTTGGCGCGGACGCGTCCGCCGTCGACCCGAACCTCGCCGCGGCGGAGTAGCTTTTCGAGGCGCCCGTGTGTGACTTGCGGGAAGTTGGTATGGAACCAGCGGTCAAGGCGGAGACCGTCATCCGCATCCCCGACGGTAATCTTTTTGACGCTCACGCGAGCAACTGGCGAAACAGCCAGAGACCGAAAAACAGGGCCACGATAGAGAGCGATACGGTCGCCAGAACATAGAGGCCTGCCGGCACCAAAGCGCCACGTCCGCTCAATACGGCGACATCCAATGAAAACGTGCTGAACGTGGTGAAGGCGCCGAGCACACCGACCGTCATGAACGCGCGCAGTTCAGGACCAACGTTCCACCGCAGCGCCATGACCTCGACCAACGCGCCCAAAGCGAAGCTTCCCGCGACATTCACCGTGATGGTGCCCCAGGGAAAGCCGTGACCGAGCAGCTTTAGCATCTGGGCCCCGACCAAGTGCCGTGCGACCGCGCCGACGGCGCCGCCAATAGCTATCGCAGCAATGATCTTCACGGTGTCACCGTACGCCGAATATCCAACCCTCGGTGTGTCGCACCCTAGCGTCCATGGCGCCGGGCCGCCAGAGCGCAGCGTCACCGGCCATGGTCCTCAGCGCCGCGGCGATCATCACTGCGTCGGCCACGTTATCGTCGATCGCGCCGCGCCGCGTCGTCGGCTCGGTACCAAAAGCCCGTAGGGCACGGTTCAAGTCGATCACCGTCCGGACTTTGGTTGGCCCATGCCCGGCGGCCCCCAAAAAAGCGCGCGGAAATACCTCGACGACCGTCGAGCGCCGGCTCCCTCGCGTATCGAATGGCCAAATATGGATGGCGGGCGCTTCGCGCCGCAGCGCGGCGAGAAATCGCATGCCGGCAAGCGATCCGCGGCCCACCTGTTTCGGCCCAATCAAATGGAAAACGGTCTCGGGATGCCCCAGGCCTTGGCGCGCACAAGCCGCCTCGACAACCTTGTGGCGGCGCGAAAACCGTATGCCTTTGGCACTCGGTGCATGGAAATAAGCACCCCACGGTTGCGTTTGTACGAATGCGCCGGCGTAGTAGTCGCCGTCGCCCGCGGCCACAGTATCAACCAACGCCCACAAACCGGGCGCGTCCTTCGGCGATTGCTCAACACCCGGAAAATATGCGCCACGGTCGACGTAGGGGAGCGTGAACGCGAAATCCAGACCCACTAGGATGCGCGCGGCCTTCGATGCATCGATAACCCAGTCGAGTACAGCCGATCTACTCCACACCCCTGCTGCGGGCGGGACGACTTGCGGCGCCGCCACCCCAGGCTTGCACCGTGCGATTTGAATGCCGCGATGTCTTGTTCCCTTGGCGCCCGACCAATCGATGCCGACGAACGCGTCGAAGGTCATTCCTTCGGACCGTGGGCCTTTTCACGAAGGGTGCGCCAATGCGCCAAACGCTTGCCGACTTCCCGCTCGAAGCCCCGCTCGGTCGGCTCATAGAACACCGGCCTGGGGATGTCGTCGGGAAAATAGTTGCGACCCGAAAACGCGTCCTCGGCGTCGTGGTCGTACACGTAGCCGTCCCCGTAGCCCAAGTCTTTCATCAAACCAGTAGGCGCATTCAGGATGTGTTTTGGCGGGGCGAGTGACCCGGTCTCTGCTGCGGCGCGATTCGCTTTCTTCAATGCGGTGTAAGCCGCATTCGATTTCGGCGCCGTGGCCAGGTAAATGACGGCCTGGGCAATTGCAAGTTCGCCCTCGGGCGAGCCAAGAAAATCATATATGTCTTTCGCCGCCAACGCCTGATGCACAGCCTCTGGGTCGGCGAGGCCGATATCCTCAACCGCAAACCGAACAAGACGGCGGACGATGTAAAGAGGCGCCTCGCCGCCCGCTAGCATTCGCGCGAGCCAATAGAGGGCTGCGTCGGCATCGGAGCCGCGCAAGCTTTTATGCAACGCGCTGATCAGATTGAAGTGCTCGTCCCGCGATTTGTCATAGATCGGCGCGCGCTTTTGGACGGCTTTCACGAGCGCTTCGGTGTCAAGGTCCTTGCCGCCGAACGCAAAAAGGTCCTCGGTCAAGTTAAGGAGATAGCGCCCATCGCCGTCCGACATCCCGCGCAGTGCCCGCCGCGCCTCGGCGGTAAGCGGCAATCGCTTGCCGTCCAAAACCTCCGCGCGCTCCAATAGTTTTTCCAGGTCGGAGTCTTCCAACCTGTTGAGAACCAGGACCTGACACCGCGACAACAAGGCGGCATTGAGCTCGAACGACGGGTTCTCCGTGGTTGCGCCAACAAGGACGATGGTTCCATCCTCGACTACCGGGAGGAAACCGTCTTGCTGGGCCCGGTTGAAACGGTGAATTTCGTCAACGAAGAGCAACGTGCCGCGCCCGATTTGGCGCTGTTGGCGGGCGCCGTCGATCGCCTTGCGCAGATCCGCAACGCCGGAGAAAACGGCGGAAAGTTGAATGAAATCAAGGCCTACGCGGTCGGCGAGCAGGCGGGCGATCGTGGTCTTCCCGGTCCCCGGCGGACCCCACAAAATGAGTGACGGCAGGCGCCCGCTATCCAACATCCGACGAAGCGGTCCACCGGCGCCGAGCACATGGTCCTGCCCCAATACGTCGTCGAGTGTCTTCGGTCGAAGCCGGTCCGCAAGGGGGTGCGGCGTCCCGTCGGCCAGGCCGGCGGCTTCAAACAAACTGCTCACGATCGCGCCGCGATGATGAATTGTTGGTCGCCGCGGCGCAGCGTGATTCTCCACTGCGGCGCCGCGTCGAGGAGCCGAACAAGGTCCTCCACGGTCGTTACCTTTTCCCCGTTTACGTCAAGGATGACGTCACCAGGTTGCGCCCGAGCCTGCTGTGCCGGACTGAAGCGTGCGACGGCAAGGACAATCACGCCGGTGCCGTGCGTAAACGTATCAAGACCCAACTCTGTGGCCAAAGCGGGGGATAGATTGGCGACGCGCGCACCGGTCAACGGATTGCGCCCACCGATGTCGGTGACATTGCGTGGCGGCACTTCCGGTGCCACCAAAAGTTCTATCGGTAGCGATAGGGATTGACCCGAGCGAAAGACATCCAGAATCGCCGATTCGCCGACCGGACGAATGGCAATGCGATAGACCAGGCCTTGCGGATCCTCGACCGACTTGCCGTCGATTCCCATGATCACATCGCCAATCAACAGGCCGGCCAGATCGGCCGGAGACCCTGGAAAGATATGAGTTACGAGGACGCCGCCAGGGCGATCAAGTCCAAGCGTTTCAGCGATTTCACCGGTCACGAGTTGGCCCGCAGCACCCAGCCAAGGGCGGCGAATTTCGCCGCCGCTCACCGCCGCATTGATCACCGATGCAACCATATTCGCGGGGATCGCAAACCCGATCCCGATTGAGCCGCCGGATCTGGAGAAGATCGCCGTGTTCACCCCCGCGAGGTGGCCGTCCATTGTGACCAGAGCGCCCCCAGAATTGCCGGGATTGATCGCTGCATCCGTCTGGATGAAGAACTGAAAGTCTGAAATGCCGACTTTAGTTCGCGCCAGTGCCGAGACGATCCCGCTTGTTACGGTCTGGCCGACCCCAAAGGGATTGCCCAACGCCAGAACAAGATCACCCACTTCGAGATCGTCGGAATTCATCAGTTCCAAGGCGGGCAAGACCTCCGAACCGACATCGATCTTCAAGACCGCGAGATCGGTACGTTCGTCGGCAAGAACAACCTCGGCCTCGAACTCACGCCGGTCCGTCAGGGCGACGATGATCTTGGTGCCGCTGGCGATCACATGGTTGTTGGTGACGACCAACCCGTCGGGACGCACGATCACGCCAGAGCCGAGTGAACTCTCCATCCTTTCGCGCGGTTGCCCAAACGGGAGGAAGTCATCGCCGAAGAAACGCCGAAACAAAGGATCGTCAAACAACGGCGAAACCGCGCGGTCCTGGACGTTCTTTCGGGTGAAAATGTTGACGACTGCCGGGGCAACCCGTTTAACCAGAGGGGCAAACGAGAGTTGAACTTGCTCGCGGGTCTGTGGAACATCGCGGGCTTGCGCATTGGCCGCCGGTGAATGCACCAGGGCGCCCAGTCCGATCAGGTACGCGCCGAACAGCACGTGATACGCGAGGTGGGGTATTCGTATCCTCATGCCCCAAGTGTAGCCCCGCAAAAGAAAAGGGGCAGCCCTACCGGACCGCCCCTTCGATAATTCATCCGATGATTGGACTTAGGCTGCGGCAGCCTCATCGTCGTCTTCGACGTCAACCGGGCCGGAGTCCATTCCTTTGGCGCCGGTATCGCGGTCGACCAACTCGATGACGCCCATCGGGGCCGCATCGCCGTAGCGGAATCCGGCTTTCAAGACCCGCGAATAGCCGCCGCTGCGCTCGGCATAGCGGGCTGCTAGGACGTCGAACAGCTTGGATACTTGCGGTCCATCGCCGATATGAGCCAACGCCTGGCGGCGAGCGTGAAGATCGCCGCGCTTGCCCAACGAAATAAGCCGCTCGACAATCGGACGCAATTCCTTGGCCTTAGGCAAGGTTGTCCTGATCTGCTCATGCTTGATAAGAGCCGACGCGAGGTTGGCAAACATCGCTTGGCGATGCGCGCTGGATCGTTTGAAACGGCGAACCCGTCTACGGTGACGCATTAGACCTCTCCCGAATCAGAAGTTCTCGTCGAGCCGCTTAGCGAGCTCTTCGATATTGTCCGGCGGCCAATTGGGCACCTCCATGCCGAGGTGAAGCCCCATTTGCGCCAGTACTTCCTTGATTTCATTCAATGACTTGCGACCAAAATTTGGTGTGCGGAGCATTTCCGCCTCGGTCTTCTGGATCAAGTCGCCGATGTAAACAATGTTGTCGTTCTTCAGACAGTTGGCCGAGCGAACCGAAAGTTCCAGTTCGTCGACTTTGCGAAGCAGATTGGGATTGAACTCCGGTTCGGCCCGCGTCTCGATCTTGGTCTCTTGGCGGGGCTCTTCGAAATTGATGAAGAGCTGGAACTGATCCTGAAGAATGCGCGCCGCATAGGCGACCGCGTCTTCTGGCGTCACCGCACCATTCGTCTCAATCCGCATCGTCAGTTTGTCGTAATCCAGTTTTTGGCCTTCGCGCGTGTTATCGACCTTGTACGACACGCGGCGAATCGGGCTGTAACCAGCGTCAACCGGGATGAGACCAATCGGTTTGTCTTCTTCCTTTGAGACCTCCGCAGCCACGTACCCTTTGCCGTTCTCAATCGTCATTTCCATCGTAATTTGCGCGCCCTCGTCGAGGGTACAAATCACCAGATCAGGATTCATCACCTCAAGGTCATGACCCAACTGAATGTCGGCCCCCGTGACCTCGCCCGGACCGGTTTTGCGCAACGTTACCCGGCGGGGCCCGTCGCCATGCATCCGGAGGGCTAACGTCTTGATGTTCAAGACGATATCGGTGACATCCTCGCGCACGCCAGGGATCGAAGAAAACTCGTGCAACACGCCCTCGATCTGCACGGCGGTCACGGCCGCGCCCTGCAGCGACGACAGGAGAACGCGGCGCAGCGCATTCCCAAGGGTCAAACCAAAGCCCCGCTCTAGGGGTTCTGCGACCAGCGTAGCGACGCGGCTGGCGTCTTCACTCGCATCGAAAGCGAGCTTGTTCGGCTTAATTAGTTCCGTCCAGTTCTTCTGAATCACGTCCACATCCTCGTATTGCTCGCCGGCACGAAGCCAGCCATTCCGTTTACGATTGGGGTCGTTGGGCTCGGTCGGCTAGACGCGCCGACGTTTCGGCGGTCGGCAGCCGTTGTGCGGGATAGGCGTTACGTCACGAATAGACATAATCGTGAATCCGACGGCCTGTAATGCACGAAGGGCCGATTCACGACCCGATCCCGGCCCACGAACCAACACTTCCAACGTCTTCATGCCGTGGTCCTGGGCCTTCTTGCCGGCCTCGGTTGCTGCGATCTGGGCTGCATAGGGCGTGGATTTGCGCGACCCCTTGAAGCCATTTGCGCCGGCGGACGACCAGGCAATCGCGTTGCCTTGGGCATCGGTAATCGTGACCATGGTGTTGTTGAACGAAGCGTTCACGTGCGCCACACCGGAGGTAATGTTTTTTCGTTCGCGACGCCTTACGCGCGCAACATCCTTAGCCATCGTGTGTTCCTAAGCCTTTTTCTTGCCGGCGATCGGCCGGGCAGGTCCTTTGCGCGTCCGCGCATTGGTGTGGGTACGCTGACCGCGCACCGGAAGGCGCCGCCGGTGCCGCAAGCCGCGATAACACCCGAGATCCATCAGGCGTTTGATGTTGATCGACACTTCACGCCGCAAATCCCCTTCGACAATATGTTCGCCGTCGATGATCTCGCGGATCTGGCTGACCTCTGAATCGGTCAGTTGGTTGACCCGACGCTCGGGTGCCAGACCGGCTCTCTCGCGAATCTTTTTCGCCTTCGAGCGCCCGATGCCAAAAATGTACGTCAGCGCAATCTCGACGCGCTTGTTACTTGGAATGTTTACGCCGGCTATTCGCGCCACGATCCATCTCCCGCATAGAAAAACGCCGACAGAAGCCCTTCGACGGCTCCCGCGCGTTGCACCTTGATATCGATTTTGCTTCGCCCAAAGGGCGAGCGGATTATTAGTTCGCGCCGCGCCAAAGTCAACAATCTGCCCCTAATTTCCATCCAGAATCGACGCGATTTGAACCCTTACGGTCTCAAAGTCCGCAGAACCGTCGACGACCCTGAGAAACGACCTGCCGTCATAATAATCGATCAGCGGCGCCGTCTGCGTGTGATAGGCCGCCAGACGCGCCCGCATCGCCTGCTCATTGTCGTCGGACCGGCGGGTGAACTCGGTCGCCCCGCAGCGATCACAGACATTCTCTACCTTGGGGCGCTTTAGCGTGTCGTGATATCCCTCGCCGCACGACGCACAGGTGAAGCGACCGACAACACGTTTAACGAGTATTTTATCATTGATGTTCAACTGGATGACGTGACCTAGTTGCTTGTGCTTTTTGGTCAAGAGAGCGTCGAGCGCCTCGGCCTGACCCAGCGTGCGGGGAAACCCATCCAAGATAAACGGGCGATCGCCAATCTCATCGAGTTTATTGGCAATGATCTGAACCATCACGTCGTCGGGGACCAACTCGCCACGGTCCATGATCGCTTTGGCCTTCTTGCCTAGCTCGGTGCCCTGTGCCGCGCGCAACATATCGCCGGTAGAAAGTTGAATGAAACCGCGGTCGCGTTCGAGTAACTGAGCCTGGGTCCCTTTTCCCGCCCCGGGCGGACCCAAGATAATGAGATTCATCTGTTCCGGCCCCGAAGCTTGGACTTCTTGATGAGGCCTTCGTACTGATGGGCGAGCAGATGCGACTGAATTTGCGCGACGGTATCCATGGAAACCGTGACGACAATCAACAGCGAAGTGCCACCGAAAAAGAATGGGATTGAAAAGCGCGAGATCAATATCTCGGGAAGGATTGCCACGGCGACGAGGTATGACGCGCCCACGACCGTCAATCGTGTGAGAACGTAATCAAGGTAGTCGGCCGTGTTTTTGCCCGGCCGGATGCCCGGTACGAAGCCGCCATACTTCTTGAGATTGTCAGCGGTATCGGAAGGATTGAATACGATTGCGGTATAGAAGAAAGCGATCCCCGACGCATACAAGATGAGATATAGCGGTTGCCCCCGACCGAGGAGTGCTGAGATCGTCAAAAGCCAACCCGGTCCACCGCCAGCGGTGAAGTTCGCCAGCGTGATCGGTAGCAGCAACAAGGACGACGCAAAGATGACCGGAATCACGCCCGAGGTATTGAGCTTCAGCGGCATGTGGGAGCTTTCGCCGCCCATCATTTTGTTCCCCATCTGACGCTTTGGGTACTGCACGACAATTCGTCGCTGTGCGCGTTCGATGAAAACCACGAAGGCAATCACGGCTGCCATCATGACGATGAGGAGCAGGATGAACCCAGCCGACAGGGCGCCCGTGCGACCAAGCTCCAACGTCCCGACAACCGCGGACGGCAGGTTTGCAACGATGCCGGCAAAGATGATCAGCGATATGCCGTTGCCGACGCCGCGCGCCGTCACTTGTTCGCCAAGCCACATTAGGAAGACGGTCCCGCAGGTTAGGGTGATCACGGTTGTGATACGGAAGAAAAACCCTGGATCGAACACCGCGCTGCCTTGAGAGCTCGTCATGCTTTCCAGCCCGACCGATATCCCATACGCCTGCAACGCCGCAAGAAGGACCGTGCCGTAGCGGGTGTATTGATTGATCTTCTTGCGGCCTGATTCCCCCTCTTTTTTCAGCGCTTCAAACCGCGGCGAAACGGCGGTCATCAATTGCATGATGATCGAGGCCGAGATGTAAGGAAGAATGTTGAGGGCGAAAATCGTCATCCGCCCCAGCGCGCCGCCGGCAAACATGTCGAACATCCCCAGAATGCCACCGGCATTTTGCTGAAAGATGTCCTGCATAATCGCCGGGTCGATGCCCGGTATGGGGATAAAGGTCCCGAGGCGGTAAACCACCAGCGCCCCAAGCGTGAACCACAGCCGTTTCTTCAGCTCGGTTGCCTTGGAGAAGGCGCCCAAATTGATATTGGCGGCTAGTTGTTCAGCGGCTGAGGCCATGAATATTCCATCCTAAGGGTGAGACGCGTGTTGCGCGATCTGCCGCGCCTTTAGGCGTCGTCTGCTGCCGCTGCGGCCTTGCTACCCTTTTTCTTCTTTGCTTGGTGTTTCTCAGCTTTGGCGACGTCGTCGGCCAACACTTTGACGGCGGTCACGGCAACTTTCCCGCCCGCTTTTTCAACGGCGGCAATCGCTGCCTGTGACGCCCCGGCCACCTCGATCGTCAAACTCGCTTTGAGCTCCCCGTTCGCCAGTAACCGTATACCGTCCAACGGACGCCTAATCACACCGGCGGCCAAGAGCACCGCGGAATCGATCGGTTTTCCCGCATCCAGACGCCCAGCGTCGATC
>ERZ890510.2024-NODE-2024-length-12086-cov-81.123847_pt1 | contig 12086 bp, 12 predicted proteins | sample MGYA00521265_ERZ890510 | MGnify/ENA primary metagenome ERZ890510 (study PRJEB32303, sample SAMEA104408624) | aquatic metagenome | biome: Brackish water; feature: Chemocline; material: water | place: Baltic Sea | collected 2014-10-26T21:54:00 | depth 110 m ...
GAGCCCAAGATGAGAATCGAACTCACGACCTACGCATTACGAGTGCGTTGCTCTACCCCTGAGCTACCTGGGCGGGTATTTAGCTATTAAGCACGTCAGTTTACTGGTGCGATGTGCGGCATTTGCATGAGCGATGGGCACTGCAAGAAGAGTGCTTGCAGTACTAACTCTTCGTTGACGTTTAGTCCGAGTGCACCCATTGCCTTATGAATCCGTTCGATTGCCTGAATGTAGACATCGGAATTTGATGGCGTGGGTTGCGAGACAACAAGCGCGTGATACGTACCTGCAACTGTGGCAAGACCACTACGCAATTCATCGGTTTTGAATTTGCGCAATTGACGCTTGTGGCGATCTTGAAGTGCCTTACGCCCGCTACCACGCTCACCAGTAAGCGCAACACGCTCTTCGAGGGTGGATAATTCGTCCACATGGGCTTTGAGCAACGGTGCTACAGCTTTGTCAATGTGTTCAAACAACTCGTCAACAAGCGCAGCAACCCGCGCACCAGTGCCATCGAGGCGAGACGGTATCGACGCAAATGCTTCCTGGCGCTTGACCAAAAACTTGTCGGTGGCAAGATGGCGTGCTCGACCAAGATTGCCCGACGCTGCGCGAGACACCGACGCTGCAAGATCAGGCTTAACACCTTCTGACACAAGTGCTGCAGCAATTTGCGCATCATCGGGACGCACAAAATTGACAACGACACAACGCGAATTGATGGTCGCAAGAGCTGGCACGAGTTGGTCGGCAAGAAGAATAAAAATCATTCGCTCCGGTGGCTCTTCAATCGTCTTCAACAATCGAACAGCAGCCGAATCTTTCATGAGGTGCAACTCGTGGATTATTACGATCTTGACTTTGCTTTCGGTGGGTGTTGTTGAAGACAGACGCACGATGTTGTCGGCTTCGTCTTTGTCAACGGCAGCACCCTCACGCAGCACTTCAACTACGTCGGAGTACGCACCTCGAGCAATCAGTTTTGCTTCGCGGGTTGTCGCATCATCCGAACCCGTGATCAGCAAGGTAGAAAACGCACGGGCGGCCTCTTCTTTGCTGCAACCCTCTGGTCCTACAAACAAATAGGCGTGTACCGACTGTGTTGCAAGGTGTTGCAACTGTTGCACTGCATGCGATTGGCCAACAACGGTCTGCCACACCTTTGATGCAGTATCAATTGCCCCACTCATGACAATGTGATCTTGAGGCGCTCGCAAACCTGAGTGAGAATAGTCGCGGCGAGTTCTTCTTTTGGCGGTGTGCCGTCAACGATGAGCCAACGAGTTGGGTCGGATGCAGCCATGGTATGGAAACCCGTGAAGATACGCTCGAAAAATGCGCGGTCTTCGCGCTCGAAACGATCGAGCTCACGCTTCTGCAAGCGCTCGAGCAATTGCTCGAGCGGCACATCAATAAACACCACCAAATCTGGCCAGTTGCCTGCGATTGCCCAGTTGTTAAAACGCTTCAGTTCATCAAGATCGAGCATGCGCCCATAACCCTGATAGGCGAGTGATGAAAACGCACTTCGGTCACTGACCACATGTTTGCCGGCACGCAGCGTTGGCAACACAAGTTCGTCTAGATGCTGCGCACGATCGGCTGACATCATCAACGCCTCTGCCCGTGGTGAAAGCATGGTGTTAGATGCATCCAACATTGCTGCGCGAAGCGACGCACCAATTGCAGTGCCGCCAGGCTCGCGAGTTGCAACGCCGCCAAGCGCATCGGCGAGTCGAGTCACGTGCGTTGATTTGCCGCAGCCCTCAAGGCCTTCAAAGGCGATGTAGCGGCCGAGAGTCATGAGGCTTTCTTCTTGGCGACTTTCTTTACGGATTTCTTTACGGTTTTCTTGGCGACTTTTTTGGCGACTTTCTTTGCCGCAGCTTTTTTGGCTGGCTTGGCAGACTTCTTGCGCTTGAGCGATGGGTCTGCATCGCGGCGCACAGCCAGCAACTCAAATGCTCGTTCTGGCGTCACATATTCCAAACGGTCACCGCGAGTAAGACTCGCATTCGTCTCGCCATCAGTGACGTACACACCAAACTTGCCATCTTTAGCAACAACTGGTTTGCCGCTCACTGGGTCGACACCAAACTCGCGCAACGGTGGCTTTGCTGGCCCGCGTCGGCCATACACGCGCGGCTCTGCAAGCTTGGCCAGCGACTGCTCGAGCGTAAATGTAAACAACTCTTGCTCGGTGTCGAGCGTGCGACTCTCTTTGCCCTTATTGATGTACGGGCCATAGCGACCGTTTTGCGCAGTAATGATCTCGCCATCTGCAGGATCGAAACCAACCGTGCGTGGCAACGACAACAAGAGAAGTGCATCATCAATCGTGAGCGCCTCAATGGTCATGTCTTTGAACAACGAAACCATCTTTGCTTTTTCCATGCCCGGTGGAGGAGTGTCGAGCGTGCCCCACATGACGTACGGGCCGTACTTGCCAGTTTTTTTATAAACAGGCAGACCATCTTTTTCACCAATAGGTTCTTCAAATTTTGGGCGGGCCAATATTTCGATTGCCGTTTCGACCGTCAGTTCGTCGGGGGCCATGCTGTCGGGGATACCGGCAGTTTGCTCGCCACACCTTATATAAGGACCAAATTTGCCTGGACGGGCCTCGATCATGTCTCCACTTACTGGGTGAAGACCAACATGAAATGCGTTGAGCGTTGCGGCATCAATGTTTTCGATGTTGTGCTCGACAAGTGGCTTGAGACCTGGCAGCTCTTTGCCGTTTCCAAAATAAAACTCTGCAAGCCATGCATCGCGCACGCGCTTGCCTTCGGCGATCTCATCCAACTCTTCTTCAACAGTTGCAGTAAATGTGTAGTCGACAAGCGTCGAAAAATAGTTGGTCATCAACTTGACCACGGCAAACGCTGTCCAGGATGGAACAAGTGCCTGACCCTTCTTCCACACGTAGCCGCGGTTGATGATCGTGCCAAGAATCGACGCATATGTTGACGGACGACCAATGCCAAGCTCTTCAAGTTTCTTCACCAGCGTTGGTTCGGTAAAACGAGATGGTGGTGAAGTGTTGTGACCGAGCGCGTTGATGGTTTCAACAGCAACGCCGTCGCCAACCTTGAGCACTGGCAGCAATGCTTCTTTTTCGTCGGCATCGTCAGCAGACTCTTCGACAACTTCTTGGTATGCCTGTCGGTAACCGGTAAATGTAATGGTGGTGCCGCTCGCAGAAAATTCGCAGTTGGCAGGGTTGGTGCCTGGCGTGATTGCACCCAATCGCACAGTAAGCGTCGTACCCAACGTGTCATTCATTTGCGATGCAAGTGTGCGCTGCCAGATCAATCGGTAGAGCGCAAGTTCGTTGGCGCGCAATTCTGGTGCTAGTTCTTCTGGGCTGCGCAATGGCAACGCCGGACGAATTGCTTCGTGAGCCTCTTGCGCATTCTTTACCTTTGATTTGTATTCGCGCGGTGTGGCAGACAAAAACTCTTCACCGTAGGTTGTTGCAACCGTGGTGCGCACCTCGTTCAGTGCTTCGGCACCAAGCGTTACTGCATCAGTACGCATATAAGTGATGTAACCGGCTTCATACAAACCCTGTGCAACGCGCATGACTTCGCTGGCGGTGATGCGCAACTTGTTGCCGCCCTCTTGCTGCAAAGTACTCGTCATAAACGGCGCCTTCGGCGACTTGCGATATGGCCTTTCTTCAACACTTCGCACTTCGAGTGTTGCGCCTTGCAGGCCTGCCGAAAGCTCTTGGGCTCGCGCCTCATTAATAACGACAACCGCTTCTTTGGCGATGCCTTTCTCATTGAAATCTTTACCTGTTGCAATGCGCACTCCATCGACCGATTGCAGTGTTGCAGTGAACTGTGGCGAGGTTGCAGTGACTGCCTCGATATCCCAGTACGCAGCCGAGATGTGGGCCATGCGTTCTTGTTCGCGCTCGACCACCAAACGAATGGAAGGGCTTTGCACGCGACCTGCAGATAAACCGCGGTTGACTTTGCGCCACAAAATTGGTGAGACCGAATACCCGTACAAGCGATCGAGAATGCGGCGCGCTTCTGCTGCGTCAACAAGTTTGTAATCGATGTCGCGCGGGTTGGCTATGGCTTCATCAATTGCTGCTTTGGTGATTTCGTGAAACACCATGCGCTTGGTCTCGATATTTTTCGGCTTGAGATACTCAAATAAATGCGCAGCGATTGCCTCGCCCTCGCGGTCTTCGTCGGTTGCAAGGTAGAGGGCACTCGCTGTCTTAAGAACGCTTTTCAGTTCCTTAATAATGGTGCTACCGCGCTCGGTGAGCTCGTAGGTCGGTTTAAATCCGTTGTCGACGTCTACCGACAAGCCCTTGCTCGGAAGGTCGGCGATGTGGCCGACAGATGCGCGTACGTCAAAGCCATCACCAAGAAATTTGGCGATCGTTTTGGCCTTGGCGGGGGACTCGACTATGACGAGGGGCTTAGACATGACTTTTCATCGTTACGTTGTTTTGCACTGTCTTGTCAAGGCTATCCACGTAAAGCCAAATGCAGTAAGGGTTTAATTTCGCTAGCGTGAACCTTGAAATGACCAATGACCCACATGAAGGTTTGGCAAATGCCACCACTCGTGATGATGCAGCAGACGTTCTTGCGCTCGGTTGGAATGAGCGACTTGCGACGGAGTTAATCGAAAAAAAATATGACATGACGTCGTTGCAACATAGTCGAAGGCTTGGTCGAGTGAGCAGAATCGATCGCGGATGGAGCACAATCCTGACAAGTGGAGTGCACGAGGCTGTTGACGGCGTTGAACGCGTTCGCAACATCGGCGCCGAAGTTGCTGTAGGCGATTGGGTGATTATTTCTGATGATTTGGAAAAGATTGATCACGTGTTATCGCGCAGTTCGGCACTTACTCGTCGCGCATCGTCTGACACCGTGCGCGCAGAGTCGCACACTGTTGCAGCCAACATTGACACGGTGCTTGTTGTGCAAGCCGCAACACCAGACCCAAACTTGCGGCGCATCGAACGCGAACTTGTGCTGGCGTTTGACAGTGGCGCACAACCAGTGTTGGTGTTTAACAAGATCGATGAAATGGATGCTGAAGGATTATCACTCATGGTGCGCCGAGTAGAGCCTGTGCTTGCTGGCGTGCCACTGCACTTTGCGAGCGCCAAAACTGGGGCTGGACTCGACGGGTTGCGTGCCTATACGTATATATATGACAGTGAAAAAAACGTTGCCAGTTCGCCTCAGACAATTGCATTATTGGGCGCCAGCGGAGTAGGCAAATCGACCCTTATTAATACTTTGTCTGGCCACGACGGCCAAGCAACTGGAGCGGTGCGTGAAGGCGACCAGCGCGGTCGCCACACCACGACGGCAGCCGAACTCGTTCGTCTCGTGAATGGTGGCTGGCTCATCGATACGCCAGGCTTGCGCGCGGTGAGTTTGTGGATGAGTAATCATGGAATAGAGAGAGCATTCAGCGATATTTTTGCGCTCGCTGAGTCGTGTAAATTTCGCGACTGCAAGCATGAAGACGAGCCAAGTTGCTCTGTGCAAGCAGCGGTGGAACGTGGCGATGTTTCGCCTGAGCGACTCGCCAACATGAAAATGCTTGTAGCAGAAGAACTTGAACTGGAAGAACAACAGGCTGTGCACGACCGTGCTTACGATCGCAAGGGTGCACGCAAGAAACCTAAAATTTAAGCAAACTCAATTGTGACGGTTGCGCCGCCACCCGCAGTATCTGATACCGAAACATTTGCGCTGTGATCTGTCGCAAACTGTTTAACAATTGCCAAACCAAGACCAGAGCCTGGTAGCGCGCGCGTTGCCGCTGCACGGTAAAAGCGATCGAACACGAGTGGCTTGTCGATATCGCTAATGCCGGGACCATGATCGACAACATCAATTCGCTTGCCATTCACAATGATCTCGACTGGAAGAGCAATTGGGCAAAACTTGAGTGCGTTGTCGACCAAGTTATTGAGCGCTCGCTCGAGTTGTCCGAGGCGTACAGCAACAACCAAGGAGTCATTTGCAACCACTGTTACAGCACGACCAGTGCGTCGGCTAGCACGTAAGGCAACTTCGGTGGCAACCTCGCCTAGGTCAACCGCCGATGGTTCTTCAACAAGTCGTTGGTCGCTAGCAAGTGCCGAGAGTTCGCTTGAGAGCGAAGTGAGTTCGTCGACTTCAGCGCGAATGTCGCGCAATATTGCGTCACGGGTCTGTGCATCAAGTGTGTTGCGCTCGAGTAGTTCGGTATTGGCACGCAACGAAGTCAGTGGCGTGCGCAGTTCGTGGCTTGCGTCTTGCACAAGTTGCTTCTGCTGTTCGCCACTCAGGCGCAATGCACCAAGCATGGTGTTGAAACTCTCGGCCAATTGCTCAATTTCGCGGTCGCCATGAATATCGAGTGTGGTATCGAGATTCTGTGTCAATGCGATGCGCTCTGCTGCATCTGCAAGTTGCTGAATGGGTTTCGCCGTGCGTCGTGCAACCCACCAACCTGCAATTGCTGCGACGAAAATGCCAATAACTCCGGTAGCAATCAGTCGCATTCGAATGCGTTGTTGTGCCTGCTCAATTTCGCTGATGTCTTTTGCGAGCTGTAGGGCACCTCCGTTGACAAGGGGAATGGTGAGCATGCGGTACCGAACACCAGAAATTGATGTGGTGAAGCGCGCACTTCCACCTTCGGAATTGTTGGCGATATCAAGTACTCGCTGAGTAATAGGCAAATCAACTTCGCCAAGCGCGATAATGACTGTGCCTGCCGGATCAATCACTTGTGTCACTGTGTCAAAACGTGTTGGCATGAGTGCATCCGAGAGCGGGTTACGCATACGTCGGCCAAACGGTGAAATCACTCGACTTTCACGCAAAGTTGCTGCGATGGCTTCAATACGTGCATCAAGTGTGTTATCAACTTCGCGAATTAATTGTCGCGAAATGATCGTGGACATACCGACCGAGAGCGCACCAACGATCACGAATACAATGGCGCTCGTGGTCAGCAAAAGTCGTGTGCGCAGACTCATGATGCCTTAACCACGTAGCCAACACCACGTGCGGTATGTAAAAGGCGTGACTCGCCACTCTCTTCTAGTTTGCGACGCAGATAACCGATGTACACGTCGAGAGACTTGGAGTTGGTTTCAAAGTTAAAACCCCATATGTGTTCATACAAATATTCGCGTGACAGGACAATTCCAGTCTGTTCGAGCAAAATGTGTAAGAGATCAAATTCGGTCTTGGTGAGTTCAACCAGGCGAGGACCCCGATGTACTTCGCGACGATTGACATCTAATGTCAGATCTTCAAGTTGCAAAATAGCTGATCCACTATTTGATGGCATGTGTCGGCGCAAGAGTGCACGCACGCGGGCGAGAAGTTCATCGACTGCAAAGGGCTTGACGAGGTAATCGTCGGCACCGGCGTCGAGACCAGCAACTCGGTCGCCAACTTCGTGACGAGCCGTGAGCAGCAATATTGGTGTGCGATTGCCGCGATGGCGAAGCTCCTTACACACTGACAGTCCATCGAGAAATGGCATCGACACATCGAGTACTGCAGCATGCGGAGCCTTAGAAAGAATGGTTTGGAGAGCCACCTGACCATCATTCACTGCCGTGACCATGTAGCCCTCAAGTTCGAGCACTCGCAGCACTGCCTTGCGCACCGACGGGTCATCTTCGGCAATAACGATCGAGAATTGATCGTTGGTCGCGGTCTTCATAGAGATGACGGTACTCGGATAAAACCCTTGTGGATAAAGGGGGTATGAGTTCTTGATCAATCCTTACCTTCTCATGATCAAATTCTTACCAACGCACAGCAAGATCACTCTCGTGTTCGGATCCCCCGGCACACAACGAAAGGAAATCATGAATAAGCAATTACAAAAGGTGATCGTGGGAACCGCGGTCGTTGTGGCGATGGGAACCATTGGCCTTGGAGTTATTGGAAGTGCACAAGCACAACCAGTCAAGTCGAGCTCGGGGACTGTGCTCAACGCATTGGGACACCAAGGTCCGGGCAAGAATGTTGCAGCAATTGCATCAGTCTTGAATTTGACCGAAGCAGAACTCAAGACTGAGGTGCAAAGTGGCAAGACGCTCGCGCAGATTGCTACCGCTCAGGGTGTGAGTGTGCAGTCGGTTGTCGATGTGTTAGTTGCCGACATGCAGGCACACATTGCTCAAGCAGTTGCTTCTGGTAAAATTACTCAGGCTCAAGCCGACACCAAGTTGGCCAATGTGACTGCAAAAGTAACAGAGCATGTCAATAACTTGCCACCGACACGTGGCAAAGGCATGCGCGGTGGACACCAAGGTCCGGGCAAGAATGTTGCAGCAATTGCATCAGTCTTGAATTTGACCGAAGCAGAACTCAAGACTGAGGTGCAAAGTGGCAAGACGCTCGCGCAGATTGCTACCGCTCAGGGTGTGAGTGTGCAGTCGGTTGTCGATGTGTTAGTTGCCGACATGCAGGCACACATTGCTCAAGCAGTTGCTTCTGGTAAAATTACTCAGGCTCAAGCCGACACCAAGTTGGCCAATGTGACTGCAAAAGTAACAGAGCATGTCAATAACTTGCCACCGACACGTGGCAAAGGCATGCGCGGTGGACACCACAACAACAAAGCAGCCCCAACCGCCTAATACCCCTAATTCCTCATCGAAGGAGAATAACAATCGGCCGACACTTGAGCACATGCTTGAGTGTCGGCCGTTTGGTTTTTGCGTAAAAGTTAGAGACCGAAACGAGCACGCATCTGAGGATCGTCAATGACGAGGGCAAGATGCGAGCCGGCCGTGCGGGCGCGAGCAACTGCACCAAGAATGACGCCAACACCTGTGTCGTCGAGTGCGGTTACTTGGCACAAGTCGATGGCAATATCGCGTCCTGCAAAGTCATCCACAAACTTGGTAAGCATGTCCGAGCATTCGGGAACTGTTGCTAAGTCGATTTCACCAGCAAAGAAAAGTACTGATTGTGAGCCAGCACGAATGATTGACGACGACAACTGCATGTGATTCACGCTACCCAACATCTTGCACGTGCATGGTGACAGATGCCGACAGAGTAAGTGGTGGAATGATGTGTTGAATCAACCACAGGTTGATCGTGCGCGGATATTGGACCTCGACGGTGATGAGTTGTTCATCACGAATAATTTTCAGATGTAATGGTCGAAGTTGCACCTCGGCTTCAACTGCTCGTTGCACCACATCGGGAGAATCTGGAGAAATCGATGCAGCACGCGCACCGGCACTGGCCGCGTGCCACACCGCAAGCTGATCGCGAACCACGAGACCAACAGTCAAAATGATGAGCAATAACCCGATGATTAGTGGCATAACAAGTGCCAGCTCGACCGTTGCTTGACCAGAGTCGGGTTCGCTCTGGCGGTGGCGCATGTCAGCGACTATGGCTGGACTGCATCGGCGCGACCCAAGATATTCCCGATCACACTGTCAAAGAGCTCACCAATGCGGCCTGCACCACCGCCATCAGTAGCCCAAGCCACCACTAAAAGCGCGATGATCGCGGCACCTAGTAAGACAAGTGCGTATTCGGTTGTTGCCTGACCAGCATCATGTATGTTTGCGCGGTTTGCACAAAATGTACGGATACACCGTGTCAATTGAATTAGGTAGATAGATATTCGATTCATAATCCTTCTTTCATGACCGTCCAAGATGAACGAGTGCTGTTGCGATCATCGGCACAACGCCGAGCAGTACAAACGAGGGAAGGATGCAACACACGAGTGGAATCGTGAGTCGCACAGGGAGCCTGCGGATATCGGCATCGAGTTGGCGCCTGCGTTGAGCGCGCGATTCATTGGAGAGTCGATCAAGAACGCTGGCGATCGATTGGCCATCTCGGTCCGCCGACAACAATGCCTCGACCAAAGGAAACGCTGGCGGACCTATAGGGCCACGCAGAGCTGTAACACATTCGCTGAAGCGATTGCCGCGAGAAAGTTGCTGAGCAACGTCGTTGACAATCTGATGCAGGGGTGGCTCAAGCCAGGTTGGCGCGGCAATGAGTGCCTGTGCTGGCGTGCTGCCAGAAAACATGAGCAATACAACGGCGTCGATAAATTCGGGTAGTTGGCGTACAAGTTGTTGGGCAACCGGATTGTGATTGCGGCGCTTTAACAAGCCGACGGTGATAGCTGCAATGAGGATAATTGTGAGGGTCATACCAAAATTTTCCTTACAACGCGAGACATCCATTTACGACCAGAAATATTGAGCGCGATGCCTGTTGCAACACAACCAATGCCGGCAGGTGTACTTAGTAAGAAAAGTCGTGCGACAGGGTCTGTTGTACAAATCCATGCGAATACCACAATGGGCAACCATGTCAGCACTTTGGTAGACAACTGTGCTTGCGCAGATTGCACATCGCGATCGAGTGCAAGACCATGTTGTTCGCGCAATATCGACGCGCTGTGCTCGAGGGCAGGGGCAACGCCAGAACCACCCACACTTGCAATCGCCAACGTGCGGCTTGCAAAACGAATTTCGGGAGTCCAGGTGGGTAGCGCACACTCGATAAGCGCATCGCTCAGGCTTATGCCGCGCATTAGGCGCCGCGCTATGGGTTCGCTCCAAGATTCAAGGAGTGGTTGTCGATCACTGCACTGCACAAAAGACGCTCCGAGCGAAAACCCAGAGCGCACGTCGCGAGCAACCGCATCAAGAAAATCGGTGATGGAAAGCGGCGGTGGCGCAGTAGAACCAACACTGGCTATTGCGACGGGCCGATGAAACAGGCGACCCTTTATGAATGTTGTGTTGCTGAGTCGCAAGCGCAACCAACGACGTGTCCAATGCTTGGTGAGTAGTGGCGCAATGGTGAGTCCACATGCTCCGGCAAATGAAAGAGTGCCAACGATCCGAAGTAGCGATTTGAAAATGGCGTGCATCATGATCGTGTCCGGGTGAGTTGACCAATGCGGAGTTCACTGCGCACTCCACTACACATGTCTTGACGTAACAGTGGGCGACATTGAGATCCGGGAGTCGTAGCGACTTCGCTGATCTGGACAACAGAGCGCGAACCGTCTGCGTGGCGACCGACGAAAACCACAACGTCAATTGCCGCACAAATGTGCTGTGTAATCGCTTCGCGAGGCCATTGCCCACAGTGTTGCAACATCAACGACTCGAGCCGCAGCAGGGCATCGTCTGCCGAGTTGGCATGGCATGTTGCAAATGAGCCGTTGTGACCAGTGTTCATGGCAGCCAACATGTCGACAACTTCGGCACCACGTACTTCTCCAACGACAAATCTGTCTGGACGCATTCGTAACGCAGTGCGCAATAGTTCTGAGATTGAGATGCCTGCAATGCCACTCGAGGTGGTGGGCCTAGCTTCAAGACGTACAACATGACTTGCTTGCAATTGCAATTCGGCGGTGTCCTCCACTGTGATGACACGTTCGTGAGCAGAAATATGGGCGCACAATGCGTTGAGCAGTGTGGTTTTACCTGTCGAAGCAGCACCAGTGACGAGCACATTGCAGTGGCGTTGCACGAGCTCTGTCAACAGTGCAGTTGTAGCATCTCCACCAAAATCGTCGAGCGTGATCGGTCGCACATGAAATCGCCGAATTGACAAACAAGAACCGTCAATAGCGATTGGTGCAATGACCGCACACACTCGAGAGCCGTCTGCAAGTCGAGCATCGACAATTGGCGATGATCTGTCAAGTTGCTTACCAAGCGGCAACAAAATGCGTTCGATAATGGCGTCGACTTCCCCGACAGGAAGTTTGTCAACCAAGTGCACACCCGTCGCGTCTTCTATGTACACATCTGTTCCAGCGTTGACCATGACTTCGCGCACGTCGGCTCGTGCCAAATAGTGATCGAGTGCACCAAGACCCGACACCCCCGACACTGCACGCGACGCAATGGCTTGTTGGAGGGGATGAGATAGAAGTGGAGCGATGCTCCGTAAATGAACATGGGCCGCTGTGAGCAAGTCGCCACGCTCGTTGCGCAAGTGTTGTTGCAACGTGTCGACAAGCGCTCGAGTGTGAGCGTCAACTGGATGCTGGAGTGCAGCGGTGGTGATGTCAGCAGT
>ERZ890510.2025-NODE-2025-length-12086-cov-5.571856_pt1 | contig 12086 bp, 13 predicted proteins | sample MGYA00521265_ERZ890510 | MGnify/ENA primary metagenome ERZ890510 (study PRJEB32303, sample SAMEA104408624) | aquatic metagenome | biome: Brackish water; feature: Chemocline; material: water | place: Baltic Sea | collected 2014-10-26T21:54:00 | depth 110 m ...
CTTTTGGTGATAAGGCGATCATTTGTTGGGGCTTGTCTTTTAAGACCACCTCGCGCAATTCACAAGTGATGTTGCAGGCAGAAAGAACAAGCCGTGCTCTTATTGCATAGGGGCAGCGTCTAAAGCTATAGAGTATGGGATATTGAGCGATCATTTAAGCGATTAGCTGGTTAAATTTTTTGACCGCAGCCTTAGGGCCGTCTTTATAATCCCACACCCCAGAACATACAGCGATAAAATCAGCGCCAGCCTTGGCAAGTTGAGGTGCGGTTTCAGTGGTAATGCCCCCAATCGCAACGCAGGGAATTTCAAATATATCTTGCCACCATGTTAAAATTTCGGGCTGTGCTTGGGCCGTTGTTATTTTTGTTGTCGTTGGATAAAAAGCACCAAATGCTACATAATCCGCCCCTTGCTCTCCTGCGAGCATAGCAAGATGTTTGCTGTCTTTCACTGTCACTCCAATAATGAGGTTTGGCCCGACAATGGCACGGGTTTCAATATAGGATAAATCCTCCTGACCAATATGGACGCCGTCTGCGCCAATATTATGGGCAATATCGGCGCGGTCATTAATAATAAACGCCACGTCCTTGGCGTGACAAATGGGCATTAAAACTGCCGCCGCTTCAAGGATTTCTTCGTCGCTCGCTTCTTTCATACGAAGCTGGACACTCGCTACATCGCCTCCGTCGAGGGCTTCTGTTAAATCATTAGAAAATTTATCCAATGAAAATTCTGATGGCGTGATTAAATAAAGGCGTGTATCGGGCATGTTTAATTCCATATCACAAATATTAGTGTAGATATTATAGTTATATTATCAGCAGTTATTGTGGGATCAAGTTATTCTCTCTCAGAACGTGACCTGCTAGATATAATGATCCGCAAATAAGAACTTTGTGTGGTTTGCTATTGTCGATCATCATGAGCGCGTCTCGAACATTTTCTGCGGTTGTGGCGTTTATATTATGGCTCTGGGCTATTTCCATTATTTTTGTCGCGCGTAGGCTCGCTTCGCCCAGTATCTCTATGCCATAGAGTTGATGGCAAAGTGTCGCGAACTGCTTGAGAAATCCGTTGCAATCTTTATTTTCCAACATGGCGCATATTATAATGATCTTCTGATCTTTGAAGGTCTCTGTAATGATCTTGGCGGCGGCGGGATTGTGACCGCCATCAAGCCATAATTCACTGCCTTCACAGAGCAGGTTACCGTAAGGGCTATCTGAAATATTTTGCATACGTGCCGGCCAAACTGCAGTGGTTATTCCAATTTCGTAACATTTATCATCAAGACTGAATTTATCTTGATGGCGTAGTGTGGCAATAGCTAAGGCGGCATTTGAAATTTGATGGGGGCCTATTAGGTTGGGTCGCGGCAAAGTCAGCGTTCCAAATTGATCTTGATAAGTAAACCCTGCATCTTGGGCTTTAAAGGACCAATCGGTTTTAAGGTCAGCATTTTTAAGGGCGGCAATTTCTATAATTTTATTTTGAACAATGTCTTGCTGTTGGCTGGTTACGAGCGGAACTCCAGATTTCGCAATACTCGCCTTCTCCATGGCTATGATGCTGAGGTCATTTCCTAAATATTGTTCATGGTCAAGGGATATAGGGGTCAGAACTGTGCTTAAAGGGTGATCAACCACATTGGTAGCGTCCAATCGTCCGCCAAGACCTACTTCTAAGATCAGAGCGTCTGCGGCATGATCTGCAAAAGCCTTTATGGCAGCGGCGGTTGTTATTTCAAAATATGTGATCGGTTTTCCATCATTAATAACCCGACAATGGTCTAGTAGAGTGCTTAGGTCTTGTTCATCGATGATTTTGCCATTTAGCCTAATTCGTTCATTAAAGTTAACGAGGTGCGGAGATGTATAGACATGCACAGACAAGTTGGCAGCTTCCAGTATAGAACGCAGGTAAGCACTGGTTGATCCTTTGCCATTTGTTCCTGCCACATGGATAACAGGCGGCAGATGATTTTGTGGATTGCCAAGGGCCGCTAAAATATCAACCATGCGATCAAGGGATAGATCGATAATTTTAGGATGGAGTTTTAATAACTCCTCTAGAATGCGGTCGCTTTTGCGGAAATTCATTGTTTTAATTTAGGCCGCTTGGTTCATAAGAAGGCTTAAAAGCTGGGTAAGTTTTTCGCGCATATTAGCCCGATTAACGATCATATCAATCATACCATGCTCAAGTAAATATTCACTTCTTTGAAAACCTTCGGGCAGTTCTTCGCGAATTGTGTCTTTAATAACCCTAGGGCCAGCAAAGCATATTAGCGCATTTGGTTCAGCGATTTGAACATCGCCTAGCATGGCGTATGACGCAGTAACGCCGCCCGTAGTTGGGTCGGTTAACACGACAATATAAGGCAGGCCTGCTTCTTTTAATTTTTGTACAGCAACCGTACAGCGCGGCATTTGCATCAATGATAATATACCCTCTTGCATACGTGCGCCACCTGCGGCAGAAAATAAAATAAGGGGTGCTTTTTTCTCAATAGCATGCAGTGCTGCCGCAATAATACCATTACCCACAGCAACACCCATTGATCCACCCATAAACAAGAAATTCTGTACAACAATGACCGTATTAATATTACCCATTTTACCATAAGCAACAGCAATGGCGTCTTCAAACTCACTATTTGAGCGCGCTATTTTTAAACGTTCGGTATATTTTTTCTGATCTTTAAATTTTAACGGATCATCTTTTACTTTTGGCAAGTCAATGAGGCTATATTCCCCATTATTAAAAAGATTTTTAAAACGCTTTGTCGGACCAATACGGTCATGATGATCACAATTAGGACAGATGTTCATATTGTTTTCAAAATCTTTAACATAAAGCAATTGGCCACAACCCTTGCATTTATGCCAAAGGTTATCTGGAGTTTCTGATTTTTGTCCGATAATGCTTTGGATTTTTGGACGCACAAAATTTGTCAGCCAATTCATATCTTAATCCTCAATATTTTTTCTCGCGTTTTTAACACCGTGCGCAAGTTCGCTCACAAAAGAAAGGACTTTACTCTCTAATGGGCTTTTTGCAAGACCTTCTTGATCAATATTTTGCGCTATTATATCAACAATAGCTGAACCAACCACGACTGCATCGGCAAATATAGCAAATTGAGCCGCATCTTGGTGTGATTTTATACCAAAGCCCACTGCAATGGGAATATTTGTTTGTTTACGAAAATTGGCCAAGGCATTTTTAACAGGGACAAGGTCTGGTTTTTGCGTACCTGTTATGCCGGCGATTGTCACATAATATAAAAATCCCGTGCCATTTTCTAATATTTTCACTAATCTTTTTTGATCTGTAGTCGGGGTCGCGAGGTGGATCATTGCCATATCAGCCGCCTTTGCAGGAATGGCAAGCTCACTGTCCTCTTCAGGCGGCAGATCGACAATAATAAGCCCATCAATACCAGCCTCTAAGCCATCATGCAAAAACCGATCAACGCCATAGATATATATGGGATTATAATAACCCATTAAAATTATTGGTGTTGCGTCGTCTATTTTTCTAAATTCCCTGACCATCTCTATTGTTTTTTTCAAGGTCATTTTATGATTAAGCGCACGAATGCTCGCCGCTTGAATGGCGGGGCCATCGGCCATTGGGTCCGAAAATGGCATTCCCAATTCGATAATATCAGCACCAGCCTTAGGCAGTCCTTTTAGGATATTTAACGAAACATCATACTCTGGATCACCGGCTGTAATGAAGGTCACTAAGCCGGCGCGATTTTGCGATTTTAATTCTTCAAAGCGTTTTTCTATTCTTGATAAGCCCATGTTAAATATCCTGACCCAAGGCTTTAGCAACAGTGAAAATATCTTTATCACCGCGTCCACTTAACCCCATAATCATAATATGGTCTTTGGCTAAACTAGGGGCTAATTGCATGACATAAGCAATGGCATGTGCGCTTTCAAGTGCGGGTATAATCCCTTCCATTTCGGTACAAAATTTAAAGGCCTCTAGGGCTTGCTTGTCGGTAATCGATACGTATTTAACGCGACCTATATCATTTAAATGGCTGTGTTCGGGGCCAATGCCGGGATAATCAAGACCTGCTGATATGGAATGAGCCTCTAAAATTTGTCCGTCATCATCCATCAATAAATAAGTTCTATTGCCATGCAATACGCCCGGCGCACCACCAGCGATGGACGCTGCATTTTTATCTGTATCAACGCCGTGACCTGCGGCTTCAACTCCATATATTTTAACATCATCATCTAAAAACGGATGAAATAACCCAATGGCATTTGAACCACCACCAACGCAGGCCACTAAACTATCGGGCAGACGCCCTTCTTTTTGTAAAATCTGTGCGCGCGCTTCATCACCGATCACGCGTTGAAAATCGCGAACCATTTCTGGATATGGATGGGGGCCAGCGACTGTTCCGATAATATAATAGGTATCATCAACATTGGCGACCCAATCGCGCATCGCTTCGTTCATACTATCCTTTAAACTTTGAGAACCTGAGGTCACTGGGACAACTTTTGCTCCTAACAAATTCATGCGAAAGACATTTGGTTTTTGACGTTCAATGTCTTTTGCTCCCATATAAACAACGCAGGACATACCAAATAATGCACAAACAGTGGCGGTGGCAACACCGTGTTGCCCTGCGCCGGTTTCAGCAATGATGCGAGTTTTTCCCATGCGTCGCGCCAAAAGAATCTGGCCTATACAATTATTTATTTTATGGGCCCCCGTATGATTTAATTCTTCTCGTTTGAAATAAATTTTTGCCCCGCCTAAATTTTCGCTCATGCGTTTTGCATAATAGAGCGGGTTTGGGCGACCAACATATTCATTTAACAGGTGATGAAATTCCTGCTGAAAGGCAGGATCGTTTTTGGCTTGATTGTAGGTTTTTTCCACTTCAAGGATAAGCGGCATAAGAGTTTCCGCGACATAACGTCCCCCGTAAATCCCAAAATGTCCTTGGTCATCTGGGCCGTTACGGTAACTATTTGCCTTTTTCTTATCCATCATTCGCTTTCATTTATACTGGCATTTTTACTGGCCAAAAGTGCAGCCATAAAGCTTTTAATCTTCTTTATATCTTTATTGCCGGGTTCGTTTTCAACCCCACTTGAGACATCAACCGTCATAGCACCACTGATGTGAACGGCTTGAGCAACATTACTAGCGTCCAATCCGCCTGACAACATCCAAGGAATTTTCCATTGATTCCCCGCGATAAGGGTCCAATCAAATTGAAGGCCGTTACCACCAGGTAGGGCATTCTCAAGATCCTTTGGTGCTTTAGCATCAAATAGAAGCATGTCTGCGGTTTTTTCATACTCTCTTGCCCTTGAAATATCAGAAACACTGGCAATGGCAACGGCTTTCATTATTTTTTTTGAAAACCTTTGTTGGAGATATTGAATCCGTTCAACACTTTCATTGCCGTGAAGTTGAATAATATCTAAATCTACTTTAGCTAAAACAGAGAGCAGTAATTCATCCTTTGGATTGACAAAAACACCGACTTTTTTAACATCTTCACTCACCAATGATGCCAAATTCTGCGCACTCTCGATGGAAATATTTCGTGGTGAGGGGGGGTAAAAAACAAATCCAACATAATTGGCCCCCGCGTTGATGGCGGCGATGACGGTTTCTTCTGTGGAGAGCCCACATATTTTTGCTTGCCTAGTCACCATCATCCATTAATTTCATGTGCTATGTTTTTTGCTGCCATTATCGGATCGTCGGCCTGGGTTATGGGACGGCCAATGACTAAATAATCAGCGCCAAGCTCGACGGCTTGATAGGGGGTCATGATACGTTTTTGATCACCGACCGCACTTCCTGCAGGACGAATTCCCGGCACCACTAGTTTAAAATCTTTGCCGCATGCCTCTTTAATCAGGCTAATTTCATGGGAGGAGCAAACAACGCCGTCCAGACCGTTTTCTTTGGCAAGGCGCGCCATTTTAACAACTTGTTTTGCGAGCGGAATTTGGTATCCAACCGCCTCAAGATCATCACCATCAAGGCTGGTCAATATGGTAACACCAACAATCATCGGCCTTTTGCAACCAACCGCGGCTGCGGCTTCCTGCGCCGCCTTTGCTGCTGCCGCCATCATAGCAGGGCCGCCCGCCGTATGAATTGTCATAATAGTGGGGGCAAGTGGCATTAGAGCCGTAATAGCCTTTGCCACTGTGTTGGGGATATCGTGTAATTTTAAATCAAGGAATATATTAGGCTGGACTTTAGCAACTTCCATAAATCCTTGTGGGCCGTTTGCGCCAAAAAATTCTAACCCCAGTTTAACGCCGCCCACATGGGGGCCTAGGACTTTAGCAAGCGCGCTGGCTTCTACTGTATTTATGGTATCTAGGGCACATAATATGCGCTCAGAAGCTTTAAGGTCGACCATAGAGTTTCCTGAAATAAACTATTGTTTTGCGCTTTTGCCACGGATTTCACTATTTGCCAAATCTTTAGTGGAGGATTTTTGAAAATTTAATTTCAATTCGAGTTCTTTAATTTTATTATCAGCAAGCCTATGACGTCGGGCATGGCTAATTCCTGAAATGAACGATACAATCCAACCGCCGAATAACCCTATGAAAACACCAAGAAAAACCAGCATATAAGCAGGCATGACCAGATTGATAGGTAATGGGCTTAAGCTGAAATTTATAGGCCCATCGTTGGAAATTGCAATGATGATACACAAAAGTGTGAATAAAATAAAAGCAGCATAAAAGATAAAGCGCATTTCTTAAGGCCTCATAAAATAAAAAAACGGTGCTGTATAATGGTGCTCAAAACTATTTCTTGTTAAGTTTCTCGCGCAGGTCCTTACCGGTTTTAAAATAAGGTACACTTTTAGCAGGAACATTTACCGCTTGGCCAGTTCGTGGGTTACGCCCTGTGCGTGCAGGGCGGTGTTTCACTGAAAAAGCGCCGAAACCACGAAGCTCAACTCTGTTACCTTGGGCAAGAGTTTCTGTAATTTCTTCGAAAATAGTATTTACGATCCGTTCAACATCGCGTTGATAAAGGTGGGGATTGGCATTGACCAATCTTGCTATTAGCTCCGACTTTATCATCGTATGACCCCTATATGTTATTTATATTACATCTATGCATTGTGACTATAAGTTGACAGAGACGGAGGGGGGCGTCAAGGCTAAGTGCCTTATAAAGCATGTTTTTTTTCAAAATTAAAGTTAATTTTCGTAATTTAGGCCTCTTTTAGTAGATTTAAGGAGGATTCTTGTCTGTTTTCTAAAGCTAAATTGATTGTTTAAGGGCAGATTATAGAATCATCACTGGACAAAATCTGCTCATAAAAACCAAAGAAAAACCCGCCCGGCAGTGCCGGACGGGTTATAAATTTGATATTTAAAAGATTGAGATGTTTATTTATCTTCTTTTTTAGCGGCAGCTTTTTTAGGATCGGCTTTCTTTTTAGCAGGTTTTTTAACATCATCTTTTTCATCGTCTGCGTTTTTAGCAGCAGCTTTCTTAGGAGCCGCTTTCTTAGCAGGCTTTTCATCTTCACCTGTTTCGGCATCATCCACTTTTTTAGCAGCAGCCTTTTTAGGAGCAGCTTTCTTCGCAGGTTTTTCTTTTTTATCAGCAGGCTTTGCTTTTGCAAGAGCCGCACCAAGAATGTCACCGAGGCTAGCACCACTGTCTGATGAACCATATTGTGCCACAGCTTCATTTTCTTCGGAAATTTCAAGCTGTTTAATGGAAAGATTAACTTTACGGGCTTTCTTATCCAATGTGGTTACTTTGGCGTCTAGCTTATCACCAACAGAGAAACGCTCTGGACGTTGTTCCGCACGGTCACGGCTAAGATCAGAACGACGAATGAAGGCTTTCATTCCTTCGTCTTCACCGATCAAAACTTCAAGTCCGTTTTCGGTAACCTGAGTAACAGTACAGGTAACAACGCCACCTTTTTTCAAGCCTGAAATAGATTTAGCAGGATCGGTCTTCAGTTGTTTAATACCAAGTGAGATACGTTCTTTTTCTGTATCAACATCAAGAATAACAGCTTTAACCAAGTCGCCTTTTTTATATTGGGCGATGGCTTCTTCACCTGATTTGTTCCAATCAAGGTCAGATAAGTGAACCATTCCGTCCATTTCACCGTTAAGGCCGATGAATAGACCGAATTCTGTGATGTTTTTAACTTCACCTTCAATTTCAGTACTTGCAGGATATTTATCAGCAAATGAAAGCCATGGATTTTCCATGCATTGTTTAAGGCCAAGACTGATACGACGTTTTTCTGAATCAATTTCAAGAACCATAACTTCGACTTCTTGGCTACTTGAGACGATTTTACCAGGATGTACATTTTTCTTAACCCAGCTCATTTCTGAAACATGAACTAGACCTTCAACACCATCATCAAGTTCAACAAAAGCACCATAATCAGTGATATTTGTAATGCGCCCAGTAAGTTTTGATCCTATTGGGTATTTGTTTGTGATGGTTGACCATGGGTCTTCAGTAAGTTGCTTCATTCCTAGTGAGATACGTTGTGTCTCAGGGTTTAAGCGAATAATTTGAACATTAATGGTATCACCGATATTTAAGATGTCTGATGGGTGATTGATGCGTTTCCATGAAATGTCAGTAACATGAAGAAGACCGTCAATACCACCGAGGTCAACGAATGCACCATAATCAGTGATGTTTTTAACAATTCCCTCAACGGTTTTACCTTCGCCGAGATTGGCAATGATTTCAGTGCGTTGTTCTGCACGGGTTTCTTCCAAAATAGCGCGACGCGAAACAACAATGTTACCGCGTTTGCGATCCATTTTAAGGATTTGAAACGGTTGTTCGATATTCATAAGTGGTGTTACATCACGGATCGGACGTACATCAACTTGACTACCGGGTAAGAAAGCAACGGCGCCTGAAAGGTCAACTGTAAAGCCTCCTTTAACACGGCCAAAGATAACACCATTAACGCGTTCTTCTGCTTCGTGTGATTTTTCAAGTAGCGTCCATGATTCTTCACGGCGTGCTTTTTCACGCGAAAGCATAGCTTCCCCGCTGGCATTTTCAATGCGTTCAACGAACACTTCAACGCTATCGCCAACTTTAAGCTCTGCGGTTTGTCCGTGATCTGAAAATTCTTTAAGGGGAACGCGACCTTCAGCTTTGAGGTCAATATCAATAGTTGCGCTCTCTTTATCAATCGCAATGATTATACCTGTGACGACTTTGCCGTCAAATTTTCCTTCGGGGCCTAATGATTCTTCGAGCATCGCTGCAAAATCATCAGTGGTTGGAACATTAAGTTCTTCAGTCATTATAATTACCTATTCTATATGTGAATGCTTTATCCTTTAAGTTAAGGGGCATTCTGCTTTTATGTAGGCCAGCCGGTTGTTTCCGACGGTCTTATTCAAAAACATTGTTAAAATTTATAAAATAAAAAAAATAAAAACATCTCCAGCCCATCAAAAAGATAGGTTTAAGACAATTTATAATCTGTATTTTATACTACATTTTGCTTGAAACATACTTTCGAGCCGTTTCAAACACGGTCTCTATATCTGAATTACTAGTATCGATCAAGTAAGCATTTTCAGCTTGTTTTAAGGGTGAGGCCGCACGGTTGGTATCAAGGTTGTCTCGTGCTTTAAGGACATGGAGAATTTCTTGGTATTGTTTGTCACTGCCAGCAGCGCCAAATTCCTCTAAAAACCGCCGTTTTGCACGTGTTTCAACGTCAGCGGTGATGAAAATTTTAGCATCCGCATCAGGGCAAATAACCGTACCGATGTCTCGTCCATCAAGGATTGTACCGGCTTTACCTTGTGCTGGGTTTGCGGCAAAGTGACGCTGAAAGTCAACTAAAGTCTGCCTTACGGCTGGTTGGGCGGCTACTTTTGAAGCGGCTGATGCAATTGATTCGCTTCTTAATTCAGGGTTTGAAAGGTCAGTGTTTTCAATCATTCTCGCCGCTTTAAGGGCATCCTCTTGGTTGGTGGGATCACCTTTATTTTGTAATACGGTCCAACCGACGGCCCTGTATAATGATCCGGTATCCAAAAGGCTCAAGTTAAAGTGAGAGGCAAGTTTACGGGCTAATGTTCCTTTACCAGATGCAGCAGGGCCATCAAGGGCGATAATTATGGACATATTGAAGCTCCCAATGAATTTAACAGCATCCCAAAACCTGGAAAGCTCGTTTCGATCACAGTCGCATCATCAATTATAATGGGTTTTTCAGCGCGTAATCCTAAAATTAAGAATGACATGGCAATGCGGTGATCAAGGTGTGTATTGATAGTCGCTCCCCCTTTTACGGTAGATTGTTTTACACTCATGCCGTCCTTATGTTCGTGAACTTCAACGCCGCAGGCTTTAAGGCCTTTTACCATAACATCAATGCGGTCGCTTTCTTTGACGCGCAATTCTTCGATGTTTCGCATAACCGTCTGACCGGTTGCGCAGGCGGCGGCAACGCAAAGAATGGGATATTCATCAATCATTGAAGGGGCGCGGCCTTTTGGCACTATAACGCCTGTTAATGCTGAATATTTAACGCGAATGTCGGCGACATCTTCGCCGCATTGATCACGGATATTATCAAATTTTATATGAGCGCCCATTTCTATTAATGTGGTGAATAATCCCGTTCGCGCGGGATTGATACCGACATTTTTAATGGTAATATCGCTGCCCTCAGTAATCAATGCGGCGACTATTAAAAAAGCCGCAGATGAAGGGTCGGCGGGGACCGTCATGTTTTTAGCCGATAATTCGGCCTGTCCAATGACGTGAATTTGATTAGTTTGTAACTGAATGGGCACACCAAAATATCCAAAGATACGTTCTGAATGATCGCGGGTCGGAATTTTTTCAATGACCGTTGTGCGACCGGGCGTGTTTAAAGCCGCGAGCATGACCGCCGATTTAACTTGGGCTGATGCAACGGGCAGATCATAAGTTATCGCCAACGGCATTTTTGTCCCATGGACAGTGATCGGTAAAGTTCCATTTTCGCAAGCTGTAAATTTAGCGCCAAATTGCTGTAGCGGATCCGTGACCCGCTTCATGGGCCGCGAGGAAAGGGATTTATCGCCAGTGAAGGTTACGGTAATGGGGTGAGTCGCCACTAAACCCATTAAAAGCCGCACTCCTGTACCGCTATTACCCATATTAAGGGGCGCTTGCGGTTGACGCAGGCCGCCGATCCCCACGCCCCAGACATGCCAGATATTATTATCGTCTTTATAAATATCTGCCCCAAGTGCTTTTAGGGCATTGGCCGTACCCAACACATCTTCCCCCTCCAATAATCCCGCTATTGTGCTTTCTCCTACACTTAAAGCGCCCATAATTAATGAACGGTGGGAAATGGACTTATCACCAGGCACACTAATGATACCGCAAAGAGTTTCCGAGCGCGATGAAGAAAGTTTTTTTGACTGTGGATGTTTCATATTTTATTTTTACTCTAGTATCCGACACTATTTTAAAGCGAAATAGCATAAAATAATACAGAAGTGTGAAATTTTATCATTTTTATGACCATTGTGGTCGCTTTTATCATATTAGGCTTTGACAGTAGCAAAATAAAATGGCAAATGATGTTTTTTATGTGTTAGAACAGCATCAGATTATGTAATTGCAAACAATATTAAATATGTTCTAAGGAGAATTTCTTTGGCTAAAGCTGAATGGGGCGAAAAACGTCAATGCCCAAAATGTGGAACTAGATTTTATGACTTAGGTAATTTTGAGCCTATCGTTTGCATTAGTTGCGAGCATAAATTTAAACCCGAAATTATTTTGAAAAATAAAACTCACTCCATTGAATTGATTGCCCGCAAGCAAGTAAGTGAAGCAGCAAAAGAAGCTGAAAAGTTACTTGATGACGAAGAACTTCTTGTGGATGATGATGATGATGATATTGAAATCGCTCCAGATGATAATACTGTTGTGCTTAGTGACGACGATGATAGTAATGTGACCGCCGTTGTTTCAAAACCTATGAAAAAAAATGACGATTAAATTATATCCTCTATGACCATCGTATATTCATT
>ERZ890510.2026-NODE-2026-length-12084-cov-4.976806_pt1 | contig 12084 bp, 8 predicted proteins | sample MGYA00521265_ERZ890510 | MGnify/ENA primary metagenome ERZ890510 (study PRJEB32303, sample SAMEA104408624) | aquatic metagenome | biome: Brackish water; feature: Chemocline; material: water | place: Baltic Sea | collected 2014-10-26T21:54:00 | depth 110 m ...
GGCGCCGACTACATCGTCGACATTGGCCCCGGTGCCGGCTCCGCAGGTGGCCAGGTCGTCGCCTCGGGTACGCCCGCCGAACTCTCAGCGCGACGCGGCAAGGGACCCGTCAAGACGGTCTCCGCCGACAAGGTGGCATCACGCACCGTGGCTTTCCTCAAGGGACAACTGGCGATCGACCTGCCGGCGAGCCGACGCAAGAGCAAGGGCGAGGCGATCGTGGTCTGCGGGGCTCGACAGAACAATCTGAAGAACATCGATGTGCGCATCCCGCTGGGGATCTTTACATGCTTTACCGGCGTCTCAGGTTCCGGCAAGAGCTCCCTCGTGGAAGAGATTCTCTATGCCGGCCTGGCGGCTGAACTGCACGGCGCCGCCCGCAATCGCGGCGACTGCGACAGCATCGATGGAGTGGAGCACGTCGACAAGGTGATCAACATCGATCAGGGACCCATTGGCCACTCGCCGCGCAGTACCCCGGCTACGGTCATGGGCGTCTTTGATCACGTGCGACAGTTGTACGCGCGTCTGCCGGAGGCGAAAGTGCGCGGTTTTTCTACCGGGCGCTTCAGCTTCAACCGTGCCGGTGGGCGCTGTGAAGCCTGCGAAGGACTGGGCTCCCGCTGCATCGAAATGCACTTCCTGCCAGATGTGTGGGTCCGCTGCGAGGCCTGTGAGGGGCAGCGCTACAACGCCGACGTGTTATCGATCAAATTCCGTGGCTATTCGATCGCCGAAGTCCTCGAGATGAAGGTATCCACGGCGCTGCAGGTCTTCGCCAATGTCCCCGCAATCCATGACCGCCTGCACATCATGGATGACGTTGGTCTGGGTTACATGTCTCTTGGGCAGTCGTCAACGACCCTCTCCGGTGGCGAGGCGCAGCGACTCAAGCTGGCTGCGGAGTTATCGAAGCCCGGCACGGGCAGTACTGTCTACATCATGGATGAGCCGACAACGGGGCTGCATTTCGCCGACATCCAGAAGTTGCTCACCGTGATGCAGCGCCTTGTGCAGGCGGGCAACACACTGGTCGTCGTCGAGCACAATCTCGACGTCATCAAGACCGCTGATCATGTGATCGATCTGGGGCCAGAAGGCGGCGGCGAGGGCGGTCAGATTGTCGCCGAAGGCACGCCGGAACAGGTCGCCCGCGTTCGCGGTTCACACACGGGGCGTTTTCTTGCCGAAATTCTGCCGGCACCGACGCCACGAAAAAAGCGGGCCTGAACCGGAGAACATCGTGAGCGTATACCCCATATGACCCTGATTACCGTACCGGCGCGTGCCTTCTTCAATTTTTCCTTCCCCTGCCGTCATCGCGACGAACCGCCGAAAGTTGATGGCAACCTGCGCGACTGGGACGATTCCTTTCGTGTGCCGGATCTGCTCGGTGTAGACGGCGGCAAGAGCTTTGCCGACGTCTACATGGCCTGGGCCGACACCGGCATCTGGATCGCTCTGGAGGTCGGCGGCAAGGGCCGCTCGAGCAAGACCAAATACAAGGTCGACCCGCGCAATTTCTGGCAGGCCGACTGTTTCGAGATCTGGCTCGACACGCGCGACGTCAAAGACAGTCACCGTGCCAACCGCTACTGCCATCATTTCTTCATTCTCCCCGGTGGCAGCGGCCGTGACGGCAAATCGGCGATTGGTCGACAGACGTCCATCGACAAGGCACGAGAACAGGCACCCCCTTGTCCCGAGGAAGCGATCAAGGTGGGTCTGCGACGCCTCAAGCGAGGGTATCAGATGGAGATCTTCCTTCCCGCAGAAGGTCTCAACGGCTACCAACCCCGCGAATTCAATCGTCTCGGATTCAACTATGTGCTGCATGATGTCGAACTGGGCTCACAGTCGTGGTCGGTGGACCGCACGCCGCCCTTCGATGGTGATCCGAGTCGCTGGGGCACCGCTCAGTTGGCCTGACTCGCCAGCGGCGGCCCCCATATCACCTTCCCAACAACGTCCAAACTCCTTAGATTGCAACGACTTATGACGCCAAAACACCTGCATCGCATCGTCGGAGCATTGGTCTTCCTGGTCACCCTCGTCCTGTATACGAAGACGATGGCACCGACCACGTCGTTCTGGGACACGGGCGAATTCATCACCACGTCCTTCATCCTGGGCGTGCCCCACCCACCAGGTTCACCACTCTACGTGCTGCTGGGTCGTGTCTTCAGCATGTTCCCGATCGGCGAAGTTGCGGCACGCGTCGTTTTTATGTCGGCCCTCGCTTCGGCCCTGGCCGTCTGGTTCACGTATGGCAGCGTCGTCACTCTCGCTCGGCGCGCCATGGGCGGCCACGCCTTCCGCTCCTTCGGTGACTCCCGCGACTGGTCCGCTGCTCTCGGCGCCGCCGTTGCCGCGCTTTGCCTGGCCACGTCCTACACATTCTGGTTCAACGGCACCGAAGCCGAAGTCTACGCCTACTCGCTGTTCTTCGTCTGCGGTGGCATGTGGCTCAGTTTCCATTGGGAGGGAACCGGTCACGGTGCCCGCAACGACCAATGGCTGTTGTTGATCGCCTATTTCTTCGGTCTCGGCGGCGGTCTGCATCTGCTCTGTCTGCTGATCGTGCCGACCCTCGTCATTCTCGCCTGGTTCGGCGATCCCAAGCTGCGCCGCCTGATTCTGGTGGGTGTCGGTGCCGGACTTGAGGGTCTCGTCTACCTCAGCGCCTTCGCCGAGTTTCCGCCATCGGCCAAACTCATGGCGCTCGTCACAGCCCTCGCCGCAGCCGGCTTCTACACCTGGATGTGGATCACCCACGCCGATTGCCGGCGCACGATCCTGTTGCTGGTCGGTGCCGGTGTTGCCGTGATCTTAACGCGGGCCATGTTCGGCGTCGGCCTGCCGTTGCAGCTGGTCGTGGCTCTTTCAGCGGCGGCCGTACTGTACCATTTCTACCTCGACGATCAGCGCGCCCTCGGCTTGTCAATCGGGGCGGTCCTGCTCTTCGCACTCGGGTATTCGACCTATCTGGCACTGTTTATCCGCTCGGGCCTGGATCCAGCGGTGGACATGAATGATCCTGAGAACTGGAAGAATTTCATCTCCTTCCTGAACCGCGAGCAGTACGGCACGGACAGCCAACTGCTCGGTATGCTGACAGCACGGGCGGACCGCACCTACCAGCTGTGGCACCAACAGATCAAGTACTTCCTGCAACAGTGGCCCTTCCCGCTGCTGGAGCGAGACATCGTCTTCCGTTGGGCGACGGAAAAGTCACCACACATCATTTCCGTCTCCCTCGTGCCGATTGCCACGGGCCTCGCCGGGTTCGGCTGGCAGTTGCGTCGCGACTGGCGCCGATTCCTCGCACTGCTGGTCATGTTCATCATCATGGGTGTCGGCCTGTCCTTCTATCTGAACATGCCCGACCCGCAGCCGCGCGAGCGCCACTACGTTTTTGGCGGCATGTTCCTCGCCTGGGCCGTATGGATGGGGCTGGGCTGGACAGCGCTCGTCGAGTGGACGAGACAACGGCTGTCCCTGACTCCGGGTGTCGTCGCCATGCTCGCCTGCCTCGGTCTGGCCCTGCCCGCCGGCGTCGGCGCCAAGCTCTACCATCAGATGGACCGCACGGGCGACTACATCGCCTATGACTACGCCTACAACCTGCTGCAGTCGTGTGGTCCCAACTCGCTGCTGTTCACCAATGGCGACAATGACACTTTTCCCCTCTGGTTTCTGCAGGAAGTCGAGGGTGTTCGTCGCGATGTGCGCATCGTCAACCTGAGCCTGCTCAACACGGGCTGGTACATCAAGCAGCTTCGCGACCGTGAGCCACGGGTCGACATGGGCGCCGTCATGACGGACGAGTACATCGAGGAGACGCTGACCGACACGCAGATGGTCGATCTCTACAAACGTGTCTGGCGCGAGCCGCGGCGACCGCAGGAGTACGTCAGCCTTGGACTCGACACCAAGGTCACGGCCCTGCCCGGTCACGACCTGCTGCGCATCCAGGACATCATGGTCATCGGTATCGTCTACTGGAACGCCTGGGAGCGTCCGATCCATTTTGCCCTCACCGTGGCCAGCAGCAACCGCGTCGGTCTCGACCCGTACCTCGAAATGCAGGGCATGACGATGCAGCTGGTGCCGGAGAAGGTGTCCGGTCCGGGCAATGCTGACATCCTGGCACACAACCTCATGGAGGTGTACAAATTCCGTGGCGTCGCCGATGCCACGGTCTACAAGGATGTCAATACGATGCGCCTGCTGCAGAACTATCGGGCCTGCGTCATGACGCTCGCCGAGGCGTACCAGGCAGGGGGGCGCATCGACGAACTGGCCGAGGCGTTGCGTTGGGCGGAGCAGACGATCCCCATGGGCTGGGAGGGTTTCTATGCGGCCAGCGAACATTACCGTGAGGCGGGGCGTCTCGATCTCGCCGTGGAATTCACCATGAAGGCGGCGGACGGCCTGATTTCCCAGTATGGCAATCATCCTTCGGCGACCTATGACAACGCTCTGGCCCTGGCCAGCATTCTGCTCAACAACTATCGCGAATACGACAAGGCGGAAGACGTCTACCGGCGGGCCATCGCCCTGCGCCCTGCCTCCTATGCCGGTGTGCACGAGCTGGCCGCCACGTTGCAGGCCGCCAATCGACCGGCCGATGCGCGCCAGGCTGTGCTCGACTACATCGAGGTCTACGGCACCAACGACTCGGCCAGAGCCGATCAGGAAGTTCTGACAGGCGCGATGGAACGACGGGCTCAGGCGACGGAGGAGCCCCCCGAAGTGCCCACCGAACCGTAGCCGGGCCGTAGCGCGTGACTGAACTCCGGACGACGATCGTAATCCCGCACTACAACGCCGCCACGTTGGTGGCGTGCCTGCAGTCTCTGGCCGATCATACCGAAGCAGGTAGCACGCGTGTCGTCATCGTCGATGATGGCGCCAATGGTCCGAACCTGCAGCTGGCATGCAGCAGCTTCCCTCATATCGAGGTGCTGCACAACGATCGTCGCCTGGGCTTCACAGGATCCTGCAATCGGGGCCTCGAGACTGCTGCGACCGAGTTCGTGCTGCTGCTCAACGACGACACCCGTGTGACCCCGGGCTGGCTGCCGCCATTGCTGGCCGCATGTGATGCGGACCCTCATATCGGCGCCTGTCAGCCGAAACTGCTGGCAGCGATGCGGGATGGTTTCTTCGATTACAGTGGGGCCGTTGGCGGTTGCATCGATCGTCTCGGCTACACGTTCTGTCGTGGCCGACTGTTCGATACCGTGGAGCGCGACGAGGGGCAGTACGACGCGCCCATCGGGTTGTTTTGGGCCTGTGGCTCGGCTATGTTCCTGCGCCGTGAAGCTGTCGTTCAGGTGGGCCCGTTGGATCTCGATTACTTCATGCACTTCGAAGAAATCGACCTCTGCTGGCGGCTGCGCCTGGCGGGATGGCGCATCCTCTCTGTGCCCTCCTCGACGATCTTCCACCATGCTGCACAATCCCTGCCACCGGACACGTTCCTGAAAGTCTACCTGAACCATCGCAACAACATGATTGCCCTGCTGAAGAACATGCCTGCATGGCGGCTGGCACGACTCCTGCCGGTGCGCCTGCTGCTCGAACTGGTTGCGAGCGCCTCCTACCTTGCCAGCGGCCGTTTGCTGGCGACGCTCGCACCGCTCGCCGGACTCGCCTGGATCCTGGCGCACCCGCGCAACATCTGGCTGCGGCGACGCGCCAGCCGGCGACTGGCCGGCGCCGGTGATGTTGGTGATGAGGGCGTGTTTCCCGGAAGCGCATTGTGGCACTACCATGTGCGGCGGCGACGAACGGCGGCCGCTCTCATGCAGCCGACGGACAGCTGATGGCGCAGGATTCAAAAACTGGTGACGGCGGGCGCTCCATGCTGCGCACCGCCGGGGATCTGGTCGCCAAGCTCCTCGTCAGCGGCGGGCTCATCTACTGGCTGGTTGCCCAGTCGGACCTGGCGACATTCGGCGACATCCTGCAGCAAACGAATGCCGGATTCTTCGTGCTGGCGGCGGCTTTCTTCGTCCTCAGCAATGCCCTCGGTGCCATTCAATGGTTCCTGTTACTCCGCGGCCAGGCCCTGGCCCTATCGCTGTGGCAAGCCGTCGTGCTCTACTGGGTGGGGGTATTCTTCAACAATGTCCTGCTTGGTAACATCGGTGGCGATGCAATACGGATCTACGACATGCGCCGCCTCACGGGCGAGACCAGCCGGGCGGCGGCAGCGACCTTCATGGATCGCTTTATCGGACTCTTCTCGACCTGCTGTCTGGCCCTCGGCGCCTGCGCCCTCGTCGCCGAAGTGCGCCGCCCGGGGTTGTTGAGCATACTGATTCCTGTGTGGCTGGCCCTCGTCGCGCTGCTGGCCATGGGCTTGAGCCAGCGCCTGGGAGCTCTCGTCGAGCGAGTGCTGCGACACCTGCTGCCAGCGCGTGTTGCCGACATCTTTATGGAATTGCGGCGCAACATCGTCGTCTATCGACATAAGGCACTCCTGCTCGTCGTCGTCTGGTGTGTATCCCTCGGGGTGCAGTTCAGTCGCATTCTCGTCTACTGGTCTGCAGGTGTCGCCGTCGGCCTTGAGGTCGGGCTGCGCTACTTCATCGCCTTCCAGCCCGTTGCCGCCATTGTTGCCGCTGTGCCGATCTCCGTGGGGGGTCTGGGTGTGCGGGAAGGCGTGCTCGTCGAGTTGTTCGGTGGAGTTGGTGTCGAGGAGAGTCTCGCTTTTGCCACGTCGATTCTCGGGTATGCCGCCGGCATCCTTGCCAGCCTTCTCGGGGGCATTGCCTTTGTCGTGCGTCGCATTCAGCCGGTGGCTGCCACCGGCGCACTGCCTCCGGACAAGACCGCTTGAGCCCCAACGCCATGAACGTCCGCCTTGGGTGCGAGCGACTGTTCGACAATGACGTCATCGGCCTGGTTCAAGGGCGTCGCATTGGCCTCATTACGAACCACTCCGGCGTCGACGGTGACCTGCGGGCCACCGCCGATCGACTGCATGCTGCGGATGGAATGGAGTTGCGCCTGCTCTTCGGGCCGGAGCACGGGATCCGTGGTGATGCCGAGGACGGCGTCGCCATCGACACCGGCAGCGATGCACAGACGGGTGTTGCCGCTGTCAGCCTGTACGGGGAACGGCGTGAGCCCACAGCCGACGAACTTGCAGGGCTCGATGTCATGCTCTTCGACATCCAGGATGTCGGTGTCAGGTTCTACACCTACCTCTACACCATGAGTCTGTCCATGGTGGCCTGCGCCAGGGCCGGCGTGCCCTTTGTTGTGCTCGACAGACCCAATCCACTCGGGGGTGTTGATGTCGAGGGCAACATGCTCGACCCCGCCTTCGCCTCCTTCGTCGGCCTGTTCCCGATTCCCGTGCGCTATGGCCTGACGATTGGCGAACTGGCACGCTTGTTCAACGAGCAATTCGGTATCGGCGCCGACCTCCATGTCGTCGACATGCTGGGCTGGCGCCGATCCATGTATTGGCAGGACACGGGGCTCCCCTGGGTGGCGCCATCTCCCAACATGCCGACGCCGGACACGGTCGCCGTGTACCCGGGGATGTGCTTCATCGAAGGCACCAATGTCTCCGAAGGCCGGGGCACAACGCGGCCTTTCGAGCAGGTCGGTGCTCCCTACATCGATGGCTTCGCCCTGGCCGAAAGTCTGACCGCTCAGGACCTCCCCGGCGTACGCTTCCGGCCGGTGTTCTTTCGTCCCGCCTTCGGCAAATACGCGGGTCAGACCTGCCGTGGCGTGCAGTTGCACACCTGCCCCGGCGCACCTTTTTCGCCTGTGCGTGTGGGGTTCTCGGTACTGGCTGCCATTCGACGAGCCTGTCCGGAGGACTTCCTCTGGCGCACGAGCCAGAAGGGCATTCACAATTTCGACAAGCTCGCCGGGACCGACCGAATCCGCCTGGCCATCGATGACGGGGCGACCATTGATGATCTGCTGTTCGATTGGGAACAGCAGCGCGCCGACTTCGAAGACACCCGGCAGAAATATCTGCACTATCCATTTTGACAGTATCTGCCGCGCCGGTTTGATTGTTGTCCATGCCTGCGCCTCTTGAACCCGGTACGTTTCTCATCTCTTCTCTCGGCCTCGAGGATCCCACCTTTGCCCGTACGGTGGTCCTGATCCTGCAGCACGTGCCGGACGAGTTGACTCTCGGCGTCATCATCAATCGCCCCCTGGGGGATCGAGCCAAGCTCTACCCCAGCGAAGAACTCGACAGCATCGCAGAGGGCATGGAGATCGACGAATCGGCAACCCGCTCCGAGCTCTTCTATCAGGGCGGCCCGGTGGAACCCGGTTCCCTCATCTTCCTGCATCGTGTCGAACATCTCAAGGGGGAGACGACGCCCATCATTGCTGGCCTGTTTGCCGGGGGTGATCTCGACGCCTTGCGGGTTTACACCGCCGAGAGCGAGGACGAGGGACCCTTCGTTCGCTTCTATCTCGGCTACTCCGAGTGGGCCCCGGGGCAGCTGGAATCCGAGATCGCTCTCGGTGCGTGGATCCTGGCGCCGGGCAGCACGGATCTCGTCTTCAGTGACAGTCCCGACAGTGTCTGGCAGCAGTCTTTGCAGGCCCTCGGTGGCAAGTACGCCCCGATGAGCTTCATCCCGGAAGACCCCAGCCTGAACTAGTGCCCTGCTAACAGATCATGCCGCGTTTGGCGCGGATCCCGTGGATGGGAGGATCATCACCGATCCAGCGTTCGTCCGCGGGTTCGGCTGCCAGCTGGTAGCGGGAGTCGGAGGACAGGCGGATGCAATTGGACTGATTGTCAGCACTGGCGTGCATGGTGAACATGCTGAAGACGAGCAGATCACCGGCGGCATATTCGGCCGTCAACCAGCGCCCCCCGAGCTCTTTCCGCGTCGCGATCGCATCGTTGGAATACTGCCCGGTTGAATTCCAGTGGATGGCGGCGCGTTCGTCGCCGGTCAATTCCCGCTGCTCCGCCTTGGCGGCAGCGACGATGCGGGCCGCATCCCCTTCATTTTCGCAGAATCTGTCGACGTCCGTCTCGCCATAGGTCTGACGCAGGTCGTCCTTGAGATGCGAACCCTCGAGGATGATGAGACCCCCATGATCGAGCGGCACGTCTCCGAGCGGGGTCCACGAAGTCCACAGATTCTTTGTACCCCGGCCCATGTAAACAACGTCGTAGTGCGGCGTCGTCGCTGTATCTATGCCTGGTGTCTTGGCACGAAACCAGGTGTAGTCGAAGTGGCGCACCGCCCCCCCGAGGAACGCTTCGTAGAAGGCCATCATCGGCCCCTCATAGAGGACCTTCATCAGGGGCGGATTGTCCGCCGCCAGATTCGGCGCGAAGGTGTTGGTCTTTTTGGGTCGGACGACACCCTCCATCAACGGATGGTTTTCGTCGTCGACGATGCCGTCGGCGGCGAGCCGGCGCAACACCTCTGCGCGTGCAACCATCACCTCATCCCGATCCAGCAGACCCGGGAGGAACAGATATCCGTCGGCCGCCATACGCGCCCGCAGGGCCACAGGGTCGTTGGCAATGTCGTCGGAGCGCTGTAACTCTCCCAGTGTTGCGGAATTCGGCTCCAGATTCTCGCCCCGATACGTCAGCCCTGCCGTCAGTAGATCCGTCATCTTTTTCCTGTCCCTGCTGTGATGTGGTCGCCAGAAAGTAGGTGCACTCTGGTTCAGTCGTCCAGCGGGCGTATGGGGTGCCGCACATGTTTGTATGGGAAACGGCGCAGATCACTGGAACCCAGACCAGGCGTATCAACGTAGTACGATGCTGTCAGCACCGGATCGTACGCCGCCTTGTGGGAGACGGCAGCTTTGATGCCCACCATATACAGCTCTTCGGGCACGATCCCCTGACTGCGCAACTGCCCCAGATCCATGGGCGGCGTCTTGTGTGTTGTCAGCAGAATGCGGATACCGCCGGCACGTACCACGGCCGAGGGCCCCATATTGACATGTCGGCCGATCAGCGACGCCAAATGGGAGCGTTCATTCTCCAGATCGAAACGTCCGTCCGTCAGGTTCTCCAGTTTGACCTCAAGGGTGATCGTAGCTCCATGAAAACGATCCACCTTGCCTCCCACAGGCAGGCGCAGACGATCTCCGACACTGCGGGCGTGGCAGGCTTTCGCCGCTTCCGGATCGTTGAGAATCACGACAGCATTGTCAATGCCAAAGCGCAGGAACGCCTCGAGGATGCCGGTTCCGTCGCCCGGTGTACCGCCACCGATGTTGTCCGATGGCTCAATCAGGCCAATGGGCCCTTGCTGTCCGGATGCCAGCACCTGGCGCATGACATCGTCCGTCGGTGGATCCAGCGGATTGCCCTCTTTGCTGCGACGCAACGCCTCCTCTGCCAGCGGCCGCAGACTGTCGAGAGCGGCCCTCGGCTCGCCCGTCGTTGTCGCCAGAAAACTGACACCAACGCAGTCGATATCCGCGTAGGCGAAGCCGCCGAGCACGCAGACCTCGAGAAACTCCGGGTGCTCCGCCTCGAGACGTCGCGCCGACTGCTGCAGGCTGATCATCGGTTCCGTATCGGTGCCGGTTCCCTTCGGCGAGTAGATCACCGGCGGCGCCAGGCGAACAACGTGTGTCGCTTCACCGGAACTCATCAGACGCTGGAGAAACTGCGCGGCGCGGATTCCGGCCTCGCGCGCATCTGTGTGCGGATTCTTGCGGTAGGCAGTCAGTACGGAAGCATTGGTGGCCATGACGTCACTGGTATTGGCATGCAGGTCGAGATCGGCCGCGATGGGAATGCCATCGCCGGCAGCTCCGAGGCGCTCGTGCAGATGGCCACGAACCCGCCGCAGGACCTCCCCTTCGCCGTCCGGGTGGGAGGCGAAGACCATGGCGCCATGCAGGATCAGTAACACACCATCCAGTCCCCCCCCGGCCAGCGCCGCATCGAGGTCGGATCGCACCTCGGTCCACCACGTTTCGAGGATGTCGTCGGTTACCGTACCGGAGGGCATGGTCGCGCCGTAGCGTGACGGGATCACGTCCCAGTGATGGGCGGCGGCTACATCCAGCGCCCCACCCATGGGCGAGGCGTCGCCGGCGCACCTTTGCAGCATCTCCGGCCCACGCACCCAGAGCATAGCTTCGAATCCGGCCATGCTGGTTGTCTGCGCCAGAAACGTGTGCGTCTCGTGGACCATACCAGCAATGAGTACTCGATGTGTCACAGCATTCCCTCCGTCGTGGTTGCCGCGTGTCTGTACCACCGCTACTTTCTCCATTCCTTCCCTGACAGTCCCCGTACCAAGCTTCCCAATATCTTCCCAAAAAAATCATCCTGACGGAGACGTGATGCCCTGGTTGAACAACGCCCGGTGTTCGTGGCGCATTCTGTCTGTTGCCGCCGCCCTGGCGCTCAGCACAGCGACAGATGCCGCACAGTACGATCCAGGCGAGGACCCGCCGTTTGCTACAGCCCTTCTGATCGAGGCCGAGACCGGCACGGTCCTTTACCAATACAATGCCGATGTCCGTCGATCGCCAGCGAGCACACAGAAACTGTTGCTGCAGCTTGTCGTCATGGATGCCGTCGAAGCGGGTCGCTACAGTCTGAGCGACTCGGTCTACACGTCGGCCTGGGCCAGTCGCATGGGGGGCTCACAGGTCTTTCTCAAACAGGGCGAGGTCTTTCCCCTCAGTGAACTGATGGCGGCGATCGTCATAAGCTCGGCCAATGACGCGTGCGCCGCCGTCGCCGAGCATATCGGCGGTACCGTTGATGGCTTCGTGGCTCTGATGAACGCCAAGGCGGCCGAGTTGGGGCTCGATTCCACACGCGCCGTCAACGTGCACGGCCTCGATGACACACCTGCCGGTGAGGGCAATCGCACGACGGCGCATGATCTGGCCACCATCGCCCGGGCGCTGCTGCATCATCCACAGATCCTCGAGTGGTCATCCACCCGCATACGGCCCTTTCGGGGCGGTGAGTTCACCCTGTACACGACCAACCGTCTGCTGGGGCGTTTCCGGGGACTGGACGGGCTCAAGACAGGATTCACCCAGCGGGCCGCTTTCAACCTCGTCGCTACCGCCGAACGCCACGAC
>ERZ890510.2029-NODE-2029-length-12075-cov-6.039434_pt1 | contig 12075 bp, 11 predicted proteins | sample MGYA00521265_ERZ890510 | MGnify/ENA primary metagenome ERZ890510 (study PRJEB32303, sample SAMEA104408624) | aquatic metagenome | biome: Brackish water; feature: Chemocline; material: water | place: Baltic Sea | collected 2014-10-26T21:54:00 | depth 110 m ...
TAAGTTTCATAATGGTATTTTGTTAAATATTATATTTATAACAATATACAAATTTGAAAAATAATTAGGGATGTATCTCAACTGTCTTTAAGTTTGTAATGGATTAAATATTGTAATTATAAAAAGTTTTCTTTTATCTGGGCAACAATTTTAGTTCCATCTGAGTCAGCTTTTGTTTTTAATTCACAAAATTTTTCAGCCCATTTAGACGTACGAACTCTTAATGGTGGTTTTTCAGTTTTTGCAATTTTAATAATTTCTTCTGCCACTTCAAGACCAGTTTGGTAAACTTGATCCTTACCTTCGCTTGCTCTTTTTTGATTGCCAGCCATATATCGTTGAAAAATTGGCAAATATTCTCCAGTTGCAAATTGTCCGTTAACCATTGTTTTTTCAATTGCAGATTTCATAAACTCAGTCGAAATTCCTCCAGGCTCTACACAAGTGATTTTGATATTAAAAGCTTCTGAAACATAAGTGGCAAGAGCTTCCATAAATCCTTCGACTCCAAATTTTGCTCCACAATATAATTCGTTAAATGGTTGTCCTACTAAACCACCTATAGATGTGATACTAATAATTTGACCTGATTTTTGCTTACGCATAAAAGGTAAAACTGCTTGTGTACAGAAAATCACTCCATGATAATTAACATCCGTAACCCATCTAATTTCTTCTTCATTACTATGTTCTGTTGTTTTTGCAAATCCTACACCTGAGTTATTTATTAGAATATCAATTTTTCCGTCCTGATTTGTAATTTTACTCACAGCTGAGTGAATGGATTTTACGTTTGTAACGTCTAGTGGAAGTATTTCAATATCCAAATTGTCAATTTTAATTTTTTTATTTAGTGCATCTGCTTTTTTCAGATTACGCATAGTTGCATATACTTTATATCCATTGTTAGCAAATAAGATTGCGGTTTCAAAACCTAAGCCTGTTGATGTCCCTGTAATTAATACATTTTTTTTCATGCTTAAATATAACAATTATCTAGACCGTATTAATCTTCTCCCTTTATAGATAACTGTATGTTTAACCTACTTAATTGAAGTTGCTGATTTAAAAGTAAAAACCAAAAAAATCTCAATAGTAATTTTTAATTGGTGCTACCCTACTTAAATAATATCGGTTTTCTTTTGACGGGAGATGTTTGTATAAGTACGTATAATACTAACCTTTACTGTGTTTTAAACGACTACACAATTGAGTAACTCGAGTTTATACTATCTGACGTCTTCACTCTCCAGTAATAAGTGGTTGCAGGCTCTAGAGCTACACTTGCTGTTTTAGTTGTTAAGTTAGATAAAGCAGCCACTGGTGTTTGTTTACCATCTACCATGTCTACATACAAAATATACTTAAGTGTGTCACCTGATGTGCACAAATGAGGGTTTTCTAGATGTTTTTCGAGTTAAATTTTATAGATTTCAACTGATTGATTCCTCCTACAGAAATAGTCCAAACAATAAAAATTTCATTATTTATTATTTCCAACTGAGGAACTCCTGTATTTCTTCCACCATCAATTTTAGATATCGTAATTGGCTTAGAAATTTTTCCATTAACTGAAACCTTTTTTATTCTCAAATACGTTCCAATATCATCAACTTCCATGTAACTAACTATTACTTCCTCATTATTTAAAAATGCAACATCTACTCTACCTATTGCACCATGGTCATTAAGTTTGAATGGAGTACCAAAAGAATCACCATTATTTTTTGAAAATGAAACATTCACTAAAGGATTATTATTAACTACCGTAAACCAAGCAACAGCAAGGTTTGTAGAATTCACAGCAACTTTAGGACCATTTACAGGACATCCATTTATTATCCATCCATCATTATGTAACAGATTAGGTTCTTCCCAAACTCCATTTATATTTCTGATAGTATAAATGTCTCTTACCTCTTTCTCACTTCTATCCCTATAAACAATTATAGGTCCATTATTAGTCATCGCTATTGATGTCTGACAACAATCACAAACTGCTGTATCGAGTTCGCTTTCATTTATAACATCTCCAGTATTAGTAATTTCTGCAAAACGAATTGTCATTGGTTTGTGATGTCCATCTAGTTTCTTTTCTACAGTATTTCTTCCATCTAACCATGTAACAAAAAACCCTTTATTATTATTAGGGATGATACTTACAAAACCATGTTCTGCTTTAGCACCATCAGTATTTAATATAAAATCTTCTTTTATTTTCTCTCCAGATAATTTCTGTAAATTTAAAATAACATCGTAAGTATATGTTCCCGAAGCCGATTTCTTTAAATAGCTTGTAATTATTAAATCCTCGTTAATTGCATGAGCAGGGAAATCAGCCCAATTAACAAACCAGTCGGAACCATAAGCAATTTTTTGTGGTTTAATCCATTTTCCTTTTTTAAACTGACTAAAATATAAGGAAGCTTTATCTTCTTTTTTAGAAGAAATCCATGATAATGATAAAGTGCCATTGGAATAAACTAAATTAGGTTGTGCATTATTATCTCCATATAAAAAGGAAATATCCTCTATAAAGACCTTATTTGTTGTACAAGAAATTATAGTTAGTAAAGTTAAAGTTATAATGAATTTTTTCAAACTACAATGTTTTTAATTTTTTTATCATTTGCTCAGAATCCCAAACAATTGTTCCGACAATAGTTTCAATTTTTATTCCTTTTTCATTAAAAATATATGCTGTTGGTAAAGAATAGATTCCAAGAGTTTCATTTGATCCAACAGATTTTAAAAAATTAAAATTATATTTTTTATCATTTTTAAACTTAGATATTTTTGAAATTCTTTCATCAGAAACTAACAAAAAAGTGTAATTGTAATTTTTTAAAATTTCTTGAGCTCTTGTAAGTCCTGGCATTTCCATTATACATGGCTTACACCATGTAGCCCAATAATTAATGATGATTTTCCTTCCTTTATAGGATGTTAAATCTACTTTTTGGTTTTTTAAATCCACAAAAGAAGTTTTAAGTTGCATGGACTCTATATCAGACAACTTTTCATTTTGAGGAATACTTGAATTACATCCAAAAAATAAAATCAAACAACTTAAATAAATAAAATTTTTCATTTTTAATTATATTTTTTAAACTTTTTAAAGAATGAATCTTCATTCCAAGTTGGTTTTTGTTCTGAAACATTAATGAGGTAACTATTCATAAATTGCAATCTCACATACGTTTTAGCAGCATCAAAATTAAACATAACATCATTCAATTCATCGGATGGTTGATGATAATGTCGTTCTGTAAACGCTTTCATCAGGGAGTCCAAACCTGTCTCGGATGTCTCTGTTTTTAAACCTGCTTTCATGCGTAACGCTGGAATACCTTCTAATACGAAATTAAAATTATCGCTTCGTACAAATCTAACTTCTTCTGGAGCATGGTCTGGATCAATTTTTAAATGCAACTGCTTTGCGGATCTTTTTACCACTTCCATAATACTACTTTGCTCCGCTCCTAAAGGTTCAACCGATAACAGTGGTGCGATTAAAGTTGGCATATCAGTATTTACATTAGCTATTATTTTTTGTTGCTCCACTGGAGGGTTTATAGCAAGGTATTTTGATCCTAATAAGCCCATTTCTTCAGCTGTTACAGCAGCAAAAAGGACTGAACGTTTTGGTTTTGAAGGCAATTTACTATACAATCTGGCAATTTCCAGCATCGCGCTTATTCCTGAAGCGTTATCATGGGCACCATTATAAATAGAATCACCATCGACTGGTTTGCCAATACCAACATGATCTAAATGTGCTGTATGAACAATATACTCGTCTTTCAATTCTCCTCCTTCTAAAAGTCCGATAACATTAGCGCTTTCAAATTCTTTGAATTTTGATATGACCTTTCCTTTTAAATGAATAGCTTTCGATGGCTGTTTTAGTACTCCACTATTTTTGTTATAATTCCACCAATTTTCAGCAGTGATACCAGTGATTTTAGATAAAGTTGGCCAATTAAAAAACCCACCAAATTTCAAATGAGTTCCATAATCAGATATTCCTAATGCTTTCCCGTTGGGCATTATAACACTTTCAAGGCCTTTATCCTTCATTCTATTATAAATACTATAAAAATGAGTAATTTCGTCAGGTCCTATAGCAAACAAAAAGCCTTCCGCACCTAAATTATCTAAGGTTGCAATTTTCGTGGCTATATTACTAAAATAAGCTCTTTCGCTTGCTGGTAATGAGCTTGGTGCACCTTGAAATATAACTACAATTTTTCCTTTTACGTCTAGGTTTTTAAAGTCATTAAAACCATACTCTGGAGCTTGGATGCCATAACCAGCGATAACAAGTTCACCTGAAAACTCGGTTAAAACCTCATTGGCATTCCCAAAATAAAAATAATCTATTCCGACTTGTAAATTATCTGTATCATTTAAAATCATAAAAGACTGTTTATTTTTAACCACAGAATTTCGCAAAGTTAAAGTTTGATAGTAGGTGCTTCCCTTCTTGTTTCCAAATGGTTTAAGTCCAAATTCTTTATATTTATCTGCAATATAAGCCATCGCTTTATCATATTCTGGTGTTCCTGGAAGTCTACCTTTTAGGTTATCATCTGCAAGTACAGCAATATGATGTCTAATATCTTTAGGATTAACAGATTCTGAAAATTGAGCTAAATTTTCATCACTAAATATGGTTTTTTTTGTACAACTTGTAAAAAGAATGATACTTAATAAAAGAATGATAGAAGGCTTGTTTTTAAATAAATTTTTCATTTGTTATTTGTTTAGTAGTTGGTGTTTATATAAGCATGTGTAATAGTGAGGTTCTGTTTAATTAATAAAATATTACTATTGTTATTCTCCTAAAAATGAACTCAATATTGCTAATTGTAAAGGATTAGAGTTTTCTATCTTAGTTATTACGATTTTTTGAGTTATAGTTTTATTTTTTGAAATGAAGCTTTTTTTATTGATTGTTAAACCTCCATAAGCTAAATATTTTTCATAATCAAGTTCTTTGGTTGAGTATACATATTCAAAAATTTCTGTCAAATATATCCCTGCTACTTCTTCACAAGTTTGCTGAAACTCAACTTCAGTAAATCCACGTTTTTTTCCCTTATAATACTTCCAATATAACATTCGCATCACATCATCAAGTGACTTTTTATTTTGAGTGGCATTTCTGATTTTAAAATCTAAAAAAAGTCCTACAATGGGGCCTTTGTTATAATACGAAATAGATTTTTTAGGATCATTTCCACTTGTTCCGAATGGACCATCCCTCCAAGTTTGATAACTCGCTTGTTGTAAGGATTGATAAGCCCTGCCAGGATTATTTTCAATATCATTAATCTCTTTTTCAAAATTAGACAAAAAGACTTCTGAATTCACTAGTCCAGCACGTTTTACAATTAAATATGCATAATAGACAGTTAAGCCTTCACTAACCCATAACAGGTTAGTTCTATTTCCTTTATCATAATCAAATGGACCTAATTCAAAAGGTCTAATACGTTTTACGTTATAATGATGGAAATATTCATGGGCTATAAAATTCATCATTTTGCTAATAGATTCTGAATTGATTAACTGATTTCCGTCAAAACTTATAGTTGTATTGTTTAAGTGCTCTATTCCACCTCTTCCTGGACCAATACCTATGAATGAATACTGATCATAAGGGATGTCACCTATAATATCTATCGATGTATTAACAATTTTTTTTAGATTGGTCATAAAAAGTTCTTTATCGAAATCACCTATTTTATATCCAATAAATCGATGTTTAATTCCTTTTATATCAAATGCAGGTAGCTCATCAAGGTTTCCAATAAGAATAGGACAATCGTAAAGAACATCATAATTAGTAGCTGAAAATTCATTTGATTTGCTAGTAACAGAATTTAAGCCTGTTGCAATGTTTTTCCAATTATTAGATAAGTTAAATTTAACAGAAACTGGGGACTTAAGACTATTAACTTCATACAGAAATGTATTCTCTGGCACTATATAAGCATGGGTGCTATCCACATAACTATTAGCTACAAACTGTCTATCCGTTCGTATCGAATAATTTATTATAAAAGAATCTTTTTTTAAATCTGCGATTTCCCAAGTATTATCATTTATTTTTTTTATTGGAAGAATGTTGCCGTTTTTATCTGTAGCTTGTATATCTTCTAAATACTTTGCATAATCCATTATTTGATAATAACCTGGCATCCATTGAGGCATTTTTAATTGAATAGAGCCCTGCTTCCAATGACTGTAATGTAGTTCGACATTGTAAGTATGACTAGAGGGGTTGGGAATTGAAATTAAATATTGTATAATTGGCTCTTCTTCCTCACTTGAAGAACAAGACCATATTAATAAAACTGATAAAAGAATAAGGATTTTTTTCATGTATCTCATAAATATACTAATTATCTAATATTTATATTTATTTATGAGTTATACCGCACTCCGGGAGGTGTTTGTAAGACTATGTATAATAATGAGAGCGGGTGCCTTATCCTATTAGTTTATCAATTTTATTCTAGTTAAATACTGATGAGAAGTCATGTACAGATATTCATATTTGTCATCAAAAGCACAGTTTGAACTTCTAACTTCAGTTCGAATTGTACCAATATGATTTCCGTCACTTTTAATCAACAAAACCCCACCAGGACCTGTTGCAAAAACAGTACCTGATGGATGTATTTTTAAACCATCAAATGCCCCAATATCTTTTTTCGATAAAACAGAGCCATCAAAAAATATTTCAGGATTTCCTACTCCATCATCAGTGATTTGATATTTCATAATTACAGGATTTTTTGAATCAGAATTAGCAACATATAAAGTTTTCTCATCTTTTGAAATAGCAATACCATTAGGTCGTAATAAGTTTTTAATTAAAAGCTTTAATTCACCATTGGGGCTAAGTCTAAAAACCCCGTTGAATTGCAATTCTTTTAATTCATCATTATCCCCATTTTTAAATCCATATGGTGGATCAGTAAAAAACAACTCGTTTCTGCTGTTATATACTAAATCATTAGGGCTGTTAAACAGTTTCCTGTTAAATGATGTTGCTATAGGAATAACTTTATTGCTTTGCCAGTCTTCAAGTTTTACTATTCTCCTATCACCATGCATACAGATTATTAAGTTTCCTTGTTGATCAATTGTTAAACCATTTGTACCATCTTTTTTTGAATTAGTAACAATTCCTGAGTATCCAATTTCGTTTAAAAAAACATCCAAACCATTTAGTTCATCCCATTTATAAATAACATTATTAGGAACATCAGAAAAAAGAACAGCATTTAGTTTTTTAGACCATACTGGACCTTCTGACCAACTAAACCCTTTTGCAATAATTTCAATTTTTGAATCTTTAGAAATAAAATCATCTATTTCATTTGATATTCTTTCAACAGAACCAATAAAATCGTTTTGGCAAAAAGAATAAAAAGGAATAAACAGTATAAATAAAATAAGTCTTTTCATAAATTAAATATAATGATTTGATTTTAAGAGAAAATATTTTATTTATTGATATTTTTTTATTTCATTTGTAGGGTAAGTTTTTTAAATTAAAACTTTTAGCTGAACAAAGTGAAATATTTTTTTATTTTCGGGCTTTTGAAATTTAGGAAGGCATATTCAAAAGCTGCTTATTCGATAAGTAACCGAAACTTAGAGCTAACTTCTGAAATTAAAATTATTGCTTCGCAGTACAAACTATCTTTTGTTCCCAAAATACATTATAAAATTATAATTTAAGTTATATCCAAAGATTAAAGTTTTTATCAAAACTTTCTAAAAAAAACTCTATATATATTGATTTAATCGAACAAACTTTCGATTTCCCACAACCTGAATTTAAACTGAAAGAAAACCAATTATATTTCCACGACATAGACTTAAGTAAATTAATTAAGGATTATGGCTCTCCTTTAAAATTCACTTATTTACCTCAAATTTCAAATAATATTAATAGAGCTAAGAATTGGTTTAAAAAGGCTTATAAGAATCACAATTATAATGGTAGTTACAATTATTGTTATTGTACAAAAAGTTCTCACTTTAAACACGTATTAAATGAAGCATTAAAAAATGATATTCATATTGAAACCTCATCTGCTACGGATATAGATATTATTGAAAACCTAAAAAGAGATAGAAAAATTGACAATAATACTTATATTATTTGTAATGGTTTTAAAAGGGGGAAATATATTACCAATATAGCAAAACTGATAAATAATGGACATAAAAAATGCATACCAATAATAGATAACTACGAGGAAATAGACTTACTTTCTAATGAAATTAAAGATAATTTTAATATTGGTATCCGTATAGCTTCTGAAGAAGAACCAAAATTTGAGTTTTACACATCACGTTTGGGTATTGGTTATAAAAACATCATTCCATTTTATAAAAACCAAATTAAGAATAACCCTAAAGTCAATCTAAAAATGCTTCATTTTTTTATCAATACTGGCATTAGAGATAACGCATATTATTGGAACGAACTTTTAAAATGTCTGAAGGTGTATTCTGGTTTAAAAAAAATATGTCCATCTCTAGATAGTTTAAATATAGGTGGAGGTTTTCCTATCAAAAACTCCTTGGGGTTTAATTTTGATTATGAATATATGGCTGATGAAATAGTTAATCAAATCAAGCTAGTTTGTATGGAAGAAGAGATAGATGTTCCTGATATATTTACAGAATTCGGAAGTTTTACAGCTGGAGAAAGTGGTGGTTCTATTTTTGAAGTTTTATATCAAAAGAAACAAAATGATAGAGAAAAATGGAATATGATAAACTCTTCATTTATCACTACACTTCCTGATACTTGGGCAATAAATCAACGATTTGTAATGCTTCCAATTAATAGATGGAATGATAACTATGAAAGAGTGCTATTAGGTGGCTTAACATGTGATAGCGACGACTATTACAATAGTGAACAGCATATTAATGGAATTTACCTTCCTGTATACAACAAAGACAAACCTTTATATATAGGTTTTTTTAATACAGGAGCATATCAAGAGAATATTGGTGGATATGGAGGCTTGCAACATTGCTTAATTCCTGGTCCTAAACATATCATAATCGATAAAGATCAAACAGGAAATATTACAACTTATGTTTTTAGAGAAGAACAAAAAAGTGAAGACTTGTTAAAGATATTAGGTTACAATAATCATCATGATAAATAGAAAAAATCAATTTCAAATTTTGAATTTAAATTAGATAATAAATTATATGGAAAATAAAACTTACGCAGGAATTCCTGAAAAATATGCAAATATAATAGATTCTAAGATCGTTTTGATACCTGTTCCTTACGATGGAACAAGTACATGGCAAAAAGGTGCCGACAAAGGTCCTGAAGCATTTTTGGAAGCTTCGAACAATATGGAATTATACGATATAGAAACTGATTCAGAAGTTTATAAAAAAGGAATATATCTTACAGAACCAGTTACAGTAAACTCAACTCCTGAAGCTATGGTAGATGCTGTTTATCAAGAAACTAAAAGGTTTATAAAAAAAAATAAATTTGTTACCATTATTGGAGGAGAACATTCAATATCAATCGGAACAATACGAGCATTTAATGAAGTTTTTCAAAACCTAACAGTTGTACATATAGATGCTCATGCTGATTTAAGAAAATCTTATAACGGAAGTAATTATAATCATGCTTGTGCATTATATGAAGCAAGTCAAAATACTAATCTGATTCAGGTTGGTATTCGATCAATGAATGTTAATGAAAAAAATGTAATGGATTATGATAAAACCTATTTTGCTCATGAAATGGCTGTAAATGATTCATGGATGGACTCTGCTTTAGAACAAATGACAGAAAATGTATTTATTACTTTCGACTTAGATGCTTTTGATCATTCTATATTGCCTAGCACAGGAACACCCGAGCCAGGTGGTTTGTTGTGGTTTGAAACTTTATATTTTTTAAAGCAATTATTTAAAGAAAAAAATGTTGTTGGATTTGACATTGTAGAACTATGTCCAAATATAAGTGAGAAGTCTTCAGATTTTCTTGCGGCTAAATTATATTATAAAATGTTAAGCTATAAATTTTATAATCAGGAAACAGAAGAAAATTATGAAGAAAATTATAAAGAATTAAAAAAATTAGGTAACTTTTTAAAATTTAACAAAAATAATGAAGAATAAAGGTCCCGTTTCAAATTTTATAAATAAATATTATTTGCATTTTAATTCCGCTACATTGGTTGATGCTGCAAAAGCTTATGAATACCAGTTAGAAAATGAAGCAAAAATGTTAGTATCCTTAGCTGGGGCAATGAGCACAGCTGAATTAGGTAAGATTTTTGCTGAAATGATTCGTAAAGATAAGGTACATATCATATCCTGTACTGGCGCTAATCTTGAGGAGGATATTATGAACTTGGTAGCACATTCACATTACAAACGAATTCCTAACTATAGAGACTTATCTCCTGAACAAGAATGGGATTTATTAAAAAAAGGATTAAATAGAGTTACAGATACTTGCATACCAGAAGAAGAAGCTTTTAGAAGATTACAAAAACATATTTATGCCATTTGGAAAGAAGCTGATGATAAAGGGGAACGTTACTTACCCCATGAGTATATGTACAAACTATTATTATCTGGAATATTGGAGCAATATTATGAAATAGATTTAAAAGATTCTTGGGTATATGCAGCAGCAAAAAAGAATTTACCAATAGTATGTCCTGGATGGGAAGACAGTACTATGGGGAATATTTTTGCAAGTTATGTGCTTAAAGGAAAGTTAAATGCAACTACGATGAAATCTGGAATAGAATACATGACTTTTTTAGCTGACTGGTATACTGAAAATTCAAAAAATGGTATTGGTTTTTTTCAAATAGGTGGAGGAATTGCGGGAGATTTTCCGATTTGTGTGGTCCCTATGCTATATCAAGATTTAGAACGTAAAAATACACCATTCTGGAGCTATTTCTGTCAAATAAGTGACTCAACAACAAGCTATGGTTCTTATTCTGGAGCAGTGCCTAATGAAAAAATAACTTGGGGAAAATTAGGAGTTGATACTCCAAAATTCATAATTGAAAGTGATGCAACAATAGTCGCTCCACTAATTTTCGCCTATTTGTTGGATATGTAAATTAAACAATATGATACGTAAAATTGTTGATTTTAAAAAATTAAGTGAAGAGGTTTTATCGTTATTAGTTGAAAAATATCCAGATGGATATTCAGACCACAACATTATTTCATTCAAAAATCAAAAAGGTGAGATTATAAAAGCTGTTGAAATAAAAAGTGCTGATATAATTTATTTAGTAAAGATTAGTACTCAGTTATTAAGAGCAATGGAAAATTTTGTTGACGACGACGAGGACGACGAGATTAATGATATTATTGATTTAAACGAAGATATAGAAGACTTGTTATAACATAAATTCAAAATTATTATTTTAGTCTGCCTTATTTTTGAACAACTTTTTTTAAATTATTTAATTTTATAAAGTTTTAAAAAAATCAATCCTTTTTTTATTTACATCCTTTAAAAGCCATAGAACTTAGCAAAGATTTTATAAGAAAAGAATTATAAATTAGAACATAATAAAATGCACAAAACACAAACACTTGCGTCCATATTAGTTTTGAAAGATCATAAAATAGTGATACACTAAACAACAAGTATATGTATAACAATGATTTAATAATCAGACTTTTGTATATATTGGTCTAGCAAATTGTTTGTTCCGCCTTTATACCTAGAATTATTTGACTGTAAAAACAAGAAAAAAATTTATGAAATAGCTATTGTTTCTTTGTTATAAATATATTTTAAGTACACTAATTTTAGTGAACATTAAAACAAGTCCCTGAGCATAGAGATTATTCCTTTTAGCAGTCTTAAATTTTATGCTATTTGGATTTATTGAAGTCAATTTAAAACTATTTTTACATAATGAATATTTCTCTTAAAAATCAAAGAATTCTTATCACAGGAGCTTCCAGAGGAATTGGCAGAGCCATTGCAAAGCAACTTTCCGAATCTGGTGCTGAAGTAAT
>ERZ890510.2031-NODE-2031-length-12070-cov-8.584686_pt1 | contig 12070 bp, 11 predicted proteins | sample MGYA00521265_ERZ890510 | MGnify/ENA primary metagenome ERZ890510 (study PRJEB32303, sample SAMEA104408624) | aquatic metagenome | biome: Brackish water; feature: Chemocline; material: water | place: Baltic Sea | collected 2014-10-26T21:54:00 | depth 110 m ...
CCCTTGCCAGCCTCACTGGACTGGAATTAAAGGCCCACAAATATTCAGTTCTTAATGTTTAAAGCTACCACTATCCAACATTAATCACAATGTGGAGCGGTTAATAAAAGGCGCAAACGACGAGCCACCGCCTGCCATTGCGAGGGGGATGAATCAATTCATTCCGCTGAGTACAATCATGGGATGAACTCGCCGAATGACCTTAAAAATGCAGCCGATCGCATTCTCTCTCCGCTCGACCGTGCTAATAAATGGCTTAGCCGGGTCGAAATGATCGCCGTTGTGGTTATCGCTCTCGTTTCTTGGCTGGGTGGTCGATTCATTCCTCTACCAAGCGAAACTCACCAGTATGTGACGGCAGAAGGGGTTGTGCTCTCTGAAAAAACGGTCGAGTCGCCTGATTGGTTGCTGAGTGTAGCAATATTCGCCATCCTTTTATTTTTACTCGCTTTTTGGGCAGTCCTTCGGGATGTTAGAGAAAAGCGAAGTAGCCTAAACCGAACAGATAACAACCCTGAACCAACAGAAACTGAGCAACGTCTATCGATCGAAATTGAAAATATCGAGAGAGTTCCAGCATTCCGTGAAATAGAACGTAATGACGGCTCCCAATTGTGGAAGTTCAAGGCACTTCTAATAAATCGCCAAGAAAAACCTGAAGGGATTGCTCGCGTATGGATGGAAATCAAATCTCCAAAGGGGATCCGCCATGTGCCACTAATACCTTCTGACCCCGGAGTTACGCAACAGCTTCAATTAGACCATTACGAACCCGGTATACCTGTTCGACTCGACGGTAAGGATTCAAAAAACGTAGAACTCGTGTTTTTAGTTGGACCACATGATGGGGATGAAGAATCAGTGAGGTTGATTGCGGCCGACCTATCAGGTCACAGAATTGAAAAAACTATCAACGAGAACGGTATCCCTGACCAGCTAATGTGGATGGGAACGACTTACATCTAGATAGCGTCTAGGTGCTGACGTGTGACACCGTCGAACGAACCGACTACACCACGCTTGAACAATTCCAATAAAGGTGTTCGTGCGAATGCCGCTCCCCAGGAACTAAAGCATCACCCAATCGCCATCCGTTCCGCCCTCAGCAGGTGCGACCGCTCTCCATGATTTCGGATACAGCTTGAGACCGCAAATGCAGCGCACTGAATTAACCCGACGCTTCCGAACTATCAGCACATTGCAGTGCCCGCACTTCGACAAGTAACGAACCTGCGAACCCCACTGTGCGGTGGCGACATCCACATACCTACGTGGCTTTGCCCCGATCTCGTTGCACACCAACCGAAACTCACGACCATGTGCGCTCGGCTTACTGCCCCACCTAGCGTGAACGATGGCATGCGCAACCTCATGCAACACCACCTGCCGGATATCGTCGTCTTCGCCCATCGCCAGTAGCCGCGAAGATATAGCGATCTGCTTTCGTGACGGCATGTACGATCCGAGAGTGCGACGCATCCGACCCGATACCCTCACCGCGGGTAATTCAAGTTCCGGTTCGTGAGTATCAAGCGTCGCCTTAATGAGCAGGTCGACATTTACCGCAGTGGGCTTCGCAACTGGTCGCTGCTCAAGATCAAACGCAAGTTGCCTCGACTCGACAACCGAAACCAATCCAGCCCGCTCCGGCGCGAGCGTTACTTGCGCAAGTTCAGCAGCCTGATCGACCACGCGTAGTATGGTTTTTCGAACGGAGAATGAGATAACAGTCACCCCAGCGCCACTAAACAAAATACATCCAGACCCGAGTATCCAGATTTCCCGCGCAAAATCGCGCCATACCAGAAGATAAATCGAGCGTTGAATCCGTATCCATTAAATACAACGCTAACTAAAACGATCCAACGAAAATGCACTCACGTCGATCGGCGATTCAACCCCGGTCACCAGCGCAGCAGTCGCAATACCCATCGCGGGACCAAGTGCAATTCCCTGTCGACCGGCACCCGTCGATATCACCAACCCCTCAGGGCCTGCAGCGCTGTCGATAATTGGCATTTTGTCGGGAGTCATCGGTCGCAGGCACGCCGTCTGATGAACAAGTTCGGCATCTTCTAAATATGGAAGCATCGCTATCGCCGATCCAATAATCCGGTCCCGTGCTGCATCGCTGGTTCGATCGTCGAACCCCACTTCTTCTTCGGTCGTACCGATCCACGTCAACCCGTCCGACTTCGTGGTTGCGTAATCCTCATCCCACCACAGCGAAACTTTCATTGGAGGAGAAGGCGTATTGAGCCGAACGATCTGACCCTTCAGAGGCGAAACCGGAACCGCAATGCCCAAACCTAATAGCAATTGCGAACTCCACGGCCCCGCGGCAGCGACCACAGCGTCAGCTTCAAACGTCTGAGCGCCAGTCACTACGCCAGTAACCCGGCCACCACTCACATCGATCTCGTTCACCTCGCGGTTCATCATCTGAGCGCCGTTTTGTTCAGCAGCCTGCCACATCGAAAGCGTCAGTTTATAAGGAACAACCTCATACGCCTCACCGATGTACAGTCCACCAATAACATCACCTGAAATACGTGCTTCAATATGACTCAATTCACCAAGACTCAGCCAACGTAAGTCGTACGAATGATCGCTGGCATTTGCCTCGTAAACCCTACGCATCGCGGTGGCTTCCACTTCGTTTCTAACGAGCAGAACAGAAGGCTTGCGAACGAAGTTCAGACTTTCGCCACTCGCTCCACTGCCTGCCAAAACGTCGGCCAGATGCTTATGCAACCCGATTGAATAGGTCGATAGAGCTTCGTAAGCCGGCTCACGGGTTTCGGGGATGACAGGATTTATAGCCCCGAGCGCAAAACCCGAGGCGTGTGATGCCAACGAATCACGCTCGAATAGCGTCACATCATGTCCGTCTTTAGACAGATAATAGGCGGTGGCGCACCCTGCGATACCACCCCCGATAATAGCGACCTTCAACTTCGACATCCCGAACGTTGATCCCTCAGTACATTAACAGCACTCGCCATTACCTGCGCTAATTCTGAAAACAGCATCGACAGAATCAATAAGAATGCCTCGGCTAACCTTGTACTTTGAACGCAGCGTAAACCTCGTCACCTCTACGCTGTCGACGTCGCGCTACGCCGGTCTCCGAGGCGACCCTCGATACAGCTCGCGCCACTCGCCTTGAAACATTCTTGTCAAACACACTAGGAATGATGAAATCCTCGGAAATGTGCGAATCAGGAATCACTCCGGCAATCGCCTTCGCTGCAGCTATCTTCATTTCATCGTTAATGGTCGAAGCACGCACATCGAGCACACCTCTGAACAAACCAGGGAAGCACAGTGAATTGTTCACCTGGTTTGGATAGTCAGTACGGCCTGTAGCCATAACGCGAACGTTATCAGGAACCTCTTCAGGCCAAATCTCTGGGTCCGGGTTCGACAAAGCGAACACGATTGCGTCGGAAGACATTTTTGCTACCTGCTCACTTGTCACCAGACCCGGTCCAGCGAGTCCCAGCAACATGTCGGCACCCACCAGCCCCTCTGCCAGAGTACCGCTGATGTTATCGGGGTTCGTATTGTCAGCGAACCACTGCTTCATCTTGTTGGTACCGTAGTCTCTGCTTCTATCAAGAGCACCCTGACGATCGTAACCGACAATGTTCGTCACGCCGTAACTCTGAAGAATTTTGGTGCAGGCGGTACCCGCAGCCCCCACGCCTGCGACAATGACTTTGAGATCTTGTGGCTTCTTTTCGACGATCTTCAGCGCATTGATCAACCCCGCAAGTACAACCACAGCCGTGCCGTGTTGATCGTCATGGAACACAGGAATATCAAGTTCGGCTCTCAACCGTTCCTCGATCTCAAAACAGCGAGGTGCACTGATGTCCTCAAGATTGATGCCACCGAATCCAGGAGCGATCGCTTTCACGATACGGATGATCTCTTCCGTGTCTTTAGTGTCCAGCACTATTGGCCAAGCATCGACACCGCCGAACTCCTTGAACAACAACGCTTTACCTTCCATAACCGGAAGCGAAGCGGCGGCCCCAATATCACCAAGACCAAGCACGGCCGTACCATCTGAAACAACTGCTATCGTGTTGCCCTTGCCGGTAAGAGCCCAAACTGCTGCTGGGTCATCATGGATCGCCATGCAGACACGACCAACTCCCGGGGTGTAAGCCTTAGACATATCGTCGCGTGTGGTCACTGGCACACGCGACCTCATTTCGATCTTGCCACCGACGTGAAGTAGGAACGTCTGATCGGAAATGCTACGAACTTTTACTTCCGGTACTGCCTTGATCGCCTCGACCACCTCGATTGCGTGTTCATGGCCTGACGTGTTGACAGTGAAGTCGCGCACCATCCCGCCCGTCGTCGCTTGAACAACGTCAACGCCCATTGCGCTACCTCCAGCAGCACCGATTGCGCTGGTAATTTTGCCCAACATTCCGGGTATGTTCGGATACTCGGATCGAATCGTAATGCTGTAAGCAACACCTGGTGTTCGTACTGCCATATTTGTTCCGCTCCAGATAGCTCGTCAGACGATGCCATCGAGGTGCGATATCGTCCGACAAATTAAAGACTAAATTACGCCGAATACAAGCTGAAACTAGGTCGAATTTCGCTGTGTTCAAAGTGCAAGCGAAGTCTAACACCAGCCCATATCTATCATTTGGTGCCAACACACCAATAAACGGCAATCAGTAACCCGTTGCATAAACCCACCCGTGCAAAACGATTCGAATGGCTCGCTAATACGGTATTCTGGATTGCGAATAATTCGATATTTCAACGGAGTAAACGATGGCAGACGCTGCAGTCCCAAACATTAAAGGGCGATTTACAACCTGTAAACTTGTGAAACGTGAAGAACTCACCGTAGATCTGGTGAAGTTTTGGATCAAACCTGCGCAGGACTACACGTTCAAACCGGGCCAGTACTGCACTATAGGTGTCGATGGCATCGAGCGCCCTTACTCGATTTCCTCCTCTCCGGACGAAGAGAACATCGAGCTCTTCATCGAGATCGTTCCCATTGAACATGGTGGGCACTTAACCCCGCTTCTTGAGCACCAGAAAGTCGGAGCGGAGATGACTCTTCGCCCACGGGCCAAAGGGGTCTTCGTCCTCCAGCCTCAGTTCAAGCACCACATATTCGTAGGCACCGTTACTGGTGTAGTTCCGTATATCTCAATGCTCCGCAAGTTCCTCAACGATCCCTCGTGGCCAGAACCTGTCGATGGTGTCGCCCGTGAGGACTACTCGTTCCACGTCCTCGAAGGCGCAAGCTACGACGATGAATTCGGCTACGACGAAGAACTTTCCGAGCTCGCTTCGAAGCACGATTTCATCCACTTCTACCCTTCAGTTTCACGTCCCAACGACGAACGAAACGCCAACTGGGCTGGCGCCAAGGGTCGAATCAACCTGTTGGTTGAAGACTATCTGGAAAAGCTCGGTGTCAATCCTGCTGAAACCTGCGTCTACGCCTGTGGCCACCCACAGATGATCGAAGACGTCGGAGACCGCATGAAGCCAACCGACTACAACTTCATCGAAGAGCGCTTCTGGAAAGAAGACGAATAGACCGCGTCGCAGACATGTACGCGACCAAGTCAACTGATGATGCCCGGAGCTGACGATGGAGCCAGAGTTGCAGGCTGGAATACCTGTAGTCAGCCCCACAGCGAACTTCATCATGTGCGCTTCAGCCTTATACTGGCGCGTCTAAATATCTACTGAAACATAAATTCAAAACAGCACTAGCATCCGCTAGTAACTAGAGGAATCGCAGAAATGGCAGAACGAATCGGATTTGTCGGACTCGGAATCATGGGCAAGCCTATGGCAAAGAATCTGGTCAAGGCTGGTTACGATGTAACCGTATTCAACCGATCATCCGCAGCAGTCAACGAACTCGTCGCCGAAGGTGCAAAGGCCGGAACTTCATCCGCCGATGTAGCCGCAAAATCCGACATTATCGTTTTAATGGTCCCCGACTCACCTGATTCCGAAGCGGTGGTTCTCGGCGAAAATGGACTGCTCGAAGGTGCTTCCGCTGGCGACCTCATCATCGACATGTCATCGATCGAACCGGGGGTCTCACAGCGCATTCACAACGCCTGCGCCGAGAAGGGCGTCAAGTTCATGGATGCTCCTGTTTCGGGTGGCGAACCGATGGCAGTCTCTGGCGATCTTGCAATCATGGTTGGAGGTAATGCTGGCGACTTCAAGCGCGCACAACCGCTCTTCGAAGTGATGGGCAAATCGGCTGTTCTCTGCGGCGATAGCGGTGCAGGCAACATTACTAAGCTAGCCAATCAAATCATCGTTGGTGCGAACATACAGGCCCTCGCCGAAGCTCTCGTTCTGGCGACTAAAGCCGGTGTAAACCCCGAGACCGTATTCAATGCCATCAAGGGCGGGCTAGCTGGCTCAAACGTAATGAACGCTAAGGGCCCAATGATGTTCGAGCGAAACTTCAAGCCAGGCTTTCGTATCGAGCTTCACTACAAAGACATCAACAATGCTGCCAAAACTGCGAACGAACTCAACCTTCCGCTCCAGGTCACAGCCAACTTGCAGCAGGTAATGAAGGCACTCGTAGGCTGGGGTGAAGGTGGCAACGACCACTCAGGCATCCTCAGCTACGTAGAAAAACTCTCCGGAGTCACAGTCACCAACAAATAAGTTCAGTGTCCGTTAAAAGAGTAATAAATTACTCAATGAAAATAGAAAACGGGTCGAGCAAGTCGACCCGTTTTCGCGCCTAGAAACGTAGAGCCCAGTCGAACTAACCCTCGACGCCTATCCCTGTCGCCCATAACAACTCAGCACAGCGATCAAGTGCCTGTTCAGAGTCTCTACCTTCGCACAAAATTATCGTATTTCCAACTACCACGAAATCACCATAACGAGCGATCAATCCCCCGCTTGACGCACCAGCGCGACGGTCTGTCGTTCCCTCTGGCCAGCGCGTGTCTCCTGAACGAACCAGCGCATTCTCTCCAGTAACCTCATCCGCGTAACTTATCCCTTTATCAATGGCAGTCACTTGGTTTGGATACATTCGGAGTTCGTACTGGACTGAATTTTGTTCAGGTGGCGCAAAATAGCCCATGTAGGCGCTAGAAGCAGCAGGCAATTCAGCTACGTCATACTCCTTGGCAGTCTTGAAACCGTAGCTCTCGAAATACTCAATCGAAAACTCTCGTTCTGGTTCTGATATTTTTGAAAATGTCGGATCACAACAACTGTCACTGCTGCAAGCAGTGATTACGAAAATCATCAAAGCGGAAACAGAAATAGCGGTTGCTCTGACGCTCATGAGTCGCCTAATCAACCCGCGGTTCGAAATCTTCGTCATCGGAGTCAGTTTCGCCATTAGAAATTTCGCTTAAAAATTGTTCAATCTCATCCGATAGTGAAAAATCTTCCCCTTGGTCAGACATGGAACTGCTCAAATTACCATCACGGTCACCCGATTCAGCGGTATCGAGTTCGCGCTCGAACCTCTCCACCATCTCCTTGAGTCCAGGGTTGTCCGTCATAGCCGGATTCACCTGATCGTATTGTTTTTCACCCAATTCAATTTCAGGAAGTATCGTGCTAAACCCGTAGAGTTCGGCGAGTATCTTCAGAATCCGAGCACTGCCAGCGTAGTCATCGTCGAGCTTGAGATACAACGGCAGATGAACCATCAACGAGAGTGTCTCTAGGTTCATATCGGAAAAGATACGCTCGGATATCTGAGAAGTCATCGAAGTCGGACCCTGATACCTCGAGCGCCCTATCCGCACATCGCCAAATCCGGCAGGCGGCTCCCAACCTCGAGCCGAACCTGTCACCGACAGTTGACGCGAATGTGGCACGGAATCGTACATGCCACCGATCTGCACGTACCGAGTAACTCCCAGTGCCTTAATCAGCTCTATCACTGAATCGTTGAAATCTTCTGAGAATGAATGAGGCTCCAAAAGCTCTAGCAGCACCAGATCGTTAGAGCCGGGTCGTCTAACGTAACTAACTCGGGTATTCGGCACTCGAACCGTCCGCTCTTCGCCCGACAATCGAATCTCAGGACGATACCGAGTGAAATCGTAAAATTTACTTGGACGTTCGAGTTGACCGATTTGTTCAGACGCGTACATCTTGCCGAGCCGTCGCAGCACGATCTTTCCAACATTGCCGACGTTTATCCACGGCTTCAAAATCGCTATGCAGTGCGGGTCTTGAAGCGGTGGATTCGGCATCTCTATTTCGAAATCACCAATTTTCATATTTCCAGTCCTGCCCACAGCATACCGGGAATTTTCGTCCCCACAAAGGCGAATCAGTCCGTTGACACGGTGCTAAAATCCGTCTCATAGCCTAGCGTCGAGCGATAAACATCAATCGACGCTCTCGTTTCATTCGACTGCCAACCAAGAACAAACAGGAAATCAGAACTACCTCATGGCAAACAAGTTTGTATTTCTCCCACCGCAATCAGACCTCTTTGCCGAGTGGATTCCCCGATTGCTCGATAGTGCTCCGGGCTGGGAGATCGTCACCCCTACCACGAACGAAGACGCCCTAAAAGAGCTCCCCGACGCCGATGCTGCCTACGGGACTATGACTCCCGAACTCATCGCAGCTGCACCAAAACTTCGTTGGCTTCAGGCACCTGCCGCCGCACCAAATGCCGGCTACTACTTCGACGAACTTATCGCCCACCCAACGAAGGTCACCAATTTCAGGGAGATATATAACGATCATATCTCCGTCCAGATCCTCGGCTACATCCTCAACTTCACCAAGCACTTCAATCTCTACCGCGACCAACAGAATGAACGCAAATACGAAGTCCTTGAATCTCCGTATCACGATATTTTCTTACCTGAATCAACCGTACTGATCGTAGGTGTAGGCGGAATTGGAACTGAAACAGCACGACTTTGCAAAGCAGTCGGCATGCACGTTTTGGGTATCGATGCTCGACGCGATGGCAAGCCAGAGTGGGTCGACGATATGTTCCGCCCCAATGAACTAGACCAGCAGTTACCCAAGGCGGATTTTGTTGTACTGACAATCCCACACACACCGGCAACAGAAGGTCTCTTCGACTCATCGAAGTTTGCGCTCATGAAGAATTCCGCAAAGTTCATCAACATCGGACGAGGGATGACCACCAAACTCGACGACCTGAACGCTGCGCTACGAACCGGCGTTATCGGCGGAGCAGCACTCGATGTTTACGAAATTGAACCGCTTCCAGCAGATCACCCGTTATGGGACGCGCCGAACACGATTCTCACTCCGCACACTGCAGCAGTAGGTGGAGCAAATCTATTGGAACGTCGATATGAAATCGTCGTAGAAAACTTTAGGCACTTTGCAGATGGTGAGCCCCTTCGCAACGAAGTCGATAAAGCCAACTGGTTCTAGTACCACTGCCCCCCTCCTTCTAGCCGCGGCGCAACCTGCGACCAAGTCATCCGATGACGCCCGGAGCTAAATAAGTAATTTGTATAGGAAATTTGTTGAATCGAAAACCGCTAGTAGTCCACGTCGATACAACGGAATCGCCGCTTGAGTTGGAACGAATCGCACTCGCTGGAATCGACTGTGAAATCGTTTCGATCGCCGTTTCTTCGGAAGGCGAAATAATCGAGGCGGCAAAAGACGCTACCGTTATCCTCAACGATCACTCACCTGTAACCAAGGCGATGGTCGACCAACTCACAAACTGCAAGCTAATCATTCGGTACGGTCACGGCTACGACACCGTCGATGTCGACGCCTGTACAGAAGCCGGGATAATCGTCACCAACATCGCTGGCTCGACCTCTGAAGAGGTTTCCAATCACGCCCTGACACTTCTACTTGCATCGGCAAGAGAAATTAAACGATTCGACCTCGCAACCACTTCCGGCAGATGGTCAGAGGTTTACTCTCGTTCAGCTCTTAATCGAATCTACGGTGAAACCGTCGGAATTGTCGGATTCGGGTGGATTGGTCGCGCCATGGCACGCAAGTGCAGAGCGCTTGGAATGAACGTACTGGTCAACGATCCATACGTCGGTGAACATCTAGCGGTCGAATACAACGTGCAATTCGTGTCGAAAGATGAACTACTCAAACGTTCTGATTACGTAACCCTCCATATCCCTCACCTCGAAGACACCCATCACTTCATCAATGCCAAAGCGCTCGATCTCATGAAATCAACCGCTTACTTGGTGAACACCTCCCGAGGGCCCGTCGTCGATGAACACGCACTCATTTCGGCACTTCAGCAACAACAAATAGCTGGCGCAGGAATCGACGTTTACGAGCAAGAACCTCTGGCTATCGACAATCCACTTCTGAACATGGAAAACGTCATTTGCACTCCCCACGTCGCAGGGTCAAGCAAAATTGGCTGGGAAATCATCCGAAGGCGTGCCGGTGAAGAAGCAGCCAGAGTCCTACGCGGTGAACGACCTAATGTAATCGTAAATCCGGAAGTGCTCGGCCGTATTTAGCCAGATAATTAGCTAGTCGCTGATCACCGCTGGTAGACCGACGTTGATGGTGGGCAACAGGCTGTAACTAAATCTGACCACCGTCTTAAGTAGTCACCCACAAGCCTTTTTCGTCGAACTTCCGTATAATCCCAGCAACGGTCTTGACCCTGGCAGGGCGATCGTGGGTAGAAAAACTCTACTACCCGGTAGTTCGAATCAAGAAGGAGGTGGTCAGTTTTAATGTCTAGTACCAAACGAGGTGTCCTACGCTAAAGTAGGGCGCCCTACCAGTAGGGCACCTCAAGAGTAGGACCACCCGAACAGCAAACGTCTCTGCGACAATGCTGTTCCGGTGGTCCTACTCGCGTCTGCCACCTTTTCCAGAATCAGGCACTCCTCTCATATGGGAGACTGCTGGGTGATGGGACAACCTCTAACCAGCCAAGAACCGACAGAACCTACTCGCTAGTCCCATGATCCGACACTTCACAGCTACCGGCTTCGTCGTTCACGACGATAGCACCTTGCTGCACTGGCACAAAAAAGTTCAGGAATGGCTTCCACCCGGCGGACACGTCGATCCCAACGAAGACCCTGTCCAAACAACACTTCGTGAAATCAAAGAAGAAACAGGATTCGATGTCGAAATCGTACCAACCCAGCAATCGCTCGTAATCGGCAATCTCGATCAGGTTTACGCGCCGCACAGCATCATGATCGAAGATGTCACTGACGCCAAACACGGCAAGCACCAGCACATCGACCACATCTACTTCACTCGACTCATCGGTGGTGCATCATCTCCGAAAGGTGAACTCGCCACAGATCATGAAGAAACAACCATATGGCTCTGGGCATCCCTCATCGATCTCCAAAATGGAACCTCGTTCAAAACCCCAACAGGCGAGCTCCGCACGCCACCCGAAGACGTCCTAAAACTAGGCTCGGCTGCCATTCGACACGTTAGCGGCGTGTGAGCAACATTCCTCAATCTATTCCCAACGAGTTAAGGCGCCTCAGGGAGAATCCCCGGTATCCAAGCTCGCACAGTCGTACCCATTCCAACCTCGCTCTCAATCTCAATACGACCGCCATGTAGCTCGACAATCGTCTTGACCACAACTAAACCGAGCCCCATTCCACGTACTCCGTCCATTTGACCATTTTCCGCCCGGAAAAATGGAATGAACAATTTCTGTTGATCCTCAGCTGAAATGCCCATGCCCTGATCAACAATCGTCATTTCTAACACATCGTTTTCTGCCCGAGCCACGAACTCAACGGATGACCCAGGGGGCGAATATTTCGATGCATTTGTGAGCAGATTACTGAAAACCTGCATAATGCGGCCCCGATCACCATTCATCAACGTCGGATTGAGCAGATTGACAATTTCCAGTTTCTGCCGACGTTCATCAAAAATACCCATCACTGTGCTCGACAATTCTTCGATGCTCTCCTGAACATCGAACGGAATTCGGTTCAGCGTGAATTTTCCACTCACAGAACGGGATACATCCAGTAGTTCCTCGATCATTTCATCGAGCCGGCGCCCACCTTTGCTAATTAACTCTAGTTGT
>ERZ890510.2034-NODE-2034-length-12030-cov-4.371190_pt1 | contig 12030 bp, 12 predicted proteins | sample MGYA00521265_ERZ890510 | MGnify/ENA primary metagenome ERZ890510 (study PRJEB32303, sample SAMEA104408624) | aquatic metagenome | biome: Brackish water; feature: Chemocline; material: water | place: Baltic Sea | collected 2014-10-26T21:54:00 | depth 110 m ...
GTGGCGGCACAATAGGCGGATCAGTTCGGCGCCCGTGTAACCGCTCGCGCCGAGAATGCCGACCCGGATGGTTTTCTTGTTCGTCATGCTTCACTCCCGCGGATGGGTCAAAATGCCCATAAAAAAGGGGCGCCCGTCAAGACGCCCCTCCGAGGTCGAAAAAACGGACAGATTATCGTTTCGAGAACTGGAAGCTTCGTCGGGCTTTTGCCTTACCGTACTTCTTACGCTCGACGACGCGGCTATCGCGCGTCAGGAAGCCGTTCTTCTTGAGAACGGGCCGCAACGACGGCTCGTACCGAATCAATGCGTGGCTAATGCCGTGCCGAACCGCACCGGCCTGGCCGGACAGACCGCCACCGGTCACCGTGCAAATAACGTCGTACTGCCCTTCACGGCCAGCAACCTCAATCGGCTGATTGATAATCATGCGCAACACTGGCCGGGCGAAGTAGACCTCGATCGTCCGTCCATTCACAAGGACGCGGCCGGCACCTGGCTTGAGCCAGACTCGGGCGACTGCATTCTTGCGCCGACCCGTCGCATAGGACCGGCCCTGCGGATCGATTTGCGGCTCAACCGGACCAACTTCCTCAGCAACGATCGCCTCAGGCGCCGAGTCTGCGGTCCCCGTGATCGACTTCAGGTCGGCTAGCGATTGTCTCTCGTCGGCCATGGTTAGGCTGCCCTATTGTTTTTTGAATTCATTGACGCCACGTCCAACACGACCGGGTTTTGCGCCTCGTGCGGGTGATCGGCACCGGCGTAAACCTTGAGGTGACCCAGCTGTTTGCGCGCCAGCGGGCTTTCTTTAGGGAGCATCCGTTGGACGGCCTTCATAATCACGCGCTCTGGGTGAGCGCCTTCAAGAATTTCGCCGGCGGTGCGCTGCTTGATCCCACCGGGATAGCCGGTGTGACGGTAATAGATCTTGTCCTGGAGTTTGCGACCGCTCACCCGAACCTTGTCGGCGTTGACGACGATAACGTTGTCGCCGCCGTCAACATGGGGTGCGAACGTGGGCTTGTGCTTGCCCCGAAGCCGTTCCGCGATCACGACCGCGAGGCGGCCAAGAATCAGGCCCTCTGCGTCGATCAACAACCACTTTTTCTCGACATCGGCAGGTTTTGGAGAATAGGTCTTCATGCTCTAGCGTCCTTTGGCGGGCTTACCCGCAATGGCGCGCGAGTATGCCCGCGAAACTGAAGAAGTCAACGATTTCTCGCCATTTTTCATAGGGTTAGCCTAGCGGTATTTGAGTACCGCGATTTCGACCGGTGCCCCGGGCCCGGTTTCCTGATTTACAGTGATCGGCCAACAAATTCAAAGAAGCCATCAATGACGTCGAACTCTTCAGCCGCGCCCCATACCGCCGCTCTCGTCCTGCGTGACGAGAATGCTGGGATTGTCACGCTGACGCTCAATCGGCCCGGCGCGCGCAATAGCCTGAGCCAGGCTTTGATGACAGAGCTACAGCGCAATTTGGACGATATTGCGGCCTCCCCGGCCCGCGTCGTGATCTTGGCGGGCGCCGGTCCGGCGTTCTGCGCAGGCCACGACCTTAAGGAAATCCGCAGCGACCCCCGAGCGCAAACCTACGAGGCATTGTTTGCGCAGTGCAGCCGCCTGATGCAAACGCTCATCGGACTGCCCCAACCTGTTATTGCCCAAGTCCACGGCCCGGCGTCGGCGGCGGGCTGTCAGCTTGTCGCGACCTGCGATCTCGCGATCGCCGGCGCCACCGCACGCTTCGCGACACCGGGGGTGAACATCGGTCTTTTTTGCTCGACCCCCATGGTGGCGCTGAGCCGTAACGTCGCGAACAAGCATGCGATGGAAATGTTGCTCACGGGCGAAATGATTGACGCCGACGCCGCCGCGCGGATTGGTCTAGTCAACCGGGTGGTGCCCGATGACGATCTCGCCGCCGCGGTTAACACCCTGGCCCGCCGCATCGCCGAGAAATCACGGGTGACGGTGAAAATCGGCAAGCAAGCGTTCTACCGGCAGCGCGAAATGGACTTGCCCGACGCCTATGACTATGCGTCGCGGGTAATGACCGAGAACATGCTGACGCACGACGCCGAGGAAGGAATCGACGCGTTCATCGAAAAGCGTGATCCGGTCTGGAAAGACTCCTAAATGGATCACGAGCGCTACGACGACACCTACATCCGCACAATCCTGCGCGAGACCAAAATCATCGCCATGGTCGGCGCCAGTTCCAACTGGAACCGGCCCAGCTATTTCGCCATGAAGTACCTGCAGCGAAAAGGATTCCGGGTCATTCCTGTGAACCCGCGTGAGGCGGGCAACGAAATACTCGGCGAGACCGTCTATGCCAGCCTCGCCGATGTTCCCGACAAAATTGACATGGTCGATGTTTTTCGCAACTCAGAAGCAGCCGGGCCGGTCGCCGACGAGGCGATTGCCGTCGGCGCAAAAATATTGTGGATGCAATTAGGCGTTCGTAACGATGCGGCCGCCGCACGCGCCGAGGCGGCGGGCCTCAAGGTCGTTATGAATCGGTGTCCGAAGATCGAGTTCGGCCGTTTGTCGCGCGAAATCGGTTGGATGGGGATCAACACCGGCGTTATCAGCAGCAAACGCCGCAGCCAGCTTTAGCCACAACCTGCTTAGAATAAAAGGAACCCCCCATGGCCGACACCCCCTCCTACGGATTCGAAACCCTCGCGGTCCATGCCGGCGCGGCCCCCGACCCGGTAACCGGCTCGCGCGCGACGCCAATCCATCAAACCACAGCGTTCGTGTTCGAGGATGTCGATCACGCCGCTTCGCTGTTCAACCTGCAGGTCTTTGGCAACATTTATACGCGGCTGACCAATCCGACCGTGGCGGTGCTCGAACAGCGCCTCGCCGGACTGGAAGGCGGACGCGGCGCGGTGGCCGCAGCCTCCGGGCACAGTGCGCAAATGATGGCGTTTCACGTCTTGATGGAGGCTGGCGATCATTTCATTGCCGCCAAACAGCTATACGGCGGTTCGCTGACGCAGTTCGGCCAGTCGTTCAAGAAGTTTGGCTGGGACGCAACCACGGTGGATGCGACGAACGTCCAATACTTCCGCGACGCGATGCGCCCCAACACCAAGGCCATCTTCATCGAGAACCTCGCGAACCCAGGCGGGGTGGTGGTCGACGTGGAAGCCATCGCGGCCGTCGCGCATGAAGCCGGCATCCCGCTGATCGTCGATAACACCCTCGCCACACCATTCCTTGCGCGCCCGTTTGAATGGGGCGCCGACATCGTCGTCCATTCCTTGACCAAGTTCTTAGGTGGCCATGGCAACTCGCTCGGCGGCATGGTTGTCGAATCGGGAAAATTCGACTGGGCCCAGAACGACAAATATCCCAGCCTGACCGAACCCAATGCGTCGTATCATGGGCTCAAGTTCTACGAGACTTTCGGGGACATGGCCTATTCGGTGGCCATTCGCGCCCAGTCATTACGCGACCTTGGCCCCGCGCTCAGCCCAATGAACGCCTTCTTGATCCTGACCGGGATCGAAACCCTCCCGCTGCGCATGGAACGCCACTGCGACAACGCGCTCAAGGTTGCCGAATTCCTCGAAGCGCACCCGAAGGTCGACTGGGTGTCTTACGCCGGATTGAAATCGAGCCGCTTTTACGACTTGGGGAAAAAATACCTGCCTCGCGGCGCCGGCGCGGTGTTTACGTTTGGCGTCAAGGGCGGCTTCGAATCGGGCGTGACGATCGTGGAGAACGTTGAGCTCATTTCGCACCTCGCCAACATCGGCGATACCCGCAGCCTGATCATCCATCCGGCCTCGACCACCCATCGCCAACTCGGCGAGGCCGAATTGATCGCAGCCGGTGCGGGACCGGATGTCGTGCGGCTGTCGGTCGGCATTGAAACCGTCGACGACATCATTCGCGACCTCGACCAAGCACTGTCGCGGGTTTAGATCGCGACGAAAATCGCGACCGCGGTGATTGTTACGATTGATACTGCTGTCTGAAAGGTGATCAGCCCCGCCATCAACGGCGCATCGGCGTTCATGCGCTGCGCCATGATGAATCCGGATGACGATGTCGGCATCGCGGCATAGAGCACCAACGCAGCTGCGCCGATCGGCTCCACCTTCAATGCCCAAGCCAGAACGGCGACAAGGGCTGGCAGGCCGATCAAGCTTACCGCGGAGGTCGCCAACACCTGACGGCCCGCAGCGCGCGCCGCAGTGAGATCGACGCCGGCACCAACCGCGAACAGGCCAATCGGCAACGCGGCGCGACCGATGACCTCGAGCGCCGAAAAATCGCGCAAAAAAGGCCCGGCGCCCACCGCATTCAGAAACAACCCGATGAACACGCTGAGGATCAACGGATTGCGTGCAACTTGGCCCCACGCATGGCGCACACCCGGCGCCGCGCTACCACTGCGGGCAAACATGTAAACGGCGAGGATCAGGCCGGCTGGAATCCACACCGCGATGACGATGGACACCTGGGGCAATGCGTCGGGGCCTAGAACGGCGAGGCAGGTCGCAATGCCCATATAACCGTTGGGCCGGATGACCCCGTGGTAGATGCTCGCGAACGTGCCGGGCGCAATACCGAAAACGCCGCGCGCCAAAATGAGAACCACCGTCGCCGCGCCCAACGTGCCGGCCACCGTCAACAACATTGGCCAGGCATCGAGATCGCTCAGCCTGCCGGTCGCGATCGCATTGATCACCAGCGCCGGCAGAAGAATGTAATAGGTCAGTTTTTCCGCAGGCGCCCAAAACGAGTCCGGCACGAACGCGCCGCGCTTGAGTGCGTAGCCGATGACAATCGGCACAAACACCGCCAGAACAAGAAGAAAAATCTGCAGCACAGGCTAAGCTCAGTCGCCCTCGCCCAGGGACAAAGGTGCGGTGGTTGCCACGGTTGCGGCGGGTTGACGGTCGCCGGGCAGCAGGCTCGCGGTCAACCCAGCAGAGATCGCGAATCCCGCAAGCGCGATGAACAGCAGGTCAAGCGATCCGGTCCAGTCCGCGATTGCTGGCACCAACGCGACGCCCAACGTGCTGACACCCAGCGTAAGAACGAACTTCACCCCAAACATGCGGCCGCGCCATGCCAATGGCGTATAGCGCGCGAGCAGCGCATTTTCTGCCGGTTGGCCGGCGACGTTCAACCCGACCATCGCAATGGCCAGAACGACAAGGCCGTAGTTGAACGTGAAAAAGGCGATGAGAATTACCGGAATCTGGAGAACTTGGGTCCACAGATAAACGTGCTTCAGCGAATAGCGGTCGGCCAGTTCACCGCCGATCAACTGGGTTCCGGCCGATACCGCATAGACCAGGGCGACGAGGGAGCCCGCGGCAAGGGCGCCGCCGTCGGCGACAAGGCGGTCGGCAAATATCTTGGGCATCGCCACCGAAGTGCTTTGGAAAATCAAGCCAACGGCAATGACCGTTGCAAAAAGCGCCAAGAAGGCGCGCCGGACGTCTTGGGCTGGAATTGTGCGGGATGGCGCGTGCGCGACGTCGCGCGCCTCACGTACATAGCCGCCGAGAATGAGCGCGAGAAAGACAAACCCGGCCCCGATCGACACCATGCCTGGCACGATAAACGCTGCGCGCCAGCCATAGAATTCAGCCAGCACACCGGCGACCAGCGCCGCCCCCGCTGTTCCCATGCTGCCAAAAACACCGTTGATCCCCAAGGCGCGACCCGGATTGGGCGCATTGCGCACCAACCAAGCAATGCCCACGGGATGATAAATCGCAGCGAACGTTCCAATGGCGGTTAGCCCAACAAGCAACCCTAGGCGCCCGTCTGCAAGCCCGGTAAGGATCGCGCCGCCGCCAACGCCAAAGAAGAACACCGCCATCATGCCGGGCCCACTCCAGCGATCGCCGAGCCAACCCGCGGGCAACGCCGCGACACCAAACATGACAAAACCCGGCACAGCCAACCATTGAAGGTCGGCATAGGAAAACCCGAACTCTGTCTCGATGATCAATACAACGGTCGCATAGAGCAGAACGAACATATGCGTGAAGGTATGCGCGACGCTCGACACGGCGAGGGCAATCTTGGTATCGCGGTGTCCTAGAGAATTCGCGACGGCAATGCGCCCGGACCGGCTCACCGCGACGTGGTCTCTGCCACGATCCAATCGAGGTATGCCGGGTTACCGGCATCGATCGGGAGCGCCTTCACCCGCTCAATCAGCGGGGCAATTAGATCGGCCCGCGACTTCAGGACGAGGACCGCCTCGGCGCCTTCGTGAACGGCGCCTTCCCACCAGTAAATCGATGCCACCGGATCAATGATGTTGGCACAAGCGGCAAGACGCTCGCTCACCAATGCCCACCCAATGGCGACCGCTTCAACTCGGTCAGTTGCCGTGACATAGACGAAGCGGGCCGCATCCGTCATCGCCGGCCGCGCCGCGTCGCATGGAGCGCAAAGATCGCCGCTGAAAACAAGACCAGACCGCCGGCTTGGTGGGCGGCACCGAGCGACACCGGTACGACCATCACCAATGTCGAAATCCCCAGAACAACCTGGACCAGGGCGGCAAGCGCCAACACATTGACCCGCCCCGCCATGCGATCATTGGTTTGCCCCTGCCGACTGAAATACCACAGCACGACAACCGCGCCGACCGTGAGAATACCCAGAACCCGGTGGGTGAATTGAATCGTGATCGTGTTTTCGAAAAAATTCAGCAGCACAGGCGACAAATCGAACAAACCAAATGGGACATAACGACCATCCATCAACGGGAACGTGTTGTACGCGAATCCCGCGTCCGTACCGGCAACAAAGCCGCCGGAGAGCACCACGAGAAATACCCAGGGAACCAGGAGCCGCAAGACATTGCGTAATGCAACGCGATTAGGTGCAACCGGCACCGGCGCGAGGACCGACAGCGCGGTCCACAACATGACCCCATAGATCAACACGGCGAGCCCAAGGTGCGCGGTCAATCGGTACTGACTAACATCGGGCCGGTCGACCAGCCCGCTTTGCACCATGAACCACCCCAGCAAACCCTGAAGTGCGCCCAGAACGAATAGCAACACCATCCGTGGCACCAGGGCGCGCTCGATACGGCCGGTGAATGCAAAGAGCAAGAACGGCACCAAGAACGCGACGCCAATAATCCGACCCAGCGCCCGGTGCGCATATTCGAACCAGAAGATGGATTTGAAGCCTGCCAGGGTCATCCCGACGTTGACTTTCTGATACTCCGGGTAGGCCTGATAACGCTCGAACAGGGTCCGCCAGGTTTCGTCGTCAAGCGGCGGCAGCACGCCCATCAATGGCCGCCAATCGACGATCGATAAGCCCGAATCGGTGAGACGGGTCACCCCACCCAGCACGACCATGGCGAAAATCAGCCCGCACACGCCCATGAGCCACCATCCGATCGGCGCGGATGCGCGGTTCAGACCTCGGGTATTCCCGGGATAGAGAGCCATGGTTTGGGTCACGGGCGGGAACCTATCAGGGAATCAATCGGTCGGGCAGCGGCACGATCGTCGGCGGGTTTCAGCCCGTCGGCGCGCCGCATTGGGCGTGTCGTTTACCCCGCCTTAACAATCCTGTGCAAGAATATCTTGTACGAGAATCTGAGGAACACTACGATATCTAGGGCCTAAGGGCGGAACAACGCGCCTAGCGATTGTAAGCGATACCCTGGGGGGACGGTTAGAGCTGTAGAGCCACCGATCCTAGGAGGGATCCGAATGCGCCCTTTGCCTCTCGCCCTTGTGGCCGCCTTTGCTGGGCTCGTCCTGGCTCATACCACCAACGCCACCGCCCAATCGCATATTTGCGGTAAGTACGAGACGATCGCGGCCAAGCTATCCGCCCAATTTGGGGAAAAAGCGGTGGCTTCGGGCGTCTCGACGAACGGGGGCGCCTATGTCGAATTTTGGACGTCGGATTCGAGGGGGACATGGTCGGTCGTCACGGTCCTGCCCAACGGCATGTCGTGCCTGACGTCGGCCGGCCGGGACTTCCAAATGCTCCCCGGAAAACTTGCCAAAGGGCGTTCGCCGGTGACGTAGCGCCCTATTTCTTCGCGGCGAAAATACCCACCGCGCTGTAGCCGCCGCCGCTCACCTTGAACTCCCCGCCCATTTCGGCAGCGACGTCGCCGCCGCCCGACATGAAGGATCCGTTGTAGCTGCCGGTACGTCCGGCACCGGCGACCGAACCGGTGAATCGGTGCCGCACCCCGGATGAAGCAATGCCAAGGCCGGTCCCCGAGTAGTTCGCGCCGTCGAAATTGGTAATGTTGAACGTACTTGACGCCGGGCTGTTGAAATTGACGGTCGCAGAGAGGCCGCCAATCGCCTGATAAACTTGGCTTCCGGTAAAAACCGTGCCGATCGCGTGCCCGCTATATGTCGCGGTACCTTGTACGGCGTTGATCGCGGCAATGCCGGCGATTTCGCCGACGACATAGTTCGCCAGATGAATCATTTCCGACGAACTGCCGGTCGCGGTGATCCGCCCGCCCCAAAACCCCCAGTTCAGATATTTGCAATCGCAGACCGATACACCGCTCGGGATGAACCCGGAGCTAAATTCACTGGCATCCGAAACACTGACAAAGGCGACGTTGGATAGGTTTTGCGCTGCGGCATTGATCGTCACGTTGCCGGCACCGTCCTGATCGCCTGCCGCAATGTTGTCGTTGTCAATGAAGACGCTCTCGCCCGTCGTGTTGCTGCCATCGCCAAACGCCGCGACATCTTTGTCGCCGAAGATCACCTGGAAGGCAGGCCCGGCACTGAACGCGTTGACGAACTTGAAGGACCCGCGAACTTTGTTAGCCGCCGCATTGGTCTTTATCTCGACGTCAAAACTGTCGTTGTTTAAACCAAACAACATCGTCGTCGTCGAAAGAGCGCCCGCAGTCTCGCTCTGATAGGCACCGCCCAGATAGCCACCCATCGTACGTGTGCTGCGCGCGCCCAATGTCGAAATTGCCGGCACCGCAACATTATTGGGAAAGAAACTCGCCGTCAGGGGCGATCCGCCCGGCCCGAACCGCGTCGCGCCGTTGTTGGAGGTGACGGCATCATTCGCGTTAACGCTCGCGCTCTCCAGCACAAAATAGGACCCGTTGAGCGCAAAGAAATCGTTCCCTAGCGCGTCGTCAGCTGAGGAAAGATCGGAGTCAGTCACCGTCGGCAATCCCGCCAAATTCTGACGCGCCGAACCGATTGCGCCGCCTTTGATGAAGGGCCTGGGAATCCAGTAGCACCGCGCCACCGCCAAACGATATCGCCGACTTTTGCGTCAGGCCCTGGCCGTTAATCGAGATCGTGCGAAACCCGAACGATCGCTGCGCCGTACTTGACCCCGACACGTCCCAATAGATGGCGGCATCTGCCGCACTCTCGGCCTGCGCAACCGTAATGCCGCTGGTATCGGGAAACCGCAAGAACGGGATGGGCGAATTGAGACCAAAATCGTCTTGAAGCGCGTAATAGGAAACCCCCGATGTCGGGATCGAGCCGCTCGGCTTGCCGGCAAAGGCCACGATCCGGGTCGTCGTGTTCGCTGTCTCGATCCCTTCAAGAAAGACGAATTGGAAATTCGACGACAGGAACACGTTGCCGGTAAACCCCCCATTGGGCGATGCCGTCGACGCAGCAGAAGCGATCGCTGTCACCCCGGTTCCACTGACCGGAAACTTTAGTGTGTTCGATCCGAGCGGCACGGAGAACGATCCAAATTGCAGCAGACCGCCTGAGAACGCGATATTGTTGGTCGACGATTGATCCGCGGTCCCCACGAATCGTGACGCCGAGCGTTTGATTCGTCCCGACAAATCAGTCGCGCTCGGCGCTAGGTTCTGCTGCAGGTTATTGTTTTGCTGCGCTTCGTTGGCGGTCTCGCCGGGCGCTGATCCATCACCGCTTGCACCCGGTGGCGGGGCCACAGACAGCCGCCGCAAGGCGATCAAGCGCGGCGCCCGTCTCGAGCTCTGATCGCCAATGCTCGTCTGCGCGATATCTTGATCGGTCGGTATCTGCTGCTGTTGGTTGCCTTGTTCGGACTGATCACCTTGGGCTTGCGCCTGACCGTCCTGTTCTTGCGGTTGGTCGTCCTGGCCTTGCTGCTGTTCGTCTTGTTGTTGATCGTCGGCCTGTTCCTGCCCGTTGGCCTGTTGTTGCTGGTTCCCACCCTGCTGGTCGCCGTCGTCGGCCGGCGGCGGGGCGCTTCGCTCGAGCGAATTCAGCGCTGCATTGAGTTGTGCTGGCGCCGCCCGCGCAGGCGGGGATGGCGCCTGATCGGATGCCGCTGCAGTAATGGCGAAACCTGGGCGCGTCGCGATCTGGGTTACGCCACCCGCAACAACCGTCATCTGATCGCCGAACAGGAATGTCGCCCGGGTTGCGCCATCAGGCTGCACGTTAACCAAGGCAATACCGCCGCGAATGCCAATTACAGCCGTTGGTGTTTTCAGCGTAACGGGGCTGTTCTTACTGATCTTGCCGCCGACAAAGCGGAAAACGCCCTTTGCGGCAGTTAGCGCAAGTTTCTCGGTGCCAGTGTCTGGATCGAAAACGAACTCATCCAGAACAACCTCGGAATTGGGGCCGACCGTAAAGGCGCTTTCGTCGATGAACAGCATCTGAACTTGGCCGCCCGCCGTCGTGAAGATCCGCTCGTTCGCGAAGACGTTGACGCCAACCTCAAGAAGCCTGGGCTCCGATAGCGGCGTCGCGCCGGTCGCGTTCGGGTTGATCGCGGCGGTCACCCCGATTTCGCCGCCGCCGCGCTGCGACTGGGCCTGAACGGCCAGGGGCGCCAGTAAAACAACACAAAGAACGACGAATCGGACGGACCCAGAAAAACCCACGGATCACCCCCCGGCATGCCGGTGCAGGCGACGACGACCCTACCGATAATACACGCGAGGGAAGCACACGGATGCATCGCACCGTTCAACTTGGCCCAATTGACGCGGTCACCGTATACTCCAGGCGAGTCATAAATGATTAACATTCGAACGATTTCTTCTTTTTTTGGTTGGTGGGGCACCGAACTCAAGGCCCTTGTCCCGGCTGGCTTGCGCCGACTGCTTGGGCTTGAGCGCGCCACCCTCGTTGTCCGACTCGAAGGACGGACCGTCGAGGCCCACCTTGAAAACCATCTCCAACGCACGCCAATTGCCGCAACCGAAGTGACGCCAGAGGATTGGGGCGACCTCGGCACAAACTTCGCGCGCGCGCTCCAGGTCATCGATCCCGGGTCGGTTGAAACGACGCTCCAAATCAGCGCCACACAGGTCGTCAGGCGACACCTCCGGCTACCGCCGACTCCGGAGCGCGATTTGGCCGGCCTTCTGTCATTCGAGATCGAGCGCCACACCCCGTTCAAACCGGACGAAGCCTACTTCTCATATCTGCGGCGCGATGGGGACGGCGAGGCGACCGATGTCGCCATCACCGTCGCCCCGCGCCGCATTGTCGATCCGTTGATTGCGCGCCTCACTCAAATCGGATTTTCGCCGACCCACGTCGTTCTTGGCGATGACAATCAGCGCGGCGTCCTGGGTCTCGGCGCGCGACGACCACGCGGACGCGCACAATTCGCAATAGCGGCCCTCGCGCTTCTCCTCGTTGCGGCGGCAGTGTCGCCGCTGCTACGGCTCGAATTTGTTGCCGGGAACCTTACCGCGGCGCTCGATGTGGCGCGGCGCGATGCGGGTGTGCAAGTTGGCGACAACGCATCACGCGCCCTGGCATCTGCCCGGTTTATCGACGAGCAACGGCGCCAGCGCCCCTCGCCGCTCGCCGTCCTCAACGACCTCGCCACCCTACTGCCCGACGGCACGTGGCTGGTGCAATTCGGCCAAGCGGGCCGTGACGTGACGCTAGAGGGACAAACCGAATCAAGCGCGAACCTCATTCCGCGCCTTGAGGCCTCGCCGCGATTTAGCGCCGTAAGCTACGACGCACCGGTGACCAAAAACGGTACCGGCCGCGGCGAACGGTTCACGTTTTCCCTGCAAATCGCACAGGACAA
>ERZ890510.2036-NODE-2036-length-12026-cov-21.675382_pt1 | contig 12026 bp, 13 predicted proteins | sample MGYA00521265_ERZ890510 | MGnify/ENA primary metagenome ERZ890510 (study PRJEB32303, sample SAMEA104408624) | aquatic metagenome | biome: Brackish water; feature: Chemocline; material: water | place: Baltic Sea | collected 2014-10-26T21:54:00 | depth 110 m ...
CCGAAGCAAAAATATCCAGCTTCTCCCCCTGTATACCGTGTTCACTAAGCGGTGAGTTTTCCCCATTGTCATCTACTAAGTGTACTTCGTGTACATAGTGTACAGGGGGAGAGGCTGATTGAAAGTCACGCCAACCCATCTTTCCCCTCCTTTAACAGTTTTGGATTTATGTGATAAATGATGGTTGGTTTTCGGGTGGGGAGCATTTCAGGTTTTGAAACAAAGTTTCTCTCGATCAATACATCAAGTGCTTTTACGAGTTTATCAACTCTCCTGAACCTCCCCCGTAGCTCTTGCTGGCAATCCCTGCGTTTAAAGAAAGTATCTTTTCGCTTTAACATCCATTTTAATATATGTTTTGCATCAGTAGTTTGTTCATCACCACCCATAAGTTCAAATGTTGCCTGGGCATGTATTATTAGGCTGTCACATAAATCAAGTGCTGCTTCGAGAGTCTTTTTATTAATCATGGGGCTTCCTTCACCATGTTCAACAACATGACATAACCCTGCAATCCTTAAAGCCGCACCGGGTAATTTCCCGGTCCAGTCCTGAATAGATTCAAACTGGTTATTTTCCCCTTGGTTGGATTCAATGTACTGGGCGAACCGTTCCCATGATGTAAGAGCCTCATTATCCAATCCGATGATTCGTGGTTTACTCGCGCCATCCTCATCCACTATGTCCACTATGTACAATAAGTGAAATATGCCAGCACAATAAGCAGCCTTGATTGTTTCTGGGATGGGTTCCCTTTGACTAATGTTTCTATGGCCAACATTACTTTTGGGAAGGCAAAACATAAATCTCGCCAGAGTACCATTCCCCCTGAAATGCTTTTTGTTGCCCTGCCCAAGTAGTGAAGCAACCTCAGGTTGGATTGTTAATCCAAAGGATAGTGCCGGAGCCTTGAGATGAGCTTCCCTGTTCCCGCGATCGACACGGATGGAGCTCCCCGCATGCCCCTTAAGGAACACATCAATATTTGCGGCTCCGTTACTGTATAGGCCGCTCATGATTTCAAAGATGCCGCCTTCATCACTTAACAGACTCATCCTCTCACCATGCTCTGCTAAAAGATTTTGTAGTCTTTCGGGAGTAACGTCGCCAGTCCATAATCTTGGCGGATACATCTCTTCCGGGTTATCAAGTTTTAACTGTGTGATTTCAGCCAACAATAGTTTTCTCTCATCATGTTCTTTGCATTTGGAGGCTTCATTCTGAAGTCGGTCAAGTTTTTTTTCGTTTACCATCCGTATGGTTTCGTTCTCAGCGATCTCATTTTTAAGATTTCTTGCCATCTCACACTCCCAGTCCGAAAGTGGGGCGGTCATAGCACTTAGAACAGCCGTCTTCCTGGTTCCGGGAGGTAAGATGGTGGCCGTCCACAAACTTAACGGCTCAACATAGTCATCACCATATGGGGACACGACAAAACGTTTTTGAAGGCAGGTAGCTACCACCGAGAGTCCCATCATAACCGCCATGCCTAAGGGGGTCTGTGAGTTCCTACTCACCGCCTTGGCGTAGTTTCCGAGCCATGAGGGGAGAACATCAGCCCCTATTTCAGGGGTCTCAATTTGATCGAACAAAACCGGTTCTTCCCACTCGATCTCGGAGCAGGTTTCTTCGTCATCCTTAAAATGTTTAGAGTATGATCCCATAAATTCAGGAGCATCTTTTTGTCGTACTATCAAATCGTCTTTGCTATGGGTCTTGAGAAAATCTGTAACATCTCCTCCCTTGTCGAGCTCAGTAAACCTGACAATTTTGATGCTTCTTGCTACTCCGTATAAACCTTCAGAAATAACCTTGCCGTGCTTCCGCCCCGGCTTATCGTTGTCCTCGAGAACTACAACATCCCTGTCTTTCAGAAATTCGTTAAACTCAGGTTTCCATTTTCCCGCACCGGAATCATTACAGGTAGCTACGAGTCCATGATTGACCAGAGTGTCAACATCCTTCTCGCCTTCCACGATATAAACGGTCGCTTCACTTTTAATCAGCTCAGTCAATCGGTAAGGGACACGTCGAATCCCTGTTGCTCCTGAAGTCCAACCTCCCGCACCATCAGGATGTTCAAACCAGAAATTCTTTTGAGAGCTTCTTACTTTCCGATAAAGAGCCTGTCCCTGTTCATCGCAATAGAGGTAGTGCGTGTTGGCGTGATTTCCGTTGCCATTACCGTTGCCATTACCATTCAACTCTGCGAGGTTTCCCGTCCAATGGCAATGGTGACAATAGAAAGTTCCTTTCGCTTCATTCACACTCAGGCATTTGTCGTTTTTTTTCTTTCTTGTATGTGAGCATTTGCGACAGGTCACCTTTCTCTCGACCGCCATAGACTCACAGGCATCATATCTTTCGAGGTTTTTAACGGCCATTAACACGCCCTCCCTGTTTTAGGTCTGTTTTTTTATCAGGGCACATGTAAAGGTGAGACAGGGACTGCTTATTCTCTGGTTCCATATTGAAATATCCCTGGAACCCGTGTACTCTGTATTTATAAGATTGAGTAGTAATTGTTTGTCTTTGCCCCGCCCTGCACGGCGGGGTTTCTTTTTTGGTTATCACTTAGAATCTCCTTCCTCTATGAACTTGTCGAGTTCTTCGGTTCGATAGTAGACATTTCGTCCCCGCTTAAAATGTCGAGGGCCTCTTCCTTCAAGAGCTAGGTTGGCAAGTGTCTTGCCAGAAAGCCCTGGGTAGTAGTCAGCTAGACATTTTCGAGCTACATATTTCGGCCAAATTGACCTGTTCTTTTTCATTTCCTGAAACCTTTCTCAAGTGGTTGCTGAATCCTGTTCCGTCCTCTTGACGGGTATGCATAAAGGTTAGAGACTTTGTTGAAAATAAAAAACCCCCGAACAACCCATCGGGGGTTTCTTTATGTTTGGGGGTTTTTTGGAGGCTTTAAATAGGGCTATAACGTATAATTTTCCAACAAGGTTTTTGCGCTATCGGGGAATTATTGGCAATGGGGGGAGTGGGGTTATTTCTTTTTCTTTGGTGCTCCGGGACGGCCTATAACACCGGCAGCCTTCCTGGCAGCGGGGATCCAGTTCTTTTTTAGTATTTTTTCATCAGGCCGTTCATCCTTAATGATGCAACCGTCTCTAATCAATGCCTTCAAGTCAGGGTCCGCCAGCAAATCCTTGGAAGTTAAAGACGTGGTTTCCTTAATCTTTTCTGCGGCCTCAGATATGTAAGCCGTGCGAAGTATTTGCTTGCGACCATAAGGAGTTGTGGGATTTAAAGGTGGTTCCGTTCCGCTCTTTACACCAGATGGGTATTCACCCGTATTGACCCAATAGTGAAAGTCTGTCCGCATTTTCTTTAATAGCCGAGCTCTTTCTTCAATGGAAGTTTTTGCGCTTATAAGTTGGTCAGGAACGAGTGCAGGGTGAAGCCCCTGGAACCACTTTAAAAAATCAGTTTGGGCAAATGCTGGACGTTCTTTGTCATGGGAAATATTTATCAGTTCATGCTTTTCAATCGCGATCTGGAGTTGTCTGTATAACTTAATTTGTGCCGTTAATATTTTATCTTCAAAGTTTTTCCACTCTGGAAGCCCTTTGGCTAACCCATAATTGTTTTCCAAAGGATGGAGGGGTGTTTGAGGGTTAGAGGCCGCTATTGTGAAGAACCAGTACTCCTTTCCAAACAAAAGCGAACGTATGCAACATGCTTCATCCATTGTGGTCGGCTCCCACCTCCAAAGACTCTTTTCAATCCTTTCTATGTAATTTATTCTGGATGGAAACTGAGGGATTGATTTATTATCATCATCGTATTTTACGTGCCTTTTGGGGTCGTAGTTGACCTCATCAATGACTATAGGATTTGATAGTTCGTCTGGGTTCCAGATTTTTACAGTTGGGGCTCCAAGCCCACCATATGTATAATAAGTGTGCTTCCTTTCTTGTTTCTTGGGTGATTTGTTCGTCGAGAAAGAGTGCTTCCTTTCTCGCGTATGCTTCATTCCAACTGTCCCGTCGATACCACCTTCGACCAAGAACGAATATTTTCTTTCTTGAACGCTATCAGGTTCTGTAGCTTTCTTCTTACTTGCTTTGGCCGGTGATTTTCTTTTTGCGGTTTTTTTCTTGCTGGCCTGAGGGGGGCTTTTTGTTTTCTTAGGGGGGCTCATACTTGATCACGTCTCCTTTAAACGCTTCCTTAAAATGATCCAGACCAAGCCGTGTAAGGATACCCGGCCTGTCTCCCGTCGGATAAGGTCTGGTTTATTTTGCTTCTTGCGAAGAAATGGCTTCTTCCTGATTGAGAGCTAACCGTTCAACGGCTTGTCGTTTGGTATCAGGTAACAAGTGCGCATATCGTTGTGTCATGGACAAGTCCTTGTGCCCTAACAGTTCCTTGATTACCAGAATATTTTCTCCCTGCATAGCCAGCCAGCTTGCAAAACTATGCCTGAGTGAGTGCGGCACAATCTTGTTAGCTCGATCATTCACACCTTTGTTGAGTCCCTGCTTGTTCACGGCACGGTCAAAGGTGTCTGACATCTGACTGATACGCCCACCGCCACGCGCAGGGAATACAAGTGCAGTTCTTAAAGGATTTTCCTTAGCTGAAAACATCGCATTCAATGTGGGAGTAATATACGCTTGCCGAGTATGATTGTTCTTTGCGTCCCGGATATGAATTATCCCGTTCTTTAAATCAATCTCCTGCCACTTCAAAGAAAATATCTCTCCCATTCTCATGCCGGTTTGAAGGGATAGCAGGCAGATATCGTGAGTCTGCTCACTGGTTTTCTTAACCTCAGCTAAAAGGCTCCTTGCATCTTCATGAGACAAAAACCTTAACCTTTTATTATCTTGAACCTTCAAGAAGCCCTTGTGGGCTTTGATCGTACTGGTTACAGGGTTTGGACCTTGAAACAGCCCCCATCCAATAGCTCGGTTGAATATCTGTCTAACAAGAACCAGGCAATGTTTAACCGTAACTTGTGAAATGGGTTTTCCTTTCACCTTTTTTTTCGACAGCTTTTGTTTCAGCCTTTCGATATCAAGGACAAGGATTTCCTTTGCAGATCTTTTTCCCATCAAAGGGGCAATATGTTTATAGTACCGCGTCTTGTCATCACGCCATGATTTCTTGTTCAACTGCGCCCATTCAAGGTACTTTTCGGCAAACACATCAAGGGGAATATTTTCACGCTCTAAATCCAGCCTTTCCTCTTCTAACTGATCCCGCCGTGTATTTTCCAGTCCACGCTTTTCCTTTAAAGACTGATAGCCCTCTCCGTGTCTTATGTTTTGAAGTATCTGATTTCGGGTTTTCACCGCATCCAGAAAGTTGGCTCCCTGAGTTTCCCAACCTACAGCTTCTCCCGTGAGTTTCCCTTCCCGGTTATATCGAATAACGATATATCTGTCAGGGCGGCGTTTGAAATTACGGGTAGGGTGTTCACGGTATCTCACTCCTGCGTGCTTGGTTTGCACCCATGTAGTTTTTGATTCGTTTGACTTAGCCATAAATGTATTTTAGTATTTCTCGAGGGGGCTGGCAGGGCTGATATCGTACTGGAGGATTTAATCCACTTCACATTCCGCAACCCAGTTTGTACCACTCCTGTACCACTAAAACGCTTTCCCGTTGCATCCCGTTTCAAACCGAATGAAACAGGAAGGCTTTTATTTATTTACATTTATATGATATTAGGATGATACGGGAAAGTCAAGGAAAGTGGTGCTTTTCGGATTCCTAATCCGTAGGTCAGGCGTTCGAATCGCCTCGGGGGCATACTTTTAGGGGATTCCTCATCCTGATTGAATCAGGACACGGTGCCGGCGGAGTTTATGGAGAAGGTATCAGCGCTTTCGTCGTGACTGGCTGTTGCAATGAAGGTCGATTCTGTCCCCGTTCCTGAAATGGTGACTCCTGAAGAAGCCAGAAAGCTATAAGGAGTTGTGGAGGCAAGGGTAACATTGCAGGAGGCGACCGCTCCGTTATCATTCCAGTAAATTTTGCAAGTACGGAAAAGGTGTTGCAGGCTTGTTTGGGCTTCGAGGTCGTAGGCGCGTTTCTTTATGGCCGAATACTGGGGGATGGCGATCGCGGCAAGAATGCCTATGATCGCTATAACGATTAACAACTCTATCAAGGTGAAACCGTTCTGCCTGTTTGTTGGAATCCTCAATTCTCCCATCCCCAAAATTATAGTTCTACGAGTTTAACCTAATTTTTCCGATTTTTCTGGTACTCAAGGAACTATTTGACTTTAGGCTGAGAGATGAATAGATTGGTACTCTTTGCTCCGATCCCAAAGGGGTTGGATTTCCATTAAATACTTAAACATTCAGGGGGTTCTCCTATCGAGACCTGGGATAAAGAAAAAGTTGAGCAGTCTAAAAAAAATCTTGAAGGTGCGGATCTGAAGGGTCTGGATTTGTCGGGCGCGGATTTGAAAAATGCCAATATGATGTCTGCCAATCTGGTGTCTGCAAACCTGAGTGGCGCAGATTTGTCGGGAGGGAATTTTCACTCTGTTAAAGCCATGCGGGCGGATTTTAAAAAGGCCAACCTTTCGGGAGCCAATTTTAAAAAAACCGATCTCACCCGGGCGAATTTCGAAGGGGCAAACCTGAACTCCGCAAACCTAATGGGAGCCATTCTCACACAAGCTATATTGACCGGAAGCGACCTGATACGCATCAGTCTGGTGGAGGCCAGCCTTATTGAGGCAGATTTGTCGGGTGCAGATTTGACTGAAGCCAAACTTTCCGGGCACTATCAGAGGGAAGGCTATTTCAGCCGTGGTGCCAACCTGACCAAGGCAAAACTGTCCGGCGCGAAAATGCTCCGGGCCGATTTGGTCGCCGCAGAATTGAATGAAGCTGACTGCCGTGGAGTGGATTTCTCGGGAGCCAAATTGAGTGAAGCCAGTTTAAAGCAGGCTTGTCTGGCTTCCACCTGTTTTGTAAACGCGAAACTGGGAGACGCAGATTTTCGGGGTGCGGACCTGACGGATTCTGATTTTTCCGGGGCAGAGCTCATTGAGGCAAAATTTCAGGGGGTGGACCTCAGGACGGTAAAAAATATTTCCTCCGAAGAATTGGAATTATCTAACATAGATGATAAAACTCTGGTTCCAGATTATATTGAAGTGAAATGGACCTCGGAAGATACCTATGAGTGCAGACAAAAAGTTTAAGCCTGTGAGGGGAAACTGACTATAAAAAGCGAAAATATCTAAACTGTGGAATGTGAGATGAGCACTACGAAAGCAAAGTTCTGTATTGGGCAACTGATTTGTCATAAACTGTTTGACTACCGGGGAATCATTTTAGGTGTCGACATGGAGTTCAAGCAGTCAGACGAATGGTATGATGAGATGGCCCGGAGCAAACCCCCTAAAGATAAACCCTGGTACCACGTTCTGGTTCATCAGAGAGGCAGTCAAACCTATGTGGCAGAACAAAACCTGGAACCGGACCCCGCCAGTAGAAACTAACGGAAGGCCATTTCGATGATTAATACGGTTAAAGAATTTAAAGTATGGCGTGCCCATTTTTGTTATTCGCCTAAGGGTAAATCGGCGATGGAGAGAATGAAGAAGTTGCGACAGGGCGACAATGAGTTTCCTTATGGGAACCTAGAAAGCAGTGTGCTTTCTACTTGCTTTCTGGCCGCAAAATACCTCCCCGAAAAAGACCAGATGGATTCCCGCAGAAGGATAGGGGGCCTTCAGCTGCCAGTTTCCAGCTCTAAACGTAAACCTCAAAAGGTTGGGCGCAATAGTTTGATCTTGCATCTCTCGACATTTTTAAAATTTTATACAGCGGATGAATCTACGTTCGACTGGGTCGGAAAAAAAATTCCTAATTTTGGTGAGGGCCATCCCGAGATTGTCGCCAGATTCGTCAGCGCAGTTTATCGCGATGAGAAAATCATTGCGGAAGGGGTAGAGAGGTTCGCCCGCAAGTCCCAGAAAGAGGGCATCCGCCTCGCCCATTGGAAACTTCAGGATTAATGTGTTCTTCCTTTCCCGGAGCCGCACGGTTCCCACTCATCGGGACATTCAGCCTTTGCCATGAAAACCGACACGGTTTACAGAGGAATCCGTTATGTCGGCATAGGGCTGATCTTCGCCTCGCTGGCCTGGGCCTTTTATAAAGGAACAGGATCGGAAACGCATCCCGGTGGGCCAGACTTCAGTCGTGCGGTAGGACTTTATACCGATGGAAAATATGAAGAGGCTCTGCAGCACTATGAAACCAGCATCCGCGAGTATCCGGATTTCATCCACGCCAAAAGGGGAAGAGCCCGAACGCTGATACAGTTGGGCCGGGACCGGGAAGCTTTGGAAGCGTTTAACGAAGTGCTCGAACAAGACCCCGACTCCGCCGTTTCTTTTGCCAACCGGGGCATCCTGCAGGATCGGATGGGACTTTACCCTCAAGCTATTGCCGATTACGACCGTGCAATAAAAATGGACCCGCATCTGGGAGAAGGATTGGATTGGTTCACCCGTCTCCTGCAAGACCGCAAGGAAAAGCCCCAGACCTTGGCAGAAAGACTGCAAACATTACGCACCACTCGTCGGGGCCAACGTGACGCTGGACTCAATATGCAATAGCTTTCACTGCTAGAAAAATTCATCTCGGCTTAAAGAGGTTTTACTCTCTCTTTTTCAAAGTCGATCCCATAGTAAAGGGGGCAACGATTAATTATGCTTTATAGGTATCGACCTATCGCCCCCGGCGGCTCGCCGGTTAGATCCAGTCTTCGAGGTCGAATTGTTCCCGGCATTCGGGGCTTCTTAGGTCCATGAACAGGTCGGCCTGATCGAAGTTTAGATTAAAGTCGGGGATGGTTTCGCATTGGAACCCGGCGGTTTTGATTTTTTCTTCGTATTCTTTCATTTCTTCGATATTTCCAAACTCTAATACCACTGAAAATCCCGTTGCGGCAGAGAATCTGATTAGTTTTCTATCGTTGTGCATATTTCTCCATGGAAAAAGTGCAGGGGTCGGTTAAAATTAAACAAACCTCATCATACGCCTTGCGGGCAGGGGGAGACATATAAATATTCCGGAATAGATATTTAAGTTTCGGATCGGCAGGAGATATTGAAGTTGATACTGTATCACGCCTTTTCATTGATAGATTCATCTCGGTTGTTATCGGGGGAGAACCCTGAAAGCTTCGTGAAGGTGGATTGGGTCTGCTATTTGCGCGACGAGCCTCTGGTTCCTTATGACCAGTTGATTGAGAACTTCGAGGGCTTGCCACAAACTGGCAAGCAGAAGCTATGGGTTCAGCGCCGGGCCAATTATCTTTTATCGCAAGAGGAAGTGGACGAATTGAAGCTGTATCTGGAGAAACAATATTCTTTTGCGGTGGAGGTGGCGGCGGCGAAACTTCCGCTGAAGGTGGAAGAGATTCCGAACTTTAATGAACAGGATGTAACCGGGACGATTATTCTGCGTGACCGGGACGAGCCGTTCCCTCTCAGTGTAGGAATTATTGGTATGGTCTCAGGCCATCGGGACTTGGTTAATATTCAAACGGTGGGAGAACTGCTGGGCGAAATTGACCGGAGAAATGAGAAGGGTTAACCTTTATTGTCAATAATTTCATACTGGGTTTCAGAGGCCCATTTGATTTTGAGGTAGTCGGGTAAAAGGGTTCTTTTGTCAATCTGGGCAAGCTCGATCTGTTCCTTTGTCAATCCTACCACATAGCGCAAATTGGCTCCACGCAGGTCGGCTTGATTGAGGTTGGCCCCTTTTAAGTTTGCCCGACTTAAGTTTGCAGTTTGCAGACCGGCGTCTTCGAAGTTGACGCCATCAAGCCGGGCTCCAGAAAGGTCTGCACCTTCCAGCTTGGCTCTCTTGAACACCGAGTCCTGCATGTGTGCTTGCGCGCCTTTAATATTCTGCAAATTGGCCTCACTGCAATCGGCTTTTTTGAGCCAGGTTTTAAACAGCGCGCATTCCCGTAGATTGGCTTTGGTCAGGTTGGTTCCGCTTAAGTTGGCACCACGCAGGTCGGCACGCCGGAGGTAAGCGTGCTGCAGGTTGGCACCGCCGAGATTCGATTTATTTAAATCGGCTCCACTGAGGTTGGCATCGGAAAGGTCTGCATCAGATAGATCGGCCCTGTCGATTTTGGCTTCGCTGAGGTATATTTTTTTTAAGTTGGCTCCGCGCATATCGGCGCCACTCAACTCCGCCCATTGAAGCTCAGCTCCTTCCAGATTAGCTCCTTTAAGGTCGGCGTTTTGAAGGAATTTCTTGGTTTGCTCCAGTTTCCATCTGCGCGATGGGATATTTTCAGTCATTCCTGTTTCTTAACTGATAAAATCGATAGACTAGGGCAGCTGCCAGAGTTCCTGCCATGAACAGGGCAATGGAAAATCCGGGAACCATTAATGCTATTGAAAGAGGTATGGACTCTAAAAACCATAAAAACATTTTTTGCAGTCCCAGCCAGGACTCGGGGTGAATCATCCATTGGTGGAGAACTGTGTTCTCGAACAGGAAGTTGAAAACCACAACAAGCGGGAACTCGGTCCAGATACCATCCTGCAACCAGAGTATGACCTGATAACCGAAAAGGCTGAGCCCGGTCATAAATATCATTACACCAAACATTCCGGTGATGGTTATCAACGCTGTAACGATAAAATCCTGTGGCGTTAGCCGGGATACCGCAGAGCGAATATCTTTCCAGGCTTCCAACAAGCCTTTTTGCGACAGGGTTTTTAAACCTTTAAAGACTTCATTGAAAAACTGGCGTGCCGTATCCATATATCGGTTGAGGTACGCGAGCCAATCTTCATGGTTGAACTGTGCTTGCTGATTTTCCATATTCATAACATTTCCTCCTTGCGGGGACTCCGAAGAGGTGAACATTTTCTGGTAAACATGACCTATAATGACCCCAGTCTATCTCTCTTTGATCTATTTATCAATGAGAGCTTTGTGTAAGTAGAAAGATGCTTCGACAAGTTCAGCACACTCTGACGGATAAGAAATCGTGAACGTATTGGTTTTTGGGGCAGGCGCGGTGGGGCTGGGGCTTTCCAGCTTTTTAGTACAGGCGGGCCACCGTGTTCACCTTGTGGGAAAAGAAAAAACGGTTGTGGCTCTGCGGGAAAACGGATTAAAACGCCGGGGTATTTTTGGTCAAGCCTGTTTTTCCCCACAGCAGTTGACGGCTTCGTCAAATCTGGCTGAAACGGGCAGGGAAACTTTTGATTTTTATATGGTCTGCACCAAGTCGTTCGACACGGAAAACTCAGCCCGGCAATTGAAAGAAGAGTCGACTCTGGCGCATCAGAAAAGCCCGATTGTTCTTTGCCAGAACGGCTGGGGCAACGCCGAAATTTTTGCCCGGTTTTTTCCTGAAGAGCAGGTTTTTAACGCACGGGTGATAACAGGATTCATCCGGCCCGAACCGCATGTGGTGGATGTGACCGTTCACGCTCAGCCGGTTCATCTCGGTAGCTTGTTTGATGGAGATTTCAATCGCTTGCGGGCCTTGGCGGAGGCTTTGAGTCTGGGGGGCATTCCCAGTGCTGTCACTGGCGATATCGGTAAAGACCTGTGGGCAAAAATGCTTTATAACTGTCCACTCAATGCTCTGGGCGCGATCTTGCAAGTCCCTTACGGACATTTAGGAGAGAACGAAAACAGCCGGGCTCTTATGGAACAGATCGTCGCAGAAGTATTTCAGGTCATGCGAAAGTTGGGTTATGCCAGCCATTGGCAAAGTGCAGGGGACTATCTTAAAGATTTTTATGATCAGCTGTTGCCCAGTACCTATGAGCACGAATCGTCGATGTTGCAGGATATCCGCGCCGGGCGAAGGACAGAAATTGAAGCGCTCAACGGAGTGATTGTGCGGGAAGGGGAAAAGTTGGGGCTGGATGTCGCCTGCAATGAAACCGTCCGCAAGCAGATTCTATTTTTGCAAAACAAACCGCCGCTATAAAATTTTTGGTTCATGACTAGTTAAAGCCATTAAAGGTGGTTTAAGCTTCAGTTATGACAAAG
>ERZ890510.2037-NODE-2037-length-12022-cov-6.383722_pt1 | contig 12022 bp, 17 predicted proteins | sample MGYA00521265_ERZ890510 | MGnify/ENA primary metagenome ERZ890510 (study PRJEB32303, sample SAMEA104408624) | aquatic metagenome | biome: Brackish water; feature: Chemocline; material: water | place: Baltic Sea | collected 2014-10-26T21:54:00 | depth 110 m ...
ATATCGCCTTTTAACACTAAGAGATAAAGCCAACAAACCAAATTATGACTACATAGTTTGGTTAGAGTTTAAAGTATCTTATGGTCATACAGAAGGTCACACTTCAAGAACTGATGAATATATGCTATCTGGTGTGTGTAAGTCTATTCTTGATTGGATTGATATTTTAAAGAATTTTGAGAAGTCAGATGTGGGTAAGCAATTATCTTTTTTTGATGATGGAAATGATGATGATCTTGAACCAGAACCTCCTACTCCTAGTGGAGATGGAAACTGGAGTGGGTATTTTAAGAAAAGCGCAGAGGTTAGAAAAAGAAACTTGATGAAAAAATATAGTTTTTTTGAACTTCTAAGCATTGATTACTATACCTATGCGGACATTGATTATCGTAAACGTTTACCGTCTATTGAAGAGGTTAGAGAGTTATTAAAACAAGCTATTCTAAAAGGCAAAGATAATCCTGGTCGTTATGATGATTTTTGGTTTGATACTCCTAGCTATCTAAATAGAGATGGTGGTTTAAGTGATATTGAGTTGAAACAAAGATTAAAATTTGGTATTCGACTATTCTTACTCCCTTTTACGAGCTACTTTAAAGCATGGACTGATGATTCATATTCATTACATGCCCACGATGAAACAATCTCATATCGTTACTATCTCGATGGGGAAAGATTATCAACTTGCAGTTCACACGACAATGATAAATTAGATTTACCAGTTTATAGCGGTTTATTTAATGCAGAGTTGTTGGAATGGGTTCGTAATGTTATGGATATACCTTATGCGGAAGTTATTAGTGATGATGATGTTCTTCGTGGAAACATTAGACACTTCATGCACCGATTGATTGGTAGTGATAATGCTAAAACGTATGATTTTGAAATAAAAATCAATACTTTTAAGGACTGGAAGCAGTTCAAAGCAAGTATTACAAGCCTCATTCCTAAAGGAAACAACGGTGGCGGAAGCGGATACTCACTTGATGGGTTTAGTGGTGGTTATAGTGTTGACAGAAAAGGAAATATTAAAATCGTACAAAACTATAATCAACGAGTAGAGCTTAACCGTAGCGTAGATGGATTAAAGGTAGATGACTACAGAGACAGTGATGTAATTGTATGGAATCTATCAGGTGATGAAATCTACAAAGAAGCCTTTAGATTGTTTAGTAAAAAAGCTGTTGTTCAAACATCGTTGTTTGATTTTATAGCGGCATAAAGGGAAAATATGAAAGATAAACTAAAACTAAAAATAGAAGTGAAGGCTGTTAAATATATGCCAGGACATGATGCAGATGCAATGAGTTGTAATCTATATGTGAATGGTAAAAAAGCAGCTGCGGTATTTGATGATAGTTGGAGTGGTGGATATATATATTCTGAGGTAGACGAAGAATTATTTGCTATTTTTGATAAACATGTAAAGGCGTTGCCTCCAACTAATGTTAAAGATTTACTAGGTACAAAAGAAGACTCTTTTATGGAAGAAAGCCATGATACAGTCATCGGAAGCCTTGTAGATAAATTTGAGTTTGACAAAGCAGAAAGAGCGATGGTTAGAAGATCAAAAACTCATACTTTATTTAGACTAGATAGTGAGAATTACGGTTCCCATGAATTTAGATATATAGAGGCTCCATGTTCTGACAAGATTGTTGGATTCATAACTAAGAAGTATGGCAATAATGTGATTATATTTAATGTTCACGGAAAATGGCCAGTAAAAACTTCTACTTCTAAATAAAAAATAAAATTGCTCATTGAGCTAACCTGCAAGGGAATTACTTTTCCCTTGTGGAGATAGTGCTCCCTTAAACTATTTACAAATAAAAAAATAAAACTCCTCTTAGAATCTCATGAAAACTTCAAAAAGTAAAAGTACAAGATACTGATACCTACATGTAGGATCACTTTTTATGTAAGCAGACTAGTGAAAGTTCTAATCGGTAACAAGGAAATAATAATGAAAAAAATTACACTAAGCACAGCCGGTCTTTTAAATTCAGTTGCAGTAGCTAATACATTTATGCCAAAAGATGGTGACTTCGCTGGTAAAATAGTGCTAGTTGGCGCTAATGGTAAGTTAGAAGTTAAAGCTGCTGACATGATTCAAACTGTTATCTTTAAAGATATAGATTTTGTGTCAAGCGATTTGACTGATAATAACTTTAGTGCTCTCTCTATAGATGGCAAGAAATTTCTAACAGTACTTAAAGCTGCTAAAACTGATGAAGTTCAAATTGAACTACAATCTGGACTTATAATCGTTAAAAGTGGTAGAAGTAAAGTAAAGATTGAAACTATGGTTAACACTCAAATAATTGACATTTCAACAAATGGAAACAGTTTTGATTTTAGTAACCAAATAGGTCTAATGGAGCTTATTCTACATTCTATTGGCAATAATGAACCAAAATATGAGCTCAATGGAGCATTACTTCAAGTAAAAGATGGGATTTTCAATATTGTAGGTACTGACACTAGAAGGCTTGCATCAATCACAACTGAAACCAGTTTATCTGATACAGAAGTGATTGTTCCTAAACAAGGAATACAAACAATTGTAAAGCTTTTTAAAGGGTTTGACATATCTGCTGAAATTGATAATTTCACTTTGTCTGTTCACACAGATAGCGTTAGTTATTCAACAAAGCTTATAAATGGCAAGTTTCCTGAATGGAGAAGAATTGTACCTCAGTCATTAATACAAACTGTAACTATTAGTAGATATGGTTTAGAGACAATGATAAAAGAGGCTTCAATATTTGATAGCTCAATTACTATCCGTTTGCAAAATGGTGTGATTAAAATCACTGACTTTGGTGGAAATACAGAAGTTGAAGATACTTTTTCAGATGCAAATGCGAATATAGTGTTTGCAATAGATTCTAAATATATCTTGGACTTTCTGGCTTCTAATACTGAGGATAATGTGCAAATAGGATTTAATGCTGCCAATTTACCAATAATGCTAATTGCTAATCATTCATTTAAAGAAATTGTAATGCCTATTGCAATGCAAGAAGATGAAGCAGTTGACAGTGAAGAAGTTCAAAATGCCGCTTAGTGTCCGAGAATTAGTATTAAAAAATAAAACAACGACAACCGTATGTGCTCTTTTAATCAATGGAGCTTCTATATATACTAAAAAAACCAAACAAGACTTCTTAGATGAAGGTTATTTGGTTTTACCTTATGATGATGGTTCTAAGCTGATTTCCCACAATGAGGATATTAAATATCTAAAAGAGTGGTCCGAAATTACAGAATCTAAATGGTGGGATGCACTAGAAATGTTGCCTCCTATGAAACATTCACACATAGATGGTCATGAGTTCTTTTTTTGCAGTGAAGCTTATACAAGCAATATACACTCGTGTTATTGCGCTGTTGGCGATAAATATTATACTGCCATGAGAAGAACTACTACATCTTATGAAGTGATGGTTGATGAGTTAGGAGCTATATAATGAATGCTGCTGAAATTGAGTTCAATAAATTATTCGGCTTTTTCCTAAACAAAAAGGGTGTTAGTCCTCATTTTAGGAAAACTGAATATGGATATAGAACATTTGATAGCGCTTGGAAGCTTTTTACCAATAGTATGTCAATTGTTCATACAAAGCCTGCAAGGGTTTACAATGGGTTTGACTACGATAATGGTATTGAAGAAACAAAATATGAAATAATAAAAATGCCTCATTCAGTTGATGTTCATTTTTTATATACAAAATTAATATAAGGATACATCATGAAAGCTATTTTTAGCAGAGTGCCTCCTACCGACAAAACTGAACAATTGTCTTTAGGTTGGGTAGCAATATCGCATCGTTGGTTTAACGACAAACAGACGCGGAGAGATGCTTACGGTACCGTTTATAAAATAAAAAGTAAAAGCGGTGGAGTTATATATAGAAATCTTAAATTTTCTCCAAGGTTAAAAGGCTCGACTAGTCAAGGTAAAGGACAAATCCTACTTGACTGGCAAGGCTGGATTAATCTTTGTGAGATAGAAGAAGAGGGTGGTGAGATAGAATTAACTATAAAGAAGGCTAATGTCTTTCAAATATTTTATCACTCAATGACTCATCCAGAGCCGGCATATCGTCATTCAATGGCTTTAGCCAGGGTTGGAGTATATATAAGCGTTATTTCGCTCATATTAGCTTTTAAATAAATAAAAAAATGCTCCTCTTGGTAGGGAGCGTATAACGCACAGCAATGAATACTCCAAGAAGCTTTTTAGCTTTTTAAGTTGCTGTCTCTTTGTGAGGCATGTATTGTCACACTCTAAGCCCTTTTAGAAGAGTTTAGAGTGGCAATACACTTGCCAACATTTTTAATCCACAAGGAGGCTATCATGATTAAGATAGTGCAATACACAAAATACAATAACAGTTTCTTCTTTTTTGCAGAAGGTAATAACAAGGGAATGTCTACAGATTATGTAAAAGCATTATTAGATACGGGAATGACTAATTTAAGTCAAGAACGTTTTAATAAAATAGTTGGAGCATAATTATGAAAATATTACTAATGATAACTGCTTTATATGCAATGTTTCAGTCTGCACCTAATTTGCTAAGTGCTAGTGATGAGCTTTCGGCTCACAAGTTGCAAATAGAAAGAATGTATGCTGCGTCTAAATAAGTTTTGCTCTTGTAATACAAGCGCATACACCTAAAGAAAAACCAAAAAACAAATGTTTATGGTTTTCGCCTTTTATGGTCTTTTCTTTTTTTTATCTCGTGGTTGCAGCGATGCAATGCAAAAAGCTTTACTTAACGCCTTGCGACACCTTTTATCATCTATCTGATAGTTATGAGTTTAATAGAATATATTATCAATCACATCATCGTTATCGGTATAATATTTCTTTTTTCTCTTTAGTGAATTATGGTGCACGTACACATACGTTGATACACTAATGACACTAATTAGTAAAATCATTTCAAGCATCCTTCACTCCATAATCATTTTTTTTAATGTAACCAAACGATTTAATATATGACTGATACTTTTATCTTTTGATGTCTCTAATATGTATTGAATGAGTAAGTACTCTAATTCATCTTTTAATTGAAATATTTTCATATATGTAGAATATATAATTCTTAATTACAAGAAGATTAATGCTATGAGCATATAGTTTTTATTAAGCAAATATGTTACAAATGAGCATATAGTTTATTTCACAAATTGCCTTCCATCCTTTTCACTTTTTACATTCCACCCCATAAAATCTTCTTGATATTTTTATGTTTTTTGAATATCTCTTTGGCTGTAATACTTTTTATTATTGTCACTATTTTTGATACTGTCATTGTTGGTACACTTTGAACTAAAAAATGCAGATGCTCTAAATCATTTCCTATTTCTACGAAATATATTTCGTATCTTTTGGATATATCTTCACAAACTCTAATAAGAGTTTCTTCTGTATTTTTGTTGAATACATCTTTTCTATATTTTGATGGAAATACCAAATGATATAACAACAACGTCTTATTATGACTTTTATATATATGTTCATCTTTCATACATCATTATATCATACGACTCAGAGGGTCAGGGAATTAAACCCTCCTCTGATTAAACTTTTAAAATTCTTGTCTGATTTTCTTGGGCGTAGTATAGTATGATAAGTTAGCGACTTAATCATTTTTATAGAAACTATTTTTTTTATTTTTCATAAAATGATTCTTTTTATATAAAAAAATATAGCTATTATTTGAAGAATTACAATAAGCAAAAATTTTATTATAAATGAGGCTTTTTTAATTTTATGTCTAAATCATCTTGATAACGTTCTAAAGATGAGCTTCTTGGTCTACAATCAAAAGAATATTTAAATCTCTCTGGCAGGGCATCTTTTTTACAGCGTCCTATTTTGTATATAGGAGTGGTATTCATTTTAGTATCTACATAGAAACAACTTCTTAATTTATTTCATTTACTTAATGATTCTATCAGTTTTGTAAATTAGCAATTTCTATATAAATATCTTGCAAGATACTCGCATATTGTTCTCTGCTTATAGTATAGAGTGGATTTTGATGGGTTGTTTCTAATTTAAGATTGATTGGTACTGAATCAATGTATTTTTTGATTATATTTTCAATATTTTTAAGTTTGCTTGTATCTTTTTTATCCAACTCGTAAGAGTTTATTATCTGCTCCATGGCAGAAGAGAGTAGAAAATCTCTAAGAAGTTCTTTAGCTCTTGTTTGTGCATCTTGAGTTTCTGTTTTACCTACTGTTACGACTATGCTCTTTTGTAATATTTCAACACCCTCTTTATTTGCCCATTCAGGTTCTTGGTTAATGTCATATATGTAAAAAACAGTTGCAATCGACATCAAAGCAACCAGCATAGCAAAAACTACTTTGAATTTTAGCAGCAATGGAATCAGTAAAAGTTTTAGTTGTGGTATCATTTACTATCCTTCATGTTTTCTGTGATAATTTTTGGAACCGGTCTTAACCCGATTTCAAACTCCACAGCTTTTACTCTTTGTCCATGATTCTTTTGAAGTTCGATGTCAATATCATGGATATAATCAAGTGATTCTACGACTGATAACATCACTAGACTCTCCCCAGCTATTTTTTTTGCTAAATCTTTTTCATATCTTGAATCTATTTTTTCTAAAACTATCTCAATTATTGGTTCATAGTCCAGATGTATAAATGTCTCAGTTCTTTTATAACCAAGTGCACCAAATGCACCATCCATAGTTTTTAATGCATCTAGAGTACTGTAGATAACTTTTTTAGACTTGTCTGCTAAAAAACTTTTAGTATCTTTTAGAATCTTATTTTCTTCCAAGGATGCCAGAGAGTTTTCTACATTCTTTATAAGCTCTGTATTTATGCTGATATCTTGTTTTGCACTATTTAAATACTTATGTGCATTCTCAAATGTTTGGTTATTTAAAAGGATGTTCAGTAGAGCTGGAAGTGCGGATGATTCACCATTTTCATATGCACTTTGATAAAAATCGTATGCTTTTTTATAATCATCTTCATCATCAGATATCTTTCCTAGTCTCAGAAGAGCTTTTGTGTTGTTAGGTATAAGTGTGATATAGAGCTCTTTTGCTTTTGTGAGATTTTTATCTGTATGAACGCCTATTTCATTCGCTTCTGCTAAAAAAAAGACGGCTTCTTTATCTCCCCCTTGCGAGAGAGTAGTGAGAATTTTTATATATTTTGCTTTGTTATCATTTGTAAGTTCTGCATTTTTAAGTGCTAGTGCATCTTTTAGCTCATAAGCATTTGCAGAAAAAACAAGAAGTATGCTTATAAGTACTATTTTCTTACATATCCCATGCAACATAATTTTTCCTTCGATCTCTTATTGCTTTAACATAGTTCTTCGCTTCTGATGTGAGCTTGGGTGAATTTCTCAAAAAGGTGTAAACCTCTTCATCACTCATTGAGTTTATTTTTGCTATTGCACCTTTCCTATCACCTTTGCTTCCGGTAAAAGATCTATAGAGTGAACCTATCCCTGCGTTGTAAGATACTGCTGTACAGTAAAGCAGAGATGTAGGATTCTTTACACCTCTTAAATATCTAGTACTGATAATCTGCACATATTGTGAGCCTAGCTCTATGTTGTTTTTTGGATTATAAAGATAGGCTCCTGTAAGGAGCTTCTTTTCCCCATAAAGTGCCTGATAGGCATCAATTCCTGCAGTGTGCGGTACTATTTGCATAAGTCCAAAAGCAGGTATATGAGATTTTGCTAAAGGGTTGAAATAACTCTCTGTTTGAATTGTTGCAAAAACATATGATTTTGGAACTGAAAAACGCTCCGCTTCTTTGTCTACAATAGTTTTAAATTTGACAGCTCTTTTTTTAAGATTATCAGGAACCATCTTTACTTCCATGGCTACTATTTTCTTCTGTGAGCCATCTTTTAATGTTACTATCTTTTCTGTTATTTTTGATTTTTTAATCTCTTTTGCAGATATTAAATCAGAGACTATCTTTTCTTGAGGAAGTATAGGTTTCTCTTTAGTTTCTTGTGAGATTTTTTTATTTATAGGATCTTTTTCATAGGTTTCATCAATACTTTGCTTCATGAGAGTCTTTAAATTATTTGCCAATTCTTCTTTGGAGATCTTTTCATTAATATCTACAACTTTTTCGACAACTATCTTCTCGTTTTCGTAATCTATTGTTTCCCTGCTTTTTAAATCAGGAGAATATTGAGTAAATGATTTCACTTCTGAGAGCTTTATGTTTTTATCTCCCCACTCTTTGGAGATATATTGACGATAATACTCTCTTGCTTCATCCAAAAGTTTTTTATTATAGGCAAAGTTTTGCGCTATGAGGTCTAAGTTTTGGGCTTTATGAATCTTCATAGACTCTATCATATCTTTTACACTAGAATCAGCAAATGCTAGCTGGGTTAAGAGGATGGGAATGAGCAGTATTTTCATTGTTTTTCCTTTGGGATTAAAGAGATTTTTCAAGTTATATTTGTAAAGAGTAAAAATGAAAACAAAAATTCAAAGGTAGGAATAAATTCAATCTATTTCCTCTACCCTTATAAATATTTCGCCTGTTTTTGTGTCTTCAAATATATCTTTTATTTTAACACTGTAAGGTCTATTTTTATACTCTATGGAGAGTGAGGTATTGCTTTTGTAGTTTGTGTAGTAGTGCTCTTTGGAGTTTGACTGTTTTAAACCTTTTTCTATTTGAGCAACACTTTCACCTTTAGCTTCCCCTTTGAGCATCAGCAGTTCTGCTATAGCTCTTTGCAGGGCAAGTTCCCTTTGCTCGTTCGTGTTTCCGCTTGCTGTCATTCTAGCCGAACCTACTAGCTGCTCATTTAGCCAAGAGGGCTTTGAAGCCACAGCTTGTGGTTCATTGGAACTACTGCAGCCCAAAATAATAGAAAAGATTAAAATTAATAAAGATATATTAACAAAACTTTTCAACATGTTATTTGGTTGCGTCTCTTAACTCTGCCATAGTTTTATCGTGTATTTCCATACCTTCTTTTATAGCTTCTCTTGTCATTTTAGCTTCTTGCATCTGAGCTTTTAATAGATCTTTTTGACCATCAAGGGCATCTGCAACATCTCTTTTTTGGATAGCCACGAGAACGTACAATTCTCCAGTTTCTTTTGACATATATGTTTTTACTCTTTTTGCACCAGATAAAGGAATTTTTTTAACTAGTATTTCTGTTGCTTCTTTAAAGTTGTTGTCAAATGCATCTAATTCTTTAGTTTGAACCAATCTTTTTGATTGTTGCTGAAGTCTTGATACCTCTTCTTGTATTCTACCAGCTAATTTAGCCTTACCATCTGCTTCTGCTTGTGGAAGCATAAAACTCATCCCACCACTTGAATATTTTGCAATTCCTACTGCACCTATACCATTTTCAACAATAGGTTCCGATACCCATGCCGGCGCATTATTTAATGCTTCCGCAGCTTTTTCAATTTTTTCCTGTTTGGCACTTGCCGGACTTGGTGAAGAAGTACACCCTGTAAATAAAGCTACTGCAACTACTGCTGATAATATCGAAATACTCTTTTTCATAAATTGTCCTTAAATCTTAATATTGATAATTCTACATTCTTTTCTCTTAAAGTATCTATTATTCGTTAATTTAAGTGAAAACAGATTAATATCATTATTCACTATAAACTATTACAATAACGAGGTAATAAAACATGAAAAAGTATGTACTTTTACTCTTTCCATTCTATCTATCAGCTTTTTGTTTTGATTCATCGGTACTTGATGAACTCCATGGAAATAAGATGCTTTACGGAACCGGTTACGCTGAGCAAACTGAAAAAGAGTTTAAAAAAAGAGCCTTTTCTGAAGCAACGAACGACATAGCTTCACAACTTGTTATGAATATAAACTCACATAGTGTTTTATCAAAAACCCAAGTATCCGAGCAAGTAAACTCTAACTTCTCTCAAGATATTCAAATCAGCTCAGATATTCCTATTATTGGGGCAAAAAAAAATGATGAAGAAAATAAGGATGGGCACTACTGCGTCAAACTTGCTGTTGACTATAAAGAGGCAGGTCCAATTTACCAACAAGAGTCGCTAAGACTAGCAAAAGAGATTGATGGTTTTTATGATGAGTTTAAAAAGAGTGATTCTATAAAAGACAAGGAAAACTATATCTCTTCAATAATTACAAATCTTGAAAACTACAACTCTTACACTTTAGTATCTTCACTTATGGGATATCCTGTTACTAAGACTCCTAAAGTCACAACTCTGCAAGCTCAAAAAGAGTTGGCTAACTTAGGTCATAAAAAGACTAAAAGCATAGATGATTTGGCTAATGTGTTAACGAGAAAACTAGACTATAAAAATCTTACGGGCAGTATTGAATTGCTTCCATTTTCATATGGCTCTAGTGATGAGTTCACTCCATTTTCCTCAAAACTCCAAGATACACTAATGGTGACATTAAGTAAAAAAGCAACTCTCTCTAAAAATACTGATACAGAGTATAAAATAGCTGGAAGATACACTATAGATATAAACAATAAAACGCTCACTGCAAATCTTTTTGTCTATGATAGCAGTGGGATTGTAAAACAAAGTGCAACAGCCAAAATGGAAGTAAATATAGACAAAACAAATAAAAAGCATTATTTTCCAGAAACTCGCACATCAAATGTACTTAGTGAGGCAATACTATCTCATGAACTAAGTGTTCTTGGTCGAATCAACAAAAGAGATAAAAATCTGCTTCTTAAAAAAGGGGAAGATATAACATTGGAAGTTAAAGCATCTAAAGAATCATATATCTATATTTTAATGAGTATAAAAGACAGCAAGAAAAGAAGTTATGAGATGTTGCTTCCTATAGCGAGTAAAAATGGTAAAGATTCTTATGAATACTTCATCCCTCATCAAAACAGTAATCTTTGGATAACTCTTGGAGAGTATGAAGTAGCCCCACCATTTGGTGTAGAACATCTAAAAATCATTACCTCTAAAGAGCCTATACTGAAGAGTTTTGGAAAAACAATCGACATAAACATTGATGGAGAAAAATATGAAGGTGTACTGAGTGTAGATGGTAAAAAAGCTGCTGATTCAGAATTGGCTCTTGCTCATACTCGTGGTTTGATTAAAAAGAAAATGAGTAGTACAAAAAACAAAGTGAGTGAGTTTCATTTGAATTATACTACGGTAGAGAGATAAATTATGAAAAATTATATTTTTATATTCATGGTCTTAGTTATAGCAAATCATAGTTTATTTAGTGAAGAGTTAAGCATTGACAATAATAATAAAGTCCCACAATTTATTAATGATAGAGCATACTCAGTTGTTGATTCAAAAAAAGAAAAATCATTAAAATACGAAATGTCTTTAGTTACTGAAACATATTCCCATTCATCTAAAATTAAAGATATGGTAGTAACAAACGATAAATCGAAAATTATTACTGTAAGCTTTGATAAAACTATCAAAGTCTGGGATGTTAATACAGGTAAACTCTTACAGAGAATAGACACTTATACTGAAAATGGACAAGTTGGAAAAATTGAAGCGATAGCTATTAGTCATGATGATAAATACATTTCAATTTCTGGAGCACTTATTAATAAAAAAGATCACTATAAAAATAATGATATAAGAACTTATGATTTAGAAACTGGAAAGTTAATAAAAGTTTTAAGAACCGAACCCATAGTACCTATTGTTAGTTTAAGCTACAGTCCAAACTCTAAATATTTAATTTCTGGATCATTTGATGGTGAAATATTTATATGGGATATGGAAAAGTTTGTTTTAAAAGACATAATAGCTACAAAAATACGATCAAATATATCAGTTAAAACTTACAAAAATGAGAACAGTTTTATTTTACTTACTCAACAAAACAAACATATAGGTCTATTTGATATTAATAAAAGAAAAATAATTGCTTTTCATGAAGATAAAGATACTATCTTGCATATTGCATTCAACGGAGAACATTATGCTGTAGGACGAGTTGACGGTAAAAT
>ERZ890510.2041-NODE-2041-length-11993-cov-4.684118_pt1 | contig 11993 bp, 1 predicted proteins | sample MGYA00521265_ERZ890510 | MGnify/ENA primary metagenome ERZ890510 (study PRJEB32303, sample SAMEA104408624) | aquatic metagenome | biome: Brackish water; feature: Chemocline; material: water | place: Baltic Sea | collected 2014-10-26T21:54:00 | depth 110 m ...
TTATTCTTGAAAGGACAAGACGAATTCACAGATTACGACTTCTCTGGTTCAGGCATGAACGTGTTATTAGATGTAATGGCATATACAACTCATTACATGGGGTATCATACTAATATGGCCATGAATGAATCGTTCTTAGACACTGCTACTTTAAGAAACTCTGTTGTATCACATGCTAAAAGTTTGGGATATATTCCAAAATCAATATCTTCTGCAGAAGCGATTGTGAAATTAAGTTTTGATACGACTGGATTAAATCCAGATGTTATTATTATTGAAAAGGGAACATCATTTACTTCTACAATCAACGGATCTTCTGTACCGTTTGTTGTTATTGATACGGTGAATGTATATCCTGATGAATCTGAATCATTTGAAGTCGAAGTTCGATTACATCAAGGCACATTGAAACGTGAAGACTTTGGCAAGTATGGAGAAAATCAAACGGGGTCGTTTATTATTAACGACGATGCTTGTGATAGAACTAAAATTAATATGTTTGATGGTTGGGTTAATAATCAACAGTTATCAACATTAGACCCATCATCTCGTGTATTCTTTATTCAAGAAGGATTAGATGGGGTTACAGAACTGTATTTTGGTAATGATATATTTGGAAAAGTTCCAAATTACGAAGATTGGATTCGAGTTGAATATCTATCAACCTCTGGTGAATCTGGGAATTATACTTCAACATTACAAGACCAAGTTTTCTCATTAGAATCTACCATCGGCCAATTTTATGATGAAAATAAAGTTACAATTGAAACTGTAAACATTTCTTCATTAGGTTCTGCGCCAGAAACTTCTGCCAATATTAAATTAAATGCTCCACGTTCTTATGAAAGACAAGACCGTGCTGTTACTGCGGAAGACTATAAAACAATCCTTTTAGAAAAATACCCTAATATCGATTCTATTGCTGTATGGGGTGGAGAAGAAAATGATCCTCCACAATTTGGTGCTGTTTTTATTAGTATTAAACCTAAACACGGTTTAGAGTTATCTCCTATTACTAAAGATAAATTAACTAAAGATATTCTTGCAAAGTATAACATGTTGGCAATCAATCCAATCATCACTACTCCAGAATACACTTATGTAGATATTGACACCACTGTTAAATATGACCCATTGAAGACTTCTTTATCGTCTGGAGACATTCAAAACAAGGTCATTTCTTCTATTGAAGAATTTGTGGATAGTGAAATTAGTAACTTTAAGGTTACATTAAGATATTCTCAATTAACTCGCACTATTGATAATGCTGAGGGTTCAATCAGCAACAACTTAACATCGTTAAAGATGTATAAGAAGTTCTATGTTCAAGCATCAAACACTACTGGTAACTACATCTTTAAGTTTAATAATGCAATTAAACCAGGTACTGCTGTTTCATCAGTATTTGGTAATTCGGTAAACTCTACACAATATGCATTACTAGATGACGGACAGGGAAATGTTCTTCTTTATGATATTGTTTCAGAAGGGTTTATAAATACTTCTCAAGGAACAGTTGATTATGATAATGGTATTATCGAATTGATTAGATTCATCCCATCAGTAGATACTAACACAGTTATTAGTCTTTATTCAACACCACAGACAAATGACATTGATGCTGTTAGAAACAACTTACTTATTTTAAATAATAGTAAGGTTACGATGGAAGCGTTACAGTATTAATTGGATTGTACACTATGTCGAACGAAAAGTTTTCTAAAAACCCAGCTAAGTATCTTTCTATATTTGTTGACCGTATGGTGCCGGATTATGTCCGTGAAGATCACCCTATGTTCATCAAGTTCATGGAAAAGTATTTTGAATATTTGGAGAGAGACACCGACTTTAACGGTGAGGTTGGAGAATTTAATCAGATTTCAGACCTTTCCGATAATATTGACATTGACAGAACACTTGATCAATTCATTCCTGAGTTTGAGAAAAAATACCTAAGTTCAACACCTAGAGCTCCAGTCGACTTTACTGTTGCTGCTACTGACAAAGCATTCTTAACAAAGAACGTTCAACAAACTTATAGAGAGAAAGGTACTGAATCAGCGTTAGACTTTATGTTTAGACGTGACTTTAATACTGAAGTAGAAGTATCATACCCTAAAGACCAAATGATGAAGGTCTCTAGTTCTGAATGGTACGAACCACAATGGATTAACGTCGCTAGTAATCCAAATTACGTACTTTCTCAATCCAAATTTGAATTTTTAAATTGGTTGGGTGAGGTATTATCAACCATAATTGACTTAGAACTACAGGGGTCACCTAGAAACTCTGGGTTCGCTGGATTATATGCGTACTTAGAAGAAACTCTGCCGAATGGATTTACTAGATGGGATTTTAGTCAGTCTGGCGTTATAAGTGTTGATGATGTTTTACTCATACAACAAGGTGCATTATTATCTAACGATAGACTAACCGTACCAACAACAGATTCAATCCTACGTGCTCAGGTCGTTGTAGACCATATCTATTTGGAATTTGCAGACATATTTAATTTGGATGGTTATACAGACACACAAGATGAATCTGATAACATTAATTCATTTAAACACATGTTGCATTCGCCAAGATTGCTTGATGCTGTTAATTTCTACATCAATTATTTTGCAAGTTCAGCAGTAGGATATGTGGGTGGACAAGATGGTACTCCTACGGCCCACTCAAACGTTCTTCCGTTTAGTTTTGAAGAATATAGAGTTATCATAGACTATCCAAGTTCTAATGACTTTGATTTTCATTCTATTCAATCCTACTGGCCAAAGGTCGAATACAAACTTAAATTTGATTATCTAGAACATCAAGGATATATGAATTGGGTATTTGAGAATATATCCAAACCACTGAACGAATATTTTTGGACTCAATGGAGCGATGCCAATAACGGTATTACATTTGATAACGGTCATGCAAGCGAATACTCTTTGCCAGTTAGAGAATCTCTAATTGAATTTCCCCTATTCAATTTATCGACTCCTGATTATGTAAAGAATTCATTGTTCTATGTATCTACACATTTACACGAATTCAAGATCATTGAGTGGTTAGAATTAGATAAATTGATTGGAGCTGTTACATCAATTTACAATAAAAAGATTATTGGTGAAACTTCAGGCGCTACGGCGTTCGTTGATATTGAAGAAGGCACAACTTTATCAGATACTACTCAATTATTATTAACAGAACTTTCAGGACGTTTTCTAAAAGATGAATTTATTAAAGAGGACGTCGGAACATCAGGCAACGTACCCCTAAGATATAAAATTTCATCAGAAGGAATTATGGCCGATGGACATTGTTCCATCAACGGTGGTAAGTGGGCCGATAGATGGATTCATATTATAGGCGATAGAAGAGAATCCGTTCATATTAACTCACAAACTGTTGTAGGGGAAACTTCTGGGACGACTGCTTTTATTGACGTGCCAAATGTAGATTGGACACGTTTAGATTTAATTAACGCCAGCGGTAATTTCACCCAAGGCGAACGTATATACCCAACTAATGCATTAAATTACAATTTAAATCCAACGGAGAGTTTTTGTTCTTCTAATATTCACTGGCCGCTTGGTTCGTTCTTAACAGAGAAAGAGTGTACCGAAGCTCATCATCCAGAATACTTGGACGCTGATTCACCACACTTTGGGGAAAATGCTGGATTAATATGGTTTCCGTTCATAACTGTTAATTCAAAAACAGAAAGTATATCCACAACAACATTTAATGAACCTAGTTCATCTAATTACAATGACATTGAGTATGGATTTGAATATGGAACAGAATCAAAATGTAACATATTAAAAGAATCAAACGATGATGTAAACACAACTATTAACTGGGTTGTAAATGGTTCATGGAGAGACTCTTCGTCATTCCTATCGTCAGATAGAATGGTACAGGACAATGACTATTTCCAAGACTTCTCATACCTTATTAAATCAGAAGTTCCTATTCAAAAATACCGTGAAGTATTAAAGAAATTAGTACATCCAGTAGGACTGAAATTATTCGCTGAATTTACACTACGTTCAAGTGTAGATATGACAGTGGAAATCCCTGGGGATTATGTTAAATTACAAATGTTCTTATTCTCATATCTTGATGTCCGCATGGATATCATGGGTGACGATGGATTTGAAATCGATTTAGATGACCTAGAACAGGCATACGAAGTGGCTTGGTTAAAGCGACTTAATGTTAATACTGGTTTGGTGGATATACATGAATGGGGAATATCATCTGTTAACAGGTGGAAACCAGATACAAATTTAGAGACGAATACTGGTGTTTGTTCTAATATATCATTTACAACAGAGTCTACATGTACTGTTGGGTTAGGAACTTGGACAATAACTTCTGCCCCTACTAATGGCGTAGTTGGAGAGAATGGTAATTTCTGTGGTTCTAATATCATTAATAATGATTGGACTTCTATTACTAGAGAGTTAATCTATACTACACAATCAGATTGTGAGGCCCAGTCGTTAACTTGGTACACAGCTAAGCCTGCACATTGTTATGTTAAATCTTCCCACGTCGAATACTGGAACGTGGAAGAATATTCAACTCAATCTAAATGTGAGTTTGAACATAATGGTTCAAAAGAAGACCACTATACCATAAATATTAACCCAGATTCAGACGTTGATAGAACTATAATTTCACCAACGAGATTCTTTGAATTACCTAATGATATCATCATTGGTAAAGAACAAGTTCGTCTGGACGGAACTACTAGTGCTCAATACAATAATAGTTGTTCTGATAATACTTTATTGGACGAGACTTCGTGTATTGCATCTGGTTCTTGTTCAAATTCTAATTTATTAGATATTGATTCTTGTAAACAGAATGTTGTTTGTTCTGACCCTATCTATACAGATGAGGCAACTTGTCGTGATAAGGGTTTATGTAATTTATACATGTGTTCTGATGAGATTTCATATAATCAGAACACATGTGAGTCGGCTGGCGAGACTTGGAGTCTTGGTAATATTCTTGATGTTGACGAAACATCATGTTTGAATTCCTCAATGGCAACGCCACGGTGGTTTATTAACCAATGGTCGAACGAAGAAAATGAATGGTACTCTACAAATGCATGGTTGAATAATGTTCTTCTTCCAGAAGTATGTTCTGACCCTTTATTGTCTGATGAGTCTAGTTGTATCAATGCAGGTGTTTGTTCTGATGGTTTATTTAATAATTTCAATGATTGTGTTACCAATGCAGGAACTTGGTCATCATTCGAGAATACTTGGATTGGTGGTGATGAAGTCATACCTGCTGGGACAAGAATTGTTACTGGATTACAAGAAAGTAAATGTGTTCATGCTGGTTGTTCTGACCCACTTTTGGATACTGCTGGTGGATGTTTATTATCAAATGGAACTTGGGATAAAAAGATAACCTATGGATTACATAGTCACGAATGTAACGCTTTAGGGAAGTTACCGAGTAGAAACACTAACGAATATACTATTTCTGGTAAAGAAAGAAGTTCTTATATTAGTAAGATTGATGGTAGAGTTAAACGTAACATTGATAAGGTTTCAGACGAATGGTTGTCTGTTCCTAATGATTGGAAATCATCAAACGACTATAATAGAAAATTCGTACCAGGTCGCATAGGTGCGTTCTTCTCTACCACTACTGCTGTTGCTGAGAAGGAATACACAGTTGCGTGGATGAACAAAGATATCGTAAACACTATTGTCGCATACCCAGAAACAACATCCCTTGAATTTAGCAGAATCTTGCAAGTGCTACCTATTGACGAATTTCCGCCTTCAGTTACTGAATTGTTAATTCAAGACAATTTATATAACACAACAAATGGTTCAATGGTTTCTTGTGACATTTGGGAACTTATTATTAGGAAACAAATGGGCAAGGTTTTACATTACCTTGACTCATTTGTTTCAGAAGCAGATTATGCACCTGAGAAATCATACCAATTTTTTGAATCAAATCGAGAATCTAATAGAATCCAAAACATTTACGGTAAGACGTGCGATGTAATTGATTCGGTTCACGTTGGAGTCTTCGAACATGCTGCTGAGGAAATTCATTCTCATGGTCAAGAAGATGGGTTTGCTCCGTTAGTAGAAACCGTTGTCACAAAAGGATTAGAGTTGCCTGCGATGGACGTAGGTGCTTCAGCATTCCACGTACATTACTTCAACGACCAAGAAATAAAGAATTTCCAGCCGCACGGAAAACCTGTTACTGCTAGAGGACTCAACCACGCTGAAGCAAGAGCGTTGATGAATAGGGAAGCTTTCGAAATTCCTCACATGCATGGTGCAAACTTAGTGTGTGGTGGTATTATGACTCCTCCTTTATGGGGCGATTGGGTTGACTCTCAACAAGACCCAAGATACAATGGAATAGGTGAATGTTTCAATTCAATATATGAAAATGAAGCAGATTGTGTAGGGTTCTTCGGCAACCCTATGTTCTGGATGAGTCCTTCGTGTTCTAATATGACTGACCCAGATGAAGCAACTTGTAATGCCAATGGACAATCTTGGGGATACTTTACATTAGCAGAACTTCCTCCTATGAAAGGACACGTTTCTTATTTCGTTAAAGGTCAATTAGTTGACAGACAAAGAAACAGATATGCTGATCCTCTAACAAGAGAACAAGCAAGACAACTTATCGATGGTGATATTACTTCGGTAACACTTTATGATAATGTCGGTTACTTGGATGACGAAGGTCATCCATTCGAAGATGAGTATGAAATCACCATTGGTGGTACTATTACTAACATCCGAGGCGAAGTAACAAGTGGTCACTATCACGAATATACGGTAACTTACGATGCTGAATGGAAAGACAATGTAGATTGGAGAGGTAATCCACTGACTCATGGTTTTGTTTACACTCCAATTACAACTTGGTTATGTTTCAACTACGATCCTTCATTGCCTGTTGACGAGACAATCATGGGTGGTATGGATTTCACTGGGCAACCATGGCCGCAGAATGTATTTTTAGACGTTCCTGATTCATACGTTGGCGGATTCTTAAATAATCCAGATATCACATTACAACACAATCAAGTATGGGCTGAAGATTTAAATCCGAATGTTGATTTTGTAGAATTGTATTCTTCAAATCATATTGCTCAAGTACCAGGTGTTGGATCTGCAGGTGATCTAATTGGTGTTCAGAACTTAGGTTCTGATACAGATATTGCTACCATTGATGCGTTCCCTACTGATACTCAATCCGACACTATTGCTATTGTGGATATGTCAGGTTATATTAAACTTGTCAATGAAAATACAGGTGTTAAGACTGCATTTATGGACTTGTCATCATTACAACACGTTATTGGAATTGGACCATTCGGCGCTTATGACGAACGTGGCACTATTGGTTTAACTTTTCATCCTAATTACAATGTTAATGGTAAATTCTATGTTTACTATATGATAGAACAAGGTGGAGGCACTGGGTCGTTTGGATATCCGTTATCTACATCTGTTATTTCTGAATTCACTGCTGATGCAAATAGATTAGAGTGTACGGATTTAACAACCGAAAGAAACTTATTTACTATACCTCAACCAGATATGAACCACAACGGCGGACAATTACGATTTGGTTCTGACGGATTCTTATATATTGGACTAGGTGATGGTGGTAATGCTGGTGACAGATCATCACTAACAGGCCATGGTGGTCATGGTGATTACGGTAATGCTCAGAATCCAACAAATCTATTAGGTTCAATTCTAAGAGTTGATGTTACAGAAGATACTGTTAATAATATGCCTTACACTATCCCTGCAGATAATCCATTCATTGGAGTGTATTATAAAGAAGGACAGGTCGAGCAAGAGTTATACAGACCAGAAATCTATGCATTCGGAATGAGAAATCCGTGGAGATTCTCGTTTGACGGCAATGATAAACTATGGTGTGCTGATGTTGGCCAAGATAATTTTGAGGAAATTAATATTATCGAGAAAGGTGGTAACTACGGTTGGAGAGTGATGGAAGCATATCATCAGTTTGAAACTGAACAACCTATAATAGATCAAATGGCTATTGACCTTGGGTTTGGCAGTACGTTTGATTATTTGTCTAGTTTGAAATCCCCTATACATGAATATTCTCATGGTATTGGCATTTCTATTCTTGGTGGTTTTGTTTATAGAGGTTCTATTCCAGAACTTCAAGGTAAATATATCTTTGGCGATTGGTCAACTACTTGGGAAGGAAAAAATGGACACTTATATACATTAACTGAAAACTTTGACGGTAATTCAGCACACTTCAATGTGTTGCCTAATGCTATTAATGGTTCGAGTCATAGTCACACAATTGATTTAACTGGTGCTGAGGTATCATATCTGAAAGAAAATCCAGGGAGTCCTATTGTATGCATACAATCAGATAATGTTCACTCTGAATTTTATGTTCATACGTTTACTATTATATGGAGCTCGCAAAATCAAGAGTTCATCATCCTTGGACAAACAAACCCAGAGGGTCATGATGTCTTAGAGTTTGTTAGTTATGGTTCAGATTTAGCATACGATAGAACCCCTTTATCTATTTGGGACCCATTAACTGAAGTTGTAGATTTAACTACCTTGGGCGAGTCTATATTGACATTCGGCGAAACCAGTTCTGGAGAAATTATATTTACAACTAGAGCTGGTATAGATACTTTCCAAGGGTCTGGAGTTAATAACACTTCATTGTATAAGATTACAGATTCTTATAGTTCTGTTGATATTCCGAATGCAAATATTCAAATACCTTCTAGTGAAACTGGACATATCCATGGGTATGAAGTTACTTATGATGATGAGAACTTCTTCCAAACAGTGGAAGTTTCAGATATTGAGATGAGAGAATGGGATGCATACTGGCCAGAATGGTCTTGGAACGACCCAGCTTCACACATCCACTCAGTTAATACTGCATGGAGTGGTATATTGGACACTGATATGTTATTAGGTTCTTCTGCTGGTTGGTACTACGATGAAGAGTTAGAAACATGGCAACCTTATGATATTGGTGCTGATACTCCTTGGGCTCCGCCTGTTGATGACGAAACTTCTTACACATATATCGAAACCGCACCAAAAATTTCTATATTAGGTGCAAATGAGTATGGAGAAAATACTCATATTCATTACTTCGATTCATCGACATTAGACACTTTCGGTGAAGCAGTTGGTACACTTGCTACGCCTATTACAAGACTTCAAGCAGAAGGACTTGCTAATGGTGAATTTAGTGAAGTTTATATTTATTCATCCGTTTCTAATAGTGGTACTTCGTTGCATTATCATAAATATAAAATTTTATGGAATCCTTCTACTCAACAGTTCTTAGCGCAAGATGCTGGGGAATTTCATGATGAGTTGGGAATTGGAGAATACTCAATTATTGATGAAGTTCAAAAGAACCACGAACACACATTAACTGTTGATGGTATTACGACTAATCTTGGTTGGAATGGTACTCCTTTATTTACTGCACCAGATGTTACTTTAGGTTGGGCTCATGATTGGGACAACTTAGAAGGAGACGAGTCGGATCACCTACATTCGTTCAATGGAACGATACTTGATACAATCGGCATACATGCTGGAAGAATTTCAGCTCCATTAACAGATGAGCAAACAACTGACTTAATCAATGGTGATCTTACAGAAGTCATTATTTATTCTTCTATTGCTAACGGCGACCATTATCATGCAATTAAAGTCACATACGATGACACTAATCTTGCGTTTATTGCCGAAGACACGGAACAGTGGTTATCAGAAGATGGCGTTCAGTTTGTATCGGTTACTCCACGACATCATGCTCACAGCACTGCAATTTCAAATTACCTATCAATAGATGGGTTTAACCAAGAATTAAATGTTAATAACATGCCAATATTTGCGTCTCCTGGTTATCCATATCCTGGTGGTACTCACCCACATTTCCATAATGGAACTGTAGTAGGTCCATTTGCGTGGAATGATAAAATTGACTATGCTGATGGATTAACTGTTCAAAACGCAATGGACTTGATCAATGGGCATGTTGAATCAGTTATAATTTACGATTCTATTGAGGGAGCTCATTTCCACGATTACACGATTAAGTATAATGCTACAGATAATGTATTCTATTGTACTGGATCAGTAACTTGGATCCGTGGTGGTATTGAAGACTCTTATCAGGATCATTTGAAGTATTATGTTTCTGATGTATTAAACCCATCAGAAGGACTTCATTGGCACAACTTAACGGTTGAATGGAATCCAGACAATAATCAAGTACCACAACAAAGCGGCGGAGCTGTTTATGTTACTAGAGTTGTCACAACTCCAGAAGTATTAACGTCTGACCCACAAACATCAATCACTTCTAATTCTGTTGAATTGAACCCGATTATTGAAACGCTTGTCGATTTGCCGGAAGTTGGAGATACAACAGAAATTACTAAGTTCTTAGATAATGTGACGACCTCAACTATTATAACCACAACAGTTGTTACTACAGTTACCACTGAAACGTATTATTCTGATGGGGAAGTGATAACAATTATTGGAAATCCACAAACTACATCGGAACAATCTTCTAGTTCATCTACCGCTCAGATTGAAGATATGACAGAACGTCAAACTAGAGTTAATGGTATTCTGCAGGCTAATAATTCTCCAATAATTTGGATTCAAGGAACGTTCATTGATGGCGAAGGTACTCACGACCATTTATTATTCAATGGTTGTGAATTGGACACAGTAGGTCCTTTTTCAGGAAGAATGTGTGAACCAATCAGTCTTGCAATGTCAAACGATTTAATCAATGCACAAGATGTGAATTATGGAACAATCTTCTATGATTCTCCGAATGGTGCTGCTAGTCATTATCATGGGTATGTGTTAAGATTTAATCCTTATATTGGTGCGGACGGTGCGTTTGTTGTAGAGTCGATTAATCAATACGATCAAATACCAGGAACGGGAACTACCGTACATAAATTCTTATTGACTGGTGGTTTCCATGACCACGATTATTGGATTTCAGTAACAGAATATTTACAATTAGTTACAGGAACAAATATCACAACAGTACAAAGGGATGATATTCATAGGTCATTATATACTCACGATGTTACAATTTCGTATTCTAGTGGACAATATAACTTATTAAATCAAACAAACAACCTTGATGGACACACATTAATTTCGTATGCTGGTTCTCAAGCAAGTGGTGGACAATGGACTATCAGTACACAAGGTCAAGGCCTTGGTGACCATATTCACACTACTATTGTTGACGAAACAAATGTTTGGCCGGTAGGTATTTAATTGGTCAAAATCATATAAATAAGTTGTATAAATAGTTTTATAAATCAAAAATCAAATTAATTTTTTAGGAGTAAACAAATGGGTGCTATTGTAACCAGTAAATTCAGAACACAGAACTTGATGGTGTTTATTGACCAGTTCAAAATAACTGGTAATGTATCCACAGATAATTACTTATACCTAGGTTTCGGTCGTAGCGATGCTTGGGCTGATGATGCTCAAGGCAATGACGAATCTTCAGGACAGTTTACACTTCCAGACCCATTAGATGAAGACGAGAGTCAATACTGGGTCGATATTGTTGGTGCAAAGAGAATTCAGAATGATGATATTTCTCCGGTATTACCACGTATTGATTGGGAAGTTGGGGACACTCTTGCTTTTGATGGTGATGCTACTGCAGGCATTGTAGGAATTGACGAACCAGCACGTTCTTTTGTATCTAAGACTGGATACCATTCAGTAGTAATGAATGATGAGTACCGTGTATATCAGTGTGTTGGTGAACCAGCATCTGGTAAATGTTTCATTGGTGGTAACCATGATGCTGCTCAATCAGCATCAAGAGCTCATTGTGAAAGTCAGACTGGTGGACTTTGGTTGCCAGATGGCGCTACAGAGAAACCTTCTGGTAAGACG
>ERZ890510.2043-NODE-2043-length-11978-cov-8.475551_pt1 | contig 11978 bp, 9 predicted proteins | sample MGYA00521265_ERZ890510 | MGnify/ENA primary metagenome ERZ890510 (study PRJEB32303, sample SAMEA104408624) | aquatic metagenome | biome: Brackish water; feature: Chemocline; material: water | place: Baltic Sea | collected 2014-10-26T21:54:00 | depth 110 m ...
ATCCATCGCTTGGGCCGCGACCCGAAGCCGGAATGCTGATATCTGGGTCATGACCGCCACGGGCGCCAACCCCAGGCGCATCACCACCAACAAATCCACCGACGCCTCACCCAGTTGGAGCAAGGGCGCAGTGCCGACCACCGTCATCACGCGCCCAACCATTCTCCGGGCCCCTATCGTCCGTCGCCCTGTCCTCCGTCGCCCAGCCCCAGCCCCAGCGCCCACAGCAACCCCCACTGCGACGCCTACGCCGACTCCTAGTCCCACGCCGACACCAACGCCCACTCCCACGCCTACCCCCGTGCCACCTACGGCGACGCCCACGCCAGCTCCCACCGCAACACCCACGCCGACGCCCGAGATCTGCGATGGGGTCGATAACGACGGCGATGGACAGATCGACGAGGGTTTCGTTGACACCGATGCCGACGGCATCGCGGATTGCGTGGATACCGACGACGACGGTGACCAAGTCCCCGATGTCGACGAGCCAGCGCTAGGCACAGACCCGCTGAATCCGGACACTGACGGAGACGGGACAGGTGACTCGGTTGATGTTGACCCTTTGAACCCGAACCGACCCATCAAGACCGTGGGGGATTTCACGCCCACTGCGTTGGTCAAGAACCTCGGCTCGAGCTTCCAGGGCTATCAGGGCGAATCCACGCGGTTCTTGCTCACTTTTCGAAACCTCGGAAAGGCAACCGTTACGTCGCTTCCGTTCGCGCTTTATCTCGGCGACCTATTGGTTACGAGCGCTACCATACCCAGCCGGACATGGGCTGCCAACGAGGACTCTGTATTCTGGTCTGCCACGATACCGGACAGCGCACCGGGTGGAGTGCAGCCGCTACGCCTCGTTGTAGATCCCGACGGCATCATGTCCGATGATTTTGATACCAGCAACAACACGTTTGAGCGAACGCTGGTGATCTTGATCAACGATGCCGACGCCGATGGCCTCTCTGACTATGCCGAAGTGAATACGTACGGAACCGATCCGGCTGTCGTGGATACAGACGGCGATGCGCTCAGCGATTACCGGGAGGTCATCGAACTTAGCAGCAACCCGTTGGCTTTCAACGACCCAGGGAATGCCGACGGTGATGGTTTCTCGGACGCTGAGGAGGCTGCCTCTGGCAGCGACCCGCTGGACGCGAACGATCCTGTCCGCACCCTGCCAGACCTCGTCGTGTCGGCGCTCGCTTTCCAACCGACTGTACTCACCGCAGCGCCTGAGGAGGGATCGCTATTCGCGGGTTATTCGTACTGGGCAAGAGTGAACGTGTCAAACGTCGCGTCCGCATTCACCGGGCATTTCACGACGCAGTTGTTCATCGATGACACCATCGAGATAGGGGTTGGCACCAACGTCAATGCCCATCTAGGCACCGGTCTCATCACATTTCCTGCGACGGTACCAGCTGACATGACCGCTGGTGCACACGTCCTCAAGGTCGTGGTAACGCTGGCGGCGGACGCTTTCCCTGCCGCCGACGCCGCAGCAGCCAACAACACGCTGGAGCTTACGCAAACCATCGTCATCAGAGACACCGATGGGGACGGGCTGTCCGATTTCGTGGAGATCAACGCGCATGGCACGAATCCCGCCCAGGCGGACACCGACAGCGATGGGTGGACCGACTACCAAGAGGTAGTGACTTTTGGGAGCAACCCTCTCTCCAGATTTTCTCCCTGGGCCAACAGCGATAGGGACGAGTTGTTAGACGTGGCGGAGATATTCATCCACTTCACAGATCCCCTCAAGACCGACACCGACGGTGATGGGCTGAGCGACAGCGACGAACTGCAGTTGTACAACACCAACCCTCTGCAGGCCGATACGGATAGCAATGGCCACACCGACGGTCAAGAGGTGTTTCTCCTCGTTACAGACCCAACAGACGTCACCAGCTGGATCGTCTTTTTCGGCGAAGGAACGTCCAACGACACCGATGTCGACGGCATCGCGGACGATATTGAAGGGACGTCGGACGCAGACGGGGATGGAATCCCCAATCACCGCGATCTGGACTCTGACAATGACGGCATCCTCGACTTCACCGAAGGTTGGCGCTTCCCCTTGGCGCTCCCGCCAGACACGGACGGGGATGGCACGCCCGACTTCCTGGACACCGACAGCGACAACGATGGAGTGAGCGACGACGATGAAGCCTTCGAGGCGATGACGAGGAAGGTCAACGGCACCACGCCAATCGATTTCTACTGGGATCCGTTTGCTACAGACACTGACGGCGACGGAGTCGCGAACTACCTGGATGACGACGACGACGGTGACGGCATCCTGACTATCGATGAGGGCGATGGCTCTGTCGATACGAACGGTGACGGGACGCCAGACTACCTAGACGACGCGACGAGTGATGACGACGACAACGACGGTCTCAGTGACGTTCAGGAAGCGGCGCTCGGCACGAATATGCTGGTCGCGGACACGGACGCCGATGGCCTCAGCGACTGGGTCGAGGTTCTTCGGGGAACGTCGCCGTTGGTTTCCGACGTCGACGCTGATGGCTTGCTGGATGGGCAGGAGGCGGCAGCGGGAACCGACCCTGCCATCGCTGATACCGACGGTGACGGGTTGAACGACGGGATGGAGGTCTCGACCGGCCTCAATCCCACGCTAGCGGACACCGATGGTGACGGGCTCTCTGACGGTGAGGAAGTTGCCCTCGCCCTCGACCCTGAACTCGCTGACACGGACGGCGATGGCTTGTCCGATTTCGATGAGATCAACGTCCACAGGACCAATGCCAGGCTGGCCGACACGGACGCAGATGGGGCAACAGACGGGGACGAGATCGACACAGGGACAGACCCGCTAGTGTTTGACGCGCCTCCCGCACCTCCCACTCTTCCTGACCTCGTCGCTGCGGCCCTCGGCACGCCTGAATCTATGCTGGAGGGCGAGCGTAGACTCATATCAATAACCATCCAGAATGCAGGCTCTCCGACAGGCAGTCCGCGGGCTCGAATCTTGATCGATGGACTGCTGGTAGCGGGGACTACAGTGGGCTCAGTATTGGCGACGGGCTCAGGTTTCTCAACAACGATAGATCTGACCCTCCCCAGTGACTTCGCGCCTGGCGAACACACTATGACCCTGGTGGTACTACTCGGGCAGAACGTGGCGGGGCCCGAGTCCGACACGACCAACAACACCCTGGAGACGACGTTCATCGTTGTCGCCCCGGACGCCGATGGCGACGGTCTATCAGATACCGACGAGACCACCATCCATGGCACGAACCCCGCGCAGATCGACACTGACAGCGATGGCTGGACTGACTACCAAGAGGTCGTTCTGTTCCTGACGGATCCGCTGGACGGCTCAACGCCTTCGGCCAATAGCGACGGGGATGACTTGATAGACGTAGCGGAGATATTCATCCACTTTACCGATCCACTCAAGACTGACACCGACGGCGACGGGATCAGCGATAGCGATGAAGTGCATGTGTACCGCACCAACCCACTGTTGGCCGATACGGATGGCGATGGCCACACCGACGGTGAAGAGGCATTCATCCTCTTCACCGACCCGATGGACTCGTTCAGCTGGATCGTCTATTTCGGCGAAGGCACATCCAACGATACCGATGTCGATGGCATCGCGGATAGCTTCGAAGGGACATCGGACGCAGACGGGGATGGAATCCCCAATCACCGCGATCTGGACTCCGACAATGATGGCATTCTCGATTTCACGGAAGGCTGGCGCTTCCCGCTGGCACCGCCGCCAGACACGGATGGGGATGGCACGCCAAACTTCCTGGACACCGACAGCGACAACGATGGAGTGAGCGACAACGATGAAACCTTCGAGGCTATGACGAGGGAAGTCAACGGCACTACGCCCGTCGATTTCTACGGGGATCCGTCGGCTACGGACACCGATGGCGACGGCATCGCGAATTACCTAGACGATGACGACGACGGGGACGGAATCCTCACCGTCAACGAAGACGCCAACGGCAACGGTGACCCGACAGACGACGACACCGACGGGGACGGCATACCCAATTATCTGGACGCCAACTCCTAGCCGCCTGGTCGGGCGACCATCATCACGCCCGCGGAAGGCTAGAGCGGCACCATGCGCTGAAGATTGGAATCCGAGCGGATCGACTAGGAGGATCCCATGGCACAAGGACTAGAAGTTCGCCGGACCACTTCCGCGATGCGCTACGTCCTGTCCATTGCTAGCGCGCTGGTCCTGATCATCGGGCTCCCCCAGTTCGTGCTGCCAGGGAAGACCGATACCTTCTTCTCGTGGACGGTGAATCCGCCTCTCACGGCGGCGTTCCTCGGCGGCGCCTACTTGTCAGCCTTCCTCCTGGAAGCTACCAGCGCACGCAAGCGAGTGTGGGCGCACGCGCGTATCGCGGTTCCAAGCGTCTTCGTCTTCACGACCCTCACGCTCGTCGTCACCTTCATCCACCGTGACAAGTTCCACTTCGATTCCACCGCAGGCTCGTTGCCTTGGGGCATCGCATGGACCTGGTTGATCGTCTACGCCACCGTGCCGCTCATCATGGGCGCGACCTGGCTGCTCCAAACGCGCACCGGCGGAACCGATCCGCCTCGTCTGGCCCCACCGCCGCCTGTTCTCCGCATCTTGTTTGGGTTCCAAGCAACGGTGATGCTGCTGTTAGGTGCGGCTCTCCTGATAGCCCCGACATCTATAGCACCGTCCACCTGGCCGTGGGTACTCAGTGCACTCACGGGGCGCGCCATCGGGGCATGGCTCCTGGGACTCGGGGTCGCGGCAGCCCAAGTGGCCTGGGAGAACGATTTCTCTCGCCATCAGAGCGCCTTCGTCGCGTACTGCGCGCTTGCCGTCCTCCAACTGATCGCCGTGGCTCGATTCGCAACATCCACGCATCCCGTAACCGGTGCAGATGTCCTCGACTGGGGCTCACCCCAGATATGGCTCTACGTCAGTTTCCTGCTCAGCTTGGGCTTGGCTGGCGTGTGGGGCTGGACGTTCTCGAGGAGGCCAGCATCGTTGCCCTAGCTGGCAAGCCAAGTGACGTCGTCATGCAGATCGTCAGGATGGGGTTTGGCGGCGAACACCGCGTACTCGCGCTTGGAGTCACCGATGGTCGTATTAGCGCCGTGGCCAGGGAGCACAAGCGTTGGCTCGGGTAGCGGGTGGAGTTGGGTTGTGATGCTGGCGACGACCTGCTTGAAGTCGCTGGCGCTACGGGTGCGACCGGGCCCGCCAGGGAACAGCGTGTCCCCGGATATCAGCGCACCATCCAGGGCAAGGCAGAGGCCACCCGGCGTGTGGCCAGGCGTGTGCAGCACCCGGATGCGGATGCTCCCCACGTGGAGTTCATCCCCGACAGCAAGCAGGTTTTCTGGCTTTCCAGGAAGCTTGCCCGCATCAGCCTCGTGTACCGAAACCGGGAGGTCAGTCAAGCGTTTGAGGTCAGCATAGCCAGCCACGTGATCCGGGTGCGTATGGGTAACCAGCACCCCTTTGACCCGGAAGTCCCTCGCCTCGTCCAGCAACCGCTCGACCTGCGCGGGCGCGTCGACTAGGTACGCTTCCTTGGTCAGCGGGTCAGCGATCACGTAGCCATTGTTGCCGTAAGGGCCCATATCGGCGACTTTCAGAACTTGGTACGGGCCGTCGAACACGATGGGCATGGGTACTCCTCGTTGGATCTGCGGACGCGTCGGGTGACGTTACCAGGCCTTGCCTTCGATAACCCAGCGATCCACGCTCGCGAAGAACTCCTTGCGGAGGACGAGGCTCATAGCGACCGCCCTCCTGACGCGAGCCTGCTGTTCAGGGGTGGACGCGTACTTGGCGAGAACCTCTTGCGGGTAGCTACCGTGGCCTTCCTCGTCCTCGTGGATCGCACGGTACGGCGAGCGCACCCACTCGGGGAGGTTCGTGCCCGGTTCAAGGCTCAGGCCGATCAAGAAGTCGGCAACGCCCTCTCCTGCAAGGGGAAACGCCGCCATCCGTTCAACCGTCCCGGTCTGGGATTCGAACGCGTTGAACATCGCGGCCTGCGCGGGCAGCGGTTCGTAATCGTAAGGCTCAACGCCCTTGTCCCGCAGCACCTGCTCCAAGAGCGCAGCGTGCTTGAACTCTTCGTGAGCGGACTCTGCCATCGTGGCTTTGACATCCCGCTCAGGGGTTGTCTTGATCCAGCTGCCGAGGACTTCTGCCGCACGCACTTCGTTCCACAGCCTGGCCTGCATGACCTTGGTGCGCTGGGCGTCTTCGGTGAGGGGTATGTAGCTGTAAGCAGGGGGCTGATCTTTGAACTGCTGGCAGAACTCCGCAACTTGGGCTGCCATCTCATCTGCGAACGCTTTGCTATCCATATGGTTGTTCCTCGTGGGCGCCTGAGGCGAATCGGCGACGTGGGCGTGGGTTACTTGAGAGCGGGCAATACTTCTTTGGCAGCGAGCCTGATAGCACTCTCGACGACATGCTTGGGCGTGCCGGGCCAACCGAAACGGAGAGAGGCGTGGGTGACACCGATGTCCTTGAACTTGGTCAGGTCCGCGATGACATCATCAGGGCTGCCAACGATGAAGCGGCCCTTGGAGAGTTCGTCGAATGACTGGGTAAAGTCCTCTTCGCCTGGCATGGCTTTGTCCTGGCCCCAAGCGGCGTAGGTCTTGTACTTACCCTCCAAAAACGGCCTGACGATGTCCTGGGCCTTCTGGCGGGTCTCGGCGACAAAGGTTTCGCGGGACATGGGGAGGGTTTCGATGGGAGCGTGGCCCGCTTCGCCCCACACGGTTTTGTACATCTCGACCTGCCGGGCGAGCGTCTCGAAGTTGGCGTGGGGATTGAGGTACCAGGTGTAGCCCATGCGCGCGATGCGTCGCACCATTCCGTCGCCGTTGGCCGTCATCCACATACGAGGGTGCGGCTGCTGGACCGGCCGGATCCCGATATGCGCTTTGGTGACCTTGGTGAATTCGCCGTCGAAGGTGACCTCTTCGCCGCTCCACAGCAGCTTCATGAGCTCCATGCCCTCCAGCATGCGCCGGATACGATCCGCGCGGGTAACGCCGAAGGCCTCGTACTCCTCATCACGGTACCCGAGAGCGGGCGCGATGATGACGTGGCCGTTGGTAAGGACATCCAGGGTGGCAACTTCTTCGGCCAGGCGAACGGGGTTCTGGAGGGGCATGAGGACAGTGGAGAGCAGATCCATGTCGCCGGTTATCGCCGAGAGGCGGGCAAGCGCGGGGATTGGTTGCATCATCTGATAGGGATAAGAGAGGTAGTGATGGCCGGTGTAGATGTACTCGAAACCGAGCTCGCGCCCTAGGCGCACGATATCCATCACGTCAGCGAAGCGCTGGACCATGTTGGAATCACCCGAGTCCTGGAGTAGTCCTGACAGCGATAATCCGATTTTCACGAAAGCCTCCTCAAGTTCAGCCTCTGATGAGTAGCGCGCCCGCCGCGACGAGCATCACGCCTTCAACGATGTACACGAAAGCTCGATCGGGCACACGATTCACTAGCCTACCACCGAAAAAGGCGCCGACCATCATGATGACGCCCACGATGAGTCCCAGTGCGAGGCCGTCGCCATCAAGAAGAGAGAAACGGGCGTAGGTGCTCGTCTTTGCGATGTTGATGGAGCTGGTGGCGAGAGCGACAGTGCCGATGAATGATTGTCTGTAGAGGCCGTACGACAGGAAGAAGTGCGCGCCGAACGGGCCCGCGCCCCCAAAGACTGATGAGAGGAATCCCTGTACGAGGCCAACGAAACCAAACATCCTGACTCGTCGCATCTGGATGCTCTTGCCGATGGGCATGTGTCGGTAAGCGACGAGGGCAATCAGGAATATAGCCAGACCGCGCGCCAACAGTTCAGCGGGGGCGTTGGCAAAGAGCGCGCCTCCAAGAAATGATGTCGGCACCGCTCCGATGGCGAACCAAAGCACGACTCGATAGTCGATGAAATGCCGGTTTGCGACGATACGACCAACGCTGTTCAGCGTAACGGCGATGGCCACGATGGGGATGGCTTCGCGTACGCCGACTGCGAAGGTCATGACGGGGATCATGGCGATGGCGGTGCCGATACCGGCGATGCCGCCGACAACCGCCGTGATGAAGCCCGCGACGCCGATGAAAACGAGTACCCAGGGGCTGAGGTCAAACAAAGCTGGCCCTAACACGCCTGGTGAGGATCATCGGGCGCCCTGAATGAGCAGGACGACGCCGGAGAGCACCATGACGGCCTCGACGATGACCTTGAACGCGTTGTCTGAGACTCGCTTGACGATGTAGGCGCCCACATAGGCACCGGCTGCCATGATGAGACCAACGGCCGCTGCCGCGATGAGCAGGTCTGCATCCAGAAGCGAGAAGCTACCATACACGGTCGCTTTGGTGACATTGACGAAGAATGTGCCGGCAGCGACCGTTCCGACGAAGGCGTTGCGCCTGAGTCCGTACGAGAGGAAGAAGTGGGCGCCAAAGGGGCCCGCGCCGCCGAAGATGGCGGAGAAGAAGCCTTGCCCTACCCCAACGGCAGTGAACGCCCGTAACGGCATGCTGGCCATCTGGGCAATGGGCATGTGCCTCCAGGCGACGAGCGCAAGGAGGAAAACGCCCAGCCCACGCGCGAGTATCTCAGCAGGGGCGTTGGCGAAGACGATTCCCCCGATGGCTGCAGCGGGGACGGCACCAAGGCAGTACCAAAAGACGACGCGGTAGTTGATGTAGTCGCGGTTGGCAATCGTGCGTGACGTCATGTTGAAGAGCATGGCCACGGTAACGATAGGCACGGCTTCTCGGACGCCAAAGGCGAAGGCGAGTACGGGCAACGCCATGATGCCCGTACTCATCCCTGTTATCCCGCCAAGCGTTCCCGCGAAGAGGGCGGTAACGCCAACTAGCAGTACCAGCAGTACTGATAGATCCTCCACCGGGGGCGCGCTAGTTCGCGATCTGTTCGATGATGAGGTCGGTCATGTGGCCGGTGGTGGAGAATTCTCCGCCACGCTCAGCGATGTCGGCAGTGCGATGGCCAGCGGAGATAACGGCATCCACGGCAGCATTGATGGCATTGGCTTCCTCGGTAAGGCCGAAGGAGTACTGGAGCATGAATGCCGCGCTGAGAATGGTACCGATGGGGTTGGCCTTGCCAGTGCCGACGATGTCAGGCGCAGTACCGTGGCTGGGCTCGTAGAGCCCTCGGATCTTGCGGGCGTTGCCCTTGCTGTCGAGACCCGGTAGGCCAGCGAGGCTGGCGGAGGGCAACATCCCAAGGGACGCCGAAAGCACTGCGCCTTCGTCGGAAAGGATGTCACCGAAGGTGTTCTCCATGACCATGACATCGTAGCGTGTTGGCTGGGTGATGAGGAGCATGGCGCAGGAGTCGACGAGCTGGTGCTCGAGCTCAACGTCGGGGTACTCCTTGCCAAGCTCTGTGGCGACTTCACGCCACATGCGGCTGGACTCGAGCACGTTGGCCTTGTCGACTGACGTGAGCTTCTTGCGACGCGAGCGTGCGAGTTCGAAGCCGACGCGCATGATGCGCTCGACCTCCTTCTCCGTGTAGAGCATCGTATCGACGCCCTTACGACCGTCCTTGGTCGTCCAGCGCTTCTTGGGCTTGCCGTAGTAGAGGCCGCCAGTGAGTTCGCGGATGATGACGAGGTCAGCGCCTCGGACTCGGTCGTTCTTGAGCGGGGAGGATTCCTCCATGCCAGGGAAGACCTTGACCGGCCTGAGGTTGGCGTAGAGACCAAGGGCCTTGCGGATGCCTAGGATGGCGGCTTCTGGACGCACGGTGGCGTTGTCCCACTTGGGGCCTCCAACGGCGCCGAACAAGATAGCGTTGGCCTTCTTGGCAGTTGCGATGGTCTCAGCGCGCAACGGCGTGCCGTATGCGTCGATGGCAGAGCCACCAACGAGGTCGGTGGAGTAGCGGAAGTTGTGCTTCCACTTGTCCGCTACGACTGCCAGCACTCGCTGGGAAGATGCCACTACCTCTGGGCCGATTCCGTCGCCACCAAGTACAAGAACGTCAAACGTCGCCATGAATCCCTCGCGTGTCGTGAATGATGCGGAACTAGTGAACTAAGCGTGCGCCTTCTCAAAGGCGTCGATAGCGCTGATCTTCTCCAGGGTCAGCCCGATGTCGTCGAGGCCACGGAGAAGGCAGTCGCGGCGGAAGGGGTCCACGTCAAACTTGGCGCTGAAGCCCACGGAGTCGTGAACCTCCTGCGTTTCAAGGTCGACGGTGACCTGATAGTCGGAAAGCTCTTGTGCACGGGCTATGAGCGTCTGGACGTCGCGCTCAGGCAATTGAACCGGGAGCAGGCCATTCTGGAAGCAGTTGCTTCTGAAAATGTCACCGAAGCTGGGCGCGATCACGACCTTGAAGCCGTACTGCTGGATGGCCCAGGGGGCGTGCTCACGGGAGGAGCCGATGCCGAATTGTGGGCCGCTGACAAGTACGCTACCGCCGGCGTATTTCTCTTGGTTGAGGACGAAGTCCTCTTTGGGAGAGCCATCCGGGTTGTAGCGGACATCGTTGAACAGCAGCTCGCCGAAGCCGACGCGGTCAATCTTTTTGAGGAACCGTGCAGGGATGATCTGGTCGGTGTCTACGTTGGGCATGTCGTAGGGGACGACTTTGCCGGTGTGTTGCTTGAATGCTTGCATCATTTTCTCCTACGTGCGGAGGTGGGTGTTCCCACTGCCCGCTCCATGCGTTTTGGTTCAAGGGGATGCCCCTTGAACCCCAGCAGGGGGGGGGGCCCCCTCTGCTATCCCGTTCCAGACTAGGGCGCTTGGCTAGCTCCAGTCACGAATGTCGACGAAGTGGCCAGCGATGGCCGCTGCGGCTGCCATGGCAGGGCTGACTAGGTGGGTCCGCCCACCAGGCCCTTGGCGACCCTCGAAGTTACGGTTGGACGTGGACGCGCTGCGCTCACCGGGAGCGAGGCGGTCGGGGTTCATGGCAAGACACATTGAGCAACCGGCGTCACGCCATTCCATGCCAGCGTCGAGGAAGATCTTGTCGAGGCCTTCTTTTTCGGCTTGCTGCTTGACCAGCCAGGAACCGGGGACGATGAGTGCCCTGACCGACGGAGCCTTCTGCTTGCCTTTGACAACTGCAGCGGCTGCACGCAGATCCTCGATGCGAGAGTTGGTGCAGGAGCCCACGAAAATCGTGTCAATCATGATGTCCTGGATGCGCTCGCCGCCCTGGAGACCCATGTACTTGAGGGCTTTTTCGACGGCGAATTGATCCTGAGAATTCTCGTAGTCCTCAGGCTTAGGAACGCGGCCCGTGATGGGCGCGACCTGGCCGGGGTTGGTACCCCAGGTGACGAACGGGACGATGTCAGACGCGGGAATCTCCAATAGAGTGTCGAACTTAGCGCCCTCGTCTGTGGGGAGCTTCTTCCATTCCTCTACCGCAGCGTCCCAGTCGGCGCCCGTGGGACACTGCTCGCGTCCTTTGAGGTACTCGTAGGTCTTCTCGTCAGGGGCGACCATGCCGGAGCGGGCCCCCGCTTCGATCGAAAGGTTGCAGACGGTCATGCGGCCTTCCATGGACATGTCCCGGAAGACGCTGCCGGTGTACTCGATGGCGTGGCCGATGCCGCCGGAGGTACCGATTTTGCCTATGATGCCGAGAGCGACGTCCTTAGCCGTGACGCCAGGAGCCAAGGTGCCCTCGACGCGAATCTCCATGGTCTTGGGCTTGGCCTGCCAGATGCACTGGGTGGCGAGCACGTGCTCGACCTCAGACGTGCCGATGCCGAACGCCATGGCGCCCATGGCACCGTGGGTCGAGGTGTGGCTGTCGCCGCAGACGATGATCATGCCGGGACGCGTCCAGCCTTGCTCAGGTCCGATGACGTGGACGATGCCCTGCTTCTCGCTAAACATATCGAAGTAGTTGAGGCCAAACTCCGAGGTGTTCTTCGCAAGAGCGTCGAGCTGG
>ERZ890510.2044-NODE-2044-length-11974-cov-4.683195_pt1 | contig 11974 bp, 11 predicted proteins | sample MGYA00521265_ERZ890510 | MGnify/ENA primary metagenome ERZ890510 (study PRJEB32303, sample SAMEA104408624) | aquatic metagenome | biome: Brackish water; feature: Chemocline; material: water | place: Baltic Sea | collected 2014-10-26T21:54:00 | depth 110 m ...
CGGGCCCGCGAGGCGCTGGTCTACGTCAACTATGGGCCTGCCTAGGCGGACCTCACTCTAAAGGCTCGGCGCTGTGATCGGCGTGACAATAGCGCTGGGACAGTAGCCGAGTGATCTTGAACCCGGCGCCACAATTGGGATCGGTGCAGCCGATGACGGAATCGGTGCTCATCCAGTCGCTGCCCTGGGTCGGGCGTTGCTTGGCCGGGACGAACGGCAATACGGCCAGCATCGCATAGAGACCGAAGGTTTTGCCGGGCGGAATCTCGACGACGCTTCCTCTGACATGGAACACGTCGCCCATCGCATGCTGGCACACGAGTGGTTTGGCAGGGTCGTGGTGTATGACCTCAATCGCGAGATCATAGAGCTCGAATTCGTCGGACACGGATGATTCCTCCCTACCGCGCGCCTGCGCCTTGCAGATTCTGGTTCTTCCAGTTCATCGCGGTATGCGGCCCTTTGGGATCACGCTCCAATGCATAGCAATCGCCTGCCAGACCTCGCGCGGCGCCCGCGGCATTGTCTATGGCCGCTATATCCCCAGGGGTTAAACGTAGCGTTGTTACGGTTAGAAGGTCGGCGAGATGACTGTCGGTGCGGGCACCGACAATCGCGGTGGCCACACCCGGACGATCCAAGACATAGCGTGTCGCAACCGCGGCAATACTGACGCTGTGCCGCCCCGCAACTTGCGCCAGGGCGCCGAGCAGCGTCTGGTAGGCGTCCCACCCACCGAATTCTTCGATGATAAGGCGGTACTTTTCCTGCGAGCGGTCTACCGCATGATCTGGCGCCGGGCGACCCAGCCAGGTGTCGGATAGGAACCCGCCGGCCAGTACGCCGTAACACTGCAGTCCTATTCCGTTGTCTCGGCACAGATCAACCATGCCGCGTTCGGGTCGGTGATCAAGTGCCGTGTACTGCACCTGATGACTGACGAGTGGCACATCCGCCGCAAGGATTTGTTCAAGCCGTCGGCAATCAAAGTTGGTAACGCCGAGCTGGCGAATTTTCCCTTCGGCCTGCATGTCGGCGAGCCACAACATGCTGTCGACATAGCCCGCTGTGTCGTACTCCCACCAGTGAAATTGGACCAAGTCGAGAACGTCCATCCCGAGGCGGTCACGCGCGCGATCGATAATTTGTTCGACCGCGGCCCGGGTGATTCCCGGAAGAATATTGCGATCCGGGACAATCTTGGTTTGCACGGTGAGGCGCGCTGCCAGTTCCGGATAGCGTCGCCGGAAGGCACCGATGAGCGCTTCGACCCCCACGTAGTGGTCGGCGCAGTCGAAGTTGGTGATGCCCGCTTCGACGAATTGGCGCATGCCTTCAATGGCGACATCTTCCGCGATGACCGGGCCATGCTTGGCCGCGAGCTGCCAGTTGCCGCGCGTCAAGCGCGACACCGTGAGCCCCTCGGCGAGGGCGATCCGTTCCGGCGCGTCGATCATCGTCGGATCATACCAAAGCCCGCAGAATCCGCACAAATTCTATGAAAATCCGAATCGATACTTCGCGCGGAGGCCGACGATTCGACCTAGCATGAGCGGCGAGGTGACGGCATGACGACCCCATTCGACTCTCAGACACTCGTGACCATTCTGCGCGAGCATGCGCGGTTTTCAACCGGGCGACCTGGCGGAAAACGCGCCGATTTGCACGGCGCCGACCTGTCGGGATTGCGCCTGACGGGAATCGATTTGCGGCAAGCAAAGTTGACGGGGGCGAACTTATCGCGGATCGACTTGACGTCGTCGAATCTTTGCGAGGCCGACCTGTTCGGCGCCAATCTTTCTGGCGCCAACCTCACGCGAACGAATTTTGAAGGCGCCGATCTGCGCGGCGCCCGGTTCCGCGGCGCCGTTCTCAAGGGCGCCAATCTCGCGAGCGCGGACTTGAGGCCCGGGCAGGTCAGTCTGGACAGCGCAGAGACCCGTACGGATTTGAGCGGTGCGAACCTTGAGGGATCGGTACTGAGCAAGGCGCGTTTTCTTTTTGCGAACCTCAAGCGCGCCAACCTCCAGAACGTCGGCGCAACAGGGGCCAATTTCGAAAGCGTTGATTTTGAAGAGGCCGACCTGTCGATGGCCAATCTCTCTGGGGCCCGGCTTGATTCGGCCGACCTCACGGCCGCCACTCTGTCCGGCGCAAATCTTGAGCGCGCAAGCCTTTTGGGTTCGCGCTTCCGCGGCGCCCTTCTGACCGGCGCGTCGATCGATCGCGGCGCGGGCGACGACGCACTCCGCGCCATTCTGTCACTGCCGGAGTCCTTGCAAGGTCAAATGCGGGCGCATGCGTTGTGGGCCGCGTCGAACGGCGAACGCGGCAAGCGTTTGACCTTAGAAGATCAGGATCTCTCCGGTATCGACATTCCTGGCGCGTACCTCAGCGGCGCGCGGATCGTCAATTGTAATTTGGCGGGCGCCAACCTTCGGGGTGCGGCACTCGAGCTTGCCGACTTGAGCGAATGCAATCTTGAGGGTGCAGTTCTGGCAGGTGCCGACTTGCGCGGGATCAAGCTGCGCGGGGCTAACCTAAGAAAAGCCAACCTAGCGAGTGCTGACTTGCGCGCAATGAAAATTCGGGCCCTGGATGGTCAGGAGGTCGGCTACACGCGGTATGCAGACCTTACGAGCACCGACATGAAAAATGCCAATACGCGCGGCATGCGATTGGAAGAGCCTGAGACCGCCCATTGACGGCGCCGCATTGCCGACCGTTTCGACCATTCACAGTCGTGAAACTTCTTTGCCGATCTGACTGACAACACCCGGAATTGTGGTGAGATTTTCGGTTTCGCGGGCAAGAATTTCTTCAAACAATTGCTTCTTGATGCGGGTCGCCTCGTCATCAATCACCGCACCCTGTTTCGCAGCCGCATCCAACACGAGGTCGACCAGTCGGTCCGCCGCGTGAAGGCGGCCCCAAAGGTAATCGTTCTCGCGGTGCTTGCGGCTGAAGAACGCCCCGAAATGACCAAAGTCTATTCCTTTGAGCGTAGCGCGGGCGCCGCCCTTGCGGATCGTATCGGCATCTTCGGGGCTGATGCGGTGAACGCGAATCTCCTCGTACTCCTCGGCCTCGCGCCAGTTCGACGACGAGAAGGTCAGCGGATCCCAGTAAGCAAATCCGACATAGGCCGTCAGCAAGTCAGCCCGCACTTCCTTCCACGACCGCGGCAGCGCCGAGAGCACCTCGTCGATACGCCCGTTTTGGTGCTTCAGATCGATTTCGCGCGCCAAATCCACAATGAGGGAGTCGAGCGATGATAGCGACGCAGCCGCCGGATCGACTCCGAATGCATTGCGGACTGCCCCGATTAACGCGGTACTCGCGAAGGCCGCCGTGGTGCGATGCCGCATCGATTCGGCGATGTCATAAAGCGTGCCCTTGAGATTGTTGAAGTCATCGGCCAAAGGTCCGTCGTCGGTCTCGGTTTCGATTCGGGCATAGGTGATGTTGAGCTGTCGGATCACAAACAAGAGCCGGCGCGACCGAAACGGTAAGTCGAACTGCAACATGAAGCGAACCCACGGCGGCGGCGCTCGGCGCAGCACGTTGTCGGCGAGCGTAATAGGCCCATCGGCAATCGCAATGTCGTTCGCCAGGCACCACGCCTCGACAAGGTTCGCGACTGCCAACGCTTCGGGCGACTCCGGTTGGAACCCGCCGAGATCGGCCAATAAGCCGCCGACAAAATCGATCACGGATTGCATCTTTTGGCGTACGTAGGCCTCATAGGCGAAACCGCCCTCGCGCGCGGCCTCGGCGTTTGCCGCCTCGCGCAGGTTCGCTAAGTCATCCGGCTTAGACACCCGCTCGATGGAACGTCGCCCGAGCTGACGCACCTTCTCCGAAACCTGTGGGCGGGCGGCTTCGACGCCGGCCCTGATTCGGCGGACGCGCCGGTTGTAGCTGCGTACCCAACTGAGTTCGTCAAAGACCGGTTCATTGCGGGGCAAGTCGGAGAGCGCGCCCTTCAACGTACTGAACCAACCCGGACGACGCCCGTCGGGCGGCGGCGGATCGTGCGCCGGATCGGGGTCGACATACACGACACGCCGGTCGACTTGCCGATGGGCGGATCGCCCGCGGATGGCATCCATCGCCTGGGCGATCGGTTTGTTGTTAAGGACCGACCCGTCGACGAACGAGGTCAGTCCAGGATCGGATCCGGCTTGGAGGTAACGTACAAAGTTCTCCTTGAGGAAGGTCTCGCGGGTGGTCCACACGTCGCCGCGCGCGGCGCAGATGCGATCCATTTCGCCGATCTGTGCCGGCTGGAAAGCGCCCGGAAACGATGATGTCGCGCGCGCCGCGAACGCTAGCGACGGGATGTCCGCCGCGGTAAACCGGCTTCTTTCCTCACCACCATGATGACGTTGATAAGAGAATCCTAAGGTGTGCCGGTGCTCGCGCTCTGTCACAAAAGGTGGGTCGTACATCGGTACCCGCCGGGGATACCCGTAGAAATCAGTGAGGGTCACGACGAGGTCGAGGCGCTGGCCCGCTGGCAGGAGCGACGCGCCGGGATAAGCCGGTTCGCCCATCGCCAGCATCGCGTCGTATAGAACCGTCGCAAGGTACGCGCCGTCGAACGGCGGACGAAACCAGCGAGACCGCAGGAATCGGGAAAGCTTTTCCCGCATTTCGGAATCGGCTTCCCGAGTCCGACGGACGTACCAAGAAATGAAGGGTCTCAAGAACCACTTGGACCAAGTGCCCGCCGCTCGGTTCTTGGCGAGCAATTGATTGATGTCGGCCTCTTCGAGCCAGACATCGCTCAACGGGCTAAGCGAGAGATCATGCGCCAGCGCCCTGGCCAGAAGCACGCCGTTCACGCCGCCCGCGGACGCGCCGGTAATCACATCAATCACCACCCGCAAGTCGAGCGTCTTGCCGATTGCCTGGAAGAGCTCGAAATACACCTGCTCGGTGTCGACCTCGGGATCGGCACTATGGGTTGCCGTCAGGTAGGCGGCGTTAGCCCGCCCCGCCCCCTTTGGTAGGGCGTGATAGGCCCGTGAGGCGCGAACCAGTTTGAGAAACTCTTTAGTCACGCCGTGCATGTACACGGCGAGCGAAACGCCGCCATAGCACACGAGTGCGAGGCGTAACTCGACATCCTTCATTCGGGCCGCTCCGTGGATGGGCGCCGAGACGCTATCCTAATCCAGCCCCGTTGAGAATGACGCGCGGGCCGCCTAGCTGGGAAAACCGCTAGAGATCGCGGATCACGCTGACCACCCGCCCAACGATGTCGAAGGGACGCGCAAGGGGCGACCAGCGGGCGTCATCGCCTAAGAGCAAATTCGTTCTCTGGCAGTAGCGCCGAACTTTAGCACTGCCACGGTCTCGGACCACGTATCAGGCATCGTGGATCAAGACCTGGTCGGCGCAATTCGTCACGATCATCGTACCGCCCGGCGCGACACTCGCGAGGTCTTCGGTGACGACGCGAAGGACGATGTAGGGTGCGGCGGACCGCTTAGGGGTGTCTTCCATCAATCCTCCCTTGCGCCCGGCGCGTCTATGCACGATCGGGACAATGTCCGCCCACGCGCCGCCCAACTGGGTGGTCCCGGGACTTAGATGAAATGTGTAAGCAGCGGGATGTTGCGCTGGTTCGGCGAGAAGGCGCCGTGAGGACGACATCCTCGTCGGCACGTTCCGCCCCACGCCGAGAACCGTTGCAGGGGCGCCGTCTCAACATCCCCAACCAAGTTCGCTACCAAGACTGTCGGCAAACTTTTCTTGCTCTTGGTTCGGCCCGTCAAAGTTTAGGACGGCCCGAATCGGTGTCGACCCTAGATTGATTATCAGACCCCCTCTGTTCTTGCGGGAGGCCGCGCTGGTAGGCGCATCGTGCTGGTGGGATGAAAGCATCCAACTTTGACGCGAACATGGCAGATCTCACAAATTTCACCGCTGACGATCCGGCAATGCGCGGATTTCGTTTTACCCATATGTTGATGTCATGAACGAAACGATCGCGATCGTCGCGACGGGCGATATGGGCCATGCCGTCGGGCGCGCCTTGCGCGACCACGGCCACACCGTGGTGACCGACCTAACCGGGCGGAGCGCGCGCAGCATTGGGCTTGCCGCGGCGGGCGGCGTGAGCGATCTAGGCAGCCTCGACGCCGTGATCGAGGCCGCCGATCTTTTCTTGTCGATCGCACCGCCGTCGGCCGCCGCCGAAATCGCTGCGCAAGCGATATCGGCAATGCAGCGTACCGGGCGCATCATCCCGTTTGCCGACTGCAACGCGATTTCGCCGATGACGGCAATGGCCCTGGCCGAAGACGCCGCCGCCGCGAGCGTCCCGTTTATTGACGCCGGTATTATTGGCCTCGCGCCCGGCAAGGACCGGGTGACCCAGTTCCACGCCAGCGGTACCGCCGCGGCACATTTGATGGTGTTGGACGGCAAGGGCATGGCGGTCAACATTTTGTCGGACCGTGTGGGCGATGCCTCAGCGTTGAAGATGTGTTTTGCCTCAATCACCAAGGGGACCAACGCGCTGTATGCGGCAGCGCTGATCGTGGCGGCCCGCTACGGCCTGGGCGACGCTTTGGCGACTGAAGTGTCGAGCCGGTCGCCCAATGTTTGGCAAGCAATGAACCGGTCGGTGCCTTGGCTTGCCGCGGACGCCGAACGCTGGGTCGGCGAAATGGAAGAGATTGCCGCGACCTATGGTGCCGTGGGCATGCCCGAGGGGTTCCACCAGGGCGCCGCCGACCTGTTCCGTCATCTAGCGAGCACCCCGCTCGCCGCGGAAACCCGCGAAACATTGGACCGGTCCCGCACCTTGGAAGAGACCATCGCCCTATTGGCGAAGGCAGCCGGACCACCCTAGGGCAAGATGAATCAGATGCGACGTGACGATACCGACCGCGCCGGCGGCCCCGTGAAAGTGATGGGGTCGTGGGCAGGCCTAGGCCTGGAGCGCGTTAGCCGGTGGCCCTTGCTATTGTCCCCTCCGAGCCCGATGCTGAAGGCCATCCGCGCGCAAGGTTGGACAATCCGCTAAGGCCCCCATTGCGGTCGAGCGCCCCCGTCCAGATCCCTTATCCAGCGGACCCGATACTGAGAACGCGTAGAACTTGCTTGGATCGCCCGACGCGAGCCCAAGAGCCGCCCGCCGGTGCAGACCCGCATTGGCACTACATCTGGAGCACCCATGGCAACCTCTTTTCGCACCGGACAAACCGTCCGGCTCCGCCGCGACCCGATGAATCGAACCGCCGCCACCGGCGAATACAAAGTGATCCGCCAATTGCCCGAGAGTGGTGGCGAGACACAATATCGGATCAAGAGCCTCCTGGAGCCGCACGAGCGCGTTGTTAAAGGCAGCAGCCTCGAACGAGTCTAGCTGCGCGCAGACGGCCAGCGCGAGTCCGCGACGATCTGTTCGCCGGCCGCCGTCGGTCACGCCCGTAGGGCCGTAACCTCAATCAGCGCTTAGCTTTTCTGTTCGATCTTGTCTTGCGTCTTGGTGGCGAAATCGCTCGCGTCGTGACGTTCCCGCAGTTGCTGCTCGAGCGGTCCGAACGACCGGTTCACCATACGGCCACGTTGCACCGCCTTGCGCTTGTCGATCTCTCGCGCCCAGCGGCCGAGATGCTTATAGGAATCAGCGCCGAGAAACTCTGCGGCATCGTAGGCCGCGTTCAGAACGACACCGCCGTACCACGGCCAGATGGCCATGTCGGCGATGGTATAGTCGCTGCCGCACATGAACTGATGGTCGGCCAGGTGCTGATCGAGCACGTCTAGTTGGCGTTTTACTTCCATCGCATAACGGTCGATGCAGTATTCGATCTTGAACGGCGCATAAGCGTAAAAGTGGCCGAAGCCGCCGCCAAGATAAGGCGCGCTGCCCATTTGCCAAAAGAGCCATGACAGGCATTCCGCCCGTTTGGACGGGTCGTCCGGGACAAACGCACCGAATTTCTCCGCGAGGTACAACAAGATCGCGCCGGATTCAAATACCCGCGTCACCGGATCGTGGCTGTGATCCATCAGCGCGGGGATCTTGGAATTTGGATTTGCCGCGACAAAGCCGCTGCCAAATTGGTCGCCGTCGTCGATGTGGATCAGCCAAGCGTCGTATTCGGCGCCGGTCACGCCGCGGGCCAGCAGCTCCTCGAGCATCACGGTAACCTTCACACCGTTCGGTGTGGCCAGCGAATACAGCTGCAAGGGGTGCTTGCCGACCGGTAGTTCTTTCTCGTGGGTGGCCCCCGCGGTCGGGCGATTGACCTTCGCGAAGCGCCCGCCATTTTCCTTTTCCCATTTCCAGACTTTCGGAGGGACGTAGGTTGAGGGCTGGTTCAGCGACTCATTCATATTGAAAACTCCTTTTAGGGACGGCAGGTCGATAACTAAGAACAACAATCCGTTTGGGGTCGCGCGCATAATGCGGTGTGCTCAGGTTGAGCGCCGGTCGATGATTTGCGCTGGCGGATTGGGCTTGGGGCGCCGCTACCTGTGTGCGCTGGCTGCGACCCGCCTGACGGATACGCTCGGCCCGAGAAACTACTACGTGGTTTTAGTGGCTCCCCAGAATACCCCTTTACCAATGCCGCCCTGGTTCGACTCAGATGGATCCTTGGGCCGGTCGTGTAGGCTAAAATTTCCCTGGTGGTCGCGGTCACGCCAGCGCTCCCAAACCTGCGCTGGCTCGAACCCCGCCTTTGCCATTAGATCGTGCGACGTCATCGCGGTCCATTGCGCCCAAAACGGCTCTGAATTGTAGTGGCAGTCCCAATCCAGTATGAACTGATCGTGGAGATCGTCATGGTGTTGATGCGGGATGTCTGAGTTGATCGAGAGGCCACCGGGTTTTAGGATTCGACGAACCTCTTTCATGATGTTGACCGACGCGCGCGCGGACGTTTCGTGAAACACTCCGGCGGTCGCAACGACATCAAAGTAGTCATCGGGGAAATCCGTCTTTTCTGCGTCTTGCTGACTGAAATGAACCTTGCGGCCAAGATATTCCGATCGGGCGTGCCCGTAGCGAAGAATCGCCGGCCCAACATCGATACCAAACACCTCGGCATCGGGAAATGCGTCGGCCCATGGCAGCGACGACGCGCCAATCGCGCATCCTAAATCGAGAATCCGTGCAGGGCGCATCTTCGGGTACATTTGGCAAAACGATTCGACCAACGATCTACCGCTGCCGTCGCTCAATGGCCCGACCAACCCCTTGGTGTAATAGTAGGCGCCCCGCTCGTAGACCGCGCCAGCGTACACGTCGCCTTCAGTCAGATCGCCGCCGTAACTCCCGGGCATGGCATGAATGTCGACCGCCGAGAGGTAGCGCGGCATCTTGAACTGCGGATTGAGGCGCAGTGACCCACCCGCCTGCCTCGGCGCATCCTGCGCGGCGTCGATAAGATCCGGCAACTGGCGTTCAACGCAACCGCCGACGTTGTCCCAAAGCATTTCTTGAAGATTGCGCGCAATCGCGCTCCACATTTGGGTAAAGGGCTCTGCCATCATGAGATGGCGCACCTCGGTTTTGTCAGCGGGTGCGCGCCCATGGGACTTGGCGAATCGAGCGAGGGCATTGTGTTGATACGCATCCTGGTCGCCGCCATAGACGCTGTACGTCATGTGCAACTTCATGCTGAGCGTCGCGTTCTCGCGGGCGTGTTCGTCATGTACCGCGTGCGGCATGATGTCGTGGGCGAAGGGCTCGGCGATAGAGACGGCCATTGCTTTCTCCGAAGTCCAGATTATCGAAGCCTAAGACAAATGCGTAGGCGACACCATCGGGCGGCCGGGGGATGCGTCGGCGCCCCCGCGGCGAGTGTATGCCTACGTTATCGGAGGCCGTTTGCCGGAGCCCCAGCAAGCCGATACCCTTCCTGCTGAAATCTACATGGGGAGGAAACGAACAATGGCTTCAAAAATATCCCGTCGCACGGTCGTCAAAGGCGTCGCGGCGGTCGGTGGCGCGGCCGCACTCGGTCCATTCTTCATCGGCAGGGCCAATGCCCAGATGAAAAAAATGGTGTTCATCACCCCGTTCAAATATTTGGCGGGCTTCATGCCGGTTCTGAACGCAGATACCGGCGGACACTTTGCCAAAGCTGGTCTCGATGCTGAAATCCTGCCAGGCAACGGCGCGGCCCAGGCCGTCCAGCAGGTGCTGTCCGGACGTGCCGCAATCGGTCGCGCCAGCTCGATCGATATCGTCAACGCGGTGGGCAACCAGGGCGCGCCGCTGATTTCGTTCTCCACGGTCAAACAGTCTTCGCCGTTCTTTGTGACAAGCCACAAGGACAACCCGATTGACAGCCCCAAGGACATGGTGGGCAAAGTCATCGGGATCACATCTTCGGGTGGCGGCACCGAAAACCTGTTGGACATGATGCTCGAGAAGAATGGCATCCCGCACAAATCTGTCGAGCGCCAGGTCGTCGGCAATGCGGCAGGCGCGTTCAGTCTTATTGAAGCGGGTCGCATCGCTTGTTACATGCCAAGCACCGGCTCGGTCGTGAACTTGCGGGAAACCGGCCAACCGATCCATGCCTGGAACACCGACCGCGAGGTCCCGATGCCGGGACAAATCTACTTCTGCAGCACCGAGACCCTGGAGAAAAATCCCGAGATGTTGGTTTCTTTCCTGCGCGGGGTTCGGGCCTCGCTTGATGAAGTTCGGAATGCAGACCTGAAACCGGTATTGACACGAATCGGGGACAAGTACGACCTGATTGGCATCAAGAATTTGGACCTTCTTGCCATCTCGGCGAAGGCCGAGCTCGACACATGGTTCGAAGAGGGTGATGCCAATATCCTGCGCAACGTTGCAAGCCGGTGGGACTCCATTACCAACGCGATGGTTTCGCTGAAACTCGCCAAACCGGTCAAAGCGTCGACGCTTTATACGAACAAGCTGGTCGATCAAGCCAGCGCCTAAGAGCAGAACGATGAACCCGGGGCAGCACGACGCCACCCCGGGTTCAACTGCTATCGGTGGTATATGAACAGTCAGATTGATGTCGCCGAGGGCGCCGCCGCCACGCGACCGACAGAGATCGAATTCTCCGGTATCGAGAAGCGATTCGAGACAGCCGAAGGTACGGTCCACGCGCTACAGGACATCAACCTGTCGTTTGCCCGCGGTGAATTCATCGTCTTGCTTGGCCCGTCGGGCTGCGGCAAGACCACGCTGCTGCGGATCGCCGCCGGACTACTGCGGCCGAGTAACGGCCGGGTCCTCATCGGCGGACGCGACCTGTGGCAGAACGATCAGCGCGACAATAAGGCCGTGCAGGAACTTGGCGTGGTGTTCCAAGAAGCAAACCTGATGCCCTGGTACAACATCGAACAAAACATCGCGTTACCGCTCAAATTGCGCGGCGCCAGCAAACAGGACCGGCTTCAACGGGCCCACGAACTTTGCAAACTCGTTGGCATCTCGGGCTTTGAACGCCGTTGGCCGCGCGAACTGTCGGGTGGGATGCGCCAGCGCGCGGCGATTGCGCGCGCCCTGTCCTACGATCCTGAGATTTTGCTAATGGACGAGCCCTTCGGCGCCCTTGACGCGATGACGCGCGACCAGATGAACATAGAAATTCAGCGCATCTGGATGCAAAGCGAGCGAACCGTTCTGTTCGTCACGCACTCGATCTCGGAAGCGGTCTTTCTCGCGGACCGGATCATCCTGCTATCGCCGCGCCCGGGCCGCGTGCACAGCATTACCGATGTGTCGTTCGACCGGCCGCGGGATATGCGGCTTCAAACCACACTGGAGTTTCAGTCAATCGTCCGCGACCTCCGCGAAGAGCTGGAGGAGATGGGATGAAATTCGTCCGGCGCAACGCTGTATGGATAGCCAACCCGTTGATCCTCGCCGTCTTTTTTCTCATTTGGCATTACTACATCGTCATCTTCGATGTCTCGAAATTTATTCTGCCATCGCCAGTGGCCGTATTCGGCGGCCTGTGGG
>ERZ890510.2045-NODE-2045-length-11974-cov-3.443410_pt1 | contig 11974 bp, 9 predicted proteins | sample MGYA00521265_ERZ890510 | MGnify/ENA primary metagenome ERZ890510 (study PRJEB32303, sample SAMEA104408624) | aquatic metagenome | biome: Brackish water; feature: Chemocline; material: water | place: Baltic Sea | collected 2014-10-26T21:54:00 | depth 110 m ...
AACGCTTTGAGCGAGGCTTATATACCTCACACCGTCTGGGGTCTCGGCTAGTTGGCGAAGTAATCGACCAGGGGTCTCAAATGCTCTATGTACATTCCAAAGAGGGCATGCGCCTCCAAAGCGCGCGAACTGAAGGCGTGTCGCTGAGTGACGTTTCGTTATGGTTCCAGCTTGATCAACCCTAACGAAAAAGAACGGAACACCTTTCTTTCCAGGCCGCTGTAGTGTTGATAGCCGGTGGGCAATTTGTTCAATGGATGCCCCGAATGAATAAGATAACTCTTCCAGGTCATGGCGAGATTTTTGGGCTGCTTCTAGGAAATCTTCATACGGCAACATTGCGGCTCCAGCGAAATAATTAGCCAACCCAATTTTGGCAATCATTCGAGTTGTGTTGGTTCTAAATTTTGCAGCGTCTAATGTTGTTTCTAATAGTGCATCATATTTGATTAGAGAAATTTGATGAAAGATGTGAAACCGCTGAGTCGAAGGCGTTGATCTTGTTGAAATATAAAGCGTTTTTGTATCCTCTTCGAATCTACGAAGGGGCCCCATGCTTGTGTATTTTATATTTAAGTCTGGATGCTCTGATATCAAAATATCCGATTTTAGACTTTTTGAAAAAAGTTCAGCGGCTTGATCAATAGGGTCTATGTAATTGTCAAGGTAATGAAAAAAATCTCTTACTTCTTCCCAAGGGCTCGGTTCAATGTTGATATTTTCATGCCCTAATGCTTCGTCGAAAGAGGCGAGGCGATCATGAAGGTGGCGGTATGCGCGGTGTAAGTTTAAGAAGGCTTTTGTGAAATTCGGGGCATTTGAGGCACTTAATCTAAGATCAGCATCTGGTGGTGTTAAGTCGCTAAAAACAGGATCTGTAAAAGCTTCTCTCATATCCGTTAACATCCTCTCAGAGTCACCTGTGCTAAACTCTGTAATATCTAGACCAAACTCTTGGGCGAGTGATAGCATTACTCCGGTACTTATGGGGCGGTTATTGTTTTCCATTTGATTGAGATACGGCAGCGATACATTTAGTTTATATGAAAACTCTTTTTGAGTGAGGCCGATGCGCGTTCGGATCTCTCTTATCTTGGTTCCAGCATAAAGTTTTTGTTGAGGCATGGGGGTAACCTTTGCAGTTTTGTTAATATATTATTAAACTTTGCAAAGTGGTTTATGCAATAGGGTTATGTTTCAGCAATTGTTTTAGCCCTTTGTATTACATACAAAATAGAAATTAAACATAATATGGCGCTTGTAAGCATTATTAGTTGCAATGGATAACTTCCGTTCCCTCTTTCCAAAAGAGCTCCCGCAAGAGCTGATAAGGCAGCGCCACCACCAATCATTATTGCCCCACCGATGCCACTTGCCGTACCCGCTATTCTGGGTCTTACGGATAGCATACCTGCGGTTGCGTTCGGTAAGGTTAAGCCATTTCCAAGACCTACGAGGATACAAAACCCAAAAAACACTAACGGGCTTCCGTAGCCCATAAGAGTAAGGATTAATGATGATGCCATGCCGAGGGTCAGAAGCGAAGCTCCCGCAAGAATCATAGGATTAATTCCAAGTCGTTTTGAATATATTCCGGTTAAAAGGTTTCCAACAAGGTACCCTGTTGCCGGAATTCCGAATAGAAGGCCCGTTTGAGATGATGATAACTTAAACACATGCGTGGCTACATACGGGGCTCCGCCGAGAAATGCAAAAAAGGTTCCTGAAGAAAAAGTTGCAGCCAGTACATATCCCCAAAACCTTCTAGATGCGAAGAGTTCTGGGTATTCTTGAAACTGTTCAAAAAGGCTCTTTCCAGTGGAACTGGCTGTTTCTCCTTGGTCAAACCATATTACGATTAAAAGTAAAAAGCCGAATGCAGTCATAAAAATAAAAATGGACCGCCATCCGAACATGCCGTCAAGCATGCCTCCGATCATTGGAGCAAACATCGGGACTAAGGCCATTCCCATAGTTACATAACCTATCTTAGAGGCTGCTTCGTCTTGCGAGAAAATGTCTCGAACCACAGCTCTACTAATAACCATGCCGATAGCAACGAAGGCCTGTATCATTCTAAAAGTTAGGAAAACCTCTATGCTTGTCGCAAAGTAACAGCCAATTGAGGCAAAAATAAAAACACTAATGCTCCATAAGGCAGTAGGTCTGCGACCAAATCTATCGGATAGTGGTCCAACTATAAATTGAACTAAGGCTGTGAAGGCTAAATATAAAGAGACAGACAGCTGAATAACGCTATATTCAGTTTTTAAGTCAACCGTCATGCTGGGTAGGGACGGTAAAAATACGCTCATACTCATAGCGCCAATGCCTGCTAGCAGAATAAGTGTAAATATATGAGGAGGTGTGGTCCTATCAAAGATACGAGAATTTTTCTGGTTTTCCATAGCAGAGTATTATTTCTCTTTCAGCGGGACTTAAAGAGTAAACTAAAGGAAAGGTAAGTTTAATATTTGCAAATTTGCAATTTGCAAATATTAATAGCAATTTTATTTGCAAATATGCCAATCTGTCCTTTTTGTTTATTAAAAAAGTAAGTATCAAACAGGTGAAGATTTAGGAGATATAGCTATTGAGCGATAAGTTAAGAGATTTGGAAGCCCGCAGGGAGACAGCCCTACAGGGTGGTGGTGATAGGCGGGTGACTGCCCAACACGCAAAAGGCAAGCTGACAGCTAGGGAAAGAATTGATTTACTTCTTGATGCTGAATCCTTTGAAGAATTTGATATGTTTGTTGCCCATAGGTGTATCGAGTTTGACATGCAATCTGAGCGTCCCTTTGGTGATGGAGTTGTTACAGGATGGGGTACAATTAATGGCAGATTAGTCTATGTTTACTCGCAGGATTTTACTGTGTTTGGTGGATCTCTGTCGGAAACACATGCAGAAAAGATTTGTAAGATTATGGATATGGCCATGCGCAATGGGGCTCCGATTATTGGAATTAACGATTCTGGGGGTGCGCGCATTCAGGAAGGTGTTTCGTCACTGGCCGGGTATGCTGAAGTGTTTCAGAGAAACGTACTCGCAAGTGGGGTTGTCCCTCAAATATCTCTTATTATGGGACCATGCGCTGGGGGCGCGGTCTATTCACCAGCCATGACAGATTTTATTTTTATGGTTAAAGATAGCAGTTATATGTTTGTGACCGGTCCAGATGTTATCAAAACTGTGACTAATGAAATTGTGTCAGCTGAATTACTCGGTGGAGCGTCTACTCATACAAAAAAATCATCTGTTGCTGACCTTGCTTTTGAAAATGATGTTGAAGCTATCTTGGAAGTTAGAAGGTTTATTGATTTTCTTCCTTCCAATAATAAGTCGAAATCTCCGGTGAGACCATTTTATGATGATCTGAACAGGGTTGAAGAAAGCCTGGATACGTTAGTGCCCAGCACATCAAATTCACCTTACGACATGAGGGAGTTAATTCTGAAATTATCAGATGAAGGTGATTTTTACGAAATTCAGAAAGATTTTGCTCAAAATATTTTGATAGGTTATATTAGATTAGAAGGTCAAACTGTTGGAGTGATTGCGAACCAACCTCTAGTTTTAGCAGGATGCCTGGATATTGATTCATCAAGAAAAGCGGCTCGTTTTGTTCGTTTTTGTGATGCATTTGAAATCCCTATTCTTACTCTTGTTGATGTTCCTGGCTTCCTTCCAGGCCTTGCTCAGGAGCATGGAGGTGTAATAAAGCACGGGGCTAAGCTTCTTTTTGCATATGGAGAGGCTACTGTCCCCAAGGTAACAGTCATAACTAGAAAGGCCTACGGTGGTGCTTACGATGTAATGTCTTCAAAACATCTAAGGGGTGATTTTAATTATGCTTGGCCAACGGCAGAAATAGCAGTGATGGGATCTAAGGGTGCGGTAGAGATTTTATATAAATCTGAGCAAGAGGATTCAGTAAAGATTTCTAAAAGAATATCTGATTATGAGGGTAAATTTGCCAATCCATTTGTGGCCGCCGAGCGTGGTTTTATTGATGATGTTATTCTACCTCGAAATACCCGCAAAAGAATTTCTAGAGCTTTCGCATCGCTTCGTGGGAAATCTCTTATGAATCCTTGGAAGAAACATGATAACATACCCTTATAACAATTACGTTTGTGATCTAATGGCAACATATCGAATTTGTAGGGTAAATAAACTAAATGCTTTATACTTTTTAACTCAAATTGCGATCTCAGGTTGCAATTGCATAATCAACAAAGTATTTAAGAATAAAGCTGGTAAAAAATTAGCTTTGGTTTCGGAAAAGATATACAGGAGACAAAAATGTCTAAGAGCATTAAAATTATCGCAGCACTCGGCCTTGTCGCTATTCTTGGAGCATGTTCAACACCTGCTCCCACAGTCGTTCAAGCTGAGCCAGTACTTAATAAACTTTAGGTTTATTCGAGGATGGGTTTTAGGACCCATCCTTTCAAACATATCGTTAACTTTTACCCCAAAGGTTATCGATGATAAAGCATAAGGGGTTCCCATCTAGACTACCTGGAACAGATTTTCAGTTTACGGTGCGCCGTGAAAACAAAAATGGTCCTACGCCTATTATTTCTAGAGAGAGATATTTAGATCGAAAACCTTCCGATAAGCGGGCTGATGAAGGTTTTTTAGAGGCTTTGTGGAGTTATTTTGGCGATTCTACCTTTTGCCGGGGAAATTTGGACGCTGGTCGAATTTGCTGGTTTTTTGGTAGAGAAATTGTTTCAGTTGAAGATTTTTTTGACTCAAAAGATTATGATGCTCTTCTAAGAATTGACCAAGCAGCCGCACGCCGTGCATTCCCAAAGATTTTTGATCGTCATTAATAGAAACATTTTTGGCCTATTACATAAGCTTAACCAGGGAATAATATCGGGAATATTGAGGAAAACAAATGTTCAAAAAAATATTGGTAGCAAACCGGGGTGAGATTGCTTGCAGAGTTATAAAAACTGCTTCAAAAATGGGTATAGCAACCGTAGCAATTTACTCTGATGCGGACGTAAATTCTCTTCATGTTAAATTGGCTGATGAATCAATTCGGATAGGTCCAGCCTCAGTCAATAAGTCTTATATTTCAATAGAAAAAGTAATTGAAGCAGTTAAATTATCGGGAGCTGACGCTGTTCACCCTGGATATGGATTCTTGTCAGAAAATCCAATATTTGCAAAAAAATTAGAAACTTTGGGAGTCGTTTTCATTGGCCCACCTGCAAATGCTATTAAATTAATGGGCGACAAGATAACTTCAAAAAAAATAGCCCAAGAGTCTGGGGTTAGTACTGTTCCAGGGTATATGGATTTAATAAAAAATGCTGAGCATGCCGTTAGTATTTCGAATGAAATTGGTTATCCCGTGATGATAAAAGCAAGTGCTGGCGGTGGTGGAAAGGGTATGCGTATTTCCGAAAATGATAAGGAAACTCGTGAGGGCTTCCAGTCTGCTAAGAGCGAAGCAGAAAGTTCATTCGGTGATGGTCGATTATTTATTGAAAAGTTTATTTCTCAACCCCGCCATATCGAAATTCAAGTGTTGGCCGACGCTCATGGTAACTGTGTTTATCTAGGTGAAAGAGAATGTTCGATTCAAAGGCGCAATCAAAAGGTGATCGAAGAAGCACCTTCACCATTTTTAAATAAAATGACTAGAAAAAAAATGGGCAATCAGGCTTGTGAATTGGCTCGCTCTGTTGGTTATACCAGCGCCGGAACGGTAGAGTTTATCGTTGATAAAGAGAAAAATTTTTATTTTTTGGAAATGAATACTCGGCTACAGGTAGAACATCCGGTAACGGAGCTTATTACCGGTATTGATTTAGTAGAACAGATGATACAAATCGCAAGTGGGGCTGTGCTATCTTTGGAGCAAAAAGATATCACTTTAAACGGGTGGGCTGTTGAAAGCAGGCTATATGCGGAAGACCCCTATAGAAATTTTTTACCGTCCGTTGGTAGATTGTCAAGATATAGACCACCTGAGGAAATCTCTGGGAAAGAGCTTACTGTCAGAAATGATACAGGTGTTTATGAGGGTGGTGAGATCTCAATATTTTATGACCCCATGATAGCAAAACTTTGCACTTGGTCACCTACACGTAACGCTTCTATTATTGCAATGAGAGACGCCTTAGATGGCTTTGAAATAGAGGGTGTGGAGCATAATATCCCTTTCCTTTCCGCAGTGATGGGACATCAGAAATTTATTGATGGAAACATTACAACGGCGTTCATTGAAGAAGAATACCCGGAGGGCTTTAAGGGAGTAAACTTTTCAGAAAGTGACTTAAAGCAATTAGCTGCGGGTGCTGTAGCGATGTTTTATAAAAGTGAGGTAAGGCGGTCTCAGATTTCCGGACAGGTAAGCAATTCTCTAAAACCAATTGGAAGCGATTGGTGCGTTTCTCTTCAGGGAAGCGAATTTTTTGTTTCAATTGATGCCCTTATTGATAGTGCGGTTATAACTTACAAAACCGGAGAGATTTACCAAATATCAACCGACTGGAAACCAGGTTTCAAAAAGGCAACGGTTTATGTTGATAAGGATTATTTTATTTGCAAAGTAACAGAGATAACTGGAGGTTTTTGTTTTAAACTTAGAGGTGCTGATTTAAAAATTTATGTTAGGTCACCAAATCATGCCAAGTTAGCCTCTCGTATGTTAAAGAAAAAAGCCAAAGATCTTTCGAAAAGTCTAATCTGCCCAATGCCTGGATTATTGATAAATTTGAGTGTGTCTGTCGGAGATACAGTTGAAGAAGGTCAAGCTTTATGTACGGTAGAAGCAATGAAAATGGAAAATATCTTAAGATCTGAAACTAAAGGTGTCATCAAAAAAATAAATGCGAATATGGGAGATAATTTGGCTGTTGACTATGTTATTTTGGAATTTGAATGAGTACCCCAACAAGTCAACCAGATTATTGGTTGATTAACTTTAGATTTATTTTAATTTCCTGCTTTCTAAGAGGCATTTTATCTATACTTCGTGAAATTTCCCGAACGTTCCAGGGAGAGGACTTGCGTAGAGCTATAGTTCCGTCTTTACCAATTAGCACAAGCATGAAACCACGAGGCCTTAGTTGCTTTCTGATATCTGATTTTTTTAAAGGGTCGGTGTCTATTAGAACCACAACATCTCTGTTTATTAGTGCGTCAGGTCTTTCATTTAAAAGTTTTATTTGCCTGATGAAATTAGGATCTTGTGGGCTGTCAGCAAATACTAAAACCACTCTTTTAATCAAAATTAAGTCTTGCAAGTTAAGTTTTTCAGAACCGAAGAGTTGTAATTGGTTTATTAACTTTCTGTTAATCTCGTCGGCACTTGCAAGCACTGGATTAAATAGGGCCATAGCTAAGATTAAAATAAATTTCATAGGATCTCCTTATAAGGTTTAATATATGTAGTCGTTCTACTAATAATAAGTACCTGTCAGAAGAAAATAAAATTTGGTATGAGTTAAGTGTTTTTTTAAATTATTTTATATGGAGTTTAAAATTAGACATTTCTCTTAAAGTGGTTGTCTTAGGGAATTTAAAAATAACATAGGCTGATGTGCAGGAGCATAATAAAATGACTAAGCAAAAAGATCGATGGAACACTCGGGTTAAAAGAGAAAACCCTGACAGAAGTCTTGAAGATTTGAATTGGGCAAGCCCAGAGGGTATTCCAATTTCGCCTCTCTACACATCCGACGACCTGGTGGGGCTGTCGCACCTTGAATCAACGCCTGGCGAACCTCCATTTGTGCGTGGCCCAAGGTCAACAATGTATGTTGGTCGAGCCTGGACGATAAGGCAGTATGCAGGTTTTTCTACGGCTGAGGAGTCAAATGTTTTTTATAAAAAGGCACTTTCTTCTGGCCAACAAGGGATATCTGTTGCTTTCGATTTGGCGACACACAGAGGATACGATAGCGATCATGAAAGAGTTGAGGGAGATGTAGGAAAAGCAGGAGTCGCAATTGATAGCGTAGAGGATATGAAGATCTTATTTAAGGACATACCTCTCGATAAAATCAGTGTTTCAATGACTATGAATGGGGCGGTTATTCCTATTTTGGCGTCGTTCATTGTTGCTGCCGAAGAGCAAGGTGTGAGTCAGGAATTGCTTTCAGGAACTATTCAAAATGATATTCTAAAAGAATTCATGGTTCGAAATACTTATATTTATCCTCCAGAGCCATCAATGAGAATAGTTGGTGATATAATCGAATATACATCTATTAACATGCCACGCTTCAACTCTATTTCTATTTCGGGATACCATATGCAAGAAGCTGGAGCGAACTTAGTACAGGAGCTAGCTTTCACGCTTGCTGATGGAAAAGAATATGTTAGTTCCGCCATAAATCGGGGAATGGACGTGGATGCATTTGCTGGTAGGTTATCCTTCTTTTTTGCTATTGGAATGAACTTTTTTATGGAGGTTGCCAAGTTGAGAGCAGCCCGTCTGCTTTGGCACCGCATTATGGTTGAATTTAATCCCAAAAATCAAAACTCCTTAGTTTTGAGGACGCATTGTCAAACCTCAGGTGTTTCGCTTCAGGAGCAGGATCCATACAACAACATAGTAAGAACAGCTTATGAAGCAATGAGTGCGGTGTTAGGAGGCACTCAGTCTCTGCATACTAATAGCTTCGATGAAGCAATGGCTTTACCAACAGCATTTTCTAGCCGGATAGCTAGAAACACTCAGTTAATTCTTCAGAATGAGACAAAAGTAACAAAGGTAATAGATCCTCTTGCCGGTTCATATTATGTGGAGAAACTAACCTCTGAAATAGCTGAAGAGGCCTGGAAGTTGATATTGGAAATAGATGAGCTGGGTGGCATGACCAAAGCAGTTGCTGCTGGGATGCCAAAATTGAAAATTGAAGAAGCTGCAGCAACACGACAAGCGCTAGTAGACCAGGGTGAAGAAGTAATAGTAGGTGTAAATAAGTATAAACTTGAAAAACAAGATGGTGTTGATATTCTGGAGGTGGATAATGTTGCTGTCCGTGAGAGTCAAATTCTACGAATAAATAAAGTTAAAAATTCTCGTAAACCTTTAGAGTGTCAAGCCGCTCTGGGCGAATTAGAACAAGCAGCATTCTCGGGTAAAGATAATTTATTATCCTTAGCAATTGTTGCTGCGAGGGCAAGAGCTACAGTCGGAGAGATCAGTATGGCGATGGAGAATTCTTTTGGACGACATAGTGCTGAAATTAGAACTTTATCGGGCGTGTATGGTGCAGCATATGATGGAGATAAAGATTTTGAAGAGATTCAGAAGTCTGTAAAAGAATTTGCTCAAAAAGAAGGTCGCCGACCCAGAATGATGGTTGTAAAAATGGGTCAAGATGGCCATGATAGAGGGGCCAAAGTTATTGCAACTGCCTTTGCTGATATTGGTTTTGATATTGATGTTGGCCCACTGTTTCAAACACCTAAAGAAGCAGCTCAGGCTGCTATAGATAATGATGTTCATATCGTCGGAATTAGTTCGCAAGCGGCAGGACATAAAACGCTGGCACCCAAATTGGTTGAGGCCTTGCGGCTGGCCGGAGCATCAGAAATAATCGTTATTTGTGGGGGTGTTATACCACAAAAAGATTATAAGTTTCTCTATGATCGTGGAGTTAGCGCAATTTTTGGTCCTGGTACAAATATTCCAGATGCTGCACGAAATATTATAGATATGATAAGGAAATCAAAGGAAAACCCGCTTAACTCTAAATAGTGAAAAAGAAAATGGAAAAAATAAAACATAATCAATTTAAGTATGTACTATTAGTCTTAATATTTTTCATATTAATGATGTGGTATTTAGGCGATGTCCTTTTGCCTTTTATATTAGCGGGGTTCGTTGCCTATGCCCTAGATCCAATAGTAGACCGCTTTGAAAGGTTTGGAATGCGTCGGGTTTTTGGCGCTCTTATTATCAGTTTAGTTTTTCTAGGAATTACTTTTGTGATTTTAGGTTATTTTTTACCTTTAATTTTCCACCAAACCGTGGAACTTTTTAAAAACAGTTCAACTCTTATTGAAAAATTTCAAATATATATTTCTAATCGGGTTCCTTTCTTACAGGGTGAGGACTTAGAACTTAGCAATTCGCTAAACGCCTTAGGAGAAATAATTAAGCTAAAAAGCTCCGGTTTAATGCAGGGAGTGTTTTTTTCTACAGTTAGTGTATTGAATTTTTTGATGTTTTTACTAATTGTTCCTGTGGTTTCCTTTTATTTGCTGCTGGACTGGAATAAATTGATAAGTCATTTCGCTGACTTGATTCCTAGAAAACACTTAACTAAAATAACTAAAATAGCATCTGATATTGATAAAACGCTTGCTAGCTTTATTCGAGGGCAGCTTCTTATATGCTTTCTCTTAAGTATTTATTATTCCGTGGGCTTGTTTTTTGTTGGTCTGGAATTTGGTTTAGTCGTCGGGGTTTTCGCAGGAGTAATATCATTTATACCATATGTGGGAGCTATTTTTGGTGGAGGTTTGGCTTTAGCTTTAGCTTTATTTCAGTTTTGGAATGATGTCTTCTGGATTGGTATTGTAGCGGGTATATTCGTTCTTGGACAATTAATAGAAGGTAATTTTCTATCACCATACTTGATAGGAAAAAATGTGGGGTTGCACCCAGTTTGGCTTTTATTATCGTTAACTATTTTCTCAGCTCTATTTGGTTTTGCAGGGTTACTTTTAGCTGTCCCTGTGGCAGCGATGTTTGGTGTGATAGTCCGATATTTTTTTGATCAGTATAAAAGTACAAACTTTTATACTGATCCAGAAGATAATTAATACTATGCAAGATCAACTGTCTTTTGAACTCCCATTAAGAATAGCTTTGGATAAGGATAATTACTTCATATCGAGAGCCAACCATGAAGCTGTAGTTTTTATTGAAAGTTGGATGGAATGGCCGCAAAAAAAATTAATTTTGGTGGGTCCTTCCGGTTCAGGGAAAACCCATCTATCAAATGTTTGGGCTGGAGAGGCTAATGCAACAATTTTAGATGCGGCTTTCTTAAGCAAGCAGAATATTGAAAAAATCTGTAAGACTTCAATTCTATTAGAAAATATAGACCAAATTGCAGGCAGTGAAGTCACAGAAGAAATTTTTTTTTATTTACATAATTTGCTTCACGCGAAAGGAAAGAGTCTGTTAATGACGTCTCGAAAACCGCCTAGCCGGCTAAATTTTCTACTCCCGGATGTTCAAAGCAGGCTTCAGGGTGCAAGTGTCGTTGAACTCAAGTCCGTTGACGACGACCTTCTTGCGGCAATGCTTGTAAAAAACCTGTCCGATAGACAAATGAATTTTACTGATAATCTATTGTCATATGTGTTACTAAGGATGGAGAGAAGTTACTCAGCTGTAAACTCTTTTGTGGAAAATTTGGATGCGCGAGCAATGGCCGAAAATAAACCTATTGGAAAACGATTGGCTAAAGAAATTTTAGACTTACAGTTTAATAATAGTGAGTAAATAAATGACAAAAAGAAACACTAATAAAGAGGCTGTATTAAATAGTAAAAAAGATAATAAAGTTTCTAGTAATTTTTTAAGCTCTGAGTTTGAAAATCCAGTAGTAAAATCTATGACGGAGTTAAGTGCTGGTGGCAGGTTTTTTAATAGAGAATCAAGTTGGTTAGACTTTAACACAAGGGTTCTTGAGGAAGCTGCTAACTTAAAAATTCCCCTTTTAGAGCGACTGCGTTTTTTAAGTATTTCTGGAACTAATTTAGATGAGTTTTATTCTGTTCGAGTAGCTGGATGGCGTCAATTGGCTAAGACTGATCCCTCTACGCTTTCAGAAGATGGCCTTACTCCTTTTGAACAGCTTCGAGTGGTCGACGACAAAGCTAGAAAACTAATTTCATACCAAGATGGTGTGTGGAACTCACTGGTGTCAGAGTTGAAGGAACAAAACATACAAATATTAATAGCTGATGATTTAAAAAAAA
>ERZ890510.2046-NODE-2046-length-11972-cov-3.822858_pt1 | contig 11972 bp, 8 predicted proteins | sample MGYA00521265_ERZ890510 | MGnify/ENA primary metagenome ERZ890510 (study PRJEB32303, sample SAMEA104408624) | aquatic metagenome | biome: Brackish water; feature: Chemocline; material: water | place: Baltic Sea | collected 2014-10-26T21:54:00 | depth 110 m ...
CGGCGACGACATCACGAACGGGGCTTCCATCTACCCAGCCGTCCAGAACATGCTGCTGACAGCACGAGTTCTGGGTCTAGGCAGCGTGATGACCACACGAGTGCGTCGTGGCTACGAGAAGGAAATCAAGGAGTGGCTGGGTATCCCCGACGAGTACGTCACCGCCTGCATGATTCCCTTGGGTTTTCCGCAGGACGGACACCGCTACGGCCCCACTACGCGACGCCCTGCATGGGAAGTCACGCACTGGGACAAGTGGGGCGATCAGCAGCCGGAGAGCTAACTCGCGGCTTTGGCCGGGTCAAAGGTGGACGTGACTTCCTGGTGTCCGCCAGACGCAGTCAACGCCTCCTCACGCTGGAGATCAAAGGCCTCCATGATAGGGATATCGTTCATGGAGAAGAGATAGGCATGGGCATCGCTATCGTTGACGTGCTCATGCCACGCCCATGATGGCACCACGAAGCAATCGCCCTGCTTCCAATCGAACCGCTGACCGTCGATGACCGTGTGACCGCTGCCCCTGTATACGTGGTACACAGAACTATGGGTGTGGCGATGGGCCTCAGTGTGCTCAGCGGGTCGGAGCATCTGCATCCAGCATCCCATTGTGCGGAGGGCGTGGCCGTTGTTGGGACCAGCGTACTCTATAGCCACGCCGTCATGCGGGCTAGTGGTTTCCATAGCTGCCAGTCGAGCCAGCGCAGGCTCTACGTCCGTCCATCGGTAGACCAAATGCTGTGGCGCAGTGGCTTCCGGCTCCAACGCGACTGGCCTCAGAAGGCTCTCTGCATTGCCTGCGCTGGTGATGTCTCTGGACTTGGTCTCCCGCAGGTACACATCCGGGTGCATCTCATACACGGCGGCATTCAGGCCAAACACAAAGGGTGAGTCCAGCCCGTCAAGCCACGTGACGTTTTCCACACCTTCATTGCGATGCTCATGCCAGAGCCAGTTGGGCGTCAGCACAAGGTCGCCCTCATGGACGGGGACGACCTCGTTCTCAACGTTCATCATCGCGCCCTCGCCCTCAATGATGAACCGTAGTGCTGACGGGGTATGCCGGTGGGCACGGGCAACCTCGCCCGGCTGAATCATCTGAATAGCTGCGTACAAGGTCTGCGTTGCGCCTGCCATGTGTTTAAGGGCAGGATTGAACAGAAACACAGCTCGCCGCTCCGCCAACTCCTCCATCGGCAGAAAACTGCCCGCCTGGTTCACCAGACGGCTCATGACATCCCATCGCCAGAGGTACGGCTTCACCTCCGGCACGTCACGGGTCATGCGCCAGAGGCCCTCCAGGTTGTTCTGGAGCATCTCCGTATACACGGCTTCAAGCTCTACGGCTGCGTCCTTGTCCTCCATGTACCCTCCACGCCAACTACGGTATTAGCAGCAGCTTGCCTGTGGTCAGTCGTCCTTCAAGCTGTCGATGCGACTCTGCGGCCTCGCTCAGCGGGAAAGTCTGAGAGATGCTGAGTTTCAGCTTGCCTGAACCTATCCAATCGAAGATGGCCCCGGATCGCATCGCAATCTCTTCTCGAGTAAGGGTGTAGCTCACCAGAGTCGGCCTGGTAAGGAAGAGAGATTTGGGATTCAAAGTCGCCAGCGGAACCGGCGGCACAGGGCCAGCAGCAGCACCGTAAGAGACCATATACCCCCGCACAGCCAGGGAAGCGATGCTCTGGTCAAAGGTGGTCACGCCAACAGCATCGTAGGAGACCTGCACGCCTTTACCGTCAGTGATGCGTTTGACCTCCTCCGCAAAGTCCTGGCTGGTGTACATCACCACGTGGTCGGCGCCTGCGGCCTTGGCAATTTCGGCCTTTTCGCCTGTCGATACCGTCGTAATGACTTCTGCTCCCCGCATTTTCGCCATTTGGATGAGTAGCTGCCCCACACCGCCTGCTCCCGCATGGATAAGTGCCGTGTCACCGGGCTTGAGGGGATAGGCGTCATGGCTGAGATAGTGGGCAGTCATGCCCTGAAGCATCGCGGCGGCGGCCTGTTCAAAGGAAATGGAATCCGGCACCTTCATGAGTCGCCACGCCGGTACCGCACCAACCTCCGCATACGCACCAGGCCCGCTTGAGTACGCAACGCGGTCGCCCACGGCTACCTCCGTCACACCCTCGCCCAGCTTAGTCACAACCCCTGCGGCCTCGATACCTGGTATGGCGGGCATCGTTGCCGGGTGGTTCACGCCGCTACGTGAGTAGACATCTGTGTAGTTGACCCCTACAGCCTTAATAGCTACTTGTGCCTGACCTGGGCCGGGCTCTGGGGCGTCAACATCCGTATACTTCATGACCTCCGGGCCACCGATCTCTGTCATCTGAATAGCTTTCATGATTCCTCCTGTTTTGTGTCTGCGCGTTTCCTGTGTAGATGGGCTTTTATAAGCTAGCGTTTGGGCTGACTCTGGTCTGCTTGCAGAATGATTCCCTTTAACCCACGCCACATTCTATTGAGCAGGCGAAGGTCAGTGGAGTCAGGTTCCTGTCCGCCGTAGCGCGATGCTACATATGCTTGAGTGATGGCGTCCAATGCGCCTTCCTGGGTTGTATCCAAAGCCCCTATCCGGCCCTCGTACTCAAACGGCGTCTCTGCGTTCCGGCGAGGCCGACCAATTGCTCTGCCTTCCCACAAGAGGCCCTGATATATCTCTTTAATAGTGAACTCCCTCTGGTCTTCCTCTCCAACAGTGACAGAGGCTGGTATCGGCGGAGGCTGTGCTGCCGGGTCACGCCGTCGTCTGAACCAGCCTAGCAACGTCGTAAGGAACGTCCGCAGGTCGCCCTTCATGCCATCCCACGCGCCCAAGGATTCGCTGCTGCCCTCTTCATCCTCATCTTTGCTGCCCCGCCGAAATTTGGAAAGAGCCTTGCGGAGAACAAGGACGACCACAATGACAGCAATGATACCAACGGCCCATTCAATGGCAATGACAACACCGTCAGGCAGCGCAAAGGCTGCTTCCTCCGCAGCGAATGCCGGGCCATCGGCTTCAATCTCGAGAGGTGCTGCATCCGGTTCCGGTTGAGGTTGGACGGCACCGCCAAGCTTCTGGAGTATCCAGATGAGACCACCAGCCACAAAGCCCAGAGGCCAGATAATGCCATACAGGATGACAGCAGTCACACCCTTGGCCACCAGCGTAATGGGCACCAGCAGGAGCGCTGCAATATCAAAGGAAAAGACGGCGGAAACCAGCAAGGAAACAACAACCATAGCCGCAACCACAACTACGGGGAAGACCATCCACTGTCGAAGTGAGGGAGCAGCGTCGTCGGATCGACGTAACATTTCGCGCCTGATATTGCGTAGATTCGCCAGCGCAACCGCCACCATCCCCGCGCCGAAGTAGGTCACGCCATACACACCCAGGGAAACCAGCGGATGGCTGTCGTCACCGCTCTCGTCGGTAATCATGGCAAAGACGAAGGCCAGCAACACCACAGTCAGGCCAAGCAGGAAGCGCCTATGCAGGGCTTCCATAGTTGGCATTTCAACCGTGACAGAAATGCCGCGCCACAGGAGAAAAACACCAAAGGCCACAGCCCCAATCAGGAATGACGGGTCGCCCCAAATATAGCTGAACCAATCAAAGTCGAAGACGCCGTATCCGCCTGACAGGTCAAGCCGGACCACGAGGATAAGCACCACCAGCTGAACCAGCAGGATGAAGGCTCGCAGCCGTTCAGCAGACCATGTGCCACGCTCGGGCAGCATTGACGGCGCCAACGCTATAACTGCCAGCATGATTGCGCCAGGCAGGCTGATAGGAGGCCGATCCCAACCTACCCATCCCCACTCGCTGACTGCGACCAAGGCGGAATAGCTCCAGAGCAACTCCAGCAGGACGACAACAGCCGGAAGTAGCCTTGCCATGCTCTACCTACCCTGCGCCGTAGCGAAGTTCGATGCGTTCACCGGGCCATCACCTCCAGCGAATCAGCCTCTGGTCGATGAACCTGGTCAGACACGAAGTGCGTTGGGACATCTCTTGGCACAACCATCTCCGTTGTAGCGCCCACCTGAATCAGCGATACGCTACGACCTGCTCGCTTAAACCGCCGAATGGATCCTATCAGCGCCGCCGTTGGGGTTGGCGTCACCATCACAATGCTTGCGCCCCAAGGGAGGTTGCGTCCTTCTGTGGTCAACATACGGTCTATGGTGAGCAACGGCCACCCTTGGGGATGCGCCAGGGCCACCAGCAACCGATGCAAATGGTCAGGATGCCGCGAGGGTGCCAACCGAATGGGTTCCCTGGTGCCACGATACGGCTCGTTCACATAGAGCCCCACGTTGTGCCCTGCTTTGATGGCATGGCTGGCAATGGAGGCAGCCACGATGATTGCAGACTCCAGGGGGCCTTCCAATGGGGCCTGAAACCGTGTCTCCATAGTGTTCACATCAAGGAAGATGACCAGGTTCGGCGTGGTCGTGCTTTCCAACACCTTGGTCTGTAACCCGCCTCGCCTCGCCGTCGCCTTCCAGTGTATGCGGCTTAAGGGATCGCCCTGAATGTAATCTCTGCTGCTGACAATACGAAGAGGGTCTTCAAACAGCTGTCGCCGTATACGTCGCTCTCCAAGAATCTCCGTGGAGGGTAGGCCCAATTCCTTCAGAGATAGGATGCGTGGGTACACCAGCAACTTGTCCGTTTTATCGCTGCCAGATTCCTGGCTGGTGAAGCCAAAAGGGTCTTTGACCGTGATGTACGAAGGGCCAAAGGTGTAATACCCCCGTTTGGAGCACTCTATCTGGTAGCGGCGCGTCACTTTGTGATACCAACCCATGGAGAGGAAGCTAGAGAGGTTTATACGAAAGGGGTCTGTTGCAGATGGGATTACGGAACCGCGCAGCACTTTCAATTCTTCAGGCGCTTCCAAACCCACTTCAACCACCGGGAGGGGGAGCATTTTGCGGTTGGAAACGCTTACTTCCACTGTGACGATATCACCAAAGAAGGCGCGTTCACTGCTCAACTGATGTTCATGGGAGACTCTTGCCAGGGCGAAGTGGCTCCAAATCCTAATAAGCAGTCCGGTCAAGAACACCAGGAATGTTACCAATAGAAGGGGAACCTGTTGTGTGATAAGGGAGACAATCAGGAGCGTCAGGGTTATAAGAAGCCAGCTCTCCCCGACCAACCTTAGTCTCCAGAAGCAGCAGTAGCGGTAATCTCGGATTCTACCGGCGCCGCTACAGAATTCACTATCTCTCTAAGTACCTCTACCACGGAGTCACCTCGCAAGTTGCTCTGTGCTTGCAGGCTGATGCGGTGCTCAAAGACTGCGGGTACAAGGGTCTTGACGTCATCAGGGATGACGTAGCCCCTGCCACGCACTGCCGCAAGTGCCTGGGACGCGTGGAGCAACCCCAACATTGCACGAGGACTGGCACCCAACTCAATCTGTGGGTGGTTCCGTGAAGCCTGCGTGAGCTTGCTGATGTACTCTCGTACGTCCGCTTCCACAGTCACTTCACGGCAGGCATGCTGCAAGACGACCAGCTCATCGGCGGACAACACCGGTATTAACTCTTCAATGGGGTTGTCTCGCATGAAGCGATCCAGGATGAGGGCGTCCTCTGCCTCTGTGGGATAACCCATACGAACGCGAAGCAGAAAGCGGTCTAGCTGAGCCTCCGGCAAAGGAAAGGTGCCTTCCAACTCAATGGGGTTCTGCGTGGCCAACACCAGAAACGGTTTGGGTAGGGCCATGCTCTCACCCTCTGCCGTCACCTGCTTCTCCTCCATAGCCTCCAGCAACGCGGACTGGGTGCGAGGGGTAGCGCGGTTGATTTCGTCCGCCAGCAACACCTGGGTGAAGACAGGCCCCTGTCGAAATGCGAAGTCTCCTGTCTTCTGATCGAACACGTGGGTGCCGGTGATGTCGGATGGAAGTAGGTCCGGGGTGAACTGCACACGACGGAAGGTGCACCCAAGAGAGCGGGACATGGACCGTGCCAGCATGGTCTTACCGATGCCGGGCACGTCCTCAATGAGCACATGCCCATCGCACAGAATGGCGACCAAGAGTAACTCGGCCACATTCCGCTTGCCAACCATGACACGCTCTATCTGGTCATGGACTTTTTGAGCCGCCTGCGCGACGGCTTGTACGTTTACGTCTACCATGACGTTTTTTATTCTGCCTTGATTGTTATTGGCCAGCGGCCGGTGCCGTAGGATTAGAGGAAGCCAAGAACTGGAAGAGCGGGGCGCTGGCGTCCAGCACCAGGGTATCGCCACTATCCAAGAACACTTGGTAGGCTTCCAAACTCCTCAGGAATCGGTAGAACTCCGGGTCACGCTCCAGGGCTGCTGCAAATATCTCAATGGAACGCCCCTCAGCCAGACCACGAATCTCCAGGGACTCCCTGTTTGCCTCAGAAAGAATCTCTGTCACTCGCCTGTCAGCGTCAGACTCAACGCGCAGCTTGGTGCGCTCACCCTCAGCACGCTCCGAGTTGGCAACACGGGAACGCTCAGCGTTCATTCTTGCAAATACAGACTCTGCAATGGAAACGGGGAAATCCGCCCGCTTGATGCGGACATCTATAATTTCAATCCCTAGGCTTGTCCCACCCTCTCCACTGGTCTGAGCGATGAACTGCGAAGCCGCCAGAACCCGCGCCATCACCTCTTGCCTGGTCTCTGAGATGATGTCCGATTGGTTGTCGCTGGCTACCTCTTTCTTCAACTCAGAGTTCACAATGTCGCCTACTTTGGGGCCGGCAGCATTCAGGTCAAAGAGGTTCTGAAGGAACAGCAACGGATCAGTGATCTTGTACCGCGCATACGCGTCAATCACTAGGTTCTTCTTATCCAGGGTAATGAAGTTTGCTGGCGGAATATCAAACCGCTGTAGCCGGTTATCAAACGTCCTGACTGATTCAACGAATGGGGTCTTGAACTTCAATCCAGGCTCCGTATGGCTGGCCTGGAATTCACCCAACCGAGTCACCACAGCAACTTCAGTTGAATCCACAATGAAAATGCTCTGGGATACGACAACGAGAGCAATGACTAGACCTATGGCAGCTACTATGAGGAATTTCATTATTGGCCACTCCCCTCTCCCTGGAGTCCTGTCAAAGGCAGGAATTGCAGCGGACTATTTCCGGATTCGCCATCGATAATGAACTTACGGACGTCTGGCAAGATGCGCTCCATGGCTTCCAAATAGAGGCGCTCACGGGTCACACTCGGTGCCTTGGCATACTCCTCCAGAATGGCCAGGAACTCCGCGGCTCTACCCTGAGCTTCATTGACGCGTTGGGCTTCAAAGGCATGAGCCTCGTTCAGCACCCGCTCCGCGTTACCTTCAGCCCGGGGAACAATGTCAGCCGCGTACGCCTGGGCTTCGTTGTCCAACCGTTCTTTGTCCTCTTTGGCGCTTACCACATCATCAAATGCGGCCTGCACCTGGTTCGGTGCCCGCACGGTCTGAAGTTGGACTTGCTCAACAAGAATCCCCGTCTCATACAAGTCCAGTAACTCCACCATGCTTTCCTTTACTTCCTGTTCAATGATGCCACGTTCTGAAGTCAGGACATCATCGATAATGCGCTCGCCAATGACGGCGCGGAGAGACACCTCTGCAACGTCTTTCAACGTCCTTCCGTCCGGCCTGTCTCCAATTCCACGGTCGAGTTCGCCCGGGTCATAGACGTTGAGAACGAAGTCACGGATGCTGGATATGCGGTACAGGACCACCATTTCCACGTCCACAATGTTCTCATCGCCGGTGATCATCAATGCTTCAACCGGGTTTGTGCTGACAACACCGCTTGGCTGACTTCTAAAGCCAACCTCCATGCGTTGCACCTGGGTTACCTTCACAATGTCATGCTTAGCAATTGGTGACGGGGGGTGCCAGTGCAACCCCGGGCCAGCTACGTCCGTGACTTCACCGAATCGACGCACCAAGGCTTGCTCGTCCGGATCCACGGTGTAGACGCCAGTGGCCAGCCACAACAGCAGGAGTATCAATATCCCACCGAAGAGCAAGGTTCCTTTTAGCGCATTGCCGACATGAGAAGACCAGTTGCTAAACCGATCTTTCCCCTGTCGTAACAGACGTTCCCATTCTTCTCCTGACCCACCTGGTCGTTGCATAGGTTCTCCTTTATGTTCTTTGCTTTTAGATGGCCCGTGCGGTGTACCGCTATTGCGATTGCCTAACGCGGAAATCTAGATGTCAGTTGATTGTTCTCTACACCTCTCAATGACGACCCACACCATAAAAATGATAATTGTCGAAGTGATTGGTACGGATATCTAGGATACACGAAGCGCCCATTTCTGAATAGCAAACATCACTTTGGAGTATCCACACGGCAAAGGACAAGGAGATGGCACACGGTACCGCTAGGCCTTTGTTATTGCACCAGCGACTTCCGATAGCGGGACTTCACGCTGATCTCCGGTGGACATGTCCTTGAGTTGGGCCGTTCCGGCCTCCACCTCTGTGTCTCCCAACACCAATGTGAACCTAGCCTGCAGCGCCGTTGCATGCCGCATTTGACCACGCAAGCTCCGGCCCGGCTGGGCCAGCACAGTCCTCAGTCCATCCCTGCGCAATTGAGATGCTAGCTTTACCGCTATAGGTGCAGCAGCATCGCCAAGACTGACCACCACAGCGTCCACCGCTCCATCGGAGTTGTCGGCTATGGCCGCATCCTGCCGTTTCATGTTCAGTACCAGCCGTTCCAACCCGGAGCCAAACCCCACGCCCGGCGTAGGACGGCCACCTAGCTGCTCAATGAGTCCATCGTATCTGCCGCCACCTAGCACCGTGCTTTGAGCACCCTCTTCCGGCGGTTGGATTTCAAACACCGTCCGAGTGTAGTAATCCAGGCCTCGCACCAATCTGGGACTTACCTGGAATGGGATATCCAGAACGGTTAAATAGCTTTGCAGCTTTGCAAAGTGCTCAGCGCAGGCGTCGCACAAGTGGTCAGCCATCTGGGGTGCCGCTGCTATGTACTCCTGGCAAGCAAAGTCCGTACGTTTGCAGTCCAGCATCCGCAGAGGATTGCGCTCAAAGCGCATCCGGCAATCCGGACAAACCTTCTCAAGGTGTGGCTTGTACGCCGCTTTCAGCGTTTCCAAGTACTTGGGCCTGCATTCCGGGTCACCAATGCTGTTAATCACCAAGGTCAGACCTTTGAGCCCCAAGGCCTCAGTGAAACGCCAGCCAAGGTCAATAATCTCAGCATCCACGGATGGGTCGCCATCGCCGATTGCTTCCACCCCGAACTGGTTATGCTGGCGGAAGCGGCCGGCTTGCGGTCGCTCATAGCGGAATATGGGGCAGAAGTAGTGCATCCGCACCGGCTGCGGCATAGAGGACATGCCATGCTCCAGGTACGCTCTACACACAGGAGCTGTGCCTTCAGCACGTAAGGTCATCATTTCTTTGCTGCGGTCAGGGAAGGTGTACGTCTCCTTCTCAACAATGTCCGTCCCTTCGCCCACGCCACGCTCAAATAGGCCTGCCTGCTCAAACACCGGCGTATCAATGCGGTTGTAGCCAAACCTGCGGGCAATTTCCTGGGCCGTAGACGTCACATGCCGCCAGTAGGGTTGGTCCTCTGGCAGGATGTCCTGAGTGCCTCTGGGGAGTCGGAACTGCACGGAGCCCTCCGATACGTTTTTGAATACAAACTAGTAGGGCCAGCATAGCGCACGGTACGAACAGCGTAAAGGTAACTACAGCGTTAAGGGTGTTTCCCCTATGCAAATTAGTCTATTCTAGATACACTGAACTACGGGCAATAAGCCCGCTTGCGGGAGGAAGCAGAATGGCCGTTCAACTGGCCGACTTGCTAGAGCGAGCGAGTACATATCTCTCAGATGACCGTCTTGAGTTTGTGCAGCAGGCCTATGAGTTTGCCGCCGCCCAACACGCAGGCCAAACTCGCATGTCCGGCGAACCCTACATTGAACACCCCCTTACCGCAGCCCTCTACCTTGCCGATCTCCGCCAGGACTCTGCTACGTTGGCCGCCACCCTTCTTCATGATGTCATTGAGGACTGCAACCTCTCAAAGGAAGAGCTAGAAGAGCGTTTCGGTCCTGAGGTTTCGCGCCTGGTGGACGGCGTCACCAAACTAACGCGCATTGACCTCATGGCTGAGGGCCGGGAAGACGAAGAGATTTCCGATAGCCGAGCTCAGGCTGAAAGCATCCGCAAGATGCTGGTGGCCATGGCAGAGGATGTCCGGGTTGTGGTCATCAAGCTGGCAGACAGGCTCCACAACATGCAGACGTTGGGTGCGCTTCCCCTCAAACGACGGCTTGCCGTAGCCCAGGAAACGCTGGACATCTACTCCCCGCTGGCCCACAGGCTTGGTATGTGGGATATCAAATGGCAGTTAGAAGACTTGGCTTTCCGTGCACTAAACCCGGAAGAGTACAAGGACATCTCCCGTCGATTAGCCACTCGGCGCGTTGAACGTGAAGAGTATTTGGAGCGACAGTGCCAGGCGCTGAGAACCACCCTGGAAGCGGCTGGCATAACCGCAGACCTAAACGGACGCCCCAAGAGCATCTACAGCATTCATAAGAAGATTCTGAAGTACTCCGCACAAGGCAAAGAGTACGACGAGATCTATGACCTCTATGCCATCCGCGTCCTGGTCAACACCCATGCAGATTGCTATAACACCCTGGGAGTGGTTCACCAACTCTGGCACCCGGTGCCGGGGCAGTTTGACGATTACATTGCTACACCAAAAGAGAACATGTACCAGTCTTTGCATACGACCGTGATGTGCGAGGGCGGCATTCCCATGGAAATCCAGGTTCGCACCTTTGAGATGCACAACCTAGCCGAGTACGGCGTAGCCGCCCACTGGACGTACAAAGAAGGAGTCTCCAAGGACGGCCAGTTTGAAGAGAAGATGGCCTGGCTGCGACAACTCCTAGAGTGGCAGCGAGAGGTTGCAGGAACTGACGAGTTCCTAGAGTCAGTAAAGACAGACATCTTCCGTGACCAGGTGTTTGTGTACACGCCCAAGGGCGAAATCCGGGAGCTACCTTCTGGATCAACACCCATCGATTTTGCCTACAACATCCATACGGATTTAGGGCATCGCTGCATTGGGGCAAAGGTGAACGGGCGGCTCATGCCTCTAGACACGGTTCTAGCGAACGGCGATACCGTGGATGTAGTCACCAGCAAAGTGGCCCGGGGGCCAAGCATGGACTGGCTGAACTCTGCTCTGGGATACGTCAACACCGCTTCTGCCCATCAAAAGATTCGTCAGTGGTTCAACAAACTGGAGCGCGGCGCGCACATGGAGCAGGGCCGTGAACTGCTGACCAAGACCCTCCGCAGACTGCCACGCTCCGTCACGGAAACCAATGCCATGAAGGCGCTGAAGTTTGAAACCGTGGACGAGCTTTACATTGCGCTGGGCAGTGGCAGTCTGAGCGCAGCACAACTAGAGAACCGATTAAGTCCGCAGCAAGAAGAGGCTCCGGCGCCAGCTACCCATCACATTCAACCGCCTGAGAGCCCAACCACGGGTATCCAAGTGCTTGGTGTTGGCGACCTGCTAACCCGAACAGCCCGTTGCTGCAACCCGGTTCCCGGCGACGAGATTATTGGCTACATCACCAGAATCCGGGGAATCACCGTTCACCGGGCAACCTGTCCCAATATAATCAACGAGGATGAGAAGGAGCGACTTGTCTCAGTGAGTTGGGGTCCTTCCCAAACCCTCCACCCTGTCAGAGTAGAGATTACCTCATGGGATAGGGTGGGCCTCCTGCGGGACATTACCACTATGGTCTCTGGAGAGAAGGTGAACATTGCAGGGGTCGTAACCGGCGAGCCAGGCGATGGCACTGCGGTAATAACCCTGACCCTCTATACCACAGGGACCTACCAACTAAGCCGTCTTTTCTCCCGCCTTGATGGGATCAAGGGAGTTCTCAACGTGAACCGTGC
>ERZ890510.2048-NODE-2048-length-11967-cov-3.752518_pt1 | contig 11967 bp, 7 predicted proteins | sample MGYA00521265_ERZ890510 | MGnify/ENA primary metagenome ERZ890510 (study PRJEB32303, sample SAMEA104408624) | aquatic metagenome | biome: Brackish water; feature: Chemocline; material: water | place: Baltic Sea | collected 2014-10-26T21:54:00 | depth 110 m ...
GGACCAGGTGAGCGCTGCCGGCGCCGGACGACATCTGCACCAGGCACAGCCGGTCGCGGTGCAGGTGAAGGCCCATCGTCTCGGTGTCGATGGCGACGCTGTCGCCGAACTCGATGCCGGCGGGCAGGTCGCCCCGATGCAGTTGGATGTCCACGCCGTATACGCCTCGCTTGTCGACCGCATTCGGCCGGTGGCGTCTGCTACTCTTTGACGTCACCTTCTGTCAACCATCGACGCTTGGCAGGTTGCGCCGCGAGGCGCTATACACGGGACCGGAATCGGCGCGGATGCCCGGCTTCAGGCAGCTGCCGCGCCGGGGCGGCGGGCGATCGGGGAGACCTGCACCATGAGTTTTTCACTATGAGTTTTCCACTATGAGTTTTCATCGTGTCACGGTGTTTGGCGGCTCGGGCTTTATCGGGCGCTACGTCGTCGAACGTCTGGCCGACCGGGACGCCGTCATCGCCGTCGCGGTGCGCGACCCGGAAGCCGCCAAGAGCCTGCGCGTTGCCGGACAGGTTGGCCAGATTTCGCCGATCGCCGCCAATATCCGCGACCCCGAAAGTATCCGCGCCGCGGTCGCCGGTGCGGATAGCGTGGTCAATCTGTGCGGCGTGCTGGCCGAATCCGGCCGGCAGACCTTTCAGGCCGTTCATGTCGACGGCGCAGCGAATATCGCCCGGGCGGCAGCGGCGGCCGGTGCGGAGCGGCTCATTCACGTCTCGGCGATCGGCGCCGGTGATTCCGCGACATCGAAATATGCCCGCTCGAAAGCGGCCGGCGAACGTGCCGTGCGCGAGGCGTTTCCGGGTGCGACCATCCTGCGGCCTTCGGTCGTGTTCGGCCCCGAGGACAGTTTCTTCAACCTGTTTGCCGGCATTTCCCGGGCGACTCCGGCGTTGCCGCTGTTCGGCGGCGGGACGACGAAGTTCCAGCCGGTCTATGTGTGCGATGTCGCCGCGGCGATCGTCGCCGCACTGGATGACGATTCGGCGCACGGCCAAGTCTACGAACTCGGCGGTCCGGAGATGTATACCTTCCGCGAACTGATGCAGAAGATGCTGCAGGTGATCCGGCGCCGACGGCTGCTGGTGCCGTTGCCTTATCTCGTCGGCGACATCCAGGCGACCATCATGGACATTCAGTGGGCGGTGCTTCGTTTTTTCTTCGGCGGTTTGGTGCCGAACCCGCCGCTCACCCGCGACATGATGCGTCAGCTGCGCGTCGACAATGTCGTCGCGCCGGGTGCCAGGACGCTGGCCGATCTTGGCGTTGTGCCGACGAGCCTCAATGCCGTCCTGCCGGCCTATCTCGCGCGTTACCGCCGCGGCGGCCGGTTCGGTCTCCAGGCGCTGACGCAGTAGGCGGCCGCGCGGCGCGGGCGGAACTTGCGCGCCGCAGCCGTCGCACGCCCGGGGGCTCGTCATGGCCGACACCGCCGACCTGCTGGAACAGCGTGAATATCGCGGCGTCCGGCTTTCCCTGATCGCGCGGCTGGTCGTTCTGGCGGTGGCGCTGCCGATCGAACTGTCCGTCGGCAGTGCCGCTTCCGCCGGTCAGCGGCCAGTCGTCCTCACCGTCTTCATGGCCGGTTTTCTCGTCTATGCGGCGATGCTGTTTATCCTGCTGCGTACACGGCGGACCCAGCTTGCGGGGCTCATCACCGCATTGCTCGATATCTGTCTGATGGCGTTGATGATCTTCGGTTGGTGGCTCAGCAATGGCGGACCCGCGATGTTGCCGGCCTTCATGCTGAAGGCGAATCTCGCCAGCGTGATGGCGGTTTTCATCACGCTCAACGCGATCGCCCTGCGGCCGCTCTATCCGCTTGTCGTTTCGGCCGGAATGATCGCGATCGAACTGGCGATGATCGGTTTCGCGCTTGGCGATCCGCGCACGCAATGGACCGACCGGGTGTTCGATGCGACGTCGGGAGCGGCACTCGCAGTCCCGCTGGTGGCGGGCGAACTGACAGTGCTCGTCCTGATCGGCGGGTTGATGACCTTCGCGACCCGGGCGGCGCGCGGACTGATGCTCGACGGCGTACGCTTCGAGAAGGCGAACGCACAGCTCGGACGCTATTTCTCACCGGCGGTGCGCGATGCGATCAGTACCGCCGGGGATGCGTTCCTGAAGCCGGGCGGCCGCAACCAGGATGTCGCGGTACTGTTCTGCGACATCCGCAACTTCACCGGTCTGGCCGAGACGATGCCGCCGGAGGAGGTCATCCGCTTCCTGTCTGACTATCAGCGCCGCATGGTCGAGGCGGTCTTCGCGCATGGCGGCACGCTCGACAAGTTCATCGGCGATGCCGTCATGGCGACCTTCGGAACGCCTGAAACGGCGCCGGACGATGCCCGGCGCGCAGTCGATGCGGCGATCGCCATGCGCGGCGCGCTGGCGGCTCTCAATCGAGAACGCGCGGCGGCCGGTAAATCACAGATCGGCCACGGTATCGCCATTCACTACGGTCCCGTGGTGGTCGGCAATGTCGGCACCGAGGAACGGCTCGAATATACCGTTATCGGCGACACCGTGAACGTTGCCGCGCATCTCGCTGATCTGTGCAAGTCGGCCGGCGAGGATTTGCTCATATCGGAAGCCGTGCGCGCGCGTCTTGATGGGGCCGTGCCGACCCGCGCCGTGCCCGTCGGGAATCTCCGCGGGCGCCGGACCCCTGTCGAGGTCTACGCCGTCGACGCCGGGGGCGGCGATGTCACGGCCGGTAATGTGCGGCCCGATTTCGGCCGCGAGGGGTAACCGCCCGGGCGGTCAGGCGTAAAGCCAGACCAGCAGTCCCGCGCCGAGGGCCAGCCGGTAAAGCACGAACGGCGTGAAGGTTGCGGTGCGCAGCCAGCGCATCAGCAGCGCGATGGTGCCCAGCGCCGTGACGAAGGAGAGGATCGCGGCAATCGCGGCATCGGCGCCGAGCACGATGTCTCCGGCCTCGATCAGGTCGCGCCCGACCAGAGCGCCGGCCGCGATGATGACCGGGATCGACAGCAGCATGGAAAACCGTGCGGCGTCGGTGCGCTCATAACCGAGCATGCGGGCCGCGGCCATGGTGATGCCCGATCGGCTGGTGCCGGGGATCAGCGCGATCGCCTGCGCCAGCCCGACGACCAGCGCATGCGGCAGATGCATCGATTCGAGCCGCCGGACGCGGCCGCCGAACCGGTCGGCGAGCCACAGCGCGATGCCGAAGATAATCGTCGTCCAGGCAATGATTTCGGCCGAGCGCAGCCGTGTTTCGATCAGTTCCTTGGCGAGGAAACCGGCGATGACGACGGGGATCGTCGCCAGCACAATATACAGCGCCAGGCGGGCGCCGTCGGTCATGCGTCCGGATACGAGCTGAATGCCGCCGGCGGCCATGAGCAGCACATCGCGCCAAAAATAGAGGAGCACGGCGCCGAGCGTGCCGACATGGACGGCGGCATCAATGACGAGGCCCTGATCGCTCCACCCGGTAACCTGCGGCACGAGGATCAGGTGCCCGGACGAACTGATAGGCAGAAATTCCGTAATGCCTTGCACGATGGCGAGCAGGACGATGTGAAGGATCGGCATGGCGGGGATCCGGTGACGGTGCGAGGCGGACGGCGCGCTTATATCACCCCGTTTGAGTCGCGCCCATTACGATCTGGCGAGACGGGTCGCGTTAACAGTACCGAATCGAGACTAAAAAATCGGGGTCACTGCCACGTAACCCGGGTAGAGGGAGAGTTCATCGGTTGGTTGTCCGACTATTTAGTCAACATATGCGACCTATTTGGTGGATTCTTCTGGAATGCATCAATTTGCCCGGATATAAAGGCCTTGAGTTGGTGAAGGGCTGAACCGATGGCCGTCTTTTGAGGCGGAAAAAGGCCGGATTTCTGAATAAACGCTGAAATTCGGGCGGTGGTGATGGCGGCTGCTGCTGCCCCGCCTTCGTTGGGCTCCGAAACCTATGTTCTGGACCGGAGTGCACGGTTGGCAGCCCGCAAGGGCGTCTCGGGCGCTGTCGGCGGTAGTCAGGAGAGAGGCGATGGCCGGCGAAATGCTCAGATTCGTCGATCGGCAACGTCAGATGCCGGAAAAGACGGCGCCCGAGGAGCGGCGCCTGCACTGGGATGAGATCTATGCCCGTTTCGCGCGCGAAAAGGCGGCGCAACAGGCTGGCCGCTGTTCGCAGTGCGGCGTGCCGTTCTGCCAGGTGCATTGCCCGCTGCACAACAATATCCCCGACTGGCTGATGCTGACCGCCGAAGGCCGGCTCGAAGAAGCCTACGAGGTCTGTTCGGCGACCAACAGCTTCCCGGAGATGTGCGGGCGCATCTGCCCGCAGGACCGGTTGTGCGAAGGCAACTGCGTCATCGAACAGTCGGGCCACGGCACGGTCACGATCGGTGCCATCGAGAACTACATTACGGTGAAGGCCTTCGAAAATGGCTGGGTCAAGCCGATCGTGCCGTCGCGCGAACGCACGGAGTCCGTTGGCATTATCGGCGCCGGGCCGGGCGGTCTCGCCGCTGCCGACCGGCTGCGCCGGCTCGGCTACCAGGTGCATGTTTACGACCGCTACGATCGCGTCGGTGGCCTGCTGATCTACGGCATTCCCAATTTCAAGCTTGAGAAGGACGTCGTCGAGCGCCGCGCGCAGCTGCTCGCCGATGGCGGCGTGCACTTTCATCTCAATATCGAGATCGGCCGCAACGTCGGTTTTGCCGAACTGCGCGAGAAGCATGACGCGATCCTGCTCGCGACCGGCGTCTACAAGGCGCGCGGGATCGAACTGCCGGGGTCGGGCCTCGGCAACATCGTCGCGGCGATGACCTATCTGACGGCGTCGAACCGCAAGGGATTGGGCGACGCCGTGCCGGAATTCGACGGCGGCATGCTCGATGCGGCCGGCAGGAATGCCGTCGTCATCGGCGGCGGCGACACGGCGATGGACTGCGTGCGCACCGCCATCCGCCAGGGCGCGGCATCGGTAAAATGCCTGTACCGCCGCGACCGCGCCAACATGCCCGGCTCGCAACGCGAGGTTGCCAACGCCGAGGAGGAAGGCGTCGAGTTCATCTGGCTGTCCGGGCCCGAGGCCTTTCTCGGCGATGCCGGCGGGCCGGTCACTGGCGTGCGGGCGCACCGCATGCGCCTCGGAGTGCCGGATTCCTCGGGCCGTCAGTCGCCCGAGCCGGTGCCCGATTCGAGCTTCGTCATCGACGCCGACCTCGTCATCGCGGCGCTCGGCTTCGATCCCGAGGATCTGCCGCAGCTGTTCGGCGAACCGGCGTTGACGGTGACGCGCTGGGGTACGGTGAAGGCCGCGCTCGGCACCGGCATGACGGAACTGCCGGGCGTGTTCGCGGCTGGCGACATCGTGCGCGGCGCCAGCCTCGTCGTCTGGGCGATCCGCGACGGCCGCGACGCCGCCGATGCGATGCACAAATACATCCAGGAACGCGCGGCGGCCAATGTGCCGGCCGTGGCGGCGGAGTGACTTCAATGACCGGGAACCGGAACGATTTAGAGGGCCGGCATTTCGTCGAGCAATGGCGCGAGACGGCGGCGTATCTCGAGGCCAACCACGCCTACGATCCTGAATGGGAGCACGGCTCCTGTGGCGTCGGGCTGGTCGCCGCCATCGACGGCAAGCCGCGCCGCCAGGTCGTCGAGGCCGGCATCGCCGCGCTCAAGGCGCTGTGGCACCGCGGTGCCGTCGACGCCGACGGCAAGACCGGCGACGGCACGGGCATCCATGTCCAGATACCGCAGGATTTCTTCAAGGAACACATCCGCGACACCGGCCACGAACCGCAGGCCGGCCGGCTCGCCGTCGGCATGGTGTTCCTGCCGCGCACCGACTACGAGGCGCAGGAACGCTGCCGCGTCATCGTCGAATCCGAGGTGCTCAACCACGGCCATACGCTGTACGGCTGGCGCCAGGTGCCGACCAACAACATGGTGATCGGCGACAAGGCGAACGCGACCCGGCCCGAGATCGAGCAGGTCATGATCGCCAACAACCGGCATGTGCCGGATCCGCGCTTCGAGCTCGACCTCTACATCATCCGCCGGCGCATCGAGAAGCAGATCGCGGCCGAGGGCATCAAGGATTTCTATATCTGTTCGCTGTCGTGCCGCTCGGTCATCTACAAGGGCCTGTTCCTCGCCGAGCAGCTCACCGTGTTCTATCCCGACCTGCTCGACGAGCGCTTCGAGTCGAACTTCGCGATTTACCATCAGCGCTACTCGACCAACACCTTCCCGACCTGGTGGCTGGCGCAGCCGTTCCGCGTCATCGCCCATAATGGCGAGATCAACACGCTGCGCGGCAACCGCAACTGGATGACGGCGCACGAACCACGCATGGCATCGGACGTGCTTGGCGACAACATCGTCGATGTGCTGCCGCTGATCCCGCGCGGCAGTTCCGACAGCGCCGCGCTCGACGCGGCGTTCGAACTGTTCGTGCGCGGCTCGACGCGCGAGTTGCCGCTGGTCAAGTCGCTGCTGATTCCGGACGCGTGGGAAAAGCGCGATGCCATGCCGGAACACCACCGCGCCCTGTTCAGTTATTGCAGTTCGGTGATGGAGCCGTGGGACGGCCCGGCCGCGGTCTGCGGTTTCGGCGGCCGCTGGGTGGTCGCCGGGATGGACCGTAACGGCCTGCGGCCGCTGCGCTACTCCGTCACCGGCGACGGCCTTCTCATCGTCGGGTCGGAAACCGGGATGGTGCCGATCGACGAGACCCGGGTCGTCGAGAAGGGCCGCGTCGGTCCCGGCGAGACGATCGCCGTCGATCTGCGCGAGGGCCGGCTCTACCACAATGGCGAGCTGCGCGACCTGATGGCCGGCAAGCAGCCCTTCACCGACTGGGTGAAGCGCATTCGCGTACTCGATCAGATCATTGAGCCCGACCACGAGGAACCGACGACCTATAGCCGGGAGGAGCTGCTGCGGCGGCAACTGCAATACGCCTGGTCGATGGAGGAACTCGAACTCGTCCTGCAGCCGATGGTCGCGGACGGCAAGGAACCGGTCGGCTCGATGGGCGACGATACGCCAATCGCCGTGCTATCCGACAAGTATCGCGGCCTGCACCATTTCTTCCGGCAGAACTTTGCCCAGGTGACCAATCCGCCGATCGACAGTCTGCGCGAATCGGCGGTCATGACGCTGACGACGCGGCTCGGCAATCTCGGCAATATCCTTTCCGAGGATGCGAGCCAGTGCGACCTGCTTCAACTGGCTTCGCCGGTACTGAGCAATGCCGAGTTTCAGGCGTTGCGCGACTATCTCGGCGACGCCGTGGTCGAGATCGATTGCACCTTCGATCCGTCGGGCGGGGAGAACGCCCTGACCGAGGCGCTGACGGAGATCCGCCGGCAGACCGAGGATGCGGTGCGCGGCGGCGCCGTTCACATCGTCCTGTCCGATACGGCGTCGAGCGCCAGCCGGGCGCCGGTTCCGATGATTCTTGCTACTGCGGGCGTGCACACGCATCTCGTACGCCAGTCGCTGCGTACTTTCTCGGCGATCCATGTACGGACGGGCGAGTGTCTCGACGTGCATTATTTCGCCGTTCTGATCGGCGTCGGCGCGACCACCGTCAACGCCTATCTGGCGCAGGAAGCGATCGCCGACCGGCACGCGCGCGGCCTGTTTGGCGAGCTGTCGCTTGTCGAGTGTCTTTGCAGCTTTACCGATGCGGTCGATGCCGGCCTGCTCAAGATCATGTCGAAGATGGGCATCTCGGTGCTCAGCTCCTACCGCGGCGGTTACAATTTCGAAGCCATCGGCCTGTCGCGCACGCTGGTCAGCGAGTTCTTCCCCGGCATGTCGAGCCGTATTTCCGGCATCGGCCTGACCGGCATCCAGCGCAAAGTGCTGCAGATGCATGCCCGGGCGTGGGACGAGGATGTCGTCACCCTGCCGGTTGGCGGTTTCTATCGTTATCGCCGGGGCGGAGAGGCGCACGCCTTCCAGGCCAATGCGATTCATACACTGCAGGCCGCCGTGGCCAACGATTCCTACGCCACCTACCGGCGCTACGTCGAGCAGGTGGCGGCGCAGCCGCCGATCAACCTGCGCGATCTGCTCGATTTCCGCGAAGGCCAGCGTCCGGTCGGCAGCGAAGAAGTCGAATCGATCACCGAGATCAGGAAGCGTCTCGTCGCGCCCGGTATCTCGCTCGGCGCCCTGTCGCCGGAAGCGCACGAAACCCTGTCGATCGCCATGACCCGCATCGGCGCCAAGTCGGACAGCGGCGAGGGCGGCGAGGATGCGTCGCGCTACCGGCCGAAGCCGAACGGCGACAACGCCTCGAGCGCGATCAAGCAGGTCGCGTCGGGCCGCTTCGGGGTGACCGCGGAATACCTCAATAATTGCCGCGAGATCGAGATCAAGATCGCGCAGGGCGCCAAGCCCGGCGAAGGCGGCCAGCTACCCGGCTTCAAGGTCTCGAAGATGATTGCGCGGCTGCGCCATTCGACCGAGGGCGTGATGCTGATCAGCCCGCCGCCGCATCACGACATCTATTCGAGCGAGGATCGGGCGCAGCTCAGCTACGATCTCAAGCAGATCAATCCCGAGGCGCGCGTCTGCGTCAAACTGGTTGCCCAGTCGGGAATCGGCACGGTCGCCGCCGGCGTCGCCAAGGCGCATGCCGACACGATCCTGATTTCCGGTCATGGCGGCGGCACCGGCGCCAGTCCGCAATCGTCGATCAAATATGCCGGTCTGCCCTGGGAGCTCGGCCTGTCCGAGGTGCACCAGGTGCTGACGCTGAACCGCCTGCGTCACCGCGTGAAACTGCGCACCGACGGCGGCATCAAGACCGGCCGCGACGTCGTGATCGCCGCCATGCTCGGTGCCGAGGAGTTCGGCATCGGCACGACCAGCCTGGTAGCCATGGGCTGCATCATGGTGCGGCAGTGCCATTCGAACACCTGCCCGGTCGGGGTCTGTACGCAGGACGAACGCCTGCGCGATAAATTCACGGGCACGCCTGAGAAGGTGGTCAACCTGTTCACCTTCGTTGCCGAGGAGGTGCGCGAGATACTCGCCAGGCTCGGCTTCCGCACGCTCGATGAGGTGATCGGCCGCTCTGATCTGCTGCATCAGGTCAGCCGCGGCAATCCGTATCTCGATGATCTCGACCTGAACCCGATTCTGGTGCGTGCCGACGATGGCGAGTACGTGGCGCGCTGCACGGTCGACTACAACGAGGTGCCGGAGACGCTCGACGCCCGGATGATCAAGGATGCCGAACCGCTGTTCCGCGTCGGCGAGAAGATGCAACTGGCCTATGGCGTACGCAATACCCAGCGGGCGATCGGCGCCAAGATGAGTTCGGCCATCACCCGCAAGTTCGGCATGTACGCGTTGCAGCCGGATCATCTCACCGTGCGCCTGCGCGGATCGGCGGGCCAGTCTCTCGGCGCGTTCGCCGTGCAGGGACTCAAGCTCGAGGTGCTGGGCGACGCCAACGATTATTGCGGCAAGGGTCTTTCGGGCGGCACCATCATGCTGCGGCCGCCGACCAACAGTCCGTTGCAGACTTACGAGAACACCATCATCGGCAACGTGGCGCTTTATGGCGCGACCGGCGGCAAGCTGTTTGCCGCGGGCCTCGCCGGCGACCGTTTCGCGGTGCGCAACTCCGGCGCCGTCTCGGTCGTCGAAGGCTGCGGCTCGAACGGCTGCGAGTATATGACCGGTGGGATTGCGGTGATCCTCGGCGAGGTCGGCGACAATTTCGGCGCCGGCATGACCGGCGGCATGGCCTTCATCTACGATCGCAATGGCACGTTGGAGGAACGGCTCAATCCCGATTCGATCACCTGGCAGCGCGTCGAGACGGAACATTGGGACGGCGAGCTGCGCGGCCTGATCGAGCAGCATGTGAACGAAACGCAGTCTTCCCATGCCGCGCGCCTGCTCGACAACTGGGATCGCGAGCTCGGCTGCTTCTGGCAAATCGTACCGAAAGACATGCTCGACAAGCTTGATTATCCGGTGCACGCGGACGATGCCCTCACTGTGTCGTCGGGGGTCGCCGACTAGGGCGGCATTCACGTGTTTTTGTGCGATTTCGGGTTACCCGGCTGTTGCCGGCGCGGTGTCGCGGTTACACTGCCGAATGAGACATCGATAGCCAGGAACGCCCCATCATGCCCGACGACATGGTTGCCGCAGAGTTGAAAGCCAGGATCGATCCGCAGCAGGCGGCCGCACTGGCGCGCAATGCCGAAATCGTCGCCTCGCTTGGCGGCCCCGGCGAAGGCATCGTCCAGATTCGCGAGCGCGCCGATGCGGCGCGCGCGATCTGGAACGAAGGCGGTCCCGAGATGGCCGAGCAGCGCGATCTGACGATTCCGGGCCGGTTTCGCGACGTTCCCGCGCGGCTCTACAGGCCGGTGGCGGCCGAAGCCCTGCCGCTGTTCGTCTATCTGCATGGCGGTGGTTTCAGGATTGGCGGCCCGCTGTCGAACGACCGGCAGATGCGCGAGATCGCCGAACGTTGGGGCGGGGCGATTATCTCATGCGACTATGTGCATGTGCCCGAGCACCGCTTTCCCGATCCCGTCGACGAGGTTTTCGACGTCGTTAGCTGGATTGCCGCCAACGCCGGTGAACTGGGTGTGGATGCCTCGCGCATCGGCATCGGCGGTGCGTCGGCGGGCGCCAGCGTCGCGTTCGGTGTGACGTTCGAGGCGCGCGATCGAGATCCCGAACTGATCAAGGCCGTCGTCTCGCTCTATGGCGTGCTCGACTACAATCTCGATTCGGAGTCGATGCGCGCACTGGGCGGCGGCGATTTCATGCTGACGCGCGACGGCGTGCGCGAGATCTACGACAATTACGTCACCGATTCGCTGCACAGGGCCGATGCGCGCGCCTTTGCCACCAAGGGGCTGTTCAGCGGCCTGCCGCACGTGTTTCTCGCGGCGGCCGAACTCGATCCGATCCGCGACGATTCGGTGCTGCTGGCCGAACTCATTTCCGGTGCCGATCAACCGGTACGCCTGAAGGTCTATCCCGGCGTGATGCACGCCTTTTTCGGCTATTCGGGCATGATCGACCGCGCGCAGGAACTGATTGCCGACACGGCGCAGTTCCTCGGCGAGACACTCGGCGCCTGACGGTAATCGGGCGGTGGCGATCCGGCTGCGCATGGCCACCGCCATTTGCCGCGACTCCACCTCACCGGAGTAAGTTTGGCGCTGTCATGCGTGTACTCTATCATCTCTGGCTGTGCCCTTTCGCCCGCAAGGCGCGAATCGTGCTGGGCGAGAAGAAGCTCGATTTCGAACTGCGCAGCGAGAAGGTCTGGGAACGGCGCGAAGGCTTCCTCGCGCTCAACCCGGCTGGCGAGGTGCCGGTGCTTGTCGAGACCGATGAGGCGAACGCGACGCAACGCACGCTCGTCGACTCGTCGGTCATTTGCGAGTACCTCGAAGAAATTTGCCCTGAACCGCCGCTGCTCGGCGATACGCCGGAGATCCGCGCCGAAGTGCGCCGGGTCGCCGCCTGGTTCGATCTCAAGTTCCATCGCGAGGTGACGGTCAACCTGGTCGATGAGAAGATCAACAAGCGCTTCCTCGGCCTCGGTCAGCCCTCCTCAGCGGCGATTCGCGCCGGCTACGCCAATCTTGAAACCCACCTCGCCTACATCACCTGGCTGATGGAGCGGCGCAACTGGCTGGCCGGCGACGGGTTTTCCCTGGCCGACATCGCAGCGGCGGCGCAGATTTCCTGCGTCGACTATCTCGGCGACGTGCCGTGGGATTCATGGCCCGAAGCAAAGCAGTGGTACGCCCGGGTCAAGTCGCGGCCGAGCCTTCGCCCGCTGCTCGCCGACCATATTCCCGGCGCACCGCCACCGAAGCACTACGCCGACCTCGATTTCTAGGCCGGTTCCGGATTTTGCCGTGTCGTGACGGCCTCGCTCGATCCGGCTGTTCGGACCGACGCCCT
>ERZ890510.2050-NODE-2050-length-11954-cov-5.151021_pt1 | contig 11954 bp, 12 predicted proteins | sample MGYA00521265_ERZ890510 | MGnify/ENA primary metagenome ERZ890510 (study PRJEB32303, sample SAMEA104408624) | aquatic metagenome | biome: Brackish water; feature: Chemocline; material: water | place: Baltic Sea | collected 2014-10-26T21:54:00 | depth 110 m ...
CTAATATCGTATAAGCAGTAATGCAGCATCTCAGGCAAACGCGAAAAGTTGCCCAGGTAGAGAAAGTGGTGTGAGATACGGGCGCGCACGAGCGACAGGGGCCGACAGGTCTCCGCGGGCCCGGAGTTGACGTCCATAAGCGCGTGCGGCTCGAGCTTGAGATGAAGACACGCCTGCACGACAAGTTTCCAGGGGGGACTCTGCATTTCCCCACGCTCAAGGCGTGAGACTGTACTCTGGTCGACGCCAAGGCGCCGTGCCAACTCGCCCTGACTCATAGCCAGTCGACGACGAGCGGTAACAAGGCGATCGGCGCGGAATCCGGGATTGGCCCATAGGTCTGCAGGTACCGGGCCGGTGTGGCCGTACTGGCCGGCGGTGCTGGGCTGGGTCATCCGCCCTGCGCGCAACTGCGACGTTGCCGCGGCGACTCGTGCACAGCAAGCAACGCTGGCACAGCGGCAAAGACAAGCACGAGCGCCGTGATCAGGCTGACAATGAACTGGGGAGACATGGCGGTCCTCCGGAACAGGCCGGGGAGAGAGGAAGACCCACGGAACAGTACGAGTTCTCATATTCACACATTTTATGTGCCTCTGTCAAGTTAGATTATGGAATTTTGAGATATTTGCATATTTCTGGACAAATGTGAGACATTCCGACATAAGGACATGATAATTTAGCTATGACCTACCTTCGTGACGCCCATGTTCACGTGTGGTCCTGCAACCACTCCCGTTACCCGCTGGCCGCCGGATTTGCTCCCCAGGATCTGTGGTTGCCTGGTTTCACGCCCCAGGACCACGAGCGAATCGCTTGTGCGCAGCTGCCGATGAATCTGGTGCAGATGACCTGGTACGGCCTCGACCACCGCTACATCCTGGACCTGATCGCTGCGGATCCGGACCGCTTTGTTGGCACGGGCGTTGTCCCCGCCATCTGTGACGTGTCGCTGCCCCGCCCCGATCGCGCCATGCTGGCACTGGCACAAGGTGGCATTCGAGCCTTTCGTCTGCGGGGTCGCGCTGCACAACCCCCGCGGGAGCGTGCCACCGAAGAATGGCTCGCGCACGAATCGTACGAGCGCATGTTTGCCTGCGCTGCGGACTCGGGCCTGGCCCTCAGCTTTCTCTGCACCCCCGCCGATCTGCCGGAGATCGGCCGCATGTGCACACGCTTTCCGCAGACAACCGTGATCCTCGACCACTGTGGAGGTGTTCGTGTGCGGGATTCAATTATCGATGTGGCTGATTTACGATTGTTAACATCCCTCTCAGGGCTACCCAGCGTGTTCGTGAAGTTTGGCCCTGTGCATGGGCTGGCCAGCCGTAGCACCATCCCCAGTGTTGATAGTACCGGGTTGATCGCAGACGTCTTGCCCCTGCTGCGCGCCACTGTGGATGGTTTTGGTGCCGAGCGGGTTCTTTGGGAGAGTGATCTGGGTGGACCCATCCACATGCTGCATGCGGAGCACGACTTTCGCCGCTGTGTGGATCTGGTGCTGACGGCAGATTTTCTCACCCCGGAGCAGCGGGAGCAAATCCTTGGGGGCAATGCGCGACGGCTCCTCTGGAACCGCTAACGGTGGCTGACCTGGGGCCATGTCGCCCCACCAAGCTCCGCCAAGCGGTGTGGCTCGCTTGCTTTGATCAAGCCTGCACCCACACACGGCCCGCCTCGACCTTGACATCGTAGGATCGGACACGTTGTCGGCATGGATCGGCAAGGGATCGGCCTGTGACTACGTCGAACTCCCATCCGTGCCACGGGCATACCAGTACGGGCTCTTCGTCATTCAGGCTGATCTCCTCGCCGGGCAGACACGGTGCCACGCGTCCCCTCATGGTGCCGCCGGACAGTCGCGCGCCCTGGTGCGGGCATACATCACGCAGCGCCCACCATTGCCCACCGCGTCGCAGCAGTGCGATCCCACGCCCATCATCCAGTTCAACGTGGTGAACGCCGTCAGCCAGGGAGGTGGCAGCCACATCAACCCAGGCCATAGAGCTGCGCCGCATTGTCTGCCAGGATCCGCCGTCGTAGCACTTCGGGGATCTGCTTGGGCAGCGCCCGGTCTGGTGCGTCAAAGTCCCAGTGTGGGTAGTCGGTGGAAAACATCAGGAATTCATCACAGTGGATCATGTCCAGAATCTGCAGCAGATGCTCCGGGTTGTCCGGTTCCTCCATGGGTTGTGTCGTGGCCCGCACCTGGCGCCGTACGATGTCCCCCGGGAGTTCTGTCAGCCACGGCACCTCGCTGCGCAGGCCACGCCAGTTCTTGTCCAGCCGCCACAGGAGTGCCGGCAACCAGGCGAAGCCGCCTTCGATCAGCACCACGCGCAGATCCGGCAGCTCACTGAATACACCCTCACATACCAGACTTACCAGCTGGGTCTCGAAGGCCTGCGACATGACCGTGTGGTCTTCTATGTAGTACGAGGGCCAGCCACAGGCCGTGATCGGCACATCACCGCCACCGCCAAAGTGAATACCCACGGGCAAACCGGCTTCGGCGGCGGCGCGGAAGATCGGCCGGAACTGGCGCTGTCCGTACGGCGCGTGGGATCGCACCAGCAGCAGCACCTGCACGAAGCGACCATCCTGGGCCCAGTGTTCGATCTCACGCGCCGACGCCTCCGGGTCGCGACTGTTGACTGCGATCGAGCCGCGCCAGCGGCCATCCGCGGCACACCAGTCGTGGGCCGTCCATTCGTTGACGGCCCGCATGAGGGCATTGGCCAGATCGTGATTGTGCAGACTCGAAGCGGCGACGAGGGGGTTGAGGATTGCCACGTCGATGTCGTACTCGTCCAGCAATTGCCGTCGGGCAAAATCCGGATCGCTGCCCGGCTGGTTGCCATTCGGTGGCCATGCGTCGCGCCGTGCAGCGGCAGCGAACACCTTGGGATACATCGACGCCGCCGGGGTTTTCATGCCCGACTGCTCGACATATCCCTGCCAGTGGCGCGACAGATAGGGCGTCAGAGTCGCCATGCTCGCCGGGTAGTTGTGCACATCGGTATCGATCAGTTGCAGGGCCATGGCGCGCTTTCCACTTGTGCAGCTGCGGGGGTGGCTCAATGGGCGGATCGGGGACTATATTGCCCCGTCATGACGGACACAATGATTGACACACATCAGCACCTGTGGGACCTGAGCCGTTTCAGCCTGCCCTGGCTTGCGGGTCTCGACGCGCTGGATCGCAGCTTCACCCTCGACGACTACGCTGCTGCCGTCGATGGTCTTGGCGTCGTGCGTTCCATCTATATGGAAGTCGATGTCGCCGACGATCAGCAACAGGACGAGGTTGGCTACGTCACGCGGCTGTGCGCCGATCCCGGCAACTGCATGGCCGCCGCCGTTGTCTCCGGGCGACCGGCGGCGGAGGGTTTTGCCACCTGGGTGCGTTCACTGGAAGACAACCCCGTCGTCAAGGGTGTGCGGCAGGTACTGCACGTGCCGCAGGCGACACGAGGAACCTGCCTGCAGACCGATTTCGTCCACGGCATCCGACTGCTCGGGGAGGCGGGCCTGCGCTTCGACGTCTGCCTGCGGCCAAGCGAACTGGCGGATGCCGAGCAGCTGGCTGCCGCCTGCCCTGACACATTGCTCGTTCTTGATCATTGCGGTATCCCCAACCCGAACATCGTCGCCGGTGTCGCCGAACCCGATGGCGGACCCATGTCGCACACGGCCGACGGCTGGCGGCGCAACATGGCGGCACTGAGCGAGCGGTCCAACGTTGTGTGTAAAATATCCGGCATTGCTGCCGCCGCTGGCGAGACCACCCATCTGGCAGAGTTGCTGGCGCCTACGATCAATCATTGCCTCGATATCTTTGGGCCGGACCGGGTCGTATTTGGTGGTGACTGGCCCGTGTGCACCCTTGGTGCCACCTATGCCGAGTGGGTCGCGGCCCTGCGTGCCGTCATCGCCTCGCGACCGGCTGATGAACAGACCCGCCTGCTGCACGACAACGCCGTGCGCCTCTACGCCCTCGAGTAGATTGGCCGTAGCGCACTGCACGCCCAAAGTCGGGTCAGTCAGACGTCAGCCGTGGCATCAGCAACTTGCCGCCTCGCGCCAACGGCAGGCCGGCAAAGGCGCAGCGATTGTTCCACTCGTCCACGGCTTCAGCCGTTTTGTATTCATTGATGATGGCATTGCGGCAGCGCTGCGTGAAGTTGTGTCCCGCCCGATGCACAACCAACACGTGGATGATGACGACATCACCGGCGTCCACTTTGCATACCAGGCGCTGACTCTCATCCACGTCCTCCTGCACCAGGACCGACGTTCCCTCTGCCGTGGGCAGCGCCCCCCGGTGACTGCCGGGGATGACCTCTGTTGCCCCCGCCTCAAAATCCGTTGGATCCAGGTAGGTGATCGCCGCTGCCAGTTCCGGTCGCGAGTGCCGCTCGTACGGCCAGTCCTGGTGCCAGCCCTGGGTTGACTGGTATCCGGGCGGCTTGTTGCGCACTTTGCCGTTGTGAAAATCCAGATTCGGTCCCAGACAGTCGACCAGGGCCGAAACGATCCGCGGTTCGGTGAACTGATCAAACCAGAAGTCGCCTCCCTGCGTCTGATCCATCATGCCCTCGACGTTCTTTGGATTGAACTCATCCGGCGTATAGCCGGTGGGTGACTCCATGAAAGCATAGCTCATGTTCTGCGGCCGGTTTTCGGTCTCAGTCACGAGTTTGTGATACTCCGCCCGCAGGCGCTGCAGTGGATCCCCGTGGTAGAATCCCGGCAGATGCAGAAAGCCATTGTCGTGGAAGGACCGCTTCTGTTCGGCGGTCAGAATCAGCAACTCACTCACGTGCGCAACTCCTCTTTCTCAGATCCGTGCGTTGTCTCGATTGTCAGGCCTGCACGACGTCGGTAGCAACCGTGTACTGCTCCAACACCTTGAGGTTGACTTCCAGTCCCAGGCCGGGAGCATCTGGTACTGCCACAGTGCCACCTTGCTGCTGGAAAGGCTCCTTCGCCAAGTCCGTGCGCAGGGCGTTCTCGGTCATATCAAACTCGAACAGGCTGGGTTCAGGAAAGAGTCCCGGGCCGTCCGGGAGCACGGCCTGCCATTGCAGGGTAGCCGCCAGACGGATGGCACTGCCCCACATGTGGGGCAGCGTGCGCACACCGTGAGCCTCGGCGAGAGCGGCAATCTTTTGGCAGGCCGAAAATCCACCAGCTATCGATATATCCGGCTGTACGATAGCAAGACAGCGCTCTGACACAAGATCGCGAAATGCTCCCAACCCCTCCAGAGCTTCTCCGCCCGCCAATTGCATGGGGGCTGCCGCCTGGATCTGGTGGTAGGCCTGGATTTCGGTCGGCGGCACGGGCTCTTCATACCAGTACACGTCATGCTCCTCGACGGCGCGGACGGAAGCGATGGCTGTGGCGGCATCGTAGGCACAGTTGGCATCTACCGCCAACAGCACATCCGGGCCAATCGCGGCGCGGACGGCCGCGACCCGGGCTGCATCGATGCGTGCTCCGAAGCCAATTTTCATCTTTACGGCGGGGAACCCGGCCGCCGCGTATGCTCCGGCTTCCTGTGCCAGAGCTCCGGTGGGTTGTCGCGCATCGTCTAGAAACAGGCCACTGGCATAGACAGCAATCCTGTCGCGCACGGCACCGCCCAGCAGTTGATGTACGGGGCGGCCAACAGCCTGACCCATAAGATCGTAGAGCGCAATGTCGACGCCACTCCACGCAGCCGGCGGGCATCCACCTGTTTGTGCCGCACGGCCCATCGCGGCCACATCAAAGGGATCTCGACCCAATACGTGCTGCGCTAGCACCGACGTCTGCGGCAGCCGACTGCCCTCACCCCAACCGGTGATCCCACGATCGGTAGTCACGGCAATCACCGCGACGTCGCGCGTGCGGTTCCATACACACGAGTTCGCATATGGGCGTTCTATGGGATAGCTCAACTGGTAGCGCTGAATTCGTGTTACTTTCATGAGAGTAGAAGTATAGGGCGCGATGGCGTCGGGGCGGAACTGTTGGTCCCGGGTCTTGCCAGTGTCCGAGTAAACCGTTCCGTTGTTCACACGTCGAACACTCGGACTTTGGTGTGGCCTTGCCGTTGAAGGTCGTTGTCTCCTTGCTGCAGGACCTCGTCTTCAGGAGTTCCATTCCATGTTCAGCGCCCTCATTGGTCGAGAGTTGCGGTCGCACCTGCTCACCTACCGTTTTGGTCTCAGTGCGGTGCTCTTGTTTACTCTCATTGTCGGCTCCGCCCTGATCCTGGGTTTTACCTACGACCGGCAACTGGCGGCCTATAGCGAGACCAAGAGCGCCCGCGAGCAGAAGCTGTCGGAATCGACGGACTTCCAGTCCCTGCGTTGGCAAGGCATGCAGCAGGAAAAGGCGCCCAATGCGTTGTCCGTGTTCGCCGTCGGGCTGGAGCGCGAACTATCGCGCTCTGTGACGATTTCGAGTCGACAACCGAAACTTGGTCGAAGCAAGTATTCCAGCGCTTTGTACACATTGTTCCCGCCCCCCGACCTGCTCTACATCGTCAACATCGTCGGCTCGTTGCTGGCCGTACTTTTTGCCTTCAATGCCATTTCCGGCGACCACGAAGACGGCACGCTGCGTCTGGTGATGTCCAATGCCGTTCCCAGGCACATGGTGCTGCTGGCCAAGTGGCTGGGTGGCTACCTGGCGCTGATGGTCCCCTTTTTCGCTGCGATCCTTCTGGCGCTGGCGCTCACCAGCGCCCTCACCGCCTTCCAGCTCACCGGTGATGAGTGGGTCGCCTTTGCCGCCATGCTTGGCGTGGCCGCCCTCTACCTCTCTGTATTTTTCACCCTCGCCCTGGCCGTCTCGGTATACACGCGCCGATCATCCACATCCCTGGTGGTCAATTTTCTCATCTGGGTGTTACTGGTTCTGGCCATTCCCAACGTCGCCCCAATCGTTGCTCGGGCTGCCGTCAGGATTCCGTCGCCGGGCGCCATCGCCGGGGAACGGGACGCAATCCGCACCGCCGCGTTTTCCAGTATGCGGGGCAACTGGCGCAACCTGAGCCGCGAGGAGCGCGACGCCCTGCGTGCCAAGGCGGATGCGGAGGTGACGGAGAAGACCGAGCGCCTGCTCGATGACTACACGCGGCGCCTCGATACGCAGGTGGCTGCCGGTGTCGCTCTGGCACGGATCTCGCCATCCTCCAGCTTCGTCTACGCCACCGCGTCCCTCGCGGGTGCCGGTCTCGATGATTACTCCGGTCTGCGCAAGTACATCGACCGCTACCGCCAGCAGTATCTGGATGCCATCGAAACCATCGAACAGGCGCGTCGCCAACAGACGGAAGGCATGGACCGGGAGGAGCGCGACGAGATCCGGGAAGCTCCCGTCGATGCGGATGATCTACCCGCCTTTGTGCCGCAGCGACGGCCCATGGCCGACGTGCTGGCCGCCAATGACATCGACATCTTGCTCCTCGTTGTGCTCAACGGTGTCTTCTTCCTGGTTGCCTATGTGGGATTCCTCAAATTCGATTTGGTGGGCTGAGCCATGTTACGCGCGTTGATCCTGAAGGAGTGGCTCACGAGCCTGTTGGAATTGCGGTTCGTCGTTTGTGCCGCCCTGTGTGTCATTCTCGGCATCGTTTCTGTTGTCGTGCTGCGTGCCGACCTCGAGGCGCGGCGGGCTGAATTCAGCCAGAATCAGTCACTGTACAAGGACCAGGCTCAGGAGTACGGATCCTTTCGCCAGCTGGAACGGCAGGGCGTGCGGGTCGATCGGCCCCCACAGTCTTTCCAGGTTCTGTTCTACGGTGTCGAGAAGACGCTGGACCGCACAGCCGTGGTCAGTGATGACTTTCTGCCCGGTTTCGAAGGCGATCTCAACACCAACCCTGCGGTACTGCTTTTTCCCGTGGCCGATCTGCTCTTCGTCGTGGCTGTGGTGTTGAGCCTGCTGGCCTTCTTCATCTCCTATGACACGGTCGCCGGCGAACGCGAGTCGGGCACGCTGATGCTGCTCATGTCGTACTCGGTGCCGCGGGACCTGATCATCGCCGCAAAGTGGATTGGGGGCTACCTCAGCCTCGCCCTGCCGTTCCTCATCTCGCTGCTGGTGGGGGCTCTGATTATTTCCCTGTCTGCAGACGTGCCCTTCACTACCACCGACTGGGAGGCCTTCCTCATCGCCGGTGGTGTCTCCCTGTTGCTGTTGGCAGTGATGTTTTCTATTGGCCTGCTGGTATCAGTACGGGCGCGCTCGTCAACGACTTCCATCCTCAGTCTGCTCGCGTTGTGGGTGCTGCTGGCTCTGGTCGTGCCCAACCTGGGACCGTATGTGGCAGAGCTCGTCTCGCCCGTGCCGGATGTCGGTCAGGTGGAACGCGAGATCGCGTTGCGCTCCAAGCAGATTGCCGATACGTATCAGGCCGACTGGGGCAGCATCCGCGCGCGTATGCGTGGCTTGAGTCGCGAAGAACGCGCCGCGTTTTTCACCGAGATCCGGGCGCAGCGTGAAGAAATGCAGCAGGAGATCAACAAGGTCACTGCCGATGTGGTGCGGGATTTTGAGTCACGGCTGGCACGCCAGACTGACGTTGCCCGGGTGCTGACGCGTGTTTCGCCGGTGGCGTCCTTTGTCTATGCCAACACCGACATCGGCGCCACGGGGGTCCGCCACGAGGAACGCCTCATCAACCATCTGCGTACGTATCAGCGGGAGTTTGTGCGCTATGTCTCCGAGCAGACGCAGGGACAGGGAGGCTTCGGCTGGGATGGCGGTGGGGGTGGGGGTGGTGACGAGTATTCCATCGACGAACTGCCGGCGTTTGCCTACCGCAACGACGATCTGGGTTCTCGAATCGATGCGCGTATCGTTGATGTGCTGCTTCTGGTGCTGTTCTCCGTCGCCTTTTTCATGGCGGCATTTGTCAGCTTTCTACGCAGTGACATCAACTGAAGTGGCCGCTAGAGACTACTGCAGCAGCTTCTCCACCTCTCTGGCCAACTTTGTCTCGTAGCCTTCGGTGAAGACAATGAAGGCGGCGACGTTCTCCCCTTTCAGCAGTTGCACATCCTGGGGGGAGATGGCGTCCGCCATGACGATGGCGGGCACCTTGAGCTGCTCTTCGCGACGCAGCGTGCGCAACGCCTGACCGCGGCCGGCATCGGCCTGGTCGATGTTGGCAACGATGAGATCCACCTTCGTTTCCTTGAGCATCTGCTTGGCACGTCCCCATGTGGTGGCGATGCGCACGCGGTACTGCTTGCCCAGCAGGCTCAAGGAGATTGCCTGTGTGTGGTTGGAGTCATCCACCAACAGGATGGAAGCTTTGGCCCTGGTCTTTTCATCGGGGTGGATGGCTTCGACGCCGAGGGCCGCCGCGATCGTCTCGTGCAACTTTTCACGATTGAATGGCTTGACGATATACCCTGCGGGTTTGGCCGACTGCGCCCGGGCGACCGTCGCCTTATCGGTGTGGGCCGTAAGAAAAACCACGGGGGTGCCGAAACGGGTGCCGATGACTTCGGCTGCCTGTATGCCATCCTTGTCGCCCTGAAGCGAAATATCCATCAAGACCAGATCGGGGCGACTCTCGGCTACCTTGCCGACCGCTTCGGCGGCGAACTGAGCCACACCAACTACCTCGTATCCCAGACGTACGAGGGTCTGCTCGAGATCACGAGCCACCACCGCCTCATCTTCGACTACCAGGATTCTTTCGCCCGCCATCGGCCTCTCACTCGTGTCGCAGTTCGTGTGAGTCTAGGGGATAGTGCACCTCGAAGCTTGTGCCACCATCACGATTCACCTCGACATTGCTGTGCAGTTGCCGCGCCAGATCACTGACCAGACGCAGCCCCAGAGAAGTCGCCCTCCCTGGGTCCAACTGCGCCGGTAAACCGACCCCGTCATCACCAACCCGCAACCGACCGTGGGTGTCGGTGAACGGCGCTGACTCGACCCGCACGATCCCGTGACGTCCATCGGGAAATGCATGGCGCAGCGCATTCGACACCAACTCATGCACGACCAGGCCACATTGAATGGCCGTATCAATCGTCACCGTATGTGGCACGATGGCGACTTGCAGTCGAATGTGTGTCGCATCGATGCCGTAGGACGAAAACACATTCTCAGCCAGTGCCTGCACATACTCGGCACAATCGATGCGGGCCAGATCCTCCGACTCGTAGAGACGCTCGTGGATCAGTGCCATCGATTCGACCTGCGCCCGACTGTCTTCGAAGCTGCGCAGAGCCACAGGGTCACTGATGGCACTGGATCGCAAACTCAGGAGACTCGAGATCACCTGGAGATTGTTCTTAACCCGATGGTGAATCTCCTTTAATAATACGACTTTCTCGGCCAGGGAGTTCTCCAGCGCCTCATTGCGCTGCTCCAAGGCCATCAGATCATCCATACGCCTGAATCCCTCTTCCAGGCTGGCTGCCAGATCCTGCAGCAACTCTACCTGATCCGCGGAGAAAGCGTTGGGCTCGGTGTGGTTGAGTGCCAGAGTGCCGTGGGAGAAAGGAATGTCGATAATACATCGGGCCGGCTTGGCGAAAAGACTCGCCAGCCAGCGCCACTCACCGTACGGATCATCGGCCTGCAGATCCCGTCGGTAGACGGCCACCCCCTCGCGCCAGAAGCGCTCGATCACAGGTTGTGGACCCTCGCCCGGTGGCGGGATCCAGTCTGTGCCTCGCTCCATGGTGTGGGTGACAAAGCCGCCGCCCTCACGGACGAGGTTGATGCCGCAGGCCGTATAGCGCAATCCAAGCTTCTCGAAACCGTCCCGCAGAGTTGTCAGGACATGGACGATGTCCTCAGCCCGACGCATCTTCCACACCTGCTCCCGAATCTGCATCCGGGTCTGCACGACCTTGAGCTCCTCGAACCGCCGAAACCCATCTGCCAGCAGCAACGCCATGTCCTCGAGCAGGTCCACATCATCATCGCTGAAGGCGTTTGCCTGACGACTGCTGGCAGCCAGGGTGCCCTGGGGGAAAGGCACATCGATGATGCAGCCGACGCCGGGGAAGATGATGCTTTCACCGTACGGATCGTCGCGGCTCAGATCTCGTCGATAGACGACGTCCTTCTGCCGCCAGAACTCCAGCACAACCATCGAGCCCCGGCTCTGCAGTCGTTTCCAGTCGCCTTTTGGATTCATCGAGTGCGTGATGACACTCGGCTCGGCAGACGTCATGTCGACAATGTTGACGCCACAGTAGAGCAGGGGAATATCGAGTTCCACCATTCCCGCGCGGATCTCGGTGAGCAGCGCTCCCATGTCCTGCGGGTCCGCCATCGCCCAGATGGCGGCGCGCACACGGGCCGCGACGAGCCGACAGCGGGCGCGGCGAATCTGGTGCTGTGTGTCGGTGGGTGTCACTGCAATCGATGGGCGAAGCGCTGACGGAATTTGGCGACTTTGGGGCCGACAACCATCATGCAGTAGGGTTGCCCGGGATTGCGCTGAAAGTATTGTCGGTGATCATCCCCGGCGGGCCAGAATCTGTCAAAAACAACGATCTCGGTAACAATGGGCTTGTCGAAGATGCCCTGAATCGTCAGCTCCTCAACGACCTCACGGGCGGTTGCAGCCTGGGCGTCATCATGGGCAAAAATGGCCGACCGGTATTGGGGGCCCATATCATGGCCCTGCCGATCCTGCGTCGTTGGGTCGTGCACACCGAAGAAAACCTCGAGGATTTCACGGAAGGTGATATCCTCTGCTGCAAAGCGGACCTGCACAACCTCTGCATGGCCTGTGGCTGCCGTACAGACAGCCTCGTAGGTGGGCGACGGCACGTGGCCACCGCTGTAACCGGACTCGACGCCCGTAACACCTGCAAGCTGTTCGTATACCGCTTCCAGACACCAGAAGCAGCCCCCCCCCAACGTTGCGCATTCCACCTAGACTCGCCTCCGGAAATTGATCCCAACAGAAAGATGCTGCGTGG